>ERZ808037.66-NODE-66-length-110900-cov-15.045234_pt1 | contig 110900 bp, 103 predicted proteins | sample MGYA00380190_ERZ808037 | MGnify/ENA primary metagenome ERZ808037 (study PRJEB31490, sample SAMN06133399) | mouse gut metagenome | isolation source: J9 | host: mice | place: China: Chengdu | collected 2015-05 ...
TCGGCGTTCTTATTTTTACTAAAGCTTTTTATTTCCCCCGGTAGAACCGGGGGTTTTTTCTTTGCTGAAGAGACAATAAAAGGTATCATTTCTGATACCTTCTTAGTGTCTTTGTACAGCATATTTGATACAATATGACCACTTGTCCAAAAATGTGACCCTGCGCCTAAAAATGTGACCACCTAAAAATAAAATTTTTATTTTACAAATTATGATAATTCTCTTATTGCTTTTACAATTGAATCAGTATTCCATCCTACAATTCTATCTGCTGAATTTTTTACAATTGCCGAAGTGCTTTTGCTTGCCCACGGCTCAATAGCTATGATTTTTTTGTTTAACTCTTTTGCTAATTCTATTTCAATATTTATCCATTTACTATATGAAGAATATACTCCTGCCAATATTAAAATACAACTTGCATGTCTCATTTGTTGGCGTATGGCATTCTTTAATTGATAATCATTACTAGCATTATGTATTGGATCATTTTTAGGTACAGAATAATTCTTATAGCTAAAATATGGCTTATTATTTAATAAACGAACCAAATTATCATAAGTGTTGCTGTAATTCCAAGAATGACTAATGAATAAATTATACATATGTATCCTCCTAAATGTTTACTTTTTTACAAATAAAACAATTGATATGATTATATACGCAATAATAAATGTTGATGGTAATATGCACTCTATAGTTGTTCCATCAGTGTATTTCTTATTGTTTTGTAGTTTGTTCCATTCACTATTAAATGGCTTATCTGGTAATTGATTTTCCAGTTCATTAATTATTTTAAATTTCTCTTCATTTAGCATTTTAAAATTTATAATGAATCTAATCCATACAATACAAAATACGATACCAATAAGTGAAACAAAAAAGGTTTTTATGCTCCATACATAAGATATCATCGCTATCAATGCTATATTTATTGTAACGAATAAATTGTTCATAGTATCTCTACGGTGACTAATCTCATTTGCCATTTCAACGCATGTTTGCCATTGTGCTAAAATTATATTTTTTTCATCACTCATATTTATCTCCATTAATTCCAAAAACAATTTATTGAAATAATTGTTGCAGGCATACCAATAATTTGAACATCAAATTTCAAACTTGTTTCAACTTTTGTTGACGCATTATGTATTCTGAAACTAAATTGCCAACCGTTATCCATGTACAGTTCAACTGTGTTTTTGCTATTTGGTTTAAAATCGAGACTGACAATTCTTGTCGGTAATGTTGAAATCGGAACTTTTATCTTTGCTTGTTTTGTTGTGCTTGGCTTATTTAAAGTGCCTCTCAAATTGTAGGTCTGTATTTGCGTTAATCTTTTATTATCAATGCTTATCACCTTATAAAAATCGAATTCACCAAGCAAATATTCAACCATTTTTCTTGGAAGTTCAGGATGTTGTGAATTACTGAACTTTATTTCATCAACAAAAGCATTTAAAATTGGAACATAAACATCATTTTCTTTATCATCCAACTCGCTCCATTTTAATCCCTGATTTTTGCATTTTTTTAGATAATCAAAAACAACATTAACGCTATTCCAATATTGGTTAGAACATTCTACACCGAACCATTTCTTACCAAAATCAATTTTAGGTGATAATCTACTGTGTTTAACAGCAAAATGGTTATGTTTTACGCTTAAACCAATCTCCCAATGAATATTTCTGCGAATGATCAATATATCTCTAACATCACCAATTTCACCTTCACTGTCTTTTTGAATTCTCAAATCAAGTTGATCGTTTCCATCTTCCATAATCAAAGGCTCTAAGTCGAAAATAGTCAATACGGCAGCTTTTGCACTTTCTGTTAATATTTCCTTTAATTGAGCATTAATGTTATTCCATGCATTTTGAGCAGCTTCATAACTTGAATTATTATCTATTACAGCTAATCTAAATTTGTTAATTTCTTCAGCTAAAGTGATTAAACAAATATATTCATATGCTCTACCTTGGTCATTACTTGCACTACTCATATTTTTCTCCTTCATCCATTTAATGCATCTTTTATTGAACACGCTATAATATAAGCTAAGTTTATAGGAACAGCATTTCCAATCATTTTATAACCATAATCCACATCGGTATAAATGAATTTAAAATTATCCGGAAAACCTTGTATTCTGGCACATTCTCTTACGGTTAACCTCCTGTACAAATCTTCATATCCCGGAACAAAAATACGCTTATTTTTTTCAATAAATTTCATTTTTGGAGCTTGAGGATGTAATTGACATTGTCTGCCACTTGCTTGAACTGTGAAAGCTTGTTCATTCCATCCTCTGACCCTATTTCTACTCATAAAAATAGTTGAATACGCACCAATATAATATTCGTGATTTGGAATCTCTAAATCTCCATTTGTTTTGTTTTTTGGTAAAGCAGGTACAGGTGTATCAACCAAATCACCAATAGCGTCCTTCATGGTTAATTTATCTTTTGCATTTGGTGTTGTCGGACTTGGAAATTTATAATCAATTTTTAAATCTTTTCTAAATCCGATGTAAAAAACTCGCTTTCTATCTTGTGGTACACCATAATCAGCAGCATTTACAAGTGTAAGCGTAAGATTATAACCACACTCTTCAAATTGCTGTATTATATTTTTTACAGCCTCTGAATGTCTGCTTGCCAACATACCTGAAACATTTTCAGCAAGGAAAAATTTAGGCTGCTTATTTTTTAAAATCCTAATATAATCAAAAAATAATTTTCCTCTTGAATCGTTGATACCTCTTAATGAACCAGCTTCACTCCAACTTTGGCAAGGAGGGCCACCGATAATTCCATCAATTTCATTTGGGAAGTCAGCATCTTTAATATTTCTAATATCACCTTTTATAAGTGGAGCAGCGTGGTTTGCTTCATAGGTTGCCCATATACCTTTGTCATATTCATTAGCCATAGATATATTAAAACCTGCTTTTTCAAAGCCTAAATCTAAACCACCAGCTCCGGAAAACAAACTAATCAAATTCATAATTAAACCTCTAAAATTTATAATGTAATTATATCATAAATTATCGATAAATAAAAGATAAATTCTTAACTTGAAAAAATTAGTACATATTATTGTACCTTTAAACTATGCGAAATATAATCTTTTTCACGGAGTGGGGTATATTTTCACGCAGTGCATTCTGTTTTCACGGTGTGTGTCTAAATATGTAAATCAAAAGGGTGATAGTGCACCATATTTGATACAATAATACATTTAATAGAAACAGAACGCTTAAACAGTCTATAAAAACACAAAAAATAGTACACTTTAATGTATCAATTAAAGTGTACTATAGTGGTTGCGGGGGTAGGACTGAGCTTATGGCAGTTGCTACGAAACAGTCCACCGGACTGTTTCTCCCAAATTTCTTCGCTTTCAGCTTAAAATTTGGAGCCACCTGTCGTAGGTTCGAGTTTTACATTAAATACAAAAAATAAAAGGTATCATTTCTGATACCTTTTTAGTGGTTGCGGGGGTAGGACTCGAACCTACGACCTCCGGGTTATGAGCCCGACGAGCTTCCAACTGCTCTACCCCGCGATGTATGTTGTACATATATTATAGCAAAAAAAATTATAATGTCAATAGTTTTTATAAAAAAGTAAATAATATTTATGGTGATTATATGCAGGACAAAGAAATTTTCAGCTTATCTCTTGACATTGGAAAGGAAATTATACGATCCGGAGGTGAAATCAGCCGTGCAAAGGACACTATAATAAGAATTAATAAAGCCTATGGCAATAACTGTGAAGTATTTGCGTTACCGTCGGTCATTATAGCACAAAGCGGTGAATACATCCAAATCAGACATATTGACAATGAGGACACGGATTTAGCCGAGCTTGCCAGACTTAACGCATTGTCACGGCGTCTGTGCAGAAGCTGCAATGAAGAAATACACGTTACTAAAAAAGTGATTTACCGCAAAACGGAAAACATTATTGCAATATGTATTGCCACAGCATCCTTCTGTATTTTTTTCGGCGGCAGCATAATAGATGCGGTATTTTCAGCAATTATAGGAATCGTAATAACCTACTGCAATCTGGAAAAGCTTAACTTGCCGAGCTTTTCGGTTAATCTGGTAAGTGCCTTTATTTCAAGCATTCTTGCTAATATTCCTGCAGAAATAGGCTTATCTGTTAATCCTGATAAAATAATCATAGGCACTATTATGCTGCTTGTACCCGGTTTAACAGTAGTTAATTCCATTCGTGATATGATGAAGGGTGATTTAATAGCAGGACTTTTTGAGCTGTTTAACTCAATTATGTCAGCACTTGCTATTGCTCTTGGCGTGGCAGGAGGAATTTTTATTATAAAATGGATTTAATTATACAAATTTTAACCTGTGTTCTTGGCACAATCGGATTTGCGGTTACAATGAAAGCACCTAAAAAAGCGCTGGTATATATTGCTTTAGGCAGTCTTATATCAGCAGGAATAGAAAGAACTATGTCGCTCTTTTTCAATGATTTTATATCCTGCCTTACTGCTATGATTATTCTCAGTATGTATTGTGAAATTATTGCAAGAATTATAAAAACACCTACAACGGTAACACTTATGCCCTCTACAATCCCTTTGCTGCCGGGAAGCTCTATATATTACACAATGTTTTGGGCAATCAACGGAAATAAGGAACTAATGAACAGCTACGCTTCATCAACACTTTTATCCGGACTTGGTATTGCTCTGGGTGCTGTAATAGCCTCTGCCATCGTAAAATTCATTTACCTGTTCAGTAAAAAACAAGACAACAATCAATAAGGCAGCATATAAGTATTTAACACAATTGATAAGTTATATCAATTGTGTTAAAATAGCTTTTGAGGTGAAATGGTTATGAAAATACTGATTGTCCCTGACAGCTTTAAAGGAACACTCAGCTCAGCACAGGTTTGTGCGTGCATAAAAAAAGGGCTGTCGGATTACGACCCGAACAATGAAATAATTACCCTCCCCTTTGCTGACGGCGGTGAAGGTTTCGGACAATGCCTCAGCAATTTATGTAATGGCGAAACACTTTACAGCAGTTGCAGCGACATATATGGCAAAGCAATAACGGCACCCATATATACATATAATGATACGGCTGTAATTGAATGTGCTGTAGCCAGTAGATTGCAGAAAAGAAAATGTGTTATGCAGGCAAGCTCCTATGGTACGGGTGAACTGATAAAAGCAGCTTATATCAATGGTTTCAGAAACATTATACTTGGTCTTGGAGGCAGTGGATGCTGTGACGGCGGAGCAGGTGTACTGGCAGCACTTGGCGGTATTTTCAGAGATATTGACGGGGAAATAATTGAGCATCCTACAGGAAGTGATTTAGAAAATATTTTTGGTGTTAATCTAAGAAATATCGTAAAGGGAATTAACTTTACATACGCTTGCGATGTTACCAATGAATATTATGGCAAAAATGGTGCTGCCTTTGTATTTGCAAAGCAAAAGGGTGCAAGTGACAGTGATGTTGTAAGACTTGATAACGGACTTAAACAATTCAATGCATTTCTTCCGTGTGACATCGGCAAAGTAAAAGGCAGCGGTGCCGCAGGAGGAATATGCGGTGGATTGTATTCGGTTTTCGGCGGTAATATCAAAAGCGGTTTTGATATCCTTGCCGAGGTCGCGAATTTGGAAGAAAAAATAAAATCTGCAGATATAGTTATTACAGGTGAAGGCAAAACGGACAATCAAACGCTTATGGGAAAGCTACCGTACAAAATTGATAAGCTTTGCAGAAAATTCAGCAAAAAGTGTATCATTGTAAGCGGCATTATTGAGGATGTAAAACTTGGTGATAAAATGATAAGTCTTGTTGATTGTAATACAAGCGTTGAAAAAGCCATTAGCAATGCAGAAAAAATACTTGTGCATAAATCAAAATATATATTGCAATAAAATTGTTTTAAATATATAATAATTATAATTAATTTTTTTAGGAGAACTGATATGAAAGTAAGAATTCCAAAACACAGAGAGTTTTTGATTAAATTTGAGGATGGTTATGACAAAGAGGCTGAAGCATGGGATGCACTCAACCAGATTGTCAAGGATTATTCTGTTGACGGCAAGAGTGTATATACCAAAACCTTTATCGAGGATAACGAGGAAAAGGTAAAAGCTCTTCAGGAGAAATACGAATTTACATACGAAATTATTGAAAAGTAAGGACTGCTTTATGGAAAAGAAAAAAGCTTATGCTGTTTCTACCGCTCATCTTGACACGGTATGGAGATGGACAATCAGCAAAACAATTAACGAATTTATACCTGACACACTTACTAAAAACTTTGATCTTATTGAAAAATACCCGAACTATAAGTTCAATTTTGAAGGTGCTTACAGGTATGAAATAATTGAGCAGATTTATCCGAAGGCATTCAGCCTTATAAAACAATATGTTGATGAGGACAGATGGTGTCTTTCGGGAACGGGATATGAAAACGGCGATGTTAATATCCCCTCTCCTGAGGCTCTTATCAGAAATCTGCTTATCGGAAATTATTATTTTACAAAAAAATTCGGCACTACATCAAAAGATATGTTTTTGCCGGACTGCTTCGGCTTTGGTTGGGCACTGCCTTCAGTTGCCAACCACTGCGGTCTTCTGGGTATGACAACACAAAAGCTGAGCTGGGGTTCTGCCTATGGTCTGCCGTTTGATTTAGGTAAATGGGTTGGTCCTGACGGAAAAGGCATCTATGTAAGCCTTAATGCTAAATCCTACAGATATAAATTCTCAGGTGACATCAGAGCCGATTTAAGTGTAATCAACAACATCAGCGACAATGCGAAAAACAGTGAGCTACCCTGGGCTAACCATCTTTACGGTACAGGTGACTGGGGAGGTGCTCCCGACGAAGAAAGCGTAAAAGCAGTAGAGCTGAGTGTCAGCAAAAATGAAAAAAGCGATTTTGAGGTAATATCCGCTCATACAGATACAGTATTTAAGGATTTGAAAAAGCTGCCTAAGGCTGACCGGGATAAAATTCCTGTATGGAACAACGAGCTTCTTATGACAAGCCATGGTGCCGGCTGTTACACATCACGTGCTATGAGCAAGCGTCTTAACAGACAGTGCGAGCAAATGGCTTTGGCAGCAGAAAAAGCCTGTGTTCTTGCATACTCTCTCGGCGGATATGACTATCCTATTGCAACCTTAACCAACGCTTGGAAAAGAGTTGTCAAGCATCAGTTTCATGATGATATAACAGGAACGTCCGTGATGGAGGCTTATAATAAAAGCTGGAATGATTATTACGTTTCACTGTCACAATTCAAAAACGAATATCTCGGTGCAAGCAAGGCGATATTTAATCAGATGAACACAAGCTGGATTGATAAAAAATCCGTAGCAGTTATGGTAAGCAATACCACTCAGTTCAGACGCAATGATGCAGTAGAATGTATTGTTAAAACGCCTGTCAACTGTACCAATCTTCGTGCGTATGATATGAATGGAAATGAGCTGCCCTGTCAGGTTATCAATAAAAACGGCAAAAATCTCACCGTTGTATTCAAAACCGATATTGAACCATTGTCATTTAAAGTATTTCAGCTTGTTCCTTCCAAAGAACCAACATCGCTTACAAGCGATGTAAAGGTTACAAATCATTCACTTGAAAACAGCAAGTACAAGCTGATTTTCAATAAAAACGGTGACATTGCATATCTTTATGACAAAGAACTTGGAAGGCAGGTACTTGACAAGCCTGTCAAAATGGCACTTCTTCACAATACAGGCTCACTCGCTTATCCAAGCTGGGAAATCAGAAAAGAGGATATTGACAAGGAGCCTTACTGCTATGCAAACACCCCTGAATTTACCGTGCTGGAAAATGGTCCTGCAAGAGTTGCAATAAAGGTAACAAGAAGTGCAGGAAGCTCCGTAATCTCTCAGGTTGTTTCTCTTGAAAGTGAGTCAAAATATGTTAATGTTACAAACTATGTAGACTGGAAATCAAGACGTACAATGCTTAAGGCGGTATTCCCTACTGCTGCCTACAATGAAAAGGCAACATACGATCTCGGTCTGGGGGTTATCAAAAGGGGTAATAATACCGATAGCCTTTATGAGGTGCCTGCTCAGAAGTGGGCTGACATTACTGATGAGAACGGCGAGTTCGGCGTTTCAATTCTGTCCGACTGCAAAATCGGCTGGGATAAACCAAATGACAATACGCTGCGCCTTACCTGTATACATACCCCTGCCGGTGCTTTCACTAAGGAAACAAGACAGGATTTACAGGATTTAGGCAGAAATATCTTCAGTTTTGCGATTTACAGCCACAGCAACGGCTTTGAGGAAGGCACACAAAAGCAGGCTGAAATATATACCAATCAGCTAATAGCAGTTCAGAGCGACATCAGAAGCAATCCTGAAGCGTCAGACAGTATTGCAATAGCAGGTATCAGCAATGATGATGTCATACTGCGCACAATCAAAATGTCCGAAGAGGGCGACGGAATTATCGTCAGAGTATATGAGGCTAACGGTAAATCACACAGCAAGGTTAAGCTTAAGATATTCAATGAAATCGGTGAAGCATATTCTGTTGATGGTCTTGAAAATACAATAAGAAAAATTAAAAACAGTGAGCATGAAATTTCTTTCAGCATAAATCCATTTGAGGTTAAGAGCTTCAAAATCGTATATAAAGAAAGACCAAAACGAATTCCCCGCCATCATTATCTGCCGCTGACTATGTACTGTAATGCAAAAGGATTTTCACGTATTTATAAAAGTGAAATGAAGCACACAATTCTTAACGGAGCCGGCTTTTCTTTACCCTATGAAGAATTACCGCTCAAGGTTGATGCGGGTGGAATACGATTTAAATTCTTCCAGGATCCGCAAAACAGATATGATGTTATGGTTTGCCGCGGACAATATGTTAAATGCGGTGAACGAGGAGAGAACAGACTTTATTTCCTTGCAGGCTCTACAAACGGCAAACAGGAAATTAAAGTAAAGGTTGGCAACAAGCTTGTTCCGCTGACAATTAAGCCGATTAATGAAAATCTGAGCCAATGGGATATGGCAGGCTTAAATCAGATTGCAAATGTCAACCCATATGAAAAAGTGGGATATCAGTTCAGATATGTAAATCATCCTGAGGGACTTATTCCCGAAAATGCAACATTTTATGTTTACAGTCTGAACATAAGTGACACAAATGTAATTGAATTTCCTGATAACAATAAAGTTGTTATACTTGCAATGACCATATTAAAAGAAAGCTCAAGATGCGCATTAATCAGCAAAATTGAGGACACTGCGAATAAAGATTATGCCTTCTATGACGATGTTGCTCCAATTGAAAAGATTATTGACAAAGCAGATTTTCTTACAATAAGAGCCGGCAAAATTCAGGATCAAAAAAACGGCGGAAAAGGAAAAGGCTTTAAACGTGACAACATTGTTACAAATATCATCCGCTCATACACAAAAAGTGAATGGTAATTAAGTAAATATACATAAGTCCGTATGCATTGATTGTATACGGACTTATATTTTTTGTAAGTGCAAACCACTTTACAGAAAAGCATTTTGTTTAAGTGTTGTGGAAAAGTATGTTGAAAATGTTGAAAACTAATTTTTTTGCGAACAACAATTGCTGAAAACTATGTTGAAGATGTTAAAAATGTAAAGAGTTTAACTTGACATTAACAAAAATTTCAACAATTGATAATATTTACCGAAAAAATATACATTCTGATAAAACATTAAACAAGTGAATAAAAAAACATCTTTGACATAATCTGCCAAAGATGTTTTTTAAGGAAGAATTTCTAATCTATATTCTTATTTTTTAAAGAAATTAACAATATCTGTAAAAGCATCATCATCGTTGTCATTGAAGCTGGAAGGTGCAGCAGCAGCCGCAGCAACCGGAGCAATAGGAGTTGGCGGAGCAACTTCTTTATTAGCTGTTGTTGACTTAATCTGTCCGCTTGGACCCTCTTCTCCGAAACGAGTAGCTATAACAGTGATAATCATTTCATCCTCAAGATTCTCATCGAAGTTAGCACCCCAGATGATTTCACAATCAGGATGAACTGCCTCTGTTACGATTGAAGAAGCAGCATCAATTTCCTCAAGACCGATATCTGTTGATGCTGTAATGTTCAGAAGAATACCGTGAGCACCATCAATTGATGTGTTAAGAAGCGGTGAAGAAATTGCCGCACGAGCAGCAACCTCAGCCTTATCCTTTCCCTTTGCTCTACCAACACCCATATGTGCAAAGCCTGCATCCTTCATAATTTCAGTCACATCGGCAAAGTCTGAGTTAACAAGACCTGTTGCGTTAACGAGGTCTGAAATAGACTGTACACCCTGACGAAGAACATCATTTGCAATCTCAAAAGCATTGAGCAGAGTAATCTTCTCAGTAGCAACTTCCTTGAGTCTTTCGTTAGGAATAACCATAATGGAATCAACATTCTTAGCAAGCTCTTCAATACCGGCAGTAGCCTGTGTCATACGACGCTTGCCTTCAAAAGCGAATGGAGTTGTAACAACACCAACAGTAAGGATACCCATATCCTTAGCAATTTTTGCAACGTAAGGTGCAGCACCTGTACCTGTTCCGCCGCCCATACCTGCAGTAATAAATACCATATCTGCACCGGTAAGGATATCAGTTAAAGCTTCCTTGCTTTCTTCAGCAGCACGAGCACCGATTTCAGGCTTAGCACCTGCACCCATACCCTTTGTTACCTTTTCACCGATAAGTATTTTATGTGTTGCTGTTGATTTTGCAAGAGCAGGCTTATCTGAGTTTACTGCTACAAATTCAACATCCTGAATATTACAATGAACCATGCGATTAACGGCATTTCCGCCGCCGCCGCCAACGCCGACAACTTTAATCTGTACTACCTTTGAATCATCAGTATCAATTTCATAACGACCCATATTTTAAATCTCCTTATGTATTTTTATCTTAAATCGCTTTCGATTTGTTACATATCACATTGTAACAGTTTTGTAATTAATTTGCAATACTTTTTTTGAATATTTCTCAAGAATTTTGACAAAGTTTATCTAATTATTTTTTCTACTGTTTGTATAAATTGCACAATTGTGAATAATCGCAACATGATTCGACAATTCAATCACTTTACACTTATTTTTCTGTAAAGTAGATTTGCTTTCCACCATTTATTGTCATTATTCCCTTAGCATTGGGATTGCTTTCATTAAGCTGCTTACAAGCAGCCAAACCCTGATATATTTTTTGCTCAAGGTCATCACAGGTACCGAGCTTAAATTCAATTCTGTTATCATAAACAACATAATTATCACTTATGTTATTACTGTATATAGCAGTTATTTCATCAATATTATTGTCCTTAACTGCCTGTGACAGCTTTTTAAGACATTCGCCGGTATCTTTATCTTCAAATAGAATCTGTCTGCCTGCTGACGCTTCAGTGACCTTTGCTTTTTTGACAGCAATACCGCTGCTTTTCTCAGCATCTGTTTCAAGAACCTTGAAATTATCATCAAGCAGAATAAATGTTTTGTCTTTATTTTTTATATAATACGCAGGCTCTGACTCTGTAATTACAAGCTCAATGGTTGATGGTAATTTTCTCTTTATTTCAGCCGTATATATATAAGGAAGGTTTAGCTCCAGCATATCAGAAGCACTTTTCACATCAGCAAGAAAAAGATTTTCTCCGGTGCCGATTAAACACTGATTCAGTATTTCCTCCTCGGTATAGCGAGCATTTCCGCTAACTGTTATATTTTCTATACCGAAAAAAGCTGTTAAAGAAAGTACAACACCTACTGAAGCAATAACCACTACTGCCAAAAACCATAGCAAAAATTTTCTCAGCTTATTTCTTTTTTTGCGTCTTTTAGTATCCTTTTGCCGTTTTTCATTTCTGCTGAGCTGTTTGCTTTTTCTCTGCTTAGAGTCAGCAGCAACAATTTTCTTTTGTGAATCACGATAAAGCTTAGGAGGCTCCAAGCCTAAATCTACAAGGTTGGTATTCTCTTTTGGTATTCTTTTTTTAGGCTTATCCTTCTTCTTCATTTTTAATCCTCTTTATATCCGCACCCAAAAGTAACAGATTTTTTTCAAGGCTTTCATAGCCCCTGTCAATATGCTCAAGCTGATGGATGGTGGACTCACCCTCTGCTCTCAGCGCTGCTACAACAAGTGCGGCACCGCCCCTTAAATCAGTAGCATATACGTTTGCACATTTAAGATATTTGACGCCGTTAATTACCGCCATTCGGTCGTTGATATCAATATCACAGCCAAAGCGATTAAGCTCACTAATATATCTGAATCTGTTTTCAAATATATTTTCTTTTATTACAGATGTTCCCCTTGCCACAGACAGTGCTGCAGCTATCGGTGACTGCGAATCCGTTGGGAAGCCGGGATAAGGCATTGTCTTTATCATTTTAACACGCTTTAATCTGTTAGGTGCTGATATTTCAAGACAATCATCTCTTAAATAAAGCTTGCAGCCCATTTCATTGAATATAGGAAAAACAGGTGTTAATGAGCTCGGCTTAACATCATGAATTATTATGTTGCCGCCGGTGATGGCACAGGCGCTCATATAGGTTGAAGCAAGTATTCTGTCCGGTATAATCCTGTGCTCTGACGGATGCAGTTCACGAACACCCTCGATTTCAACAGTACCCTCACCTGCACCATATATTCGTGCACCGCAGCTATTAAGAAATTGTACTAAATCGCATATTTCAGGCTCACGGGCCGCATTTACAATTATTGTTCTGCCCCTGGAAATTGCCGAAGCAATAATTATGTTTTCAGTAGCACCGACACTCGGAAAAGGCAAAATAATTTTAGCACCTGTCATACCTCTGCAGGTGCAGTTTATTGATGAGCCGTTTTCAATAATTTCAGCACCCAGTGCTCTCAGTGATTTTATGTGAAGGTCAATTGGTCTTGAACCGATATCACATCCACCGGGAAGAAAAATTGAAGCGCTGTGATTACGTGCCAGAAGTGCTCCCAGAAAAAGTATTGATGAACGCATAAGACGCATAACATGCTCGTCAATTTCGCTTCCATTCACAACAGAAGCATCAATTACAATGGTGTTACCGTTCTGCTCAACCTTACAACCAAAGCTTTCAAGTATTCCAAGCGTTTCGCGCACATCACTTAAATCAGGGCAATTATGTATTACTGTAACACCTTTAACAAGAAGTGCTGCCGCCAATATAGGCAATGCAGAATTCTTCGCACCATGGAGTGTAACCTCCCCTTTTAAGGTGTTTTTACCGTTAATTTTAAAAACATCCATTGAATCACCTCTGCAAGAGTTTTATAAAACATACTATGTTTTACCTTTGCAAAGGTGAATTTTATTATTTTACAAGTGAAAGAATAATCGAAGCAATGCGTTCTCTCGAATCAGTTATTGACATTGCCTTTGCATTTTTTTCAACAGCACTGAGTTTAGCTCTGTCACTGAGCAGGCTGTCAATCATTTCGCTGAGCTTTTCAGATGTTAAATCCTTTTCCTCAAGAATAAATCCTGCATGCCTGTTAACAAGTGCCATTGCATTATGATACTGGTGATTTTCCGCAACATAGGGTGACGGTATCAGAATAGATGCCTTGCCAAGTGCCTCAATTTCCGAAAGTGACGAAGCACCTGCTCTGCCGATTACAAGGTCAGCAGCAGCCATACAGATATCCATATTATCTATGTACTGTCTTACATCCACAGTACCTTTTCTTCCGTTCTCAAATCCTTCTTTTTCAAATTTATCAAGATACTCTGAGCCATTTGTACCGACAGAATGAATATGACAGTACTTTCCGCTTTCGGCACTTGACAAAAGAATATTGAACATTGCTTCATTCAGCGGTTTTGCTCCGAGCGAGCCGCCAAAGGAAAGAACCAAGTATTTATCATCGGGTATGCCAAGGTGAGCTCTTGCAAAATCTCGATCGGCTTTAAGAAGCTCACCACGAACCGGAAGCCCCGTAACCACAGCCTCATTCTTTGGCTCAAGATGCTTTTTCGCATCCTCAACTGTAAGCATTACACGGTCAACCTCTTTGGCAAGGGTTTTGTTTGTTATGCCGGGGAAAGCATTCTGCTCATGAATACAAGTTGGTATACCCATTTTCACTGCACTCTGAAGAACAGGACCTGATACATAACCGCCGAAACCAACAACAACATCAGGATTAAATTCCTTAATTATTTTTTTGCTTTCACCTGATGATTTAACAAGACGAGCAACAGTTTTAACATTGTGAACAATCGCTTTCGGTGCAAATGACCGTCTAAATCCTGATATATCAATTGTTTTAAAATCAAATCCTGCATTCGGTACAAGCCTTGCTTCCATATGGTCACTTGTACCGATAAACAGAATTTCAGAATCTTTTTGAGTTTCTCTGATAAAGGATGCAACGGCAAGAGCAGGATTAATATGACCTGCTGTACCGCCAGTGGCAAATAATATTCTCATTTCATCACCTGCTATTAAACTTTCTTTTGGCTGGCTTTTCGTGAAACAGAAAGAACTACTCCAATCTGGAAAAGCAATAGAAGTATTGACGTTCCTCCATAGGAGAAAAACGGCAGTGCTATGCCTGTATTAGGCAGAGTATCTGTTACAACCAAAATATTAAGACCAACCTGAACACCAATCTGCGCAACGATACCGATAATCAGCAGTGCACCGAATCTGTCATGACAACGTGATGCAATAACAAAGCCTCTTATAACCAGTGCTGTAAACAGAATGATTATAAGCGCTGCACCGACAAAGCCCAGCTCCTCACACACAATTGAGAAAATAAAGTCGTTCTGCGGCTCGGATACATAAAGATATTTTTGTTTTGAATTGCCAAGACCGACACCGAATAATCCGCCTGAGCCGATTGCGTAGAGCGAGTTATTTGTCTGCCAGCGTGCTCCCCTTGGGTCAAAATCCTTGTCAAGCCACGCTTTAACCCTGTCACCTGCATAATTTTCAAGCATATCAGGCATGGTAATTACTATAAATACAACAAGAACAAGTACAGCCAACCCAAAAGCAAACAGCTTCCAGTCACTGCCGCCGACCCACATCATAGTTGCACCGATAAGAAACATCAGGATTGTACAAGACATATGGTGTTCAAGAAAAATCAGACCGCAGAAAACAACAATTATTCCAAGCGGATACAACACACCATACTTGATATTTTTCATTTTGCTGTAATAATCACATATATACGATGCAAAGGTTAATATAATTGTAAACTTTGCCAAATCAGATGGCTGAAAGGTCAGCCCGCCCGGCAAAGGAATCCAGCGCTTGAAGTCACTTTCATCTGCTCCGCCTACATTTGTATGGTAAAAAAGAACAATTATCAAAAGCAGAATCGTAACTGCAAGGAGCGGAACCACTGCTACCTTCAGCCACTTATAATTCACCTTTGACATAACCGCCATTGCAATTAAGCCAACTACAGCAAAAGCAAACTGCCTTGTAAAATAATGATATGAATCATGATTAAATCTGTAATATGCTAATGGATATGATGCAGAAAAAAGCATAATCAATCCTATTGTGAGCAGTGCAATAGTCAATGCCAGAAACGGAATGTCAATACTGCCTGTTACAAAAAAATGATCCTTAGAAATGCCTGTTCTGTTTTTTGCTTTAATTATTTTCTGCTCGCCGCTGCGAGCTGCTCTTTCAGGCATACTATGCTCCTTTCAAAAATTTTTATCTGTTATAAACGCCGAAATACAAAATTAATAATCCAACTGCACAGCCGATTGCGTTAACAAATGAAAAGACAACGCAAATTTTCTTTTCCTTCCAGCCGCACATTTCAAAATGATGGTGAATGGGTGCCATTTTAAATACACGCTTGCCGTGCGTAATTTTGAAATAACCAATCTGAATAATATCACTCATTGTTTCGCAAACATAAACAATACCGATTGGCAGTAAAATCAGCGGGCATTTGCACAGATAGCCCATCGCCACAACCATACCGCCTAAAAACAGCGAACCGGTGTCACCCATAAAGGTTTTGGCAGGATTCCAGTTCCAGCAAAGGAAACCGAGCACACCGCCGAGGAGAGCACCTGCAAATATTTTAAGACCTGCAAATTCCATCCACTGACCGATAATAATGAAGGAAACGGCAACTGTAACTGTAACAGATGAGCAAAGACCATCAATACCATCGGTAAGATTAACTGAATTTACACAGCCATAGACAATGAAAAATGAAAGCACCCAGAAAATAATTGCTGTGAAAATATTTTTTTCAAAATTAACTGTTCCGATAAAAGGAATGTTCCAGCTTGTGTTATGTGACAGCCAAAGTGTTAAAATAAATCCAAAGGTCATAATAAGCTGACCCAGTGTTTTTTGCTTTGCTGTCAGACCTTCATTTCTTTTCATCTTTATTTTAATAAAATCGTCAGTAAAGCCGACAACACCAAAACCAAGTGCAAGAACTATACCGCTGATAAGAAGCACTAAGTCCCTGTGCGTCATTGCATTCATCACATCAGAAGTTTCTACATTTATATTTAATGCAAAAACAGCCACAAGCATTGTAACAGCAAAGGAAACAATAATACCGATAATAAACATCAGTCCGCCCATATTAGGTGTTCCCTGCTTTGATTTGTGCCATGACGGTCCAATCTCTAAAATAGTCTGTCCAAACTTCAGCTTTCTAAGCCAGGGAATAATAATAAATCCAAGACCTGCAGTAATTCCAAGTGCAATTACAACGCTTATGATAGTACTAATCATTCTTTTTTACCTCATATACTTTATTTATAACGTCCTCGAGTTTCATTCCCCTTGACGCTTTAAAAACAATTGTGTCACCTTTTTCAATAAGGGGTATCAGATTTTCACAAAGTTCATTTTTGCTGTCAAAGTGAAAAGCATTTTTCATACCTAATTCTTTGGCTCTGCTCACAATATGCTCAGCCATTTCACCATATGAGAAAAGGTAATCAATTTTATTCTGAGCAACCATTTCACCAACTGACATATGTGCCTGCTTTGAATATTCGCCAAGCTCAAGCATATCGGCAAGAACGGCTATTTTCCTCTTACCCTCAGTATTAGAGAGGGTTGTGAGTGCCGCTCTCATTGAATCAGGGCTTGCATTATAGCAATCCTCAATACAGGTTATTCCGTTAAAGGCAACACTTTTCTGCCGCATACCCTCCGGAACATAAGCTGCCAGTGCATCAGCAGCAGACTGATAATCAACCTGAAGAATATATCCGACTGCAAATGCTGCAAGAGCGTTATACACATTATGTATTCCGATTGTAGGAATCGTGATTTCCTGCCTAAGCGTATGATTGCAAAATGAAACAGTAAATGTTGTTTTACCATCTTTTTCAATTATATTCTCTGCTATAAAATCAGCATTTTGGGTGTTCTTTACTGCATATGTGATTACCGGGTAATCATCACCCAAATCAACAGTCTGAAGCATATCATCATCACCGTTTAAAATAAGCGGATAACCGTGCTTCATACCGCTGAGTATCTCTGTCTTAGCCTTGAGTATTCCCTCACGTGAGCCGAGATTTTCAATATGCGAAACACCTATATTTGTTATCAATGACAATGTTGGCTCAACAGCATTAGACAGCCTTTGTATCTCTCCGAAATGGTTCATACCCATTTCAATGACTGCCGCCTCAGTCTGATAATCAAGACGAAACAGCATCTGAGGAACACCGATTTCATTATTAAGATTGCCCTGCGTTTTAAGAGTTTTATACTTTGCACCCAAAACAAGAGCAATAAATTCCTTTGTAGTTGTTTTGCCGACTGAGCCTGTAAGCCCTACCACCGGGAGAACAAATTTTCTTCGGTACCAATTGCTGAGTAACAGCATTGCTGCACTTGTTTCGCCAACAATAACCTGAGGTAAATCAATATCGAGCTTATGGTCGACCATAAGTGCCGCCGCACCCTTTTCCTTCGCCTCAGCAGCAAAGCTGTGGGCATCAAAGCGTTCACCTCTGATACAGATAAAAAGACAACCCTTTGTTATCTTTCTTGTGTCAATACAGATGTCTGTTATAACGGCTTCACCAACAGCATCTGCACCCAAAGCATATGCAATTTCTTTTAAAGTGATTTTTTCCATATTAATTCAATGTGCCGAGGATTTCGGCAACGACTTCTCTTTCGTCAAAATGTATTGTGCCTGTCGGCAGAATCTGGTAGGTTTCGTGACCCTTGCCTGCAAGAAGAATAATATCATCCTTTTGTGCATTTGCAATTGCATATGCAATTGCATCACGCCTTTGCTCAACTACCTCATAAGGCGTATCAATACCAACCATACCCTCAAGAATATCCTTAATGATTTCACCGGGATTTTCACTTCTCGGATTATCTGAGGTTACTACGCAGAAGTCAGAAAGCTCTGCGGCAATTTTACCCATCTTAGGTCTTTTTGTTTTATCTCTGTCACCGCCGCAGCCAAACACTGTAACGACTCTTCCCTTGGCAATTTCTTTAAGTGATGTGATTATATTTTCAAGTCCGTCAGGTGAATGAGCATAGTCGATTATTATTGTGAAATCCCTGTCACAGGGTACAACCTCAATTCTGCCCTTAACACCATTGGACTTTCTAATAGCAAGAAGCACCTGTTCAAATTCAACACCAAGTGCCAGTGCAATAGCTGCAGCACAAAGTGAATTGTATACTGAAAATCTTCCCGGGATAGGACAATAGCATCTGCCGATTGTATCACCAACAAGCTCATACTCGACGCCGCTTGATTTAAAGCTTACATTTTTGGCAATGTAGCTTGCATTATTCGTATTGACAGCATAGGTAATCAGCTTATCAATATCAAGCCCCTCAACAATTTTCAATCCGTTTTCATCGTCAGCATTTGTAACTGCTATATCACTGTTTTCAAACAGAATACGCTTCGAGTTAAAATAATTTTCCCATGTTTTATGATAGTCAAGATGATCCTGTGTAAGATTGGTAAATGCTCCTACTGCAAAACGCAGACCATTAACCCTGCCCTGAGCCAGTGCCTGGGAGGAAACCTCCATAACACAATACTCACACTCAGCCTCAACCATCATTGCAAAAAGTTTCTGCAGCTCATACGGATCAGGCGTTGTATACTTGGCAGGATAAACCTCATCGCCTATCATATTCTGAACAGTGCCGATAAGACCTACCTTTTTTCCCACATTCTCCAAAATCTGCTTAATGAGAAATGTAGTTGTTGTTTTGCCGTTAGTACCTGTTAATCCGATAAGCTTAAGCTTTTCTGCCGGGTTGCCATAGAAGTTGGCACAAATCGGTGAAAAGTCGGCCCTTGAATTTTCCACAAGTATCTGGTTATTCAGACCTAAGTCACGCTCAACCACAACCGCAGCCGCACCCTTGTCAAGCATTTCAGCCGCAACTGAATGACCGTCAAAGACAGCACCTTTAACACAGACAAACAGAAATCCCTCTTTAACAAGTCGTGAATCCTGCGTAACATCAGTCACCTCAATATCATCATATGTGTTTAATACCTTAACACCTTTTAAAATTTGTGACAGTTTCATTGTTAAATCCCCTTTGCTTATTATGCAAATTATTATCAGTCAAGAACTGATTCGGTATTTTTGAAGGATACTGTTATAACAGTTCCCTGCTCAACCTCTTTATCCTTTTCCTCGCTCTGACGTGCTGCAATAACATTACCATTTGCTAAATCATTGCCTGCAATCTCAATGTTAATCTTGCTGCTCTGTGCAAGACTTTTAGCCTCACTGACTGTTAAGCCTGTAAAATCAGGCACCTTGACAGTCTGTCGCTTGTTTTCATCCGTGTAAATATAAATCGTTCCGCCGTTCGGTATTGTTTCTGCGCTGGTAGGACATTGTCTTACGACCTTGTCACCCTTACCGACAACGGTGTAATTAAGTGAATATTCGTCAATTTCCTTTTTAGCTTCATCAAGCGATTTACCTGTTACGTTCGGTGTATAGCTCGATAAATTTTTAAGCTCGTCATCATCATACTTAGGCTCTATTCCGAGCACACCCATAGATTCTTCAATTATCTGTGCTGCAATCGGTGCACACAAAGCACCGCCGCCTAAATCCTGATTGGGCTCATCTACAATGATAATCATTGCAAGCTCAGGGTCATCACTCGGAGCAATTGCACCGAAGGAAACAATATACTTATCTCCTTCGCCCTCCTTAGACTCACCAAGCTTTGTTGAAGTACCTGTTTTGCCGCCTACTCTGTAACCGGCAACATAACCATTTTTACCTGTACCGTTATCTACAACCGCTTTCATCATTTCACGCACGGTTTTTGAAGTTTCCTCACTGATAACCTGTCTTACTACCTTAGGCTCTGTTTTTTTAACAGTTTTACCATCCGAATCAACGATTGATGATACAAGATAAGGCGTAACAAGCTTGCCGCCATTAGCCACCGCACAAAGTCCCGTGCATACCTGAATTGGTGTAAGCGAGTTTGTCTGACCAAACGCAGCAGAGGAAAGCTCAACGATACCATACTGTTCTTCCTGATAGTATTGAGGTGACGCTTCACCGGGAAGGTCAATGCCTGTAGTCTGTGTAAAACCATAGGCATCAAAATATTTAAAATAGTTATGTACACCAAGTTTCTGACCAACTGTGATAAAGAACGGGTTACAGGAATTCTCAAGTCCCTGTGTAAAGGTTTCGTGTCCGTGACCGGGATGATAGTGACACTTCATAATGTAATTTTCAACCTTAATTGCACCTGTGCAGTTGAAGGTTGTATTAAGTGAAACAACATTTTCCTCAAGTGCAGCGGAAGCAATGAAGGTTTTGAAAACCGAACCCGGAACATATGTGTCACTGACATTAAAGTTTCTCCACTGATTCTGGACTGCGGCGCTTTCTGCCTCTTCCTTTTTCTTTTTGTCGGTTATTTTTTCTATTTCTTTAATATTTTTGTCATAAGTCAGGGTATAAGGATCATTGCAGTCAAAATCAGGAAGTGATGACATTGCATAAACAGCACCCGTTTTGCAATTCATAACAACACCATAGGCACCCTTTGCCTGATACTCCTCAAGTGTTTCTCTAAGCCCCTTTTCAAGGTAGTACTGAATTGTCTGGTTGAGTGTTGTAACGAGTGACATACCATCTGTTGCTTCGACAGTTGTTTCATACTCACTTGCAATATTGTTTGAATAAGCATCCTTGGCAGTAATTACTCTGCCGTTTGTTCCGGTGAGATCTTCATCATAAAATGCTTCAAGACCCGAAAGTCCCTGATCGTCAGCACCTGTAAAACCGATAACAGATGAAGCCACTGAGCCGTAAGGATAATATCTCTTCGTTGTCTGCTCCATTCCTATGCAGTTGAGCTTATTCTCTGAAATAAATTCCGAAATTTCTTCCTTTATGTTATTTTCGACCTTTTTCTCAACGATAGCATAATGGCTTTCCTGCTTTGTTTTCTCTATAAGCTCCTCTTTCTGTTCATCGTCATATTCAAAAAGCTCTGTGAACTTATCCACAATCATGGCTCTTCGTTTTTCTGTTTCCTGCTCTTTTTTAGCAATTTCCTCTTTTGTGGCATCCTCAGCAGGCTCAAGCACAATCGCCAGCGGATCAATATAAATGTTCCATACAGTTGCCGACTGAGCCAAAACATTGCCTTCACTGTCGTAAATTGTTCCGCGCATTGCTGATATCTCGCTGTCACGCATCTGCTGACTTTCCGCTTTCAATGATAACTCCTCACCTCTTACAATCTGCAAATAAAAAATTCTTGCCACATTGGTTGACAGGAGAAAAATCATTACAGCCGCCAAAATAAGCAATCTTTTCAGCATATTTTTGCCTGTATTTATCCGCATAGCTTTTCCTCCTCGCAATTGTTATCTTATTTAATAAAAACTATTTGAGAGTTAGATATTTTCTAACCCTCAATATTTTACGCAATTAATATTTATAATATTACTTATTCTCAGTGTCGGCTTCAGTTTGCTCAAGAAGCATAAGGGCGGCAGCTTTTCGCTCCTCTTTAAATTGAGAAACATCAATATATCTTATCTGATTAGACTGCACCTTGGACATACCAAGTTTGTCCACTGCATACTTATCAATCATACTCATTGACACCAGTGAATTAAGCTCGCTGTTTATTCTTGTATTTTCGCTTTCCGCTACTGACAGCTCCGTCTGCAGGTTTGAAATCTCATGTGTAAGCTCATTCCTGACCGCATATGTATGCAAAACTCCAAAAAACATTCCGAGAAAGGCAAGAGCTACACAGACTATGCAGGCAGCTTTAATTAAAGTTGTTCTCTGCTCTTTGATAAGCTGTGCCCTGCTTTTTCTTGTATTATTGTTTCTAACCTTTAAATCTCTGTTTCTTTGCTTTTTTGGTGCATATGCAGGTGCAGCAGATGACCTGCTGACATCAAATGCCTTCAGCGCATAAGCAGCATCGGATTGATACGAATATCTTCTGAAATCACCTGAATTAGTCATCTTCTCACCTCTTTCTGTAAATAATATTATCAGTATTTTTCAAATACTCTAAGTCTTGATGACCTTGCTCGCGGGTTAATTTCAAGCTCCTGCTTTGACGGTGATATCGGCTTTAATACCTTACCCTTCGGTTTGTTACCGCAAACACATACAGGAAACTCCTTGGGACAGATACAGCCCCTTGTCCAGTCATTAAATTTTTCTTTTACTATTCTGTCCTCCAGCGAATGGAAGGTAATTATGGCAATTCTGCCTCCGTGATTGAGGCAGTCAAATGCATCATCAAGTGCCTTTTTCAGCACATCAAGCTCACCGTTAACCTCAATTCTAATTGCCTGAAAGGTTCGTCTTGCAGGATGTGACTCCCTCATTGCCTTCTGAGGCATTGAGGCTTTTATTATATCAACAAGCTCAAAAGTAGTTTCAATAGGATTTTCTGCTCTCGCCTTAACAATATTGGCAGCTATTCTGCGTGAAAACTTTTCCTCGCCATACTTAAAAATAATATCAGCAAGCTCCTGCTCACTGTAATTATTGACAACATCCTTAGCGCTTAATCCGCTTTTGCTCATTCGCATATCAAGCGGAGCATCCTTATGAAATGAAAAGCCACGCTCACCGTTATCAAGCTGATAGGAGCTCACTCCTAAATCAAGAAGCAGACCATCAATTTGTTCAACATCAAGATTTTTTATAATTGATTTTATATTGGAAAAATTATCGTTGACAATTATTACATTATCTCTGCCGCCGAGCCTTTTATTAAGAACCGAAATTGCATCGGGATCCTGATCAACTGCAATGAGCTGTTTTGCATATTTTGCAATTTCACCGGAATGACCGCCGCCCCCTGCAGTACCGTCAACTATAATTTTTGTATTATCTAAATTCAGAGCCTTTATCGACTCATCAAAAAGCACGCTTTTATGAACAAACTCCATATTACTCATTACCCTTCAGCTTGTCCATCAAATCATACATACCCTGTGAATGGTCATATGTATTGTAGATTTTATCGTATTCTTCAGTATTCCAGATTTCAATAACCTTACCCTTACCCTTGAACACAACTGTTGATGCATTCTCAAGCATAGCCGCAGCCTTAAGTCTTTGATTAACCGTAAAACGACCCTGTGCATCAAGCGTTGATTCCTCAGCATTATCAAGGAAAGAGGTGGTTGCGTCATACTTTTGATTTTCCGTACCGATCTGCATGGACTCATAGGTTTCCTCAAAATGGTCAACGGGATAAAGAGTAAGACACTTACAGCCTCTTACGGTAACAGCAACCATATAAAATTCCTTTCCAAGCCTTTCACGCCACTTTGTAGGGATAGAAAGACGACCCTTAGAATCAAGCTTATAACCATCAAGTGTGCCGACAAATAAGCGCATATCTTTCTCTCCTTTCATCATTTTGTGGGAATTAGTTTGGGATTTTAGTGAATTCTTTGGGAATTTATTGGATTTTCTTCCTCTACTACATTATAGTTAGGCAAATAAAGTTTGTCAAGGAATAATTAGAAGTTGAGCTAATTGTAACTAAATTGTAATCTTTAGATTTTTCAGACTGTTGTTTATTTAAATACAATATGTTATAATTTTTATATCAAATTTAAGGAGAGCAATATGGAAGGTTACAAATCAACATGGCGTGAGAAAATCGGCTATGGTGTAGGCGCAATAGGGCTTGACCTGAGCTACGGCTTATTTTATTCCTATTTATCCTACTATTTATCAAGTGTGCTTGGTCTTAAAGAGGGATTTCTGCTCCTGCTGACACCGCTTGCAAGAATATGGGACGGCATCAACGACCCGATGATGGGCACAATTGTCGATAACACAAAAACAAAAATGGGCAAATACAGACCCTGGATTGTTATCGGAGCTATATCAAATGCGGTAGTGCTTTCGCTGCTGTTCACAAGCTTTGGTATGAGCGGAACTAAGCTTTATATCTATATAGCAGTTATGTATATACTTTGGGGTATGACCAACACAATGGCAGATATCCCCTACTGGTCAATGGTGCCAAGTTTCACCACCGACCCGAGCGACAGAAACCTCGTTGCAACAGTTGCAAGAACCTTTTCAGGATTGGGTCAGGGTATAATTACAGTAGCAACACCGATTATTCTGCCCATGCTTTCAAAGGGTATGACCACCACGGACAAGGGTTATTCGGCAGGCGGTTTTTCAAAATGGGCAATCATCTGTGCAGGCTTGCTTGTTCTCTTTTCAACAATCTGCGTATTTTCAACAAAGGAAAAGCATGTTGTATACAGCAACAAAGAAAAATTTTCATTCAAAAAGATGTTTAAGGTTATTGCAAAAAATGACCAGTTAGTTGTATTTATAATATTTGCTATGGTATCCAACGCAGGCTGGTATTTAACAAGCGGTACAGCCGTGTACTATTTCACCGACGTACTCGGCAAGCCTGAGGCACAAAGCCTGTTTGCAACAATCGGTGCAGTCGGCTCTGTACTCGGTCTGCTGGTAATTCCCCTGTTATCAAAAAAGATGAGCAAAAGAAGCATTTATCAGTTTTCAATAATCATGACAATTGCAGGCTATGCTTTGATGTTCCTGTTCGGTCCTGTTCTGAAAATTACAATAGCATTGGATATCAGCTATATTTTAGCTTCAATCGGTATCGCCTCAATGTTTGTTGCACAGACAATCTTCCTTGCTGACATAGTCGACTACGGAGAATACAAAAACGGTGAAAGAAACGAGTCAATCACCTTTTCAATGAAAGGCTTTCTGCAGAAGCTTGCATATACCATTCAGACAATCATCCTGTTCGGCGGTTTAAAGGTTATGGGTTATAATGAGCAGATTACAAGCGGAACTGTCAATGATTCAACCAAAACAGCAATTGGTATTATTGCCTTTGCGATCCCTCCTGTGCTTATGATAATTTCTCTCATTGTATTTTCAACCAAATTCAAAATACACGGTGAGCTTGCTGATAAGGTGCATAATTTTATTGTTGAAAAACGCTCGACAGAAGAAAAAGAATAATTTGAAAAGAAAAAACACAGGAAATCGTAATGATTTCCTGTGTTTTTTGTATTGCTATTCTATATTTTCTATTCTGTATCCATCTTCTCCGTAAATTTAATCGACATACGATTATATGAGCAATTTATCTCATCACTGCAGCAAACTTCTGTTATATCATCTAAACAATTCACCATTATGCTGAACCACCGGCAACTGTCATGATGCGATAGTTGTATAATACCAATAACTGTATGGAAGGGTATATCTCATCAGTTCCACATCCTCAGCACTGCTTTGAGAGAATATCGCAACCACATGCTTTGCCCTCCCAAATGCCTCGTGTTCTTAGCAGTATTCTGAACAGGCGTAACCGCCTGCGGTGATGTCACAGTTGTTTCAGGCATAGACACATAGGACATTACCCCACTGTCCGCAATTACATTATTTGAATAAGCCTGCAGCGGCTTAAACTGAAAAATACTGATTATTGATTCAAAGGAAACAGGCACACAAAGCCGGAATGCCACAACGCTCCAAAGAAGATATGAATATTTTTTAGGCAATTTTTTCAAGAAAAATCTGATAAATATAACTGCTGCAATTACAATTGAGCCCGTTATGCTCATATTGAGAATTGTAACAAATAAGGTGTCCATATTCACTCCTCCTTACACTGGTCAATAAGCCGCTTTAACTCCTCTGCCTCGCTATTGCTGATTTTTCTACTGCCTAAAAATGACACCAAAAAGTTAGGCAAAGAACCGCCGAAGGAGCTTTCAATAAAATGCTCGCTTGCATAGGACTGCACCCTTTTTTTCTCCACAAGCGAAGACACAATGGTATCAACATTCTGTGCAAAGCCCTTGTTGCACAGCTTTTTTAAGGTTGTATAAGTAGTAGATTTTTTCCATCCCAACCTTTCATTACACAGTTTAACAAGCTCGCCTGAGCTGAGCGGCTCATTATCCCACACAACACACATAAATTTGAAATCACTTTCACATAGCTTAAGCTCCATAAAAAATGCACCTCCAAATTCGGTCTATTGTTATAAACCTCTCTTTTAGTCTATAACAACCAACCGCATTTGTCAAGTGCATTTTTTAATATTATAATGTTAGTGCCCTTCTCTTAATCCACTCAAAACAACTATACCGAATCCAAAAAACATTATAACTGCTAATGATAAAGCAAGTGAAACAACTAATGCAATCAAAACTTTCTGTACTGTTTCCTCTATATACTTTTAATTCACTATTTTTCTGGCTTTTATAAAATCTTCTCTTTCATAAACAAAGCGTTCGTGAAGCTCTTTTCTTATAATATATCTATTTTTCTCACTATCTTTGGTATTGTAATAACAAGCAAACAGACCATATTTAATACACCTGTCAGATTTAAGAGAATTATTACCGCCCATAGTCCATCCAACACATTTATAGGTGTGAAATTTGTAATAAACTCTCTGCTCATATACTTCAGCAGTACCAACATCAAGCTGCCTTGGACCTATCGCAATATGCCATATACTTGGCAGCAAAATCAGAATAAGTACTACTGTAATTATTCTTTTAGATTTGGTTTTCATCACAATTCCTTATTATCATAGCCATATTCATAATCATCGATTACACCCATATATTCATATCGTCCGCTTTTTTCATTATAGCTGTACTTATTGCAATTGCCGTTATCATCATATTTAAAATATGAATCATATGCACTATCGTACCAATAGTACTCGTCCTCATCAATTGTATACTGATGAACAAGACTGCTTCTCTCATCCTTATCAATAGAATTATAGTAATCAATCGACGTCATTGCTGAATGATGAACAGCTAAATTAAATTCACGAAAATCCTTTAACGGTGACCATGTCAGTTCAGATGTATAATTATCAACAAAATCAATATTTGAATAATCTGCATATCTTTGATAAAGCATTCTGCCCACAGCGTGCTTAACATCTTTTGTTACAAGGTGATCATCACTGTCTGCAAGCGTCAGGATATATGGATATGCACTGTCACTCAGCGAATAAAGGTAATCAACATCGATTGTTTCAAGTTCACCGGAAAGGTATTTTTCAGTATTATATTTTGCTATGCCGCCGTCAATATTGCAGCATACAAGCCCAATGAATATCGCACTGCAAATCACAACCACGCTTTGCATATAGCTGAATTCCGGTGCAAAAATGTGAATGACATAAAAAACGATTACCACAAACATCATTATCATAAATATTGAAACCATAACACGATTTTTGGTCAGACCGAAAATTTCAATATTGAGTTTCATTTTTGCCATAGCAGTTATAAGAAGCAGGGTTGAAAAAAGAACAATAAATACGGAAAGCGCTTTTACAGGCAACGGTTTTTTACCCTTTCCGTTTTTCTTTGACAGCATACCTGCAAGCGTTACGATAATAAAATTAATAACACAGATTGCAAACATCTCAAAAAAACCGCGTCTTGCATACTCGCTTTCGGTAAACTTATATCCATCAGGAAGAAAACCGGAAAACGCTGAAAAGAAATAAGCAAGCTGAGAAAAAAGATAAACCAGATAGGTAACTGAAATTATACTCAAAAAGGTTGTAATCAGCGAGGGTGAAATAACACCATTATAATTCCTTTGCTTAACCTCTCTTATACCGAGTCGTTTATTTTTCACAACAAAATACGGAATCATATAAGCTGCCACCGCTGTTGCTGCAAAAAGCTCAGCAACATATATGCCGATATTTTCAAAGGCTTTCGTCAGCAATACGCTGAAAGCAGCATCACCGCTTGCAAGAAGCGGAATAACCACAACCAATACAGGTATCGAAACAGCAATACCCAAGACTATACTTTTTATATTCTTGCTTTTTGAATAGGAGGATGCAACAGATCTGCGGATGTCGACATAATGCTCAGGGCTGAAAAATACACCCTGAAGCATATTGATTAATATTTTTACGCTGCCCTCATTATGGGTAAATGTATTACTGAGTCCGCATACATAAATTGTAAACAGTCCCATTATGAGAAGCAGCATAACAGCATTTACAAAATAATCATGATAAAGTGTAAAGGTAACTGAGCCTGTCAGTGATAATATACCGCTTATAACACAAAACGGAGAAACCGTATTTTCTTTTTTAAACAAGTAGACTGTTGCAAGGATAAACATCAGTATAAAAGAAATTGTAAAACCGAGATTAAAGCCGTGAAACATTACAAAATCAACCATTAACACACTGAGGGCAAAAAACAAAACTGTAAAAATTTTATCTTTCTTTGAAAAATTAAAAGGTGCCTTGCGTGCTTCAGTTATCTGCGGTGCAGACGACTGAATCCGTGCCGCATCCTGAGAAGAATTATAATAATAGAATTTATCATTGTTATCCATAACATCTACTCCTCAATGAATTCAAGAATATCACCGGGCTGGCAGTCAAGTTCCCGACATATCGCCTCGAGAGTTGAAAAGCGTATTGCCTTTGCCTTACCGGTTTTAAGTATTGATAAGTTAGCCTGCGTAATTCCGATTTTATTAGCCAGCTCCAGTGAGGACATTTTTCGTTTAGCAAGCATTACATCAAGATTAACTATAATTGCCATATGCCCTCCTATATTGTCAATTCATTTTCTTCCTTAATATCAATTGCCTTTTTGAAAACCTGCCGTATAACCTGCAGGACAATGGCCATAAAAAACTCACCAAGTGAAAGCAAGATAAACACGATAAGAAAATTATATACATCGGATATCAGACTGATTACAACAGAAACTATACCGACAACAGCGGCATAGACACAAGCATAGCTGATTATATTCAGATATTTCAATGTTTCAGACTCAAACACCAAATCCTTTTTTATATTCGTTAACAGCTTGTCGATGCACACAAGTGCTGCATAGCCTGCAGGCACTACGGCATAAAACGGAAAAATTAAAAGACTTACCTGAATCTCTTCTATTAACTTAAAAGACTCTTTCGACAAAGTAATTGTTCCGGTTGTAATAACCAACATAACAATTACAACCACAGCAAGCATTACATAACAAATTTTAATAATTGCTTTAAGAATATCGACTGATTTATTTTGATACATAATATCACTCCTTTGAGTTAAATTATATTCAAAAATTATCGTTTGTCAATAATTATTTATTATTTTTCATAAATTTTTCTGATTTATCCATAAAAAACCACATAAAAAAACAGAGATTTCAATAACGAAATCTCTGTTTAACAAATTTTTAAATTATATTTATACTATTCAAACACAATTTTAACCGGATTTTTCTTATTGAATTTCTCAAGCTCATCGGCAAGCTGCTTAAGCTCGTCAGCATTAATCTGCTCTTTTTCCTCGGGATAATCCCAGCGTTCAAAAGGATTTTTGCGGGTACAAAGCATTTTTCCGTCACTGAGAATCCATGGGAAAGCAAGAATTTTACGCTTGTTTTTTACATAATACAAAATCCCGGTACTGCCCTTTGACACATTTTTGAAATAAGCAAGACCCTTAGCCTCTTTCATCAGTATTCTGATTTGCTGATCAGGCGGAAGATTTCTGAAGGAACGGCGGTTTATCAATGGAAAGATAACAACACCAAGAATAATTAAAACAACAACTATAATTATAATATTCTGTACAGTCATTATTCCACCCCTATTGTAATAATCTCAAAAGGCTTATATTCAATAATATCTGTTTCGCCCTCAACCTCTTCCAGCATATTGAGAAGCTTAACCTTTTTATCAAGCTTAATTCTGCCACGCGTGCCGTCCTGCTCGCTAAGTCGGATAACCGTCATATCGCTGTCCTCTGCCTTTTTCATTGCCTGAAGATAAAGCGGTGCAAAGATATTACCGTTATATTCAACATCTGCTTTTACAAGCGGTACATTATACTGAAATGCAATATTATTAATACCGGCCTTAACAGCATCCTCGCTGTGAGGCATAATCATATAGCAGAAATTGTGCATACCCATATCGCTTGTAACATCAGGTCTGATGGTGGCACGAAGAAGTGAAAGTGACATAACATTATTGTCAAATCCGATACCATATTTACCATCATTGATGATCGCTATACCGCCGTCGGTTTCTGCCAAGTCTGCCCATTTGTGATGACAGGTTTCAAACCTTGCCTGCTGCCAGGTTGTATTTTTATGTGTATCACGCTCAATAAAGCCTGCAGAGGTATCACAAAGTGCCTTTCTTGTTAAAACATTGCAACCGAACTCAGCCTTTGCAAGTCTATGCTTTTCGTTCCAGTTGACAATATTCTCAACCTCAATTCCCCTGCTTCTTCTGAACAAACGGATAAGCATTGTCCATGTTGATTTTTCAGTTGAAAGAATTGCTTTAAAGGTTGCACTCTCGCCATCCTGCTCACAGAGGGCAAGAGGCTCGGTCACCTTAATTTCAATCTGCTTATCCTTATAGTTAGGGAGAATATCCCAGGCATCATAGTTACCCGGGTTATCGGTATAAATTTTCAGCTTATTGAAATCACCGTCAGTCCACTCCCTTTCAAGCTCCTTATCAAAGAGCGATGCAATTGAGCCATCCTCATTAAACTGAAGTGAATAGAAAGGTGTTTCAACAGTATCACCAACCGTGAGCCACTGCTCCTTATAGGAGGCTGCTCTCAGTGATGACGAAGAAAGTGCAGGAATATTAGGAATAATCCAGTTACCCTTAACACCGTAACGTGTTGCAGTACCTTTTTTATTCAGTACAAAGGTTAATGCATCACGGGTAAAGTTAAGTGTATTGAAATACTTTGAGCCCGTGCCGATGATTGCATCAAGACGTTTATTGATATCATCATAATCAGCCATAGCATCCTCATAAACAGGATGAATATGAGAGCCGGGCAGGATATCGTGGAACTGATTAATAAGCAGCTTTTTATAAATATCGGTAAGCTCTGCAGTGTTATCCTCGCCACGGAGAACGGACAGCATTTCAGCCGTTCTGAGCTTATACTCAAGCTGACGGTTGGCACGCTTCATATGAGATTTTGTGGTGAAGGTGCCACGGTGCATCTCCAAATAAAGCTCTCCGTCCCAGGTTTCAAGACTATCATTATTTTTAAGATTTTTTTCTAAGAATTCAGCACCGCCCATATGCTCACACTTTGGCATAACTGACAGCTTTTCAAAACGGTGCATAAGCTCAATCATTTCTTCCGTACAGCCTGAACCGCCGTCACCATAGCCGAACATATTCATCGTCTGTCCGCCGCTGTCCTTGTCAATATAAGCCTCCCAATTTCCCTGAATCTGTGAAGGCATATTCCATGTAATAAAGTGAGTAGGAGGAACACAGGCTAAAACATCTGAGCCATCAATACCGCGCCAGATAAAGTTATTGTGCGGAAATCTGTTGGTATCATTCCATGTGGACATTTTATTTGAAACAAAATATTCAACACCGCTTTTTTTCAAAATCTGCGGTAAAATCCAGCTATTTCCGAAAACATCGGGCAGCCACGCATTGTTAACGGTTTTACCGAACATACGCTTATAGGTCTGCTGACCGTAAAGGCACTGACGGATAAGACTCTCAGCACTCGGTACATTACAGTCAGGCTCAACATACATTGCCCCGACCGGCTCAAACTGACCGTTTGCAACTTTTTCCTTCAGCTCCTCGAACACCTCAGGATAATACTTTTCAAGTGTTTCGTAAACATAAGGCTGTGTGTGTGTGTATTTGAAATCAGGATATTTATCCATCAATCTGAGCTGAATAAGCACTGTTCTTAAATTCTTTTGAACAGCATGTATTCTGCGCCAATAGTAAGCAATATCAAGATGTGAATGTGCAATAAGAGCCACATCGCCATTGCCCTTATAGTTATCATTAGCAAAGACCACGTCATTCAGATACTGCTGACATTCCCCAACACCTGTTAACTCGTCACTGTCAAAATCGATGAAGTTCATTGCATTGTTAAGCTCTTTATTTAGGAAATTGCGGTAATCCTCATTAAACAAATCGCTTTTTGCAACATCAAGCAAAAGCTCAAAATCCCAAACCAAATCCTGCACTGCATGATTCACGGTGCAGATGTAAGCACCCTCAAAAATCTGACGGCAGCCACGAACCGAAAGACTTTCAGGATTACGCTCGTCGTCAGGCTTTGAACGGTTATAGCCCATCATATCAAAATGAAGTGTTTTCTTATCGTTGACATAGGGTGAAAGGAGCATACGCTCTCTATTCGGGTCAACACCGCCGACATATTTGCCATTGACCTTAACACAGATTTCTGCAGCGGTTTTTAAAGAAAACCACAGCTCTTTGCCCTGCAGCTCAGCAGGAATATCAACATCCGCCTTAATAAAAGCTGTGCCGTCGGGAGTAAAATACATATCGCCCTTATTAAGCGGACGGTAATCGTCACTGTAGTAATCAAACTCCATTTCACTGACCTGACGTGCATCACGAATCAGAAGATTTTTAATCTCCCACTTATTATCATAAATATATCTTTTGAGCCAGCCAAATCTTAAATCGGTCCACTCCTCGGGACGCATTGAGCGCCTGATAACCTTAATATGTGCCATAGCTCACACTCCTTACATATCCTGAAAATAAGGCTTTTTGCGGATTGCAGTAACCTTCACAGTTTTATTTAAATCCTTCTTGATTTGCTCCTCAATCCAGGCAACACATCTGTCAAGAATTAAGCACTTTGAGCACTCACCCCTGAAAATGAGGGTAAGCTCGCTGCCCTCAAGCGAAACAAATTCAACCCAGCCGCCGTCACCCTGAAGTTTTGGCTGTAAAACATTTTCTACATAAGTCTGAACTCTATTCATACTCATTCTCCGTTATATTAATCTTTAATTCTGCCCATAAGGCATTTGGTATTTTCCTTTTCAATTACCAGACCGCAATAATTACACATAACACACTTAGCCTCTGTCTGCGTGCCGTCCTTGAATTTTCTGACCAAATTCGGCTCACAGATAAACGGTCTGCACATTGAAACAAAATCAGCCTTGCCGTTCGTGATAATCGCTTCCATATCACTTAGCTTATGTATTCCGCCTACAACAATTACAGGTATTGCCACTGCTGATTTTATTTTTTCAGCGCTGTCAACATTGAAATTTTCAAGCGGTACAGGCTGCTTGATGAGCGGATTAACAAGGTTAGCACCTGCAAGAGCAAGTTTACTGAATCCCTCAGGAAAAGAAGCACAGGGCTCTCTGTATTTGAATACGGCTTCCATAGGCATAAGACGGCTTCGCATTGTGTTCATACCATCCTCAACCGTACCGCAGGAAACCTCGATACAGTCACAGCCGCTTTCTTCAAAAAGCTTAGCAGCTTTAACACTTTCCGCAATATTCATACCGCCCCTGCGGTTATCGGTTGCAGAAAACTTAATCCATACAGGAAGGTCGGTTCCTGCTTTAATCTTTCTTATAATTTCACAGACGATTCTGCACCTGTTTTCAATAATACCGCCCCATTTATCAGTCCTCTTATTACCATATGGTGATAAGAAATCATGCAGCAGATAGCCGTGCCCGCAGTGAAGCTGAACACCGTCAAAGCCGGCTTTTTCTGCTCTTTTGGCAGCATTTACAAAATCATAAATAATATCATAAATCTCTTTTTCATTCAGCTTTTTCGCTTTATCCGGATAGAACAAATGACGCTTTGCGGTAGGTGCAACCTTCTGCATACCGATTGCTTTTGATGAGGTCTGCCGTCCGCAGTGGGCAAGCTGAAAAATAATCGGCGTGCCGTACTCGTGAACAGCATCGGTCAGCTTTCTATAATCAGCAATCAGCTCATCACTGTCAGCCCTGAGCATCCTCGGATAAGGTGACATACCATTTGCGCTGACAGCCGCATAGCCTGTAATAATACAGCCAACATCATTTTTAGCCAAGTTGACATATTTACTGATAAGCTTTGGGGTAGGAGCACCCTTTTCATCAGCCAAGCCATCATGTGTAGCTGAACGGATGATTCTGTTTTTCAGTTTTACATTGCCGATTACGGCAGCATCCAAAACGATATTAGCCATTAATTATTCCCTTAATTGTTTCTCTGATATTTTCAAGTCTTACCTTTGCATTATCCTTAACAGGGTCAACAATTGAATAATAAACCTTGATTTTAGGCTCTGTGCCTGATGGTCTTACTGCCATCCAGGAGCCGTCATTCCAGACATATTTAAGCACATTTTCCTTAGGCAGATCACGGATACCCTCTGAAAAATCTATTATTTCTTCAATACCATCAAAGAGTGCCTTACCCTTGTTTCGGAAATAGGTCATAAGTGACTGAATTTTTTCAGCACCATCCTTGCCCTTTAATACAAAGCTGTCAAGATAGTCAAGATAATAACCATATTCATCATAGATTTCGTTAAGTCCGTCAACAAGAGTTTTGCCCTGATTTTTATACCAGGCTGCCATCTGACAGATAAGCATTGATGACACAACCGCATCCTTATCTCTTGCGTGCGTGCCTACAAGATAGCCATAGCTTTCCTCATAGCCGATAACAAACTCCTGCTCGCCGCTTTCCTCATATTTATTAATCTTGTCACCGATATACTTAAAGCCTGTAAGCGTTTCTTCAATCTGCAAGCCGAACTTTTTACCGATATCTGCACCAAGCTCAGAGGTAACGATTGTTTTAACAAGCGTTGATTTTTCATTCAGCATTGCTTTTTTCATTGTAAGAACAAATTTAACAAGCAGGGCACCTGTCTGATTACCTGTGAAGAGAACATACTCATCACCGTTTTTAACTGCAATACCTACTCTGTCGCAGTCGGGATCCGTACCAAGAACAAGGTCAGCACCGATTTCCTTAGCCTTTTCAATAGCAAGCGTCAACGCATCCTTTTCCTCAGGATTCGGTGAACGGACAGTTGAGAAATTTCCGTCAGGCAACTCCTGCTCTTTAACGATTGTAACGTCCATGCCCTCTAACATTCTGCGAACAGGAATATTGCCTGTGCCATGAAGTGCAGTATAAACTATTTTTAAATCACTTTTTTCTTCATACAGTGACTGCTTTTTTACTTCGGCTAAAAATGCAGAAAGCTCATTCTCGCCGATATATGTAATAAGGTCGCTTTCATCCACAAACGGAATTGAGGCATAATCGGTAATATCATTAATAAATCCGATTGCATTTTTCGCATCCTCAGTACAGAACTGACATCCCTTACTGTCATAAACCTTATAGCCGTTATACTCCTTTGGATTGTGTGAAGCAGTAAGCATAACACCTGCAGTACAGTTTAAATAATGCGTTGTGAAGGACAACACAGGAACAGGCACAACCATTTCATAAATGAAAACTTTAATGCCCTGTGATGCAAAAACACCTGCTGCTGTCTTGGCAAAATACTGTGAATTGTTACGGGTATCATAAGCAATCGCAACAGAAATGTCGCCGCTGCTTTTACTTTTTAAATACCTTGCAAGACCAAGGGTAGCTTTGCCCACAGTATATTTGTTCATACGATTTGAGCCTGCACCCATAACACCGCGAAGTCCGCCTGTACCAAAGGCTAAATCCTTATAAAATCTGTCCTCAATTTCTTTTTCATCTGTCAGTGCTTCAAGCTCTGCCTTTGTATCATCATCAGCAAAATCCAACCACTGATTGTATTTATCTTTATAACACATAAAAGCTTATCCTCCGAATTATTTAAAGTACATATAATACTGGCATTTAATCATACCGTTATAAAGCTTTCTTCTTTTGTCAGCCTTTCTGCCGAAAACCTTCTCAAACTCCTCATCAGGAGAAATGATACCATATGACCAGCCTCTTTTCGCAACAAACTTTTCACCCATTATGCGGTAAATTCTTTCTGCTTCCTTAATATCAAGCATTCTTTCACCGTAAGGGGGATTTGTTATAAGTGTGCCGCGTTCGGTAGTAGGATTAAAGAATTTTATATCCTTTTCACTGAGGCTTAAGAATTTATCAACCTTAATTCTTTTGGCATTAATCATCGTAAGTTCCAATGCCTTAGGGTCAATATCGCTGCCGAATGCAGTAAAGTCGGTATCCGTCTTTATATTATCGTGACAGCGTTCACGTTCCTGCCTCCAGGCACTTTCAGGGAGTAACCCCCATCTGTCACATTCAAAGTTACGGTTAATTCCGGGGGCAATATTATGAGCAAGCATAGCACCCTCAATCAAAATTGTACCACTGCCGCAGCAAGGGTCATAAAGCGTGTGATAATGACGAAGTCTTGAAAGACTGCACATTGCTGCTGCCAATGTTTCCCTGATTGGTGCATCATTGCTTTCAGGTCTGTAGCCACGCTTATGAAGTCCCCTGCCCGTTGTGTCGAGCATTACAGTAACCTCGTCCTTCATTATGGAAAACTGAATCTGATGAACAGGACCTGTTTCCTCAAACCATGTTGTATTATAATCAGCTTTGAGAGATTCAACAACGGCTTTTTTTATAATTTTCTGGCAATCGGGTACTGAGTGAAGAACGGAATTGATACTGTAGCCCTTAACAGGGAATGTATCAGCCGAACCGATAAACTCAGACCAAGGGAGATTTTTAACACTCTGAAAAAGCTCCTCAAAGGTAACAGCCTTGAAGCGGTCGAGAACAATTAAAATTCTTTCAGCATAACGGCTGTTGATATTTGCACGGGCAAGAATATTTGAGTCACCCTCAAAAAACACCCTGCCGTTTTCGGCACAGACATTCTGTGCCTCCATATTTTTTAAATCATCGCTGACCAAACCCTCCAAGCCTAAAAGGCATGGTGCAACCATCTGAATATACATAAACTAAATTCCTTTAAATAATTTTACTTGCGTGTCTTGTAACGTGACAGCCAACGTTTACTGCAACAGGCAAGCCTGCAATATGTGTGGGGTAGGTTTCAATATTAACACAAAGTGCCGTTGTTTTTCCGCCGAAGCCCTGCGGACCAATGTCAAGCGCATTGATTTTTTCAAGAAGCTCCTGCTCCATATCTGCATAAAAACTGTCACTGTTTCTCACGGAAACATTTCTGCACAGTGCTTTCTTGGCAAGGATTGCACTGTATTCAAAGTCACCGCCGATACCGACACCGATAACCACAGGCGGGCACGGATTAGAGCCTGCCGTTTTAACACAATCCACTATAAAACCGATAATATCCTCTCTTTTTGCTGAGGGAGTAAACATTTTCAATTGGCTCATATTTTCACTGCCGAAGCCCTTGGGCGCAGCCATAATTTCAATTTTATCACCTGGAACAATTCTGGTGTGCATAATGGCAGGGGTATTATCGTTGGTGTTTACTCTGTTTTTAAAAGGATCAGCTACTACGGATTTCCTCAGTAATCCGTCAACATATCCCTGTCTTACACCCTCGTTGACAGCATCCTCAAAGGAGCCGTTTGTAATATGCACATCTTGTCCCACATTTGCAAAGATAACAGCCATACCCGTATCCTGACATATAGGAATATCAAGCTCCTTTGCAGCATCAATATTTTTTTCCAAATCACCAAGTATTGAACCGGCAATCTGATTTTTCTCCTTCTCTTTACAACAGCCAATACAATCAACTAAATCATCAGGCAGAATTTTATTTGCCTGAACAACCAGCTCCTTAACAGCGGCTGTGATATCACTTGCAGCAATCTCTCTCATTTATACACCTCTTATAGAAAAAAGACCAAGTGAAAAATACTTGGTCTTTTATTTTTACTCACCGGCAGAAATATCATAAAAAACAATTTCGTTAGATTTTACATATCCCTTTTCACGAGCCTTCTGCTCTATGTAATCGTCTTTATTTTCGTTATCAAGCACTGCCTGAAGCTCTTTATTCGTTTCAACCTGATCATCGACCTTGACAGCAATTTCATCCCTTTGTCTTTCAAGGCGGCTGATATCGGCATTCTGATTAACCATTGTTACACCGAAAAACAAAAATGCAACAACTAAAGCCAGTGAAACGATAAGCATGGGAATATTCTTTTTGTTTGAAAGAATTTCTTTGAAGGATTTACTTTTCTTTTCTGCCTGCTTTACCATTTCTACCACCCTTAGACTTCTTTTTAACAAAAGACTTTACATTCGCTTTTTTATTATAATATAAATTATATAGCTTTTGCAACACTTTTTTTAAACTTTTTGACCATTTTTTCAGCTTTTCGGCAATTGCCATATGAAGCGGTTTTGTCACATAGCCTAAGGTAAAAAGCACAAGCAGAAATCCCACAAGAATGAAAAACAGATAAATCACTCTTATACCACCGCTGTTGAATATCAGCAGATAGCAGAACACTGTAAAGGCACTAATAATCCAGAACAGAAAATCAAAGAAAAACTTATCATTGAAAATCAGTCTGGGCAGTCTAAGAAAATCAAAGAGCAAGCCCAGTGCTCCGCCTGCAAGCACAGCATAAAAAATATTCTCAGCCACCAAAAAGCCTTTTTATTATTGAATTGCCTGAAATCTTTTCACTGTAGCTGAGTGAATTGATTTTTCCGCTTACAATCAGATTACCCGTATCAATACTCAGCTCCTCAATATGCAGAAGCTCACCTTTTATTGTCAATTCATCACTTTGGCAGATAACCAATATTTCCTGCTCATTGAATTCATCGACATCGGTAACTCCGGTTATACTGAGATTTTCCCTGTTATCAAGATTGATTGAATGCTGTGCTGTTAAATCCATAAAAAAATCACCTGCTATAAAATATGCAGATGATTTCTCATTTATTATAATTGCTCATACATTTTAACAGCATCTTCCTTTAATGCATGCTCATTTACTGCAAGAACTCTGTAACTTCTGACATTTGCCCCAAGAGAAATTTTTATAATATCCCCTACCTTAATATCATATGATGCCCTGGCAATTTTATCGTTAACCTCGACCTTACCGGCATCACACGCTTCATTTGCAACAGTCCTGCGTTTGATAATGCGTGAAACCTTTAAATATTTATCTAATCTCATTGCTGCACCTCACAAAAAAATTAAGGCATCACTGTTTTGTGATGCCTTAAAGAGAAATTATTTAACTGCATCCTTAAGAGCTGCACCAGCCTTGAAGGTAGGAACCTTAGCAGCAGGAATTTCGATTGTTTCCTTTGTGCGTGGGTTTAAACCTGTACGAGCAGCACGCTCTTTGATTGAGAAAGTACCGAAGCCAACAAGAGCAACCTTGTCACCGTCAGCAAGAGCGTCCTTAACTGAATCAAAAACTGCAGCTACTGCAGCCTCTGCATCTTTCTTTGAAAGTTCTGCCTTTGCAGCTACTGCTGCAACGAGTTCTGTTTTATTCATTTAAAATTCCTCCGTTTTGGCTTTTTCAGCCATAATTTCTTTTGCTCTATCCCAAAGCAAATCAAGCTCTTCGATTGATGAGTTTTTCATCAAAATACCTTTTTCTTCCGCAAGCTGTTCAACAAGCTTAAAACGGCTTATGAATTTATCTGTAGCGGCAGTCAGGCATTCTTCACTGTCAGCCTCAATAAATCTTGAAACATTCACACAGGAAAACAGCAAATCACCGAACTCCTCAGCAATATGAGCCTTATCACCTTGAACAATAGCTGATTGTAACTCGTTAATCTCCTCCGACAGTTTACTGAAAGCACCGTTTGAATCACGCCAGTCAAAGCCGACCTTGGCAGCCCTTGACTGAACCTTTTGTGCACGCATCAAAGCCGGCAGCTCTTTAGGAATACTATCCATCGTTTCACTCTGTCTTTTTATGCCTTTGGTTTTTGCCTTGGCATTATCCCAGCTTAAAAGAGCCTCTGCCTCATTGTCTGCATTAACTTCACCAAACACATGCGGATGACGAACAACAAGCTTCTGACACAAATCATTACAGACATCGTCAAAATCAAAATTATTCTGTTCCCTTTCCATCTCGGTATGCAGAACAATCTGAAGCAGTACATCACCGAGCTCCTCACGAAGCCCATCGGTGCTGTTCATATTAATAGCCTCTATTACCTCATAGGCTTCCTCAATAAAATTCTTTTTTATTGAGGTATGGGTCTGTGCCCTGTCCCATGGACATCCGCCCGGAGATCTCAGAGCAGTAATAATAGTTAAAAGATCATTGACATCATATTTTTCTTTAAATTCAAAATCAACAGCCATTAATACTTACTCACTTTCGATTAACTTGTCTATGGCAATCATACTATAAATAGCAGGAAATTTCAAGTATTTAAAGAAAAATTTACACTTATGCTATAAATTCCTTTACTAATCTCTGTTTCTTAATCTGATTGTACGGGTAATCACAAGCAAAATCAAATATATAACCGGACACACAGCCAGCAATAAAATAAGCTTAGGAAATGTCAGTGAAACACTGAGCTTTGCGTAGCTTACGGCGATATATGTAATTATTCCGCAAAAAACAGGTTTTATGAATATATCAAAGCAGGAAAATCTCGCATTCGTTTTTTTGCGTATTGTTATCAGATTCATAACCACAACAATCAGAAAGCCTGCTGAGTTAGATATTGCTGCTGCCAGAACATTATATTCTGAGTCCGGAATAAAAATAAAATTCACAGCCAGTCTGAGCACACAGGAAATAATGAATGCCGGTATGGTAGATTTCGCAAATCCAAGCGCCTGCGTTGTGTAAACTGTAACCGTTGCAAGTGCACAGGGCAAAATGAAAATACCCATAATTTTCAGAAGATAGCTTCCGTTGTCAACAATATCTGCATTGGAATTGCTGTAAAAAACACTGAGAATTTCTTTACTGAAAACAGATAATATCAATCCTCCCGCCACTGACAGAATAACAGCATACTTAAATATACTTGTAAGCAGTGACGAAAACTTTCCGCTGCTGTTTTCATAGGCAGTACTGACAGCAGGCACTGCTGTTACACCAAGCACCATAACAATAGCAGGCACTAAATTCTTAAAATCAAGAACTGTGGCAAATATTCCGAAAACATATGTATAAACATCATTACCGCTGTAATTGTATAAAGCAGCCAGCTTGTCGGCATCACAAAGTGAAAGACAATACTGAATGCTTGACGTATCAACAAAATTTGAAATGCTGGAAATAACAGTTGCACCGATTAATGCAGTACTGAAAGTCAGCAATTCATTATACGCCAGCTTAATTTCTGTTTTGTCGACAAGGGATACCGGATATTTTGACTTGGTATATATCATAACAAACAGATATGCCACAATACTTCCGAATGTAACACCAAGCATGGCCGCAGCGGAGGTTAAGGGATAAATGGCAGAAAGTGCCTCCTGCTCCCCTGAAACTGACATACCCAATACAGCACCATTAAGTATATACTGCTCATATAACCAACTCATTGAGTAGCGTGCAAAAAGCAGACCGAAAACCAGCTTGAACAATGCCTCTAAAAGCTGACTGACGGCTGTCGGCTTCATATCAAGATAGCCCTCTGCAAAACCTCTGTGTGCGGCACCAAGGCAGCAGAAAAACACCGACGGTGCAAGGGCAAGAATCGTATAAATACTTTTAGGAGCAGAAGATATGAGCTCGGCATAAGGTTTTGCAAAAATAAGCATAACAGCCAAGCCGATAACACCAACTATTAAAAACAACCGTTTTGATGCAAAACGCAATGCTTTGATCTTTTTATAATCACCCTTTGCCTCATAACTGCTTACAAGCTTGGTCAAGGCCAGAGGAAAAGCACCCATTGTCAAAGCATGAATCGGCATACAAAAATTATAGGCAATCGAAAAATACCCCCTGCCCTCAGCACCTATAAAGCCTGTAAGCGGAATTTTATAAAACGCACTTATAAGCTTAACCACAACTGTTGATAAAAGAAGAATAAAGGCAGATGACAAATACCTTTGCTTTAAAGATTTTTTAACTGACACATAATCACCAAATATGTTTTATTTTTTCATAAAGAATTTTATATATCCTGTTAAAATTAAAAAGGCAGTGATTATAACACTGCCTTTAAACTTCTTTAATCTTATATTCCTGTCTTATTCAGAATCGCTGCCGGCAACCTCAATCTCAGCCTCCTCGGCAGATTCGGTATCGGCATCCTTCTGAAATGCTTCACGTGTTTTCTGCGCCATATCAGCAACAGATGTGCTGAGCTTTACCTTAAGCTGCTCGACCTCATCATTAAGCAAATCAAGCTTATCCTTCACCGCCGAAATTTCTGCAGCAATACCCGCAAGCTGAGAATCATCAATTTCTTCACCGATATAACAGTTATACTGCAGCTCACCGAATTTTTCATAAAGCTTCACAAGCTTTGCTTTTGCATCAAGAGCCTCAATCTTTTTTTTGCTAAGTTCAATACCCTCGGCACTTCTTTTGCCAAGACTTTCTGCAACACCCCTTGTTTTGTTGAGCATTTCCTCAAACTTAGGGTTATTAATATTAATCTCTGTATCTCCGAATTTGAAAGCCATATAAACACCTCTTCTGTAATTATATTACAAAAAGTATTATTTTGCAATACAATTAAGATATATTAATTTTTATTCACCATAAAATGCAGTTATGCCCATTTTCCTCTTTACAATCTCATCAAAACCATCAATATATTCATATGGATATTTGTAATTATAAATACGTTCTATATGACCGTTTTCCTGATTTTTAAGCCTTGTTACACCTCCTGCTCCTGCTGAAAAAACAGAATGTGTTTCATCCATCATATAGACATTATAAAGGCAGTCAAGTCCGGGCTTGCACCAGCCCACATTTTCAAGATTGCCAAGTGATTTTGACTGTCTGTACATATAGTATGGATAATATCCGCTGTCAGACAACACAGCATTGGAATAATTGACCATATCAGCGGTTGTAAGTCTGTCCGTCAAATCAAAGGTCATATCACGTGTCACCATATAGGCTGCTGATTTTAACGCAAGCGTATGTACGGTAATTGACTCGGCACCCAGCTCAATGCCCTTGTCAATACTTGCTTTAAATGATGTAATACTGTCCTTGGGCAAGCCTGCAATAAAATCCATATTAATATTATCAAAGCCGATTTGACGGGCAAGATTATAGGCATCAACCGTCTGCTGTGCTGTATGACGTCTGCCTATTGCCGCAAGCACCTCATCATTAAAGCTTTGAGGATTTATGCTTATTCTTGATACGCCTGCAGCCTTAAGTGCAAGCAGCTTGTCCTCTGTGACGGTATCAGGTCTGCCTGCCTCCACAGTATATTCACGCAGTGTTGACAAATCAAAGCTATTCTCAATAGTTTTAAATAATTTAATTAACAAATCTGCCGAAAGTGTTGTAGGCGTACCGCCGCCGAAATAGATTGTTTCAAGCCTTAAACCAAGAGATTTTGAAATTCTACCGATTTCCTCAAGCTCAGTACAAAGCAAATCAACATAAGGAGTCATAAGCTTTTGTGTGCGTTCAATGGAATGAGAAACAAATGAACAATAGGAGCACCGTGTAGGACAGAATGGAATTGAAACATAAAGCGAAAAGGAATTTTCCTTTGAAAGAGCTATAACCTCGTTTTCATGCTTCATCACTTCAAGGGTTAATGCCGTTTTGTCTTTTTTTGCAAGAAAGCTGTTTAAAAAATAATCTCTTGCATGATCAAGACCCATATCACCGCAAAGTCTGTGCATAAGCTTAGCAGGTCTTACACCAAAAAGAATGCCCCAAGGAGGCTCATAACCCATAAGCTCGCTCAAAACAGAATAAAGCAAAACGGACATAGCAACCGCCATATCCTCGCCTTCTGCCAATCTATGTGTTTTTTTCAGATGCTTGTCATAAACCTTTGCATCTACTGAAAGCACATTTTCGCACCTTTCAGTTATAACAACAATATTCTCATCGCCGTCTGCCTTAATTTTTTCATAAGGAAAAAATACGGTGCAGATATTCTTCATATCAAACTGGAGCTGATGATTAATCACCTTTAAAATCATATAATTACCTGTTCATATATGGATTATTTTTTCTTTCAAAATCAAGAGATGACTGTTTGTCATGACCCGGATATACAGCGTAATTCCCGTCTAAATCAGCAAGTCTTTTCAGACTGTCAATAATTTCACTGCCTGAGCCACCCGGGAAATCCGTTCTGCCGCAGCTGCAGTAAAACAGAGTGTCACCTGTAAAAAGCTTGTCATCACAGACGTAGCAGACACCGCCCTTGGTGTGCCCCGGAGTTGATATTACCGTTATTTCACTGTCACCAAGCGTAATTGTATCACCATCTGTTACTTCTATATCTGCCGATGAACTTATATGATGCTCACCACAGAAGGCGGCAAGACTAAGCTTGCCTGAGCCGAGCATAGGTGCATCCTCCTTAGAAATAACAACCTCTGCCCCCGTAATCTCCTTAATTCCTTTAACACCGCCGATGTGGTCAAAATGACCATGGGTTAAAAGAATATATTTCAAATCAACATCACCGATAAAGTCACGCATTTTTTCGCTGTCATCGGTACAGTCAATCAATGCAGCTTTACCGCTTTTTTCATCGGTTATCAGGTAGCAGTTATTATCAAGTCTGCCGAAAACGGCACATTTAACCTTTAACATTATTTCAAATCCTTACTGTCAAGAATAATTGTAACAGGTCCGTCATTAAGCAAATCGACCTTCATATCAGCACCAAAGCGACCTGTATCAACCTTTTTAACTCCTGCTTTTTTTAGCTCATCAACAAAATATTCATAAAGCATTTCTGCCTCAGCAGGAGGTGCTGATTTTGTAAAGCTCGGACGTCTGCCGTGTGAACAGTCCGCACATAATGTAAACTGTGAAACCACAAGAATCTCACCGTCAACATCAAGGCAGGATAAATTCATTTTTTCATTTTCATCCTCAAATATTCTGAGCACCGGTATTTTTTTAACCAGCTTGTCGGCATCTGCTTTGTTATCTCCCTGCTCAACGCCAAGCAATATAAGGAAGCCCTTATCAACAAAGCTTACCTTAACATTATCAATTGTAACACCGGCGTGTTTTACTCTCTGAATTACTGCTTTCATATATTACCGCTTCTCTCTATGTGATAAACACCATCAACCTTTTTCAGCAGCTTTGAAACACTTTCAAGATGCTCTCTTGAATTGACGGAGATGGTCATTGTAGTTAAACAATTGCCCTCATTAATCGGACGGGCATTAATTGAATGAATTTTAACGTGGGCACCTGCCATTTTTGTAGTTATATCAAGAACAACTCCGTCACGGTCAATTGCATAAACATCAATTGTTGACCTTGCCTCAACCTTAACACTGCCATCCCAGTGTGCATTAACCCACCTTGCAGGCTCAGGAGAAAGTGCAGGATCAGGCGGAACATTGACACAGTCACGCCTATGAATGGTCAAGCCTGTACCACGGTTGATAAAGCCTATAATTTCCTCGCCGGGAATCGGCGAACAGCATTTGGCCATTTTGACAAGACAGTTATCGATACCCTCAACAACAATACCGTTCGTACTTTTCTGCGTTTCCTTAAAGTCATTTGGTATAACAGGCTTTGGAGGCTGTGTATCCTTCGGCTTCCAGTTACGGTTATAATCGTCTTTAATACCGGGCATCAGTCTTGTCATCTGAATACCGCCGTAACCAACAGCAGCATAAAAATCATCTATATTTTCAAAATGCTGTCGGTCAGCGATTTTGGCAACGAACTTTTCATAGTCACCTGCTTCAAGACGAATAAAGTTCCGCTTCAGCTCACGCTCAACTTCGCTTCGACCCTGAATAATATTCTCATCACGCTTTTCTTTTTTGAACCAGGCACGGATTTTGCTTCGTGACTCACCTGTTGTAACAATATTAAGCCAGTCACGTGACGGACCCTTGCCCTGCTGATTAGAGGTTAAAATCTCGACAATTTCACCGGTTTTAACCTTATAGTCAAGGTTAACAATTCTGCCGTTAACCTTAGCACCGATCATTTTGTTGCCGACAGCAGAATGTATTGCATAAGCAAAGTCAATAACAGTTGCACCCTTTGGCAGTGATTTAACATCTCCCTTAGGGGTCATAACAAACACTTCCTCGGCAGACAAATCACCCTTTATTGTAGAAACCAGCTCTTCAGGATTATCACTTTCGTTATCGTTTTCAATTATTCTGTGAATCCATTCAAGACGGTCATCAATTCCGTCCTTACCGCCTTTACCAAGCTTGTATTTCCAGTGTGCGGCAATACCGAACTCTGCGGTACGGTGCATATCCCATGTACGAATCTGTATTTCAAAAGGCACTCCCGATTTCGTAAGCACTGTTGTATGAAGTGACTGGTACATATTCGGCTTAGGCATAGAGATATAATCCTTAAACCTGCCGGGCAAAGGCTGGAACATATCGTGAACAATACCGAGAACATTATAACAGTCAATCATTGAATCAACAATAATTCTGACCGCATAAATATCAAAAATCTGCTCAAAATTTTTGCCCTTAATATACACCTTACGGAAAATTCCATGAACGGATTTAACACGTGAAAAAATCTTGACATTATCCATAACAGGTGTGATTTTGTCACTGATTTGACAGGTAATTTCCTTAAGGAATTTTTCACCCTGCTCCTTTTTCATAGAAAGATTTTTTTCTATTTCCTTATAAGCAATCGGGTCGAGATAGAATATTGCTAAATCCTCAAGCTCTTCTTTAATTGGTCTGATACCGAGACGATGTGCAATCGGTGCATAAATCTCAAGCGTTTCAAGACTTTTTTCTCTCTGCTTATGTGGGGGCATATGCTCAAGAGTTCTCATATTATGAAGCCTGTCACAAAGCTTAATAATAATTACCCTGATATCCTCATTCATAGCTATGAACATTTTACGGATATTTTCCGCCTGTACCTCCTCACGGCTTGAAAGCGGAATCTGACCCAGCTTTGTAACACCGTCAACAAGCAATGCAACCTCATCACTGAATTCGGTTTTGATATAATCAAGATTATACTCCGTATCTTCAACAACATCGTGAAGCAGTGCGCCTATAATACACTCATTGTCCATACCGAGCTTAAAGAGTATTTTTGCCACTGCAACAGGATGCATAATATATGGCTCACCTGAACGACGCCTTTGATTTTTGTGGGCACTGAAAGCAAGATTATATGCCTTTTCAATTTTATCAACATCATAATACTTCGATGATTTAATCTCCTCAAAAAATGAGTCAAAACCATCGTCATAATCCATATCATATTCCTTATCGGTTTCTATCACTTAAATCATTCCCTTCAGGGCGGCAAGTGTTTTGGTGCTTTCCAAATCCACCTTACCGCTTGGATTATTTAAAGTTATTGCACTGCTGCGGTTAATAAGCCCTGCATCCCCGAATGCAGAAAGAGCAAAGCAAAGCTGACCATACGTAACACTCTGACCCAGCTCAAAATATAAATCATCAAGAGTATAGGCATAACCGCCCTTCTTCTTAAGAAATCTATATATTACCGAGCATATTTCACGGCTCGGATAAATATCTGTCTTATTCTTATTACCGAGCTTAAAAAGCTCGTAATCCGCTTTTTCTTCAAAATACTTATTATCGTCAATACCATTTCTGCGAACATCTGCTGCCTGTATTGAAAGATAATACTTACCCTTATAATAATTTTTTGAAAGCCTTACGGCAATATCAATACGGTCGCCTGCTGCATAGGGAAAATCCTCTGCCGCAGTCTGAAACTTGACTATACGAAGCGTCTTACCTTTTTTTGAAACCTCAAATCTTATATGCTTGCCGTCACCGATAGGCGTAACCGACACGAGCTCCATATTGAAAAGACCGAATAACGGCTGTGCATTATCTGCTCCGTATGGTTCAAGAGCAGTCAAATGATCGACTAAATCAATATCCAGATAAAAAGGTGACAGCTTACAGTCGAGCATTAAGTTTTTTGCAGGCATAACAGGAAAAGCTTCTGCAGCGTAGGCATTAATCCGTTCTCTGAACAAATCAATATCATTACGCATAATGCCCAAGCCGGCAGCAAGCGGATGACCGCCGAAATGAGTAAGCAGGTCACTGCAGCTATTTATTGCTTCAAAAATATTGAATCCCTCAATACTCCTTGCCGAACCGACTGCCTCCCCATCATCATTAATACTGAAAATTATAACCGGCTTGCCATACAGACTGCTGATATTTGATGCCACTATACCAATAACGCCTGAATGATAATTTTCACCTGCTGCAACAATAATCCTGTCATCTGCCAGACTCGGATTTTCTGCAATCTGCTCACAGACACTTTCAATAATGTTTGATTCAACAGTATGCCTGTGCGTATTTTCAACATCAAGCTGGGATGCTTTGAACTGTGCTTCCTCATAATCATCACATATTAAAAGCTCAACAGCCTTTGCGGCATCATCCATTCTGCCTGCAGCATTAATACGAGGACAAAGCTGAAACGCAACATTGACACCACTAATACTATCGTCGGAGCCAGCTGCCTTTTTAAGTGCTGCAATTCCGATTCTTGAATCAGAGTTGATAAGCTCAAGTCCTGCTTTAACAAGGCTTCTGTTTTCGTCCCTCAGCGGAACAACGTCACCAATTGTACCTATTGCTACTAAATCGGCATATTGCTCAATCAGCTCATCAACCTCACCGTCATAGACAGCACAGGCAAGCTTGAAGGCAACGCCGACACCTGCAAAATCCCTGAATTTCAAATCATTATCCGGTCTGTGCGGATTAACGACCGCCTCAGCTCTCGGCAGATTCTCGCCAAGCTGATGATGGTCTGTAACAACAAGCTCCATACCAAGAGCATAGATATATTCAGCCTCATCCATTGCCGAAATACCATTGTCGACAGTCACAATCAAATCAGTACCCTGTGCCTTAATCTTATCAATGGCATGCATATTCATACCATAGCCCTCGCTCAAGCGGTTCGGAATATAATAAATAACATCTGCCCCAAGGCTTTCAAGCAGTGAGAAAAGCAATGCCGTTGACGTTACACCATCACAGTCATAGTCACCGTAAACACAAATTTTTTCATTGTTATCAAGAGCTCTGTTAATTCTTTCTACAGCCTTATCCATATCCTTGAACGAATATGGTGAGGTATAGGCACTTGAGCCGTAAAGAAAGCCCGATGCACTTAATTCATCATCAATTCCTCTTGATACCAGCAAAAAAGCAATGAGCGGATCAATATTCAGTTTTTCGCTGAGAGCCGATGCCTTTTCCTTATCTGCATCGGCAACTATCCATTTACTGTGTGACATTATGAATTCTTATCCACCTGATGAAATTGCTTAAGATTGCCGGACTTTTCAGCTCTTTGTCTGAGTACTTCCTCAACATCCTCAATTGTGATATCCTGATCAACCATCATAACAAGTGTATGATAAATCAAATCACAGATTTCACCAACCGTTTCTTCTTTAACTCCGTTTTTAGCGGCGATAACCATTTCAGTTGACTCCTCGCCGATTTTCTTTAAAATCTTATCAATACCCTTTTCAAAAAGATAGCAGGTGTAAGAACCCTCTTCCTTTGCACTTTTTCTGTCAAGGATTGTCTGATAATCGTTTCTGATATAATCCATTAAAATTCTCCCTCAATTTTATTGAAAAAACAAGTATGGCTGCCTGTATGGCAGGCAGCACCTGTCTGAATAACCTTAATTAAAAGTGTATCATCGTCGCAGTCACCGTATATAGATACAATTTTCTGCAGATGCCCCGATGTTGCACCCTTGTTCCAGAGCTCCTGTCTTGAGCGTGACCAGAACCATGTGTAGCCTGTTTCAAGTGTTTTTTGCATTGACTCTCTGTTCATATAGGCAAGCATTAACACCTCGCCTGTAGAGTCCTCCTGTATAACAGCAGGGATTAAATCTGCCTTTTTAAAATATTTTTCAACATCAATCATTTGCAAACCTCCACTGCTTCTCTTAAATCAAGTGTACGTTCATAAATACTTTTTCCGCATATTGCACCATAAAGCTTTTTATCTCTGAGTGCTAAAATATCGCCTATACTTGTAACACCGCCCGAAGCAGTAATATCGCAGGATACGGCACTATTGATTTCAACAAGCTGTTCAATATTCGGGCCTGAAAGCGTACCGTCCTTACCGATATCGGTAAAGATTATTGTTTTAACACCGACAGCTTCCATTTTTTTTGCAAGGTCGGTAAAATAAACATCACTGCCTTCGACCCATCCCTCTGTTGCAACATAGCCCTGCTTAGCATCTATTCCGACAGCAATTGCAGCACCGAATTCCTTAACAGCCTCTTCAACTAACTGTGGATTTTTCAAAGCAACAGAGCCTAAAATAATTCGGCTTATACCTTTATTGATATAAAAATCAATATCCTTCATTGTTCTTATACCGCCGCCAAGCTCAACATTAAGCGGTGTTTCATTGGCAACTGAAATGAAGGTTTGGGCATTAACAGGCTCCTTTTTCAGAGAGCCGTCAAGGTCAACCATATGTATCCACTGACAGCCCGCTTTAACAAAGCCCTCAGCAGTTTCAAGTGCATCACCTGCAACCTGCTTGGCTGTTGAAAAATCACCCTTATAAAGTCTTACAGGCTTGCCGCCGATAATATCAATAGCAGGAAAAATAATCATCAGAGTACTCCTTTTGTAGATAAAACTGAGCCGTCCTCGTTCTGAGCCACGGCAATTTTCATAGCGTGAGCAACTGCTTTAAATATTGCTTCAATCTCGTGATGCGCATTTGCACCATATGGCACACGGATATGCAGTGTAACACAAGCATTCATTGCAAAGGCTCTGAAGAATTCTTCGGTAACACAGGTTTCATAATCACCGCAAAGCTCCTGCTCAAAGGACGCCTTGAACACCAAAAACGGACGATTTGAAATATCAACAATACATTCGGCAAGAGCCTCATCCATAGGGATAGCGAATGAACCGTAACGAACAATACCGCCCATATTACCCAGTGCTTCCTTAAAAGCCATACCCAGTGCAATACCTGTATCCTCAACAGTATGGTGCGTATCAACCTCCAAATCACCCTTAACATTAATCTTTAAACCAAATCCGCCGTGAACGCCGAAAGCTGTGAGCATATGGTCAAAAAAGCCAATGCCTGTAGAGATTTCAACCTCTCCGCCATCAAGATTAAGCTCTATGGTTATCTGTGTTTCCTTCGTATTTCTTTCAATCTTTGCAGTTCTCATTTTGATACCTCGGTCCTTAGGCAATAAACATAATCCAAGCCATAGTTTAGATCGGTGGATTTCCCTTTATTACTTAAAAAGACTATTCATTAAATTATTTATTTTATTCTTTCTTTCAGCCGTCTGTTCTTTATCAACAGAAAGTGTGATTACATCACCCTCTGAAGCACCCTTGGGCAACACTGCCAATGGAACATCAATCGTTATGCTGCCTGCCTCACAAACGGCTGTATCATTTTCAATTCTGTCAATTATCCAGTTCATTGTCACACTCTATATCATAATCACCATTACCGGCACAGCTTATTGTGACAGTACCGTTAATATCTGTTCTGTAATACTCAATACCCATATTTTTAAGCTTAGTGATTGTTTCACTGTGAGGATGGCCATAGGAATTGCCTGCACCACAGGAAATTACTGCATATTCAGGATTAACTGCCTGCATGAACGCATCACTGCTTGACGTATTGCTGCCGTGATGCCCGACCTTAAGCACATCCGCACTTAGCTCATCATAACAAGAATCGAGCATTTCATTTTCGGAAAGCTCCTCTGCATCACCTGTAAACAGGAAGGAATTACTGCCATATGTGATTTTAACAACTACAGAATAATTATTTGTGTCATCATAGCTTTCACTGACAGGTGCTAAAATATCTATCTGCACTTCACTGTCGGAATAGATTGTTTTGCCTGAACCGGCAGTATTAATGTGCAAACCTTTATCTGAAATTGCAGTTAAAAGTCCCTCAAATGTTTTACTTGTTGAGGATACCTTTGGCATATAAATTTCGCCGATTTCAAAGCTTTCAACAACATCAGCCATACCGCCAATATGGTCGGCGTGGGGATGTGTTGCAACAAGATAATCAATTTCTGTATAACCGTGCCCCTCAATCGTTTCAACAATTTTATCACCATAGCTGCTGACGGATGCATCAATAAGCATACACTGACCATTAGGAAGCTCTATAAACTCACTGTCACCCTGACCGACATCAAAAAAGTGGACAGCAAGCTGTCCGTCATTATTGGGAATTTTAAGACTTGCAGGCTTATTATCATCAACATCACCATTAAAAACCTTAACACCCACAATAGCAAGCAAAACAGCGAAAATAATGATTAATGAAGTTAAAGATTTTTTATCAAATCTCATTCAAATCTTACCTTAATGGAATTTGCGTGAGCGGTCAAGCCCTCAGTATCAGCAAGCTTAACAATATCATCCTTTGCCTTTGAAAGCTCAGCCTCTGTATAGTAAATAAAGCTGCTCTTTTTAACAAAGCTGTCAACAGAAAGCGGAGAGAAAAATCTTGCTGTTCCGCTTGTGGGCAGCACATGGTTAGGACCTGCATAATAGTCACCGAGCGGCTCAGGTGAATAATTTCCAAGGAAAACAGAGCCTGCATTGTCAAGCCTTCCAATATATCTCAGAGGTTCTTCAACGCACATTTCAAGGTGCTCAGGTGCAAGCTCATTGGCAAATTCAATAGCCTGGTCGAGATTTTCACAAACAATAATTTCACCGAATTTATCAAGTGACTCAGCAATAATTTCCTGTCTTTCAAGGAACTTAATCTGTCTGTCAATTTCCCTTGCAGTTGCTTTGGCTATATCAGTTGATGTAGTCAAAAGAATAGCAGATGCCAGCTTATCATGCTCTGCCTGACTCATTAAATCTGCTGCAAGGAATGCAGGCTGTGCAGTTTTATCGGCAACAATCAGAATTTCCGACGGTCCTGCAACCATATCAATATCAACCACACCGTAAAGAAGTTTTTTTGCAGTGGCAACAAAGATATTACCGGGTCCGACAATTTTATCAACCTTTGGTATTTTTTCAGTACCATATGCAAGAGCAGCAACTGCCTGTGCACCGCCCACAAGGAACACCTTGTCAACACCTGCAACAGCCGCAGCAGCCATAATATCAGGATTAGGACTTCCGTCCTTTCCCGGTGGGGTAACCATAATAATTTCCTTAACACCTGCAATTTTGGCAGGGATTGCATTCATCAAAACTGATGACGGATAAGCAGCCGTTCCGCCCGGAACATAAATACCAACCCTGTGCAGTCCGCGAACACGCTGACCCATAATAACGCCATTTTCCTCAGTTCTTAACCAAGACTGCTGAGCCTGACGAAGGTGGAAATTATAGATATTTTCCTTAGCATTATAAAGAGCCTGCTTAAAATCATCGTCAACAATATCCAAATAGGAATTCAGTTCTTCCTTTTCTATAACAGTTCTCTTCGGCACTGAGCCGTCAAAGCGGACTGTAAATTCACGCACAGCGTCGTCACCCTGCTCCTTAACTGCATTAATTATATTCGTCACAATTTCAACGATTTTAGGATCAGTTTCACCTGCACGCTTTTTTAAATTTTCTATCAGGGCATATTCTGCCTTTCCGTTTGCTTTTGTTATTTTCATATCAGCTCTCCTTAAACCTTTGATGCCAGCTCCAAATCATTTAAAAACTGTTCAATTTCATCCTTACGAAGCTTCATTGAAGCCATATTAACAATAACTCTTGCTGAAATCGGCATAATTGTATCTACAACCTCAAGACCATTTTCCTTAAGCGTTGAGCCTGTTTCAACAATATCAACAATGCCGTCGGCAAGACCAAGGAGCGGAGCAAGCTCCACACTACCCTCAATCTTAATGATATCAACATCCATACCCTTGGATTTAAAATATTCCTTTGCAACCTTAGGGTACTTGCTGGCAACCGTTTTACGCTTGTAGCCTGAGAAGAAATCAGTCCCCTTTGGGCAGGCAAGAGCAAATCTGCACTTACCGATATCAAGATCAATGACCTCATAGAAGGAATTGCCGTGCTCTGCAATCGTATCCTTGCCCACAACACCGATATCACATACACCGTGCTCTACATAGGTTATTACATCCGGAGCCTTTGATAATACAGCCTCATAATCACCCACAGGGAGAATTAATCTTCTGCCCTTATTTTCAAGCTCGGCTGTATCAAGCCCCATTGTTTTAAAGAGTGATACTGAAGATTTTTCAAGTCTGCCCTTGGTAAGTGCAATACGCAGAGGACGGTCAACATTGATTTCCTCACGCATAACGTCACACAAAGCGTTAACATTGACACCGAAACCAACAGCAGGAGCATCCATACCGAACTCTCCAACTAAATTATCGTAGCGTCCGCCTGAAATAATTGTTACACCGCTGCCCTGGGCATAGCCTCTGAAAATGACACCTGTGTAATAATTGCTGCGGTTGACAAGACCTAAATCTATTAAAATATCATTACCGAATCCAAGCTCACAAAGTCTTTCATAAATCTCTTTAAGATAATCAAGAGCCTTGTTAACCTCATCATCATTATAAAGTGCCTTAGCCTCATCTATAACATCAACACCGCCGAATAATCTTGGCAGCTTTTTAATAATCTGTGCTTCTCTGCTGTCGCCGGTTTTATCAAGTAAATCACCAAGAGCAGAATAATTCTTCCCCTCAATAAAGCTGCATATATCTGCCTTTTGAGATGCAGAAACATTAAGCCTGTCAAGAATGGTATTGAAAAAGCCTGCATGGCAAAGCTCAATCTTATATGAGTTAACCTCATTTCTTTTGAGCGCCTCATTCGCCATTGAGATAACCTCAATATCAGCATCCATACTGCCGTCACCGATTAACTCAATACCGCTCTGCTCAATTTCATCTGTTCTGCCGGCAAGCTGCTTGTTGCGGACATAAACATTCTGATTATAGTAGAGCCTTACAGGTAAATCCTCTTTTGAAAGACGTGTTGCTACAAGCCTTGCAATAGGGGCAGTATTATCGGGTCTGAGTACGGTTGTTCTGCCCTGATTGTCACTGAGCTTGTACATTTCTTCAGGCTCAATACCAAGGTTATCACTCTCAAACACATCAAAAAACTCAATAGTCGGTGTCATAACCTTTCTGTAGTTTTTTTCTTTAAACAGAGTTGAAACAACCGTTTCAACTCTCCTTCTGTCATCACATTCCTCAAAGAGCAAATCACGGCTGCCCTGAGGTGTTAGTTTTGAATATCTTTTCATATTTATTAAATCTCCCTGACAATTATACTTTAGTATGGTAGAGCGTTAATATGCTACCATACTAACACGATTGTGTCAAGTCTAATATTATATTAAAATAAAGAAATCTGGTTTGATTCAGGCATATCACCAAGAGCACCTGCTGCTTTTAATGCATCAACAACGCTCCTGCCTATTCCCGCTCTTGCCATCAAGTCATCATAGCTCATAAATTCACCATTGCCGTCATTCTTTGCATCGGCAATTGAATTTGCAGCATTCTCACCGATACCATCAATTGCACCGAAGGGCAGACGAATTTTGCCATCCTCAATACGGTAAATACGTGCATCTGATTTATAAATATCAACAGGTAAAAATTCAATACCTCTTGCAAGCATTTCAATAACAATCTGCAAAACGACATATGTACTTTCATCCTTAGCCGTTTTATCATTGCCCTTAAGCTTGATTTCCTCCATTTTACGCTTAACTGCAGCCTTACCCTCCACAGCAGCAACAGCATCAATAGCACCGCCGCGAACCGTGAAATAAGCAGAATAAAAATGGATAGGATAATAAATTTTATACCACGCAAGACGCAGTGCTGCAATAACATATGCCGCCGCGTGTGCCTTAGGGAACATATACTTAATCTTATAACAGGAATCAATATACCACTGCTCAACACCAATGGTTTTCATAGCCTCCTCATATGGAGGAAGCTCCTTCGGTGCCTTTCCCTTACGGGTATACTCCATAATTTTAAAGCAGTCCTTTTTAGACAAAGGCGACTCCTTGCCGGTTTCAGACTCATATTTGTCAGCAACGTGAATAAGGTGTGTCATAATATCATCACGGCATCCGATTACCTCGGAAATTGTACAGGTGCCGTTCTGAATAAGCTCCTGCGCATTGCCAAGCCAAACATCCGTACCGTGGGATAAACCGGATATCTGCAGCAAATCCGCAAAGGTTTTCGGCTGTGCTTCGGTAAGCATACCGATAACAAAAGGTGTGCCCATTTCAGGAATTGCCAGTGTACCTGTTACACAGTCAATATCCTCGGGTGAAACACCGATAGGCTCGGTGGATGTTATCAGCTTATACAGGTTAGGGTCTGCCAAATCAACATCCATAACGGGAATACCGGTTGAATCCTCAAGATATTTATAAAGTGTCGGATTATCGTGTCCAAGCTCATCAAGCTTCAGCAAGGTATCGTGAAGTGAATTCTTAAAGTCAAAGTGCGTTGTGTAAGTACCCTTTTTCTCGTCATTTGACGGATACTGAATCGGTGTGAAATCCTCAACCGTATATTTATCAGGCACAACAACCATACCGCCCGGATGCTGACCGGTAGTTCGTTTGATTCCCGTACAGCCGACAGCCAGTCTGCCGATTTCTGCTTTCGGGGTAGTACCTGCAAGACCGCGTTCGTCAAGATATTTCATAACATAGCCATATGCTGTTTTATCAGCAACTGTTGCCATAGTACCTGCCTTGAACACATACTCCTTGCCAAACAGCTCCTCAGTGTATCTGTGCGAGCGTGACTGATACTCACCGCTGAAGTTAAGGTCGATATCAGGTTCCTTATCACCGTCAAAACCAAGGAAGGTTTCAAATGGGATTTCGTGACCGTCACGCTTCATCGGCGTGCCGCAGTTCGGACAATTTTTAGCAGGAAGGTCAAAGCCTGAGCCATATTCACCGTGCAGGAAAAATTCGCTGTGCTTACAGCTTTTGCAGTAATAGTGCGGTGCCAGCGGATTAACCTCAGATATGCCGCCGAAATGTGCAGCAAGTGACGAGCCTACTGAACCACGGGAACCAACAAGATAGCCGTTTCGCTCGCTCTCCTCAACAAGACGTTTGGCAATAACATAAAGCACACCGAAGCCGTGACCGATAATGGAATCAAGCTCACGCTGCAATCTGTTAGCAACATATTCAGGCACAGGGTCACCATATAAATCCTTAGCCATATTCCAGCATTTTTCCGTTAACTCCTCATTAGCACCGTCAATGTGAGGCTGGAAAGTTCCGGGCGGAATAGGCGGAATATTATCCATAACGGAATCTGCAATTTTATTTGGATTATCAATAACAAATTCTTTTGCTCTTTCCCCTGCCCATGCAAAATCCTCAAGCATTTCATCAGTCGTCTTGAAATAAAGAGGTGCCTGCTGGTCAGCATCATCAAAGCCCTTTGATGCCATAATGATTGCTCTGAACTTAGCATCCTTTTCATCAAGGAAATGGACGTCGCCCGTTGCAACCACAGGCTTATTTAACGTATCTGCAAGAGATATAATTTTCTTATTAATATTGATTAAATCCTCGTCAGTTCTTATATTTTCATAAAGCTCCTTATTGGATCTAATCATAAATGCATTGTTGCCGTTTGGCTGAATTTCAAGGTAATCATAGAAAGCGGCAAGCTCCAGAAGCTTATCGTCACTTTCGCCGTGAATGATTGCCTGATAAACCTCACCCTGCTCACAGGCAGATCCGATTATTAAACCGTCACGCTTTTCAGCCAGCATACTTTTAGGTATGAGCGGACGTGATTTATATGTCTTTATATTAGATGATGAAATAAGCTCATACAGATTTTTTCTGCCGTACTTTCTCTCTTCCTTCGGAATAGAGTCATCAAGTGAGGTATCCTCTTTTACAAGAAGGATAATATGATGACGCTTAAACTGCTTGAGCTTGAGCTCCATAAAGTTCGGATATTTTTCATCATCAACAAGATATCCCTCCATACCGAGGATTAATTTAATCTTGCCTTTTGCGGCATTATATGCTTCAGGCAAAGCCTGCACAACACCATGGTCGGTAACTGCAATTGCCTTATGCCCCCATTTTATTGCACGGCTTACAAGTGTTTTCGGAGCAGTTATACCGTCCATTTCACTAAGGGAGGTATGAAGATGCAGCTCAACACGCTTTTCCTCGGCATTATCCATTTTTTCAACCTTAGTAACACCTGAAATAGAATACGGTCTTAAAACATACTGATTTGTAAAGCTGTCAAACTGATAATTTCCGCTTATAACAACTGTTTTAAATTCATTTAATTTTTCGGCAAGCGGATCAATAATACGCTTGTCCTCAAACATTTTAACACTGATTGACGAGGTATAATCGGTAACATCAAAATTGAATATTTTGCTGCCGCCGCGCTTGGTTTCCCTCTCCTCAACATTAAACACATCGCCCCATATAGTTATGTAGCCGTCCTCGGTTGATACATCAGCAATAGCCTTTGGCTTTTCCTTTAACTGCTTGCCGTAAATGTTTTTAACTGTATCTCTGTAAAGCGGCAGATCATCCCAGATTTCGTGAACAATATTTCTTTCTTTTTCCTCACGTTCCTTTTCCTGCTCTTTATGCTTTTCAGCAACAGCCTCTTTAACAGCCTTCTCGATATCAAAAGCCTGTACCTCAAGCAATGAAATATCAAAATCCACCTTAAACATATTATAAAGGACTTTTGCAATTGCAGTGTCAATTTTCTGTGACTCAAGCACCTCTTTGCCACCCTTTTTGAGGAATACCGTTAAAACATTGTCCTCAATTTCAGCCTCAGCACCGTCAAAAAATCCGTTAGCCATAGGATAATCATGCTTAACATATTCAAGTATATTTTCAATAGAAGAGATTGAAAATTCACTTTTCGGAAATGACGGAGATATGGTGACCTTATTAAGCTCCATTGCTGAAGCAATCTGCTTTTCAGCCTTTTCAATAATGCCGCTGCTGATAAATCTGTCAAATAAAACACCGATATTAACAGATCTGCTTTTTCGTGAAACAGACAAAGCATTAATTTCACCATTTCCGATATAGCCCAGTGTATCACCATCTATGTAGTTTGAAAAATATGTTGAAAATCTTTCCATTATAATTTCTCAATTTCTTTCATTAATTCTTCAAGTAAATCTTTTTCGTCAACTTTTCTTAAAATTTCGCCCTTTTTGAAGATAAGACCGTTTCCGTCACCGCCTGCTATGCCGATGTCAGCCTCCTTAGCCTCACCGGGACCGTTGACTATACAACCCATAACTGCAACCTTTATGGGCTTTTTACAATCTCTCAGCCTGTCCTCAACCTGCTTTGCAAGACCGACCAAATCAATCTTTGTTCTGCCGCAGGTGGGGCAGGAAATAAGATAAGGGCAGTCTTTTTTCAACCCTATTGCCTTCAGAATATCAAATGCTGCAAACACCTCTTTAACAGGTGCATCTGTCAGGCTTACACGGATTGTATCACCAATACCGCGTGTTAACAATGAACCGATGCCTATTGATGATTTAATAATGCCCATTCTTTCAGTGCCTGCCTCAGTAACACCGAGATGGAGCGGATAGTCACACTCCTGTGCCGCAAGCTCATAGGCATTTATCATTGTTTCAACATTTGATGATTTGATAGAAATAACGATATCCTCAAAATCAAATTTTTCAAGCAGTCTTGCGTGATACATAGCAGATGCAACCATAGCCTCAGGTGTTGGTGAGCCGTATTTTGCAAGTATTTCTTTTTCAAGTGAGCCAGAATTAACACCGATTCTGATAGGAATATTCCTTGCCTTGCATGCATCGGCAACAGCTTTTACTCTGCTGTCATCACCGATGTTGCCGGGGTTAATCCGTATTTTGTCAATACCTCGCTCAACTGCACCGAGTGCAAGGCGGTAATCAAAATGAATGTCCGCCACAAGCGGAACTTCAACAGCATTTTTAATAGGCTCAACCAAATCAAGCGCCTGCTCATTTGGGATTGCAAAGCGAATAACCTGACAGCCTGCTGCTGCAAGCTCCTTAGCCTGTGCAACAGAGCCTTCAATATCACCAGCGGGAATATTGAGCATACTCTGTACTAAAACATCACTGTCACCGCCGATATAAGTGTTTCCGAGCTTAATTTTTCTGCTTTTTCTTCTATCCATAATTTTTCACCTATAAAAAAGTTAAACAAGTTTTGTAATATCGCTGAAGGTCACAAAGCACATAAACAAAAGCAATACAGCAAGACCGACAGCATTAATCAAATACTCCGCCTTTTGCGGCAGTTTTTTTCTTGTAATACCCTCACCAATCAACACAAACAGACGCCAGCCGTCAAGTGCAGGAATCGGGAATAAATTGAACAAACCTATATTTATTGTTAAAAGTGCCATAATTCTGAGAACTGAGTTTATAGAGGTTTTGACAGCAGTACTTACAACCGAAACAGCACCCACAGGACCGCTCATATCGGATATGCCATACCTGCCGACAAGTAAATCATGCAGTGAAAGAAAAACCATTCTCGCATATGACATTGTTTCTTTGCAGGTCTGAAGGAGAACATTTCCGACAGTTTTAGGTACGCCCCTGAGCCAGAAATCCATATTAATATACTGCTTTCCCTCATATTCCTCTGTAGCAAAGGTAACAGACAGTTTCATAGTTTCACCATTTCTGTCAACTACCATATCAACCGTATCGTCAGGGCTTCTTGTCAACCCCGTTGAAATATCATTAGTGGAATAAATGCGCATACCGTCAATGCTTTTTATAATATCACCGGCCTGCAGCCCTGTGCTTTGACTTACTGCATTATCCTCAAATTTTGCAACCTGAGGAGTGCCGACAAGGTTTTGCGAAGAAACTATTATTAAAACAATAATAAAGCCCAGCACCAAATTCATAACAGCACCTGCCACAACAACAAAAATCCTCTGCCAGACTTTTTTGTTTACGAATGCACCGCTGTCATCACTTTCCTCGTTCTCACCCTCCATTGAACAGTAACCGCCGAAAAGCACCCACCTGAGAGAATACTTAGTTCCCTTTCGTTCAAACTGAAAAATTTTGGGACCCATTCCGATTGAAAATTCGTTAACCTTAATTTTCATAAGTCTTGCCGCCGCATAATGACCGCCCTCATGCACAATTATGATTAATTCAAAAAACAAAACTGCAATTAAAATAGGATACACTGTATTCCAAACCGAACTAATACTCACTTAACCGCCTCAATAACATAATTTCTTGCTTTTTTGTCTGTTTCAAGGACATCATCAAGCGTGAAGTCCTTTTTATCAGGAGCATTTTTCATTGCCTCATTATTAAGATATGCAATATCTGTGAATTTAATTTTACCTTCAAGGAATAATCTTACACTTTCTTCATTTGCACCGTTTGCAGCAGCAGGATGAAGACCGCCCAACTCGATAGCATCCTTACAGACATTGATGCATTTGAAGGTTTCATAGTCAGGCTCAAAGAATGTGAGCTTGCCGTAGTCAGCAAGTGAAAGCTCCTTAACAGGACTTGGCTCTCGCTCAGGATACGTTAAAGCATACTGAATCGGAATACGCATATCAGGAACACCGAGCTGTGCAATCATTGAATTATCCTGATAAACTATTGCAGAGTGAACAACGGACTCCCTGTGAACTACAATTTCAATATCCTCATTCGCCATATCAAAAAGCCATTTAGCCTCAATGAACTCCAGCCCTTTATTCATCATAGTAGCAGAGTCAATGGTAATTTTTGCACCCATATCCCAGTTAGGATGCTTTAATGCATCAGCAGCAGTTACATTTTCAAGCTCGTTTAATTTTCTGCCGAAAAACGGACCGCCTGATGCGGTAAGTATAATCTTTTTGATAGCCTTTTTATCAGGCATTCCCTGCATTGACTGAAAAATTGCCGAATGCTCACTGTCAACAGGGAGGATATCAACGCCCATTTCCTTTGCAAGGTTAGTAACAAGATGACCGCCTGCAACCAAGGTTTCCTTATTCGCAAGGGCAATTGTTTTTTTAGCCTTAATAGCCTCCAGTGTCGGCTGAAGACCAACCATACCAACAACAGAATTAAGTACAGTATCCGCACCGTCATAAACAGCACACTCAATTAAGCCATCCATACCACACACAATCTTAGTGTCGGTATCCTTTATTCTATCCTTAAGCTCCTTTGCTGATTTTTCAGTCATCATACAAACAAGCTCAGGTTTAAACTCTCTAATCTGATTTTCAATAACATCAACACGACTGTTTGCAGTAAGGCATTTTACGTTATAATTATGCATTCTGCACACATCAAGGCTTTGGGTACCTATTGAGCCTGTTGAACCTAAAAGCGAAATATTTTTCATTTCCGTCACCTGAATTATAAAAAGTTTTTAGCAACTATTGCCACAACCAATGCACAAGGCAAGGTAAAAAGCGAAGAGTCCATTCTATCCATTATTCCGCCGTGACCGGGGAAAATTCTTCCAAAATCCTTGACACCAAAGTTTCTTTTAAGAACTGATGCTGACAGGTCACCCATCATACCCATAAATGAAACAGGAACACTCGCCGCAAGAATTACGGTTGCCATTGCCTGATCAACAGGAACATCTGCTGTTTTGTTATAAATCACCAATGCCACAGCATTAAGAATAAAGCTGAATATCAGACCGCCTATTGCACCCTCAACCGTTTTTTTAGGTGAAATATTCGGTGCCATTTTGTGCTTGCCGACAGCCATACCTGTAAGCTGTGCACCTGTATCTGTTGCCAGTGCACAAATCAGTGCAAAGAAAATCAGATAAACACCAAACTGCGGATTATCAAACATATCTCTTAACCTGATAAAAATGCTGAATCCAAAAGGTACAACCACACTTGCAAAAAACGAAACGGTCACATCCTCAAAGGTAGTATAGGCATAGCCCTTAAGCATAGCAAGGAAAAACACAAGACACAAAACAATTATGTAAACTATCGGCGGCAAAAAGCCTGTAACTCTTCCCCACACATCTGCCGAAACCACAGGCTCTAAAACCTTAGCACTTGTCATAAACGGTGTAAGTGCTGCAAAGATTATACCGACAACCTTAATAAATATATTCTGAACATTAGCACATCTCATAATCTCGCCTGCCGCAACTGCCGATAAAAATGCGACTGCAATTGCAAGGGCAGGTGTATTTATCTGCCAAACGATAACTGCCAATACTGCCAGCAGAACAACTGCTGTAATCACTCTTTGTTTCATCACTATCCTCCAAAACGACGGTTCCTTTTTTCAAACTCTCTGAGTGCCTGATGCAAATCCTCAATCTTAAAATCCGGCCAAAGCACGTCACTGTACCAGAATTCACTGTATGCCGCCTGCCAGAGCAGGAAGTTTGAAAGACGCTGTTCACCACTGGGTCTGATTATCAAATCACATTCACTGCAGGTATAAAGCTTCGATGAAATATCATCTTCGGTAATATCTGCTTTGCCCTCACTGATAAGCTGATTAACGGTTGAAACGATTTCCTGTCTGCCGCCGTAATTGATTGCCAGGTTAACAGTCGTGCCTGTGTGCGATGCGGTTTCCGCCTCTGCCTCATCCATTAAATCCAACAGATTCTGAGAAATGCCTTCACGCTCACCGATAAACTTAATTCTGCTGTTACCGGCCTGTGTCATATCACTTTTTGCTTCAAGCAGATAATCCATAAACAGCCTCATAAGAGCATCAACCTCTTCCTTAGGTCTTTTCCAATTTTCTGTTGAAAAAGCATAGAAGGTAACATTTTCAATACCGAGTCGTTCACATTCCTTACTGATTGTTCTGAACACATTTGCACCCGCCTTGTGACCGGCAGATCGCGGCAAAGCTCTCTTTTTAGCCCAACGTCCGTTACCATCCATAATAATACCAATATGCTTTGGAAGAACTGCAAACTCGTCAGTTGTTTCAATTTTTTTACTGAAAAGTGCCATTCAGTGCACCTCCTCAATATAGTTATAAATACAGTTTTAGGGTGACTGTTAAGTCACCCTTTAAACATAAATTAAATTAGATTGAAAGAACCTCTTCCTCTTTCTTTTTGGTAATAGACTCAACCTGCTTTACATAATCGTCTGTAATATCCTGAAGCTTCTTTTCTGCATCCTTCTGCTCATCCTCAGTAATTTCATTGTCCTTCTTAAGCTTTTTTATATCATCCATAGCATCACGGCGGACGTTACGTATAGCAACCTTTGCTTCCTCACCGCGCTTAGAAATATCTTTTTGCAGAGTTTTACGATGCTCCTCTGTAAGCTGAGGGAAGGTAAGACGTATAACCTTTCCGTCGTTTTGAGGATTGATTCCGATGTCAGCAGTATTGATTGCCTTTTCAATCTCTCTGAGAGTTGAAGCATCCCATGGCTGGATAACAAGAAGCCTTGCCTCAGGCACCGAAACTGCAGCCATCTGATTAATGGGTGTAGGTACGCCATAATAGTCAACCATCACTTTATCAAGCACAGCCGGATTGGCTCTGCCTGCTCTTACTGCTGCATAATCACGCTCAAGAGCAGTTAAGCACTTTTCCATTTTCTCTTTAGTTTTAGAAAATACTGTTTCCATAATAATTTACCTCTCCAAATATATTAAATTAATTTCTTACAAGTGTGCCGATTGTTTCACCCTTAACAGCTCTAACAACATTATCGGGGTCTGTTAAATCAAACACAAGAATTGACAAATCGTTATCCTTGCAAAGTGAGAAAGCTGTTGAATCCATAACCTTGATATCACGTGCAAGCACCTCTTTGAACTGTACCTCATCAAACTTAACGGCATCGTCATACTTATTAGGGTCTTTGTCATACACACCGTCAACATTCGTAGCTTTAAGAAGAACATCCGCATTGATTTCAACTGCTCTGAGTGCAGCAGCAGTATCGGTTGAGAAGAATGGTGAGCCTGTGCCGCAGCCGAAAATAACAATTCTTCCCTTCTCAAAATGACGGATAGCCTTGTTGCGAATATAAGGCTCGGCAATCTGACGCATTTCAATAGCAGTCTGAACTCTAACAACGGCACCAAGCTGTTCAAGTGCATCACAAAGTGCAAGTGAATTCATAGCAGTTGCAAGCATACCGATATGGTCAGCACGAGTTCTGTCCATATGCTCACTTGTTCTGCCTCTCCAGAAATTTCCTCCGCCGACAACAATGCCGACCTCAACGCCCAAATCGGCAACCTCTTTAATTGATTTACAAATTTTAACTACGGTATCAGTATCAATACCTGTACCCTTTTCACCGGCAAGAACTTCACCGCTGAGTTTTAACAATATTCTTTTATATGCTATGCTCACGAGAATACCTCCATACATATTATTCGCTTATATAATAATATAAAATATAAATAAAGTAAATAGCTATAATAAAAATAAATATCTAAAAATTAAAAAGGAGGGCATTATAAGCCCTCCCATAAAGATACTTTATTAACTCACTCTGACATTTTCACAGCTTTATTGATTACCGCATAATCCTTGGCATTAATAACTCCGTCATTATTCACATCAAACACGTACCCAAGCAGTAAAACCTCTGCAGTATTTTTATTAATATATGTCGGGAACAAAGCTGATACATTTTTAGGAGCACGCTTGTCTGTGCCGTTACAGATTGTGCAGGTATAAACCAAGGTACCATTATTTTCTGTATTTGTATATAAATACTTATGACCTGTTGCAGGAACAACATTTGTTTTTGTTTTACCGCAAAGTGTACAGGTATCAACTGATGTTGAACTTAAAATACAGGTTGGCTTGATTTTTATATCTGTCGTATAATAGCCCTCAATCCACTCGTTGTGATTGACTGATGCAGGCTCAGTATGACCGCACCTTGTACAGGTAGGAGTATTCATAGTATGTCCGGGCTTGTCCTCAATATCGGTTATATCGTCCTCCATATTATGACCAAACTTTTCAAGTACAATTTCAAAATCAACACTGCAAACTGTACACACCGATTTTGCAACACCATCATGCTCACAATCAGCTTCCGAAATAATTGTATAATTTGTTTCATCCACAGTATGACCAAGTGCAGGAAGGACCGTTGTTTCCTTAGCTGCACAGTTAGCACACTTAAATGTGTTATAGCCGGCAGTCGTACAGGTTGGTGCAACAGACTCTGTTTCCTGTAAAACAAGCTCGTGACCCAATGCAGGAATATTATCACTCTTAGTCATAGTACAGCCTTCATTGATACATCTATAATAAATCTTACCAACATGAGTACAATCGGGATCGGTTCTTGTAGTTTCCTCCCAATTATGCTGTCCTGTTGCAGGAATTTCAACATATCTTGTTTCAGAGCAAACAGTACATACATCACGCTGTCTGCCGTTGATGATACACTTAGCAGGAATAACTACTGTTGATACATACTGACCCTCAAGCCACTCTACATGATTAGGCACAGTGCTTTCCTCTGCACAGGCTGAACATTTTAAAACAGTATATGTATGACCGTCCTCGGCAGTGCTGTCAACAATATGGTCTTCAACATTATTGTGACCTGTAGCTTTGATTGTTTCAACAACAGCTTCATTGCAAACAGTGCACACACCTTCTCTTGAGCCGTCCGCAGTACAGGTTGCCTCAGTCACCGAAGTATAGTTTTCAACCTTATGATTGCCCTTAAGCGCAATCTTTCTTTCAACATTATTACAGCCGTCTACAAGACAGGTATATGTTTCGATGCCTGATTTAGTGCAGGTTGCAGTATTGGTATATTCATAAAAGCCTTCGACAAAAGCTTTGTGTTCTATTTTAGTAGATTCATCACCGCAGTTTTCGCACACACGCAAGGTATAAACGTGACCGTTCTGCGCAGTTTCGTCTGAAATCTCAACAGTAGCCCACCTATGATTTACTGCCGGAATTTCCTCCTCAGGAAATTCAAAGCCGCAATCATCACATACTTTCTTTTGAGAACCGGGCTCAACACAGCCGGCAGGAATTACAACTTCATAATGATTATTTGAATGCGTACAGTCATCAATTGACTCGAACCTATAGTTTTTAGCTTCAGCATACTCCTGTGTAGTTGAATTGCTGTGACCACGCATAGTAAGTGTTTGCGCAGAGCCGTGGAAAGGATCCTCGCCGCTGTTAATCAGCTTAATACCACCGTATTCACAATTTGCATTATACACGGTAACAGTTGAAATAAAGTCACAGTTTGCAAAGGAACGCAATCCTATTTCGGTAATTGTTTCCGGAATTTCAATATCAACAAGCTTGGTGTTGAAGAAACAATATGGGTCAACCTTTGTAATTGTTGGTGAAAATATAATAGTCGTTACACCTGTATCCCTGAAAACACTTGAGCCTGTCGAGGTAAGTCCTGTGCCGTACTTAACTGTTTTAAGATTTGTGCATTCGGTAAACGCATACTGACCAAGGCTTGTAAGTGAATCGGGAAAAGCTATGCTTTCAAGTGCTGTACATCCAAGAAATGCCCTGTGACCGATTGTTGTTAATCCGTCAGGCAAAACGATTTTTTTAAGTGCGGTACAATTTCTGAACGCTCCGTATGTAGCCTGATCAGTACCTTCAAGCGTAGGCACTGTATCACCCGTAATTTTAGTAAGAGTAGTTGGCAGTGATACATCAACAAGTGCAGTACAATTATAGAAATTCAGCTTGCCTATAGTGGTAATACCTTCACCGACAACCACCTTCTGGATTTGATCCTTGTAATCATCCCAGGGTCTTTTATTGATAACGGTATCACCATAATCCTTAATTGCACCTGTTCCTGATATCGTAAGTGTTCTGGTAGACTCATTATAGACAAAAGTTGCATTTTTACCGGGTCTTGTAAGTGTTGCACCATCAGCACCGCAGTTGCCTGTGTAATTTGTTGCACCGAAAACCATTGAAATGTTAAAACAGAACAATGCAGACACAATAAGCGAAAGTGCTAAAAGCATAGATAATATTCTGCGCTTCAAAATAATCACCGCCCCAAATAGTATTTAACACAATAATTGTATCACAAAATTACATTTTTTTCAATTGTGACATATAATAAACAAGCCTTTATTCTTTTGTCTAAATTTAACAAATAAAGTCATTATAATCTTTGAATATAACCCGTCTTTTCAAATCGGTTATATCCGTTTTTTCGGTAAAATTTGTGTGTACTGCACTTCTTTGAACCGGTAAGAAGCATCATCTTATAGCAATTATTATTCAATGATATTTCCCGTGCATAGTCAAGACATTGAGAAGCAAGTCCTCTGTTTCTGTAATCCTTATGAGTAACAACATTTTCAATAATGGCATATGGCTGCTGATTATGTGTAAGATTAGGAATAATCACGCAGGCACAGGAGGAAACTATTTTGCCTTCCTCCTCTGCAACGATAATATGATGATGAATATCTGACAATATCTGATGAAAAACGGATCGATTTAAATCATTATTTTCAATAGGCTTATTATTATGAAGATGGGTATATAATTCACTCAGCCCATCAAAATCATTTTCATTAATTTCTCTAATCAACATTAATATCATTCAACTCCTTTTGAACATATGGTGAAAGTCCTGACTCAGGCTCCCCTGCTCTCCTTGCAATCAGGTCGCTTTCAACGACCGCACGCTTTTCCTTCGTGTATCTTACAAACAAAAGCGGTACGATATAAAGAACACTTGCAATTGCAGGTGTCAGTATTACCAAAGGCCAAATCCAGTTGTCAAATGCCGCAGTCTGTGTACCGACATAAATCTCGGCATTATCAACAGCACGATATCCCAGAGCAGCAAGAGCAAGTGATGCAAGACCTGCAGTTATACCACTTGAAATTTTTGTAAATGATGTCTGCATTGAAAAGGTTATACCCTCTGTACGCTTTCCTGTTTCCCACTCCATATAATCAATACTGTCGCAGAAAATTGAGGTTTGAGCAATGGATAAGGCACCGCTTGGTATACTGCCGATACCGATAATAAGCATTGAAACCCAAAGTTTTTTACCCTCAAAGCCTACAAAGAACGCAATAATTCTTGCAACAATATTTGTAATCTGAATCAGAATAAGAACATTAACATAGCCTCCGAGAAGCTTTTTAAGCTTATCAGCAAAAAGCATACCGATAAAGCCGGGAAGACCTGTAATTACAAAATAGATTGTAGACAAACCAAGAGCACCGATAATATCATTGTCACCGAGAAAATCTGCAGGAATTTCATACTTGAAGAAATATGTAACAAGACTGGCTCCAAAGCCTAATGAGCCGAGAATATTGGCAAGTGTTACAAGCAGCATCATTTTATTTTTGAATATAAGCGTAAAGCTTTCAAGCATAGAAGCTTGCTGATTCTGCTGATTAATAACCACTCTTTCCTTAGCATAGCTGCAGCGATAGCTTATCACAGCACCGCCAAGACCAAATATTATAGCAAATACAAAGGTGATAAATGCCATACTTACGCCCTTTGCATTTGCAATCATTTCAAGTATCATCGGAATAACCGTGCTTAGTGGAAGATACACACAGCTTCCGATGGTCCTTGCCCACTGAACAAATCTGTCACGCTCAGAGGAATTGGGTGAAACCGCAGCAGTTATGCCCCATATACAAACATCCTGCACGGTATACGCCAAATCCCAGCAAATATACATAATAACAAAATAGGCAATTCTGAGCCAGAGCAAATCTTCATTTGTTGAAAACACGAGAAAAAGCAGCACAGTGAAAATACCGACAGGCAAAGGAGTGTATTTAAGAAACGGACGCATCTTCTCACCGTTTTTAAAGGAGTGCTTATCAATATACGAGCCTACAATAGGATCATTAACACCATCCCACACCTTCATCGCAATAAGCAATACAGACACAACTATTGCAGGAAATAATGCAATGTCTGTAAGAAAATAATTAAAAAACTGTGCACCTATCAGGGAATACACCATATTTTGACCGCACAGTCCAAAAATAAAATTGTTTTTTTCCTTTTTCCCGATGTAATTTTTTACCTCGCCCATACCATGTCCTCCTGTTATAATATATTTCAATTATATAACATTGCCGTAATAAATAAAAGCATTTTGTATAATATTTAAGGCTTTTGTTCAGATTTTTTGGTTATATTGTTAAAAATTCTGACAACAGACAAAGTTATCGTAACAAATTACTTTGCGCCTCATAACATAAATTAATATATGAAGGAGGATTATTATGGCAACATTAAGCTTATGTATGATTGTTAAAAACGAAGAAGCTGTACTTTCCAGATGTTTAGAGAGCATTAAGGATGCAGTTGACGAAATAATTATTGTTGACACAGGAAGCTCCGATGCTACAAAAGAAATCGCAAAAAAATACACTGACCTTGTATATGATTTTAAATGGATTAATAACTTTTCCGCAGCACGCAATTTTTCTTTTTCAAAGGCAAGCAAAGACTATATTATATGGCTTGATGCCGATGATGTTATAACAAAAGAGAATAAAACGAAAATCCTTGATTTAAAAAACAATTTAAGTGATGAAGATATAGTGATGCTGAAATATAATACTGCCTTCGATGAAAACGGCAATGCAATTTTTTCTTATTACAGAGAGCGTATTATTAACCGCAAATCCCGACTTGTCTGGAAGGGCAGAGTTCACGAAGCGATTGAGTGTACAGGCAAAATAATTTACAGTGATATTTCTGTTAATCATCATTCGGTTAAAACTGAATACAGCACAAGAAATCTTGATATTTATGAGCAGCAGATAGCAGATGGAGAACCAATGCAGCCGAGGGATACCTTCTATTACGGAAGAGAGCTTTATTACCACAGGAAATATGAACGTGCTATAAAAACGCTGTCCGAATTTCTTGAAAACAAAAATGGCTGGATAGAAAATAATATTGAGGCATGCAAAATTCTATCCTTCTGCTATTCTGAAACAAACCGGACAGATAATGCATTAAAAGCATTATTCAGCTCATTTGCTTATGATTCACCGCGTGCAGAAACCTGCTGCCAAATCGGAAACTTATTTATAAAACAAAATAAGTATGAAAATGCGATTTTCTGGTTTGAACTTGCTTTAACCATCCCAAAACAGGAAGCAAAAGGCGCATTTGTTGATTTAGATTCTTATGGATATTTGCCCTGCATTCAGCTTTGTGTATGCTACGACAAAATAAAACAGCACGCTAAAGCCGAAGAATATAATCTGAAAGCAGGAGCATATCGACCAAGTTCTGAAGCATATTTGCAAAACCTGAAATATTTCGAGTCACTTCACAAAAACAACATAACTGAATAGATTAATATAGATACACAATTGTATCTATATCTCATAAAGGAGTGCAGATTATGCATTTGAATACAAACATTTATAATGGCAGTGATGGCACAGTATCATCAAGAGAAGCTGATTGCTGTGTATGCTGTTGTCATCACGGCATAACAGGACCAACAGGTCCCACGGGTCCAACAGGTCCTACAGGACCGACCGGAGGCTCAATAGGAGCTACAGGTCCTACAGGACCGACCGGTGCTACAGGTGCTAATGGTGTTACAGGAGCTACAGGTCCGACCGGTCCTACAGGTGCTAATGGCGCTACCGGTGCTACAGGTCCAAGAGGTAATACAGGTGCTGACGGTTCTACAGGTCCTACAGGTCCAACAGGTGCTACCGGTGCCAATGGTGTTACAGGTTCAACAGGTCCTGCAGGTCCAACAGGCGTTGATGGTGTAACCGGTCCTACAGGTGCTACAGGTCCGACCGGTGCTGACGGTTCTACAGGTCCTACAGGTGCAACCGGTCCAACAGGTGCTGACGGTGTTACAGGTCCAACAGGTCCTACAGGACCAACAGGTGCTGATGGTGTTACCGGTCCTACAGGTCCAACAGGTGCTACAGGTGCTAATGGTATTACAGGTCCCACAGGTCCTACAGGTGCTACTGGTCCTAACGGAGCTACCGGTCTCATAGGTCCTACCGGTGCTACAGGTGCTGATGGTGCTACCGGTCCTACAGGTCCAAGAGGTGATACAGGTGCAAATGGTATTACAGGCCCTGCCGGTCCTACTGGTGCTACAGGTCCTAACGGAGCTACAGGTCCTATAGGTCCTACCGGTGCTACAGGTGCTAACGGTATTACAGGTCCTACCGGTCCAACAGGTGCTACAGGTGCTGACGGTGTTACAGGTCCTACAGGTGCTACAGGTGCTACAGGTGCTGATGGTGTAACAGGTCCTATTGGTCCAACAGGTGCTACAGGTGCTGACGGTGTTACAGGTCCTACCGGTCCAACAGGTGCTACCGGTGCTGATGGTGTTACAGGTCCTACTGGTCCTACGGGTGCAACAGGTGCTGATGGTGTTACAGGCCCTACTGGTCCGACAGGTGCTACTGGTGCTGATGGTGTTACAGGTCCTACTGGTCCTACTGGTGCTACTGGTGCTACAGGTCCGGCAAATGGCTTAGCCGCATACGGCGGTATTTACAGCAATGTTCCACAGACATTGAATCTTACAATCGGTGGAACAACTGTAATTCCTATGCCTTCAACTATGCCGCTTAGTGGTGTAACCTATACACCGGCAAACAGCATCACTGTCGGAAGTGCCGGTGTTTACGAAATAAACTATTCAACCACATTATCAGTCGCACTGGGTACTACAGTAACACTTGCAGTGCGTCAGAATGGTTCAGCAATTCCGGATGCAACCGTTTCAAGATTGCTTTCCGTAGGTGTTGGCTCACTGTTCAGCGGCAGCATCATTATCAGCTTAGCCGCAGGCGATGTTATTGATATGGCACTGTCAGCTTTACTTGCAGTAGGCGTAACCTTAGGCAGTGGTGTTAATGCAACGCTCACAGTTAAAAGGCTTAATTAAAATTCGGAATACAACAACAAAATCCTATGGCAGAAACTGTCATAGGATTTTTCTCATATTAAATAATATCTATTAATTAACTGTTTTCATTTGAATTAACATTTTCAACAAGCCATTTTGCAACTCCGTCATCGTTATTTGCTGCAATTACACCTGTTGCCAAGCATTTTAATTCGTCTGCTGCATTTGATACTGCATAACACTCGTCAGCTATCCTGAACATCGGAACATCATTAATACCATCACCAAAAGCAACTACTCTGTCACAGCATAACATTTCTTTTAAATTCAGTATAGCGTTAGCCTTTGTCGCTTTTTCCGGCATAAATTCAAGCCACTGATAGTCTGAATATATATCATTCTGAAAAAGACAATTAAATTCATCCTTATATTTATTGTAAAAAGGCTCAAGACAATCCTTTCTGTCAATACAAGAAATATAAAAAATACTACCTTGTAATAAATCAATTTCATAATTAACAGGATTATCACGGTCATCACCTTGTCTTGATTTTATAAAATCGTTTTGACTTTCATTGCATCTGCTTTTTATGTATGAAAACTTTTCTTTACCATCAATGATACTGTAAACAATAGGATTAATACCGCAATCAATTAACTTCTTTATAATCACAACAATGTCGCCGTTGAAATAATTTGAAACAAGCCTTTCTCCTGTTAAATTATTTACAATGAAAGTGCCGTTGTAAACGATGAGCGGTATACCTATCGTTATTCCGTCAGCAGCTTTATGTGCAGAGGAATAACTGCGGGCTGTTGCATAGGAAAACAAAATATCATTTTCCGCTAAATTGTTAATTACTGATTTTGTAAACCCTGATAATTTCTGACTGTTGTTTAAAAGAGTTCCGTCTAAATCTGATACATAAAGTGTTTTCATAATCTCTCCAGCTATAAAAAATATTTTAACATATTATACTTCGCAACTCATAACTGTTTTCAACGCTCTGACAAAATAAGGATTTTCACCATTCAAAGATTTTTCAATAGTTTGGCAAATGTCACACATAGTCTTCTCCGATAAAAAGGAATATCACTATTAGAATCATTATTGGCTTTATGCTTTTCATATTCATCACCAAACTAATTATAGCATACGAAAACATGCTCCTTATGTATTTGCTTTTCCAATATAATAGAAGCCATTAGAAAAATTGCCACTGACTGTTTTAAACTTTGTCTTTCCATATTCCAATTCGTAAAAATCTGCGAATAGGTCTTTAATATACTTATTTGTATGATGGCGAAGAATTCCACCATCTTTAAGCTCATAGACGCCATATATATCATATTTCATTATAAATTTAACATATTTAAGAATACTTTTAATGTCATTGTTAATTAAAAAATCATTAACATAAATTACTCCTTCAGGTTTTAAAATCCGCTTAATTTCATTCAGTAAATCACGCTGTGCATTTTCATTCACTACAGAACATAATACGCCAAACAAAAGAACAGCATCAAAACGATTATCATCAAATGGTAAATCTGAATCATTTTGAACAAAATTAAGATAAGGAATTTCCCTTTTGCCTCGTTCAAGTATTCCGCTAGAAGAGTCAACCCCTACAAGATTTTTATACCCGGCATGATACAACTCATTCAAAGTTCTTCCATAACCACATCCAACATCGAGAATTTTTGAATTCTTACTAACATAATTAATAAATATTTTTTCATCAAATGCAGTAGTAAAATTCCTGCTGTCAGCCACAGAATTCCAATAATCAGTTTGATTCATTACAATGCTCCTCCAAAAATATTCTATTCATAAAAAAGCGGCTGTCTTTCGACAGCCGTTCATTATTAACCATTAATCTGCTTTGCGATTTCCTCAGCAAAGTTTTCTTCTCTCTTCTCAAGACCGTCGCCCTTCATCATACGGATGAAGCCTGTAGCCTTGATTTCTGTGCCAAGCTCCTTAGCAACAGAATCAATATAACCCTTAACTGAGCCCTGGAATAAGTCACCACGAACAAATTCCTGCTCAACAAGGCAGTTTTCTTTATAATACTTGCCCATTTTACCTGCAGCAATCTTAGCAAGAACTGCTTCAGGCTTAGAAGCCATCTTTGGATCTTCCTTCATCTGAGCAGCAAGGATACCCTGCTCATGCTCAACAACCTCAGCAGGAACTGAAGCCTCATCAAGGTAGCTTGGGTTCATAGCAGCAATCTGCATTGCAACATTCTTACCCATAGCCTCGAACTCAGCAGTAGCAGCCTTTGACTCATCAGCAACATCAAAGCCAATCATAACGCCAACTGAACCGCCGCCGTGAATATAAGTTGAAACAACGCCATCCATTCTCTCAAAACGACGAACCTTCATATTCTCACCGATAGCAAGAACAAGGTCATTAAGAGTTTCTGTAACAGTTCTTCCTGTGCCGTCAAATTCAGAAGCACAGAGAGTTTCAACATCAGCAGGATTTGCAGCAATAATTGTCTTTGCTACGCCTGTAACGAAGTCCATAAACTTTTCATTCTTAGCCACGAAGTCTGTTTCTGAGTTAACCTCAACAACAACACCCTTCTTAGCATCTGCATCGTAATATGGAAGAACCACACCCTCTGCAGCAATTCTTGTTGCCTTTTTCTGAGCAGCAGCAAGGCCTCTCTCACGAAGGAAGTCAACAGCCTTATCCATATCGCCGTCTGCTTCTGTAAGAGCTTTTTTACATTCCATCATACCAACGCCGGTCTTCTCACGAAGAGCCTTTACGTCCTGAGCTGTAAATGCCATTTATTTTACCCTCCTATGAGTTAATATTTAATTATTCAGCAGCTTCCTCTGCAGCCTCTGCCTCAGTTTCCTCTGCTGTGTCTTTACCGTCACGACCCTCGATAACAGCATCAGCCATTGCGCCTGCAATAAGCTTAACTGCACGGATAGCATCGTCGTTACCCGGGATAACATAGTCAATTTCATCAGGATCACAGTTTGTATCAACAATTGCTACGATTGGAAGACCGAGCTTTGTAGCCTCTGATACAGCGATTCTTTCCTTACGTGGGTCAACGATGAACATTGCGTTAGGAATCTTTTTCATCTCTGTGATACCGCCAAGATATTTCTCAAGCTTTTCAATTTCAAGCTCAAGACCAACAACCTCTTTCTTAGGAAGAAGGTCAAAAGTACCGTCCTCTCTCATTGCCTTAAGCTGAGCAAGACGAGCAACTCTGCCGCGGATTGTTTTGAAGTTTGTGAGCATACCGCCAAGCCATCTTGCGTTAACATAAGGCATTGCACAACGCTCAGCCTCTTCCTTAACAGAATCCTGAGCCTGCTTCTTTGTACCTACGAAGATGATTGAACCGCCGTCTGCTGCTAAATCACGAACGAACATATAAGCCTCATCAAGCTTCTTAACTGTCTTCTGAAGGTCGATGATGTAGATGCCGTTACGCTCTGTGAAGATGTACTCAGCCATTTTAGGGTTCCATCTTCTTGTCTGGTGACCGAAATGAACACCAGCTTCTAAAAGTTGTTTCATAGAAACTACGTTTGCCATAATAATTTCCTCCTTTAAGGTTAATCCTCCACAGCAAGCCCGGCATGAGCCGCATTTATAACCTTTGGCTCGGCTTGACTGTGTGCGTATTCGCGTTCATTTTCACGAATGCGTTAGCATTATAACAAAAAAGGCTTGAAAAATCAAGCCTTTTTGCGGAATTATTTTACAAATATAAATACATTTTATTAAATCGTTACCTACTCAAAATATAAGTTAAAACATTCAATGCCAAAGCTGCAACTGAAGTAAATACAATAACACATTTGTAAAATTTATGAATACTATGGTTTTCGCTTTTCTTCTTCAATATTCGTCTGATAATTAAACAAATAAACGTGCCTGTAAAAATCAGTAATACAAGTATCAGCTCAATTAACGAGTTCAAATAGTCATTTTCAAGATTACTTGCAAAAATAAATGCACAAGCGAGTACTGTTCCAAGCATTGAAATAAAAGAACTGAAGGCAGCCTTGTTGGAACGATACTCATATCTTTTTATTTCTCTTTCGGTTTTTCCTGTTGTATTTTTTGATTTTGTTTCATCCAGATAAAAAACGAATATGGTCAACAACCAAATACAGGTTACGAGTATTGAAAACCAGAAACATACTAAAGAAATCATATCAACTCCTGAAATTCTTATTTAATATAGAGCTTCATCACCTGCTGTTGGGCTTTGATTTCAAGCGTATCATCAAGGGGTGCAAGGTCTGCTTTGCCGTACTTATTTTCAACTGCTTTGGCAATAAGCAAATCCGCAAGCTGTGAATTTTTCGGCAGAACGGGACCATGTGAATATGTGCCGAAGGTATTTTTATAACGGACACCCTCGGTGCCGTCCTCACCGTTATTGCCATAGCCTTTAATCATTTTTCCAAGGGGCTCAACATTTTTACCAAGATAGGTTCTGCCGCTGTGGTTTTCAAAGCCTACAACCTCAATACCTTCTTTCGTTTTGAATGCGTAGTTGCCTATCATTCGTTCTTCCTTACCCTCGGTATAAAAATCAAGAGCACCCATATACTCAAGCATTTTGCCGTCATAGGTTTTATAGTATTTACCGAGCATCTGATAGCCGCCGCAGATTGCAAGGAATACCTTTGAATTTTCAATAGCTCTCTTTATTTCAATATCCTTGCCTTTTTTAAGATCATCCAGCAGAACATCCTGTTCAAAATCCTGACCGCCGCCTACAAAAAGGATGTCGTAGTCATCGGAATTGAAGGACTTGCCCATTGTAATCTGATCTGTAACAACATCAATATTTCTTGCTTTCATTCGCTCAGTCAAAGCGATTATATTACCCCTGTCACCATAAAGATTAAGCATATCGGGATAGAGGTGTGCAATTCTTATTATCATTCCCAAAAATCCTTACCTCCCAATCTTTTCGCAATAGTGGGTCGCATTGTCATCATTGAGGTGTATGTGGGCACGATGTAGACATCTCTTCCCTGCTGCGAAGCTATATCAACAAGTCTGTCATAATCTTCGTTTTCAATAACCTTTATTTCACGGCTGCCGACACCCTCATACTTAACACGGATTGCCATATCATAGCAGCGCTTTCCCGCCACATATATTTCTTTAACATTTTCTTTATCGAATATGCCTGCAAAGTCAACGTCCCATATCCAGCTTATATCCCGTCCGTCGGCTGCATTATCGTTAAGTGACAGAATCATTGTGAAATCGTCTTCAATTGATTTCAGGAAATTCATTGTCTGGCTGAAGCCGGCAGGATTTTTAACAAGAATAACATTAATCTTATTATCGCCGCAGTCAAACTGCTCCATTCTGCCGAAAGCACCGTTAAAACCCTCAAGTGCTTTAATGATCGTTTTATCGTCAATACCAAAAGCTGAAAGAGCAGAAGCACAGCCTATCGCATTGTAAACATTATAAGCACCACCGATATTGACCTTAACAATGTACTCACTGCTGTTAAAGGAAGCTACCACAACAGAATGATTCTGCTTAAGCTCTGCAACTGAAGTCACGGCAAAATCAGGGTCAGGTCGGCTGTAACCGCAGTGACGACATTTGAAACCGCCAAGGTGTCCATAGGTATGGTAGGTATAATCATATTCATTTTTACAGAAAATACAGTATTTAGCATCACTGATTTCGGGTGCTTTGGCATTGCTGTCAAATGGCACATTCACACCAAAGGTAACAATTTTATTCGGTATCTCCTTGCTCATCGAATAGGTCAGTGAGCAGTCAGCATCAAGGCAGACAACCGCATTCGGAAGATTTTTAACAGACTCCTTGATTGCATTGAGTGTATGTGTAACCTCTCCGTATCTGTCAAGCTGGTCACGGAAAACATTCGTAACAAGCACAACATCGGCACGGATATATCGTGAAACCTCTCTGAATGCATTTTCATCACACTCAACAATGGCATACTCATACTTCCTTTTGCCCATAATTGTTGAATTCATAATAAATGATGATGTGATACCTGTTATTAAATTCGCACCCGATTTATTAATAAAATATGTTTTGCCTGCTGCTTTGAGTCCCTCCTCAATAATCCTGCAAGAGGTTGTTTTGCCGTTCGTGCCTGTAACAATAATAACCTTAACATCCTTTGATAAGTCCGTTAACACATTCCTTTTAACCTTGAGTGCAACCCTGCCCGGTAAGGTTGTTGCACCTCTGCCCAGCTTCTGCAGAACAAAATGAACGAATCTGCAGACAAGACAGCACAAAAATACTTTCACTTAATCACTCCTAAATTTTAAGCAAGGGATAATCAAGCCCAACAGCCTGCAACAATCAGTTGTTCGACTATCACCTGCTTTTATGTTTTCATTTTAAACCACTGAACTTTTTAAGTCAATAATAATATATGAAGAATATATGTTTTTTTATTAGATGTTATGTTATAATAATCTCACAAAAACTAAAAAAGGAAGTTAATTATGCTTAACAAAATAATTGATATCGTAAAACAAGCGGGTCAGATTTATAAAAGTGCAGACAGTGACCTTGGTATTGAGGACAAAGGCTCTGCTGTTAATCTTGTTACAAAATACGACAAAATGATACAGGATTTTCTGTTCACCGAGCTTGAAAAGGTTGTTCCGGGCTGCAAATTTCTTGGCGAAGAGGGCGACGATAACAAAAAGCTGACAGATGGTTATTGCTTTATTATTGACCCAATTGACGGAACTACTAATTTCATTAAAGGCTTTCAGCACAGTGCAATCAGTGTTGCACTTGCAAAGGACAGGGAAATCATAATCGGCGTTGTGCTTGACCCCGATCTTGACAATATGTTTTATGCAGAAAAGGGAAAGGGTGCTTTCTTAAACGGTAAACCGATTCAATGCTCTGATTGTGATTTAGAACACAGCCTTGTGCTGTTCGGCACCTGTCCCTATGAGCATGAGCTTGCACATAAAACCTTTGAGCTGACAGAAAAGATTTTCTATAAAGCAATTGAGGTAAGACGCGGCGGCTCGGCAGCTCTTGACATCTGCTATGTGGCAAGCGGCAAGGCTGACTTGTATTATGAAATGATTTTGCGTCCCTGGGACTGGGCAGGCGCTTATCTCATTCTCAGTGAGGCCGGCGGATATGCATTAACATTTGAAAAAAATAAGCTTGATGCAAATAAAATTGATTCACTTGTCTGCGGCAACAAAAAGGTGCTTGAGGAATTTTATGAAATATTACAGTCTTAATAATTATCTTCGTAACACCTTTGGTGACAAGGTTTACAAGCTTAGCCTTGACGGTGGATTTACCTGTCCGAACCGTGACGGCACAATTGACACAAGAGGGTGCATTTTCTGCTCTGAGGGCGGCAGCGGTGATTTTGCCGAAAGCAGCTTGCTGTCAATTACCGAACAGATTGAGCAGGGCAAAAAGCGAGTTGAAAATAAAATAAAGAGCGATAAATATATTGCATATTTTCAGGCATTTACAAACACTTATGCACCTGTTGAAATTCTCAGACAGAAGTTTTTTGAGGCAATAAGGCACAAAGATATCGTGGCACTGTCCATAGCTACAAGACCTGACTGCCTTGATGATAACATACTTTCTCTGCTTGATGAGCTTAATAAAATCAAGCCTGTTTTCGTGGAGCTCGGACTGCAGACAATTCACGAAAAAAGTGCTGAATATATAAGGCGCGGCTATCCCCTTTCCGTATATGATGAAGCAGTAAAAAAGCTGAAATCAATCAGTATTAACATTGTTGTTCACGTGATTTTGGGACTTCCGAACGAGAGCAAGACGGATATGCTTGAAACAGTAAGCTATGTTTGCAAAAGCGGTATTGACGGCATTAAGCTGCAGCTGTTACATATACTGAAAAACACGGATTTAGCGGATGAATATTACCGAGGAAATGTTAAAACCTTAGAGCTTGACGAATACATAGACATTATTAAAGCCTGTGTTGAAATTATACCAAGTGATATTGTTATACACCGTTTGACAGGTGACGGAGCAAAAAAGGATTTGATCGCCCCGCTCTGGTCAGCAGATAAAAAGAACGTGCTTAATAAAATTAACAAAGCATTGCAATCATAGAAATTGCAATGCTTTTAGTCTGTCGGTAAAGTGGGCTGAACCACGCACCAAGATTAATGAAAAGAAAATTTACTGTTTTATATGATTGCAGGGCAGAGGTTTTACTTCTGCCACTAAAACAATTTAAAAGCCTTGCAATTTGTTGAAATTGCAAGGCTTTTGTTCGTTTTTCGCCTTTTGCTCGGAAACAGTACCATCGTACAGTAATCCTCGCAAAATGCAAAATTCAGTTCCATTTCTCAACATCTGTCAGCGTGTAGAATTTGTAATCTGACTTTTTCTACACGCTGAAAGCATTGCAATCATAGAAATTGCAATGCTTTTGTTTTACGCATAAAATCCGATTTCTTTTATCACCGGATTGCTGCGGCTCTGACGGATAACAAGGGCAGCGCCAACAGCACTTTTATTTTTGATTTTAATTATTTTCTTTGCACCGATTATGGAGCCTGAATAAACCTTAATATATTTACCGTTTGGTTGTTTTAGATAAACATCAAAGGCTTCGACTCTCTGACTGAAGGAAGTATCCTCGCCAAGCACAATATACTGAACACGCTTTTTACCATCAAATGAAAATTCGGCATAGCTTTTTTTCTTGGTAAGCTCACCGATATTTACACTTAAAATTTCGTCAGCAGTTATACCCTTAATCTTTTTGCCTAATTCAGAGAGAGCCTTAACATCTCTTTTATGAATAACTCCGCTGTCTGTGGGCGGAACATTCAGCAGCAAAGTACAGTTATTGCCGACTGAATTCAGGTAAATATCAAAAAGCTTTTTCGGTGATTTGACAGTTACATTTTCATTTTTGGAATAAAACCATCCCCTGCGAATTGAAGCATCGACCTCTGCCGGATACCAGCAAAGCTCCCCTGCATTTTTCAGAGCAGAGCGTGAACCCAAATCCTCATCGGTTGATTTGAACTTCTGCAGCTCATACGCCTGACCCTCACTCTGCTGAGAATGCTTTTCAACAGTTTCACTTTTGGTCAAGCTAAGCGGAACAACAGAATATTCATTTTTTCGGCACTTTCCGCCCTCATTGCCAACCCAGCGGATATCAGGACCGCAGATAGCAATGTTCGCTTTCGGCTGCAGGCGTCGGATGATTTCATAATACCTTGCCCAGTCATATTCAAAAGCAGCTGCATCCTTGCCCTTTGCACCATCAAACCACGCCTCAAATATTTCACCATAGTTCGACAAAAGCTCTGTTAACTGATTGCAGAAATAATCGTTATATGCATCAGTTCCATAGCGTTTATCGTGCATATCCCAAGGGGACAGATAAACACCGAAATCCATTCCCTGCTCATGACACTCGTCACTGAGCATCTTAACAATATCGCCCTTGAAATCGGTATTTTTCACAGAAAAATCAGTGTATTCGCTTTCCCAAAGGCAGAAGCCGTCGTGGTGCTTACAGGTTAAAATAATACCTGTTGCACCACTGTTTTTTATGACTGACACCCACTGCTTTGCATCAATTGATTTAATGGTAAAGTCCTTAACGGTTTCTTTGCCTGTACCCCACTCACGGGCAGTAGCGGTATTCATACCAAAATGAATAAAGCAATAAAAAGGCTTCGACTGATGCCTTAGCTGGTTTTCAGTCGGTTTAACAGATATGTAACGCTCAACCTCGCTGTCAAAAAGCGGTATGCCGTTATTATAATCTGACCAATCCTTTTCAAATATATTTACCATATCAATGACCTACCGTATCAAATGTTCTTGATTTAATATTCTTCTTGCTCTGCTCTACCCTTCTGCCGTTTTTACCATTATTCCAGTGCGTTAAAAAATTATCCTTATCATTAAGCATCCAAACACATTTTGAGTGAAGATACCAGATTTTTTCTTTAAGGCTCATTTTAAATGTAAACGGACGTTTTTCCACGCTGTCCTCAAGTGGAGTAATAAGAGAGGCATTTGCTGCATCAACCTCAGCAGCAGACAAAATAACAATATCCTTGTCCTTAGGCAGCACTGTTGTACCGTCAAGAGTAATTACCCAGAAATACATTCCCTTTGCAAACAATGTTTTGCCGTTATCATCAACACTGTGTGTAAATTCATAACCAAGATGACCTGACTTAACATAAGCCATTTCTTCAAAATCATACAAATCCCACTGAGCGTATGGCTTATCAACAGCATTAACTGTTTTAATAACAGTCTTACCATCAACTGCAAACTTTGCTTTTTTATCATCAGAAAGAGATGCACAAAGCAGCTTAAGCTTATTGCCCTTTTCAACCTCTAATTTCTGACCGTTACAGCTCATCAGTTCATTTTTAACCTTAAAGCTTACACCGCCTGCAACAATTTCTTCAGGCATTAAGCGATCAGGAATATGTGTATTTTTAATATTCTTGTCAAGTGCAATATCCTTGCTTGAAAGCTTCTTGCTGACAACACTGCTCTGCTTTAACTTAAGAGCAAAGGTTTTAACCTCATATGGTTTAAAGCTTGTTACAAGATTTCCGTTTTCAACAACAGCATCTGCTAAAAATTCCTCGCTGGCATAAAGCTCTCTTGCACTCTCAACACCCTCGCCAAGAGTAAAGGTATAATTATCTACTGCTTTGTTTGCGCCCTCATTAAAGCGGACAATAATTTCACCGCTGTCAATACTATGATGCGGCATTTTGATTGCCCTTACAATCACATTTTCACTGCTTCCGCCGCCAAAGGAATAGCTTGTGCCGAGCTTACCCTGATGCTTATCAAATACTACTGCGGTAAGCGGCTGCGTAAACATTTTAGCCTGAAGCTGTGTAGATGAGCCAACCTCGCCCTTATGGCTGAATACTGCATAGGAATAAATATTTTTACCTAAATCCATCATAGACTGCATTGAGTCAATACGATAATTCTTTTTCGGCGTATGGATTGCAGTTAAACGCAGCGTGTTATCATTAAACTTATCCCATCCGTGCTTGCTGTCGCTGAGAATAGACACACCGAACGCACCACTGTCATCGGTAATATCTGCCCATTTCTGTGCAGGTACCTCAAACAGCTTTTCATTCATATTATCACGTTTAATTGCACCCAAACCCAAATCAAAGGTTGCCTGCTTATTCTTTGCTGTCAGTGCAAAGCGATTTTTACACATGGTTCGCATTGACTGCCATTCAAAATCGTTATAAACTTCAACAATTTCACCGTTGTCAGTTAATGAAATATAACTTGTAAATTCACTTTTGCCATCCTTTTGCTTAACCTCAAAGGCAACACGGGCAGGTCCGTTTTCAACAATAGTAACGGATGTGGCAAGCGGTGTTCTGTCAGGCTCTTTATTTGCCTCTTTATAATTCATTTCCCAAGCCGGCCAATCCTTTGAGCCTGTATAGTTAAACAGACCGAGAACTATAGGCTTGGCAAGAAGCTCTCTTTCATTATCTGTTTTATCAAGAATTGAAGCAATGTCACCGTTTTTATTGAGTCTGACTTCATATTTCTGATTTGACATTGTATCACCGCCGATTGAAAGCTCACTGCCGATACAGCATGCCTCACCGCTTGGTCTTACATCATAAACACGAGTTCCGAGGCTTTCAACCTCAGCAATGAATATAACCTCCATCACGCCGTTTTTTACGGAATTAACCTGACTCTTAACCTCTCTGCCCTTATCGTTATAAACACGTACAAAAGGCGTTGCTATGTCCTTAAGCTCCAGCTTGACAGCACTGACACGCTTTGCCTCAACTGAATTTGAAACCATAACAGGAATACCTGTACAGAAATCGGATTTCATAAGGCAGGTCATCGAAGAAAGAGATGCTTCAAGCTCACCCTTGAACTGATTGATTGACATTGCATAATCATTCCATGAACGGCGGTATGCACGCTGAACGGATGTACCCGGAGTATCATCGTGGAACTGATGAGCGATTGCTCTTTTCCACGCCTTCTCAAGCACAGATTCATTGTAATCAGAGGCACCGAAATAGCTTGCCATAACACCTGCACGCTCAGCCATATCACCAAGCTCCTGGCATTTGGTATTCCATCGCTTGCCGATAGCACGTGAGGTGTAACCGCCCACACCATGATTCTGCATCACAAGCTCTGTTTTCCATTCAGGCAGCTTATCTTTAACCGCCTGTGGCAAGTCGTTTTCTATATCACGGTAAATCTGATCGGCACTTGCTGCAACAACCTCGATATCACTGCTGTCATTTTTCTTTATTTCATCATCAACATATTTAACCGTCTTTTCCTCAGGAGCACCGCCGCGATCACCTATGCCGTGGAACATATACGTCCAGTCAAGACCATACTTTTCATTTTCCTTAAGCTTATCGGTAACAAAATCCCAGTCACGAAGCTTAGTTAATGTGTAGTAATAATCGTGAGGATTACAGCTTGCATAAACATAATTGCCGTCAACACCATACCATTTGCCGATGTCAAACGGAATACCATATGCACTGCCCCATGCAAGTTTTTGTGTTGTGAAGCCTTTTAAATTTGAATGGTGCATAATACTCGGCAAAGCCCAGCCAAATCCGAAACAGTCCGGCAAATAAATATCCACTGACCTTTTACCGAATTTTTCGTCAAAATATGAATTACCAATCAAAATATTTCTGAAAAGTGCTTCAGGTGACGGACAATTGGTATCACCGTTCTCAAAAGCTGAGCCTGTAACGTGCCATCTGCCCTGCTTAATATATTCCTTCATCTCTTCAAAAAGCTCAGGATAATACTCCTCCATAAGCTCATAACGATATGAACCCTCAAATGAAAATATGTATGAAGGGTACTTTTTAAAAAGTGCAAAGTTATCGACCAGTGTGTCATAGATGTATTTACTGACTGTTGTTTCAAAATCCCAGGACCATATAGTGTCAAGATGTGAAGTTGCAACTGTATAAATTTTTTTCTTTTTCATATCAAATCCCCGTTTCATAGATTATTTAATATTAGTATAATGCTTTATTCTAATTATTATAAGACATCCATCCGACAAAAATATAAATTTCATGTCGTTTTAAATAAATTTATTCTTGATAAAAAAGATAATAGCTGTTACAATAAATTTGTTGAAGGGACTGTGCAACATGGATATCACCTTTTATTATAATGAAAATAAAATCCAGCTTTTTAAAATCTTTTCAGGTACACTTAGTGAAATTGTGCCTATGCATTCACATACAAAAAACAGCTTTGAGGTACATCTCATAGATGGCGGAAGCGGTATTCTTGAAACAGAACGCGAAAAATATAATCTTTCAAAAAACACACTGTTTATAACAGGTCCTAATCTTCTGCACAAGCAAACGCCTGACAGGTCCAGCCCTATGCACGAGCTATGTGTATATTTCAGAATTTCAGATTTAAAAAAGGATAATGATATCATAAGCAGATTCGCTTCACAAAGCTTTTGGATTGGAAAAAGCAATGCAGAAATAAGACACTTATTTAAACAAATGGTTAATGAAAATGAAAAAAACAGCCAATGGCGTGATGACATACTCTCATCTTTATCCATAAGACTAATCAGTGAAATAACACGATTGTATTTCCCTGATAGCAGCAATCAGAAAAAAGAAACGGCGTCCACAGATTTGAATGAAAGCCGTTCGTGGATACTTGATCAGCTTTTTTCAGATGACTGCAGCAATGTAACACTAAATGATTTTTCCGAACAGATAGGTGTATCACCAAGACAGGCTGAGCGAATAATAAAGGACTATTACGGCTCATCATTTAAAAAACTCAGATATGAATCAAAAATGGCACAGGCAGCCACGATGCTTGAAGAAAAAAGCATAACTGTTGAGGAATGTGCAGAAAAATGCGGATACAGTTCAACATCTGCATTCATCTCTGCTTTTAAAAACAAATACAAAACGACACCGAAAAAATACAGAGAGCAAATAATAAAAAAATAAAAATATGCAGTTCATCGAACTGCATATTTTTATTTTACAATACGATATATTGATTTATAAGGTCAATTGATTATCAACCCAGCTTTCCTGCACAGCATGATTTATAATGTCACCTGCCTGATGCGTACCTATCAGGAACGGTGAATCAGGATTATGTAATTCTGAATTGCTCAGCACTGCTCTGTAATCTGTGTTTGCATAGCAATATTTACAAAAATGCCTGCAGGTATCATATGCGCCGATATCATTGCCGAAAAAGCAGGCACACCCATTTCTCTGCCCTTTTATTTTCGGCATATCAAGCTTTGTGTGCAGTGCTGTTTCGTATACCTCCTGAGTTAAGCACCCATTACAATCAATACCGAAAGGTGCAAGCTCATCACCCTCTGCACAGGCTTTTATTATAATATCATACTGCCTGCCTATTTCTGCAAAGGCTTTGCCTATTTTAAGACGTTTTTCCTTTTCCACCATACATGCCTGAGGGAAATTTTTAATAACCTTTTTATACAAATCAATAAAGCTGATAATACAGGTTTTGGTATAGCCTGAAAGCTCCCTTGCCATTTGTTCAAAGGTTTCAATATGAAAATCTATGGAATACTTATCATTTATAAATATCGGGTCATATCTCCAGCCTATACTGTCAACACCAACAATTTTTGAAAGTGTTTTGAAATCCTCCAAAACCTGCCTTTTAGCCGGAACATTCGGCTCAATTTCTTTGCCATAAGGTGTTATGGTCACAAACCAGTATTGACCATAAGGCTTGAGCACATCCATATACTTAAGCATAGGTGCAGGGTTTTTCGTGCAGAATGCAATCAAATCAACCTCGTCAGGATTTATTTCATATCTCGTGACAGATGACGGATTATAAGGATTACGCACCAGAACATAGCCTGCCTTTATTCGGTTTATAAACCATTGTGAATAGAAAGCAGGTATGTCCGTTCTCATTCCTGTCTGCAAAATCATAGCTGTATATTATCAAACTGCAACAATGTTAACAAGCTTGCCGGGAACATAAATTTCCTTTTTAATAGTTTTGCCTGCGATTGCTTCGGCAATTCGTTCATCCTGCTTAGCAAGTGCAATAGCATCTTCCTTTGAAATATCTACAGGTACAACAATTCTTGATCTTACCTTACCCATAATCTGAAGCGCAATTTCAACAGAATTTTCCTTGGTTTTTTCTTCGTCATATGTTGGCCATTGAGCCTCATTAACCATACCGCCGAAGTCCATAACCTGCCACATTTCCTCTGTAACATGAGGAGCAAATGGGTTAAGAAGAATTGTAAGTGCTTTAAGCTCAGCCTTATTAACACCCTTTGAATACATTTCATTAATCAGGCTCATCATAGCAGCAATAGCTGTGTTGCACTTAAGGTTATCAATATCCTCTGTAACCTTTTTAATTGTTTTATGCATCATAGCCTCAAGGTCAGAGGAATACTCATCCCCGTCCTTAACAATTTCCTGCAGGTTCCAGTAACGCTCAAGAAATCTCTTACAGCCCTTGATTGAATCGCTGTTCCATGGAGCAGCTTTTTCAAAGTCGCCGATGAACATTTCATAAAGACGCATTGTATCTGCACCATACTGGTCAACAATATCATCAGGGTTAACAACATTTCCCCTTGACTTTGACATCTTTTCGCCGTTCTCACCCAAAATCATACCGTGTGAAGTACGCTTTGCATAAGGCTCCTTAGTAGGAACAACACCGATGTCATAGAGGAATTTATGCCAGAAACGTGAATAAAGCAGGTGGAGTGTTGTGTGCTCCATACCGCCGTTGTACCAATCAACAGGACCCCAGTAATTAACAGCTTCAGGTGAAACAAGCGCATTGTCGTTATGTGGGTCCATATATCTTAAGAAATACCATGAAGAGCCTGCCCACTGCGGCATAGTATCGGTTTCTCTCTTAGCAGGCTTTCCGCAGCAAGGACAAGTAGTATTTACCCAGTCAGTGATTTTGGCAAGCGGTGACTCACCTGTATCGGTTGGCTCATAGCTGTCAACCATAGGCAGCTTGAGAGGCAGCTCGCTTTCAGGCACAGGAACATAACCGCAATCGTCACACTTAACAATCGGGATAGGCTCACCCCAGTATCTCTGACGTGAGAACACCCAGTCACGCAGCTTGAAGTTAACCTTCTGATGACCCTTGCCCTCTTTTGTCAGCCACTCGGTAACAGCAGCCTTCGCCTCCTCAACAGTCATACCTGTCAAGAATGATGAGTTCACAAGCTTGCCTGTATAGCAGTCAGTGAATGCCTCATTCTCAACACCGACTGTTGAGCCTGCAACAACCTCAATAATAGGCAAATCAAATTTCTTTGCAAACTCCCAGTCACGCGTGTCGTGAGCAGGCACAGCCATAATAGCACCGGTGCCATAGGATGTCAGAACATAGTCTGAAATGAAAATCGGAATTTCAGTATCATTAACAGGATTGATACCCATAACGCCCTCAAGCTTAACACCTGTTTTTTCCTTATTAAGCTCTGTACGTTCAAAATCACTCTTGCGTGCAGCCTCCTGCTGATATGCACGAACTGCATCAAGGTTTGTAAGCTTATCAGCCCATTTTTCAATCAGTGGGTGCTCAGGTGAAATAACCATATATGTAGCACCAAAGAGGGTGTCAGGGCGTGTTGTATAAACAGTAAGTGTGTCGCCAAGTGTAGTTCCGAAATCAACCTCAGCACCTGTTGAGCGGCCAATCCAGTTCTTTTGCTGAACCTTAACTCGGTCAATGAACTCAAGGTCATCAAGGTCGTTTACAAGACGGTCAGCATACTCTGTAATTTTGAGCATCCACTGGCTCTGATTTTTTCTGATAACCTCACTGCCGCAGCGCTCACAAACACCGTTAACAACCTCTTCATTCGCAAGCACGCATTTACAGGAGGTACACCAGTTAACAGCCATTTCTTTTTTATAAGCAAGACCTTTTTTGAATAACTGAAGAAAAATCCACTGTGTCCATTTATAATAGCTCGGGTCAGTGGTATTCACCTCACGTGTCCAGTCAAAGGAAAAGCCCAGAGCCTGAAGCTGTGACTTGAAATGAGCTACATTGTTTTTTGTAACCTCTTCAGGGTGAATATGATTTTTGATAGCAAAGTTTTCTGTAGGCAGACCGAATGCATCCCAGCCCATAGGATAAAGAACATTGTAACCCTGTAATCTCTTTTTACGTGCAACAATATCAAGAGCTGTGTATGAGCGCGGATGACCTACGTGAAGTCCCTGACCTGATGGGTAAGGAAATTCAACAAGACAATAAAACTTTGGCAGTGTATAATCCTGCTTTGCGGCAAATGTATTTTTTGTATACCATACATTCTGCCACTTTGTTTCAATTTTTTTAAAATTGTAATCCATAGTATATTAATCCTCCAAATAATTTGCAATATCTATTTTCTGTCCATCCTCCCAAAGGCGTTCAAGCTGATAAAAATCACGCTGGTCCTTGTAGAAAATGTGAATAACAACAGAGCCATAGTCAAGACAGACCCATGGTGTTTTTTCGCCCTCAATATGGTGTGGCTGAACGCCTTCCAATGAAAGCTTATATTCAACCTCCTCAGCAAGAGCCTTAACCTGAGTCGAGCTGGTACCTGTGGCAATAACAAAGTAATCGGCAAGGATTGTTAAATCGGTTATGCCGATAACCTCAATATTTTCACCCTTTTTGCTGTCAATTGCCTTAACGGCGGTTTTTACAACATCTTTAATTTCCATATTTCACTATCCTTTATTAACTTTATACTTACCGCCAAAATAAGCGGATAATAACCAATTATAAGCATTCACTGTATCACTGTGGAGTGGATTACCCTTTTTAACCACGGATTTAATGGTATATCTTGTGGCATACATTAAACCATATTCTTTACCACGCTCTGCTTCGGCTCTGATATTATCAATATCGTCATAATCCCTGTCGGCTGAAATAAAATCGGCTAAATAAACGATTTCATCCATAAGTGACATATTCGCTCTTCCTGTGGTATGGAAGCGGATGGCATTCAGTATTTCCTCATCCTCAATACCAAGGATGACCTTAGCATATGCTGCACCTGAAATCTGATGATAAAACTTTTTAGAATTTCTTTCAAACTCGGTAATAGTCATACCTGCTTTTTCAATAATTTCAAGCTGCTCATCCAAATCAGCTTCCTTGCAGATATCGTGCAGAATTCCTGCAACCTCTGCCTTTTCCTCGTCAGCACCATATTTCTTTGCCAGTTCCTTGGCACATTCGGCAACACAAAGTGAATGATAAAATCTGTAATCACTCAGTCTTTCTTTTATTATGTTTTTGTATTCATTAATATTATACACGGTATAGTCCTTTTTCTGAAATATAATCAAATACTTTTTTTGGCAGCAGCTTTGAAACATCACTGCCGTTTTTTATTTTATCCCTGATTTCACTTGAGCTTACTCTCAGCACAGCACGGCCTGACATATAAAAGCGGTCTTGAATACCAAGCCTTTGGGCACTTTTGATGATTATCTGCTTTTCTTCTTCGCTTTCCCTTGCCGAAGCACACAAAGTTACCATATCCAAAATATCAGAATACCTGTACCATTTTTCAAAATTTATAATCTGGTCAGCACCGATTATCAGAAATAGGTCAGCTTCAGGATAAAGCCTTTTCAGCTCAAGCAGAGTATTATAGGTATATGATTTGTCATTGCGTTCAAATTCAATAGTTGAAATTTCATAAGGCTTGTTCTCTATAGCAAGCCTGAGCATATTAATTCTGTCATCACCCGAAAGCAAGCCTGCACCACTTTTATGCGGCGGATTTGCTGTAGGAATTAAAAGCATCTTATCAAGCTTTAAGTCCTCATAAAAAGCGTCTGCGATATTAAGGTGTCCGTTATGAACAGGATTAAAAGCACCGCCGAAAATTCCTATTTTCATTATTTGTTACCGCGGTACTTCGGTCGGTCATAAACCGCATATGGATTTTTTTCTTCCTTTTCTCTCTGACGCTGACGCATACCCTTGATTTTAACCTTCTTTTTGGCAGTTGCTTTTGCTTTGCCTGAGCCGCGCTTTTTCTTTTTTTCAGCAATACGTGCCTCGTCTGCCTCACGGTAAAGCACAATAATACCGCCGATAACCTGAATAACCTCTGCCTGCAGCTTTTCAGCAAGCCGGTGTGCAAGCTCCTTTGGTCCTTGAGGTGCAGTTTCAAGGTGAACACGGATTTTTATAAGTTCCCTTGCATCAAGTGTATCATCAATCTGTGTAATTAAATTATCACTTATGCCCTCTTTTCCAAGCTGAATAATCGGCTCAAGTGAATTTGCCTTTGCTCTCCAGGCTGCACGTTCCTTTGATGTCATATAAGTTTCTCCAATTCTTTTGTAAGTAATCTTAAAGCCTTCCCTCTATGGCTGATTTTGTCTTTTTCCTCTGCGGTATATCTGCCGAATGCTCTGCCCTCAACAAGGAACAGCGGATCATATCCAAAGCCCTCGTTGCCGTCACGCTCAAAACCGATTAGACCCTCACACTCGCCGCGGACAATTATTTCCTTTCCGTCCGGGAATTCACAGCAGATAGCACACACATAATGAGCTGTACGTTTTTCAGCAGGAACACCCTCAAGCTTTTCAAGAAGCAGGTCATTATTAAGCTCATCATTACCATGATCACCCGCAAAACGAGCAGAAAAGATACCGGGAGCACCGTCAAGATAATCAACACAAAGTCCCGAATCATCAGCGATTGCAGGCATATTCGTTTCTTTACATGCTGCAAGTGCCTTTATTTTTGCGTTAGCTTCAAAGGTATCACCATCCTCCTCAACCTCTTCAAGCGTAATACCAAGCATTTTCGCAGTAACCACATTAATGCCCAGCGGTGATAAAATACGCTGCATTTCTGCAAGCTTTTTCATATTATTTGTTGCAAGAATAAAATCCATAATCAGTCCTCATTCGTAATAAAGTTTGTAATATCCTCATCATCCTCAGGCACCTTTGCATCAAAAAGTCCTGCTGCAAAAGCATCGGCGTCGAATGGCTGCAAATCCTCAATTCTTTCACCGACACCAACGAATTTAACAGGTACGTCAAGCTCATTATTAATAGCAAGAACAACGCCGCCCTTGGCTGTGCCGTCAAGCTTTGTTAATACGATACCTGTAATACCCGCTGCCTCCTTAAAGTCCTTAGCCTGATTAACAGCATTCTGACCTGTTGTTGCATCAAGCACAAGCAGAATTTCCTTTGATGCATCGGGTAATTCCCTTTCAATAACACGTGAAATTTTATTAAGCTCGTCCATAAGATTTTTCTTATTATGAAGTCTGCCTGCGGTGTCGATGATGATGACATCTGCACCCCTTGCCTTGCCTGCCTGAATAGTATCATACACAACTGCGGCAGGGTCAGAGCCTTCAGCATGCTTGATAAGGTCAACATCTGCTCTGTCAGCCCAGACCTGAAGCTGCTCAATTGCAGCGGCACGGAAGGTATCAGCAGCGCCAAGAATAACCTTTCTGTTCTGCCCCTTAAGTCTTAATGCCAGCTTACCAATTGTGGTGGTTTTGCCAACACCGTTAACTCCAATCATCAAAATGATTGACGGCTTTGAGCGAAGTCGAAGATAACTACCGCCCCAAACTACACCGGACACAATGTCCTTCATCGTTTCACGGACCTGCTTAACATCCTTAATTTTATCGTTTTCAATTTTTCTTTTTAAGTCACGGATAATTCTTTCGGCTGTCGGCATACCGACATCACCCATAATCAGAATTTCTTCAAGCTCATCAAAAAGCTCATCGGTAATCTCCTCATAAGACTCGATTACCTCGTCCATCTGTGCGGTAATACCCTCATCTCTTGTTTTCTTTAAACCTTTTTTGAATATTGAAAAAATGCCCATACTTACACATCCTTGATTATTTTCTTCATATATTATTCTTCAAGTCCCATCTGTGCTGCAAGCTCTGCCGTCTGCAGCTCAATCAGCTTTGAAACACCCTTTTCCTGCATGGTAACACCGTAGAGAACATCTGCCTCCTCCATAGTGCCACGGCGGTGCGTAATTGAAATAAACTGAGTTCTGTCGGTCATTTTGCGCATATATTTTGCAAAGCGTTCAACATTGACATCATCCAGTGCAGCCTCAACCTCGTCATAAATACAGAATGGTGCAGGCTGCACCTTAAGCACACTGAACAGCAGAGCCATAGCAGCAAGTGACTTTTCACCGCCTGAGAACAGGCTGATATTCTGTACTGCCTTGCCCGGAGGCTGAATGTTGATTTCAATTGCAGACTCCAGACAGTTGTCAGGATTTTCAAGCTTGATTTCACCCTTGCCGCCGCCGAAGAAATCAGCAAAGCACACCTTGAATTCCTCGTTAATCTTATTAAACTTTTCAAGGAACTTTTCGCTCATTGATGCTGTTAAATCCTCAATAATTTTCAAAAGCTCATTTTTGGATTTTTCAATATCATCAATCTGCTCCTTAAGGAATTCATATCTTTCGGACACTTCCTTGTATTCCTCAATGGCACCGACATTGATTGAGCCAAGCCCTTTGATTGCAACCTTTATTTCGTGAAGACGCTTCTTTGCCTCACTCATATTTTCAATTTCAATATTAAGAGCCTCAGCCTCACGACGGGTTAATTCATACTGTTCAAAGAGCATATCATTCAGCTCATCATATTCCTTGCGCATGGCAATTTTGCGTTCGTCAAGTCGAACAAGCTCGCCAGACAGCTTTTCACGCTCCTGACCCTTATTACGCTCAAGAACTCTTAATTCACCTGAGCGTTTTTCAAGATTATTACGTTCCTCAATACTGTCAGCAATCTGAGAATTAGAGCCCTCCGCTTTTTTGCGCAGCTCGTCAGCCTGTGCCTTAACCTCATTAATTGATAAAAGAAGACTGCTGTTTCTTTCCTCTAAGATTTTAATTTCATCCTCAATGGATTTAACTCTGTCACTCTGAGAATTTTTTCGCAGTTCTAATTCCTCAATAGACAGCTTAGCCGATTCAGTATCCTTGGCAATTGTAACCAGATCAAGATTAATCTGCTGGCTAATCAGCCTGTATTCCTCACGCTTTGCATTAATCTCCTCAGCATTACCGCTGATTTTTGAAAGCTGAGCCTCAGCCTCGGTCATCTGTGCTTCAATCTTTTCAGCTTCAGCCTCTCCAACCTTATTAATCTGCTCAAAGCCTGCAATACGCTCGTCTGCGTTATTCTTTTCGGCAATAAGGCTGTCGCACTGAGTAAGCAGTGCATCAAGCTTTTCCTTAATCAGTCTGTGCTCACCCTGAGAGCGGATAAGCTCCTCCTTAGCCTGCTGCATATCAACCTCAGCACCCTGAAGCTGAGCCGCTGCAAAATTAGCATCCTCAAGAGCCGTTTTAAACTCCGACTTAAGTGCATTGACCCTTTCTTCAAGCACCTTTGCCTGTTCGTTCAGCTCATCAATCTGGTTTGATCTTGACAGTATTCCCGCACCCCTTGATTGTGAGCCGCCTGTCATTGAGCCGCCCGGGTTAATAACCTGTCCGTCAATTGTAACAAGCTTAAATCGGTTGTTATATCTTTTGGCTATTCCGATAGCACAATCCATATCGTCAACAATAACAACTCTGCCAAGCAGGTTAGAGATTATATTTTTATATTCGCTTTTACACTCCACCAAATCAGATGCAATTGCAACAAATCCTAAATTATCGTCAAGATCCTTTTCATCAAGATTTCTTGGCTTGATAGCAGAAATCGGTAGGAATGTTGCCCTGCCTATACGATTATTTTTTAAATAATAAATAGCACGCTTTGCATCAGCCTCGTTCGAGGTAACAATGTTCTGCATTGCTGCACCAAGTGCAACCTCAACGGCAACTGAATATTCGTTGTCCACTGTTATAAGCTGTGAAAGCGGACCGTGTATGCCTGAAAGAGCCTTGCTCTGTGACTGCTTCATAACAGCCTTAACAGCACCTGAAAAGCCCTCCATATTTTTTTCAAGGTCAATTAACATTCTTGCCCTTGACTGCTTTTGTGACAGCTCAAGGCTTGCCTTTTCAAGGTCTGCCTTTATCTTATCCGCCTTTGCGGTTTTGTTTTCAAGCTTCAGCTTATAGCCTGAAAGAGAATTATTGTTTTCATCAATTCTGTTTTGCAGAAACGACAGATTTTCTTCACTTTCCTGCATTTGTGCTTCTGCTATTTTAACATCCTTTTCACACTGTACAATTGAGTCATCAACAACACTTCTTCTTGAATTGATTTCCTCAATTGAAGAAATTGCCTGTGAGCATTTAACCTTGCACTCGGATAGTTTAAAGGTAAGTGCAGTAATCTTCTGATTCAGTTCAACTGTCAGCTTTGAAAATTCCTCATTTGATGAAACAAGGCTTTCCATCTCGGCAGTAACTGATTTAAGCTCTTCTTTTTTACTTTCAAGCTTAACAGTATTTTCAGCAATAAAATTCTTCTTTTCATCAATCTGCAGATCAATGGACTGATTCGTATTATCAACATCACCAATGTCATTTTTGAAACGCTCTATGGTTTCATTGTTATGATTAAAATTAGCCTCAAGCACCGAAGCTTCGCCGTCCTTACGGATAGCCTCATCCTCGTATGCCTTTGAGCCGATTCTTATCTGTTCAATTTCAGTATTGATTTTTGCAGTTTTCTCAATGATTTCCTCAATCTCTGTTTCTATCTGAGAAAGCTCTTTTTCACAAATCTCATAGGATGCATTTGTAGCATCTATTTTATGCTCCTGCTCTCGGAGTTCATTTGTAAAACGGTTTATTTTATTGACCCAAACACCGATTTCAAGCGTCTTTTTTTCCTCGCTGAGTTCTAAAAACCTTGCTGCCTTTTCGCTCTGCTTTTTAAGAGGTCCCACACGGTTTTCAAGCTCGCCTAAAATATCGAGAAGTCTTACCAGATTTTCCTGAGCCTGATCAAGGCGTCTTGTCGCATCTGTTCTTTTGTGACGGAAAAGTGAAATACCTGCCGCCTCTTCAAAAAGCTCACGCCTGTCCTCATTCTTCTGTGAAATGATTGAGTCAATTTTACCCTGACCGACCATTGAATAGCCGTCAGAGCCAAGACCTGTGTCCATAAACAGCTCGTGTATATCACGGCGGCGAACATTTTCGCCGTCAATTTTATATTCACTTTCACCCGAACGATAGTAACGGCGGGTAACGGTTACTACCTCATTTCTGTCCTTAAGTGTATGGTCACTGTTATCAAGCGTTAACTGAACCTGAGCAAATCCCAGTGCTTTACGTGATGAAGTACCGCCGAAAATAACGTCTTCCATCTTAGAGCCGCGCAGTGATTTTGAACTGGTTTCACCAAGCACCCAGCGAACAGCATCTGAAATATTACTTTTGCCTGAACCGTTAGGACCCACTACCGCAGTAATACCCTTGCCGAAATTAAGCTCGGTTTTATCAGGGAAGGACTTAAAGCCCTGCATTTCAAGTGTTCTTAAAACCATTATTTAATCCTCAATTCGTCTATTGCCATACCGTTATCGGTAATAATTTTTACATTATATCCCCTTTCCATCAGGAGATAGATATTGCTCTTGTTATTGCCCTTAAGCTTTGACAGTGACCTTGGATTAACGAAAACCTGATAGTCACCCGGGGGCAGAGCAAGTATTTTTTCAACAAGCATTCTGGATTTCACAAGTTCACCGAAGCTGTCGTGAAAACCGCCTGCAAGCATATTTTTTTTAATATCCTCACTTGAATGAAGTCCAAGGCGGATTATCTTAATTCCTGCATTTTCAAACATAGGAACAAGCCTTGCACAAAGCTCTGCTGAGTCATCTGCATTAAGAGGCTTGTACACCTCGCTCTTATAAAGCTGCGCTAAATATGTATCCTTTAAAACTACTGTAGGATAAATTCTGACTGTTTCAGGCTTTAAATCAATTATTTTCTGTGCTGTTTGGACTGCCTTTTCACAGGTATCCATATAAAGACCTGTCATCATCTGAAGCCCCAGCTCAAAGCCGTAGTCTTTAATCAGCTTTGATGCATTAACAACATCCTCGGCAGTGTGACCTCGTCTGTTAGCAAGAAGCACCTCGTCATCCATACTCTGTGCACCCAGCTCAATGCTTGTTACACCATATTCTTTCAGTATATCTAAAACCTCACGGTCAATGCAGTCGGGTCGTGTGGAAACGCGGATACCCTTAACACTGCCGTTTTTTACATAAGGTGCAGCAGCACCTAACAGTGAAATCATATAATCACGCTCAATGGCGGTAAATGAGCCGCCAAAAAAAGCTATTTCATATTCAAATTTTTTCTTTTTCAGTGCAGTTTCAACTGCATTTACAACATCCTCGGCTGCCGGTGCTTTTGTCTGACCTGTAATCGTTTTCTGATTACAGAAGGAGCACTGACACGGACATCCCTGATGCGGAACAAAAATACTTATATTACCCTTTTTCATACAACACCCATCAGCTTTAACGCTTCCTTTGCTGCAGCCTGTTCTGCCGCACGTTTTGTTCTTCCCTTGCCCGTTCCGAGCACATTTGAATTGAGATGCACCTCCATCTCAAAGGTTTTGTCGTGATCCGGACCGCTTTCGCCGATTAAAACATAGGTTGCATTTTCACCCGGATTCTGCTGTAAAACCTCCTGCAAAGTTGTTTTATAATCAAAGAAATTAATCTGATGTGTTTCAAGCGTTTTATCAAGAAACTTGGTTACAAAGGTCTTTGCACTTTCCATACCGCCGTCCAGATAAATTGCGGCAATCAAAGCTTCAAACGTATTTTCAAGAATTGAAGGTCTGTCAACACCTCCGGAGCAAATCTCGCCCTTGCCGAGCAGAAGAACACTGCCAAGGTCAATCTCCCTTGCATAGCTTGAAAGGCTGTCGGTACACACAAGTGATGAACGAAGCTTTGACAGCTCACCCTCAGGCGTATCAGGATACTTGTCACACAAAAACTGTGCAGTTAAAAAAGACAGCACTGCATCGCCGAGGAACTCCATACGTTCATTGCTTTTGAGCTTTACAGGACGTTCATTTGCAAATGATGAATGAGTCAGTGCCTCAACAAGATATTCTTTATTTTTAAATGTATAGCCGATTCTTTTTTCAAGATTTACCATAGAGCTTTTCTTCCTTTGAATCAATCAATGAATTCTCAATAATACTTATCAAATCATTTTCTAAAAACCATACTGCCTGCTTAATGGCATTTTTAAAGGTTTTGCAGTCCGACGAACCGTGTGCCTTGACAACAGGCTTTTTGACACCGAGCAATACTGCACCGCCGTATTCCTTGTAATCAAACTGCTTTTTCATATCATCAATGCCTGACTTAACACCAAGATATGAAAGCTTTGAAAATGCAGACTTCATAAAAGCCTGCTTAATACCGTTCATAAGAACCTTTGCAACACCCTCATAGGTTTTAAGAATCAGGTTACCTGCAAAGCCGTCGGCAACTACAACATCTGCATCACCGAAAGGAATCTGCCTGCCCTCAATATTGCCTATAAAATTATATGGTGCTTTTTTCATAAGCTCAAAAGCATCACGAACCATCGGAGTTCCCTTTGTTTCCTCCGAGCCATTATTGGCAAGAGCAACACGCGGGCTTTTGACCTTCATTATATTCTTCATATAAAGATTGCCCATCAAGCCGAACTGATAAAGGTGCTCTGCTCTGCATTCGGAATTGGCACCGCAGTCCATAAGTAAAAACGGCCTGTCCGCACTGGGCATTACAGATGCAATTGCAGGACGCTTAATCCCTTTGATACGCTTGGTAATAAAGGTTGCACCAACCGTTATAGCACCGGTATTGCCTGCACTTACAAAAGCATCGCCCTTGCCCTCATTAAGAAGCTTAAAGCCAACTGCCATTGAAGAGTCTGCCTTTTCTTTAAGCACAGTCCTTGCATCATCACACATATCAATAACACCCTCGGCATTAACAACCTCGGTATTTTTCAGCTTAATATTATTCTTATTTATACAATCGTTGATTTTATCTGTATTACCCACAAGCACCGCATCTATGCCGTACTCATCAACAGCAAGCATTGTACCCTTGATAATCTCAAGAGGGGCATTATCACCGCCGAATGCATCAATAATAATCTTCATCACATTTTCTCCATAGAGGTTTTCAGCGACTTCAGGGCACGTTCTGCCAATGCCGTGTATCGTTGACTTTTATCTCTTATCTTAGGTTCAATGGGAGGCAGAACACCGAAGTTAGCACCCATCGGCTGGAAATCTGTAACACTTTCATCGCTGATATAATCGCAGAGTGCACCAATCATTGTATCCGTATTTAAAACGAACGGTGCTTTGCCCTCTGCCCTGCGGACAGCGTTCACACCTGCCATAATACCGCTTGAGGCAGATTCCATATAACCCTCAACACCTGTAATCTGACCTGCAAAAAACAGTTTTGGGTTTGTTCTTAATGAAAAATCCGCATTCAAAAGAACAGGTGAATTAAGGAATGAATTCCTGTGCATAACACCGTAGCGGACAAACTCTGCATTTTCAAGCCCCGGTATCATTGAAAAAACTCTTTTCTGCTCACCGAATTTGAGATTCGTCTGAAAGCCCACAAGATTAAACATTGTGCCCTTATCATTTTCACGTCTTAACTGAACGCAAGCCCAGGGTCTGTGATTTGTTCTCGGGTCAACCAATCCGACAGGCTTCATCGGACCGAATCTCGGTGCATCCAACCCCCGTTTTGCAAGCTTTTCAATCGGCATACAGCCCTCATAAACATCAAAATCATGAACAACAGCACCCTCGGCATGAATCAGTTCATCAATAAAAGCCTCATACTCAGCCTTGTTGAACGGGCAATTGATATAGTCATCTTCACCGCCGCGATCATATCTTGACGCTCCGAAAGCCTTTGACATATCAACACTGTCTGCCATAACAATCGGAGCTGCAGCATCATAAAAGCTGAGATAATCACCTGTTATTTCTTTTATGCTTTCAGCAAGTGCACCATCAGTCAGAGGACCTGTTGCGACTATGGTTATTGTATCATCATCAAATTCTAACTTTTCAACAACCTGATTAATGATATTAATATTATTATTCGCTTTTATTTTTTCAGTAATTTGCTCTGCAAAAATATTTCTGTCAACAGCCAGCGCACCGCCTGCCGGCACTGCACATCCCCTTGCAACAGGAACTGTAAGTGAACCGAGAATCGACATTTCCTCCTTAAGAAGTCCTGCCGCACTGTTCAGTCTTGACGCCTTCAATGAATTGGAACAGACAAGCTCTGCAAACAAATCTGTTTTGTGGGCAGGCGTTCGCTTGATGCCCTTCATTTCATAAAGGTCAACAGTACAGCCTGCATTTGCAATCTGCCATGCCGCTTCAACACCTGCAAGCCCTGCGCCGATAACTTTAAATTTCATATATTATTCTTCACTTTTCTTTTTTCTTGGAACAGGTTTTGTAAAACCACAGCCCTCTGTATCAGGACAATAAAGCACATTGCCCCTGCGCTTGAACAGAGATTTACCGCACTTAGGACACACTTCATCAGACGGAGCGTCCCAAGTCATAAAGTTACATTCGGGGTAATTTGAGCAACCAAAAAAGGAGGTACCCTTCTTTGTTTTCTTTTCAATTACGTCACCGCCGCATTCAGGGCATTTTGCACTTGTTTTGTAAACGAGCGGCTTTGTATTTTTACAATCAGGATAGCCGGGGCAGGCAAGGAATTTACCGAATCTTCCAACCTTGACAACCATATTACGTCCGCACTTTTCGCAGACAACATCGGTTTCCTCTTCCTTGAGCTTAATCTTTACACCCTGCATATCTGCCTTAGCTTTTTCAAGAGGCTTTTCAAACTCATCATAATAGAGTCTGATCATTTCCTTATAATCCTTTTCACCGCTGTCAATTTTATCCAAATCGCCCTCCATTTTAGAGGTGTATTTTACATTAACAATATTCGGCATTTTGTCTTCAAGAAGATTGGTCACAGCCTCGCCAAGCTCAGTAGGAACAAACTGCTTGCCCTCACGCTTAACATACTCTCTGTTAAGAATTGTTGAGGTAATTGTTACATAGGTTGACGGACGTCCGACACCATTTTCTTCAAGTGCCTTTGTAAGTGATGCCTCAGTAAATCTCGCCGGTGGCTGCGTAAAGTGCTGATTACCAAGAATGCTTTTAAGCTTAAGCACATCCCCCACAGCCATTGCGGGAAGCGGTGAAGCATCACTGCTATTTTTATCATCATCACCCTTTTCCTCATAAAGCGCAGTAAAGCCGTCGAACTTAACGGTATAGCCTGTTGCATTAAAAATATAACCATTTGCCGAGATTTCAATCTTCATAGTTTCCTGCAGGCAGGCTTCCATAAGAGAGGCGATAAATCTTTCCCAAATCAGCTTATAAATCTTGAACTGGTCATTTGTCAGATAAGCCTTTACAGACTCAGGTGTAATATCAGGCATTGATGGGCGGATAGCCTCGTGTCCGTCCTGTATATTACTTTTTGATTTGAAAAATCTTGGTTTTTTAGGCAGATATTTTTCACCATAGTTATCAATAATGTACTGATTACCTGCCTCCCTTGCTTCATCTGAAATACGAAGCGAATCAGTTCTCATATAGGTAATCAGACCGACTGTTCCGTGCTCTCCTACATCAACACCCTCATAAAGCTCCTGTGCAGCTTTCATTGTTCTTCTTGCCTGGAAGGACAGACGGCGTGAAGCCTCCTGCTGCAGAGTTGAGGTAATGAACGGAGGTGTAGGATTTTTCTTTCTGCTGCCCTTCTTAACTGCAGTAACAATATAATCTGCACCGTCAAGGTCTGAAAGAATGTTGTCGCTCTGTTCTTTATTTTCAATTTTTATTTTGTCACCATCCTTGCTTGCAATAGCTGCAGCAAAAACCTTTCTGTCAGGCGGATTGGTGAATTTAGCATCAATTGACCAGTATTCCTCAGGCTTGAAGGCTCTGATTTCCTCCTCACGGTCAACAATCAATCTTAAGGCAACGGACTGAACTCTGCCTGCTGAAAGCCCCCGTCTAATCTTTTGAGATATAAACGGTGACAGCTTATACCCGATTAATCTGTCGAGAATACGTCGTGCCTGCTGCGCATTGACAAAATCAATGTCAATCGCTCTCGGCTGTGCCATTCCGTTTTTAACACCGTTCTTTGTAATTTCATTAAAGGTTACTCTGTTTTTTTCATTCATATCAAGGTCAAGCAAGGTTGCAAGATGCCAAGATATTGCCTCTCCCTCACGGTCAGGGTCAGTTGCAAGATAAACATAATCTGCGCTGTCTGCCTTTTTCTTTAAGTCTTTAACAAAGCTTTCCTTACCCTTGATTACCGCATATTTCGGCTCAAAGTCATTTGCAATATCAACGCTTAGTCTTGCTGCCGGCAAATCCCTGACATGACCCATTGAAGCTATAACCTCATAACCCCTGCCGAGATAGCCCTTTATATTTTTCGCCTTTGCAGGTGACTCAACGATTACTAATTTTGACATATATTTTTCCTTTCAGATTCTCTTATATCTTTTACCTGAGGTGCTTTCCGTCAGTCCCATAATTTCAAGCTGTGTCAAGGCAGCCATAACCTGACTGACAGTAAGTCCTGTTTTCTCAGTTATTATATCAATATGAGCAAAGCTTTCATTTAAGCACTGATAAACTACATCTGCGTTTCCCGTTAGCTTAGAAGCCTGCTTTTCATTTTTTATTCTTTTATCTCTGTCCTTAAGAGCAGCATCAAATACAGGTTCATTCGCCTTTGGTATATTGGCGCCCTTATCACTTGCAGCATTCATATAATGCTCAACACTCTTAACCTTTGAAAGGTCAACGGTATCAAATTTTTCTGCATAAGGTGCAGCAAGGTGAATTGGCTTTGTGGCAACCATTGCACCATCATCAATCAGCTTGTTTGTGCCTGCAAAATCAAGTGACAGCACTGACGCAGGTATCGCAAAAACATCCCTGCCCTGCTCAAGAGCAAAATTTGCAGTAATAAGACTGCCGCTTTTGACACCTGCCTCAACCACCAGAACACCGACTGACAAACCGCTTATAATCCTGTTTCGCATAGGAAAGGTTGTTCTGCTTGCTCGTGTAAACGGAGGATATTCCGTAACCAATGCACCATTATGCTTTATGGTATCACGAAGTGATTTGTTTTCATTGAGATAGCTTGTACCAAGACCGCAGCCGAGAACGGCAATAGTTTTTCCGCCTGCCATAAGAGCACCTTTATGTGCAGCAGTATCAACACCGAGTGCCCCTCCGCTGACTATCAGCAAGCCTGCATCAGTAGCACCTCTGCTCATAATATGTGTAACCTTGATTGCATAATCACTTGCCTTGCGTGTACCAACCACACCGACAGTTGCCAAATTATCAATATCAGGCAAAACACCGTCAACGTAAAGCACAGCAGGAGGATTGATAATTTCCTTCAGTCTTTTCGGGTATCTGTTATCATCATAATCAATTATCTGCCAATTATTACTTTTGCAGGTATAAATTATTTCGTCGACCGAATGAATATCGGTTTCACCAAGTCTGTCAATCTGTCTTGCTGTTAAATTCGGGGACATTCTCCACTCAAGAATATTTGCATCATAAAGCGCCTTTGCAGAGCCGAACTCATCAACAATCCTGCTGAGATAGGCACCCTCGCCAAGTGCTTTCTGCAGCCACAGCCAATATCTTAAATTCTCACTCATTTCTCAGCATCTCCCACATCGTTATAGATGCCGCTACGGAAGCGTTCAGACTTTCAGCTCTGCCGAGCATTTTAATTGTTATTAAATCATCCGCCAGTTCTGACACCCTATCGGATATTCCGTTAGCCTCGTTGCCGATAACACAAATACCTCCGCCGGAAAAATCAGCATCTGTAATAGGCTTTGCAGAGCTGCTTGGTGATGTGGCATAAATCTTAAAATTCTGTGCCTTAAGTGATGCCAAAACCTCTGCCGCATCACTGCATCGAATTGTGTTAACCCTGAACACTGCCCCCATTGTAGCCCTGAGCACCTTTGGATTATAAAGATCACAGCCGCCGCCGATAATAATCCCGTCAATGCCAAGAGCCTCGGCAGTGCGAAGAATTGTACCGAGATTACCCGGATCCTGTACGTTATCAAGTGCAATATATTTTCCGTCTGCTTTAAAATCAACCGTTTTTTCCTCAATCCCAAAAACAGCGAAAATTCCCTGTGCATTTTCAGTTTCACTGAGTTTCACAGAAATTTCATCTGAAATCAGATAAGATTTTTCGGCACGGTTTATAATTTCATCACACTGTTCACGATATTTATCGTATGCACTTTCTGTCACAAGAAAGCATTTAATACGGCACAAAGAATTAAGAGCATCAAAAACCAGCCTTGCTCCCTCGAGTACGAAGGAGTTGTTCACCCTGCGTTCCTTAGAGGAGGAAAGTAGCTTTTTGACGCTCTTTATTAAATCATTATTTTTACCTGTGATTTTTTCCATACTTAACTCCTGAAGGATAAAGCAAATAATTTTTTTACATTTGTTTAAAGAAATCACTTACTGTATTTATTATTTATAATATATTACATTATAAAGAAAATTTTTTCAATAGTAAATTTAAATTTAATAAAAAATAAAGCATTAAAGAAATACGAATAAATCTTTAATGCCTAACTTTGATAAATCAATATAATTTTTCGCCCTTTTCAATTGCCATAATCTGGTCAACTCTTGCAGCGTGGCGTCCGCCCTCGAACTCTGTGTTAAGGAAAGTGTCCACAAGCTCAATTGCCAAGCCTGCGCCAATAACTCTGTCGCCCATGCAAAGCACATTGGCATCATTATGGGCACGGGTATATTTTGCACTGAACCAGTCACTGCAGCAGCAGGCACGAATGCCCTTAACCTTATTCGCTGCCATAGAAATACCGACACCTGTTCCGCAGCAAAGAATTGCCTTGTCACACTCACCCGATACAACCTTGTCACAAGCCTTTTGTGCAGAAATTGCGTAATCAAAACGTTCAGGCGTATAACATCCTACGTCTATGTAATCAATATTTTTTTCTTCCAAATACTTACGGATTTCCTCCTTGAGCGGAAAGCCTGCGTGGTCACTTCCGATTGCAATCATTTTATTATTCTCCTTTTTTCAATTTCAGCTCACGCTCCGCCTGACTCATCCTTAAATAGACAGGCATTAAAGCTGCTGCTGAAATTTTTTCTTTATTTAAAGCTGCTTTTGAAACACCGACACCATTCTGGTATCGTTTTTTCTCGTCAGCCAAAACAACAGTATCGAGCCCGATATTTTCAAAAAATAATTCTGCACCGTCACCTGCTGCAATTACTTTTTCATAATCGGTAAGCTCTTTTCTCAAATCATCAATTGATATTGCCCTGTCATCACAAAGGCGGTTAACAACACCATTCTTCACCTCAAACAAAGCATTATAAAACTGCATACGTCTTGCATCCATAACTGCACACACAATACAATCCTCATCACAGAAATTATGTGCAATCGCCTCTAAAACAGAAACAGAAATGCAGGGTATATCCTTATTAAAAGCAAGCCCCTTAACGGTGGCAACGCCTATTCTGACACCTGTAAAAGAACCGGGACCTGCCGTAACGGCAATTGCCTCCAGCTCATCAATACTGTAACCCTCCATAACTCGTTTAATCATAGGCAAAAGAGTTTCACTATGGGTAAGCCCTGCATTAATAAATTCACTTTTAATTACCTTTTCACCGTCGGTCAAGGCAACTGACGCCGTAACCGCCGAGGAATCAACAGATAAAAGCATTATTCTTCCTCATACTTTTTATAAATTTTAAACTGTCTTGTATCATCACTAAGCTTAGAAATCTCTACAATCAGTGCATCATCAGGCAAAGCACCGTAAACATTTTCACTCCACTCAATGGACATATAGCCGTCTGTTTCAAGAAAATCAAAAAAGCCCGTGGAATAAAGGTCATCCCAGCCGTCAACACGGTACATATCAAAATGATAAAGTGTATTTTCGCCACCAATATAGGTATTGCAGATGGCAAAGGTTGGTGATGACACATCCGCATCAATACCAAGCCCCTCGGCAAAGCCTGTGGTAAAGGCAGTTTTTCCCATACCAAGCCCGCCTATAAATGCAACTACACTGCCTTTGGGCAAAGCCTTTGCTATACGTTCACCAAGTGCAACAGTTTCCTCATAGGAATTTGTAATATATTCTTTCATCAGAAAAGACCTACTGTATTTCCGTTTTCATCAATATCAATTCTATAAGCCGCAGGAGCCTTTGAAAGACCCGGCATTGTCATAATTGAGCCGGTCTGCAATACTATAAAGCCTGCACCGTTTGACAGCGAAGCAGATGAAACAGTAATTCTGAAATTCTCAGGTCTGCCAAGCTGTGTCGGATTATCACTAAGACTATACTGTGTTTTCGCCATACAAACAGGAATTTTATCAGCACCGAGAGCAATAAACTCATCAATGCTTTTTTTAGCCTCTTTCGTATAATCAACACCGTCTGCACCGTAAATTTCTCGTGCAATCGTTTCAACCTTTTCATAAAGAGGCATATCAAGGTCATAGAGGTGGTGGAAATCACTTTCCTTTTCACAGGCATCAATAACCTTTTCAGCAAGCTCCTTTGAGCCCTCTCCGCCCTCCGCAAAGCATTTTGTAACTGCAAAATCTGCACCCTTGCTTTCACAGAAGGACTTAACAAAATCAATTTCCTTATCCGTATCGGCATAGAAATGATTGATTGCAACAACCACGGGAACACCGAATTTTTTAAGATTATCAATATGAGCACCAAGGTTAACACTGCCTTTTTCAAGTGCTTCCATATTTTCACCGATAAGCTCTGTTTTCGGTACACCGCCGTTATATTTCATTGAACGGACAGTAGATACCAAAACAATACAGCTTGGCTTTAAGCCTGCAAAACGGCACTTGATGTCAAGGAACTTTTCAGCACCCAAATCAGAACCGAAGCCTGCCTCAGTTATACAGTAATCACCAAGCTTTAAGGCTGTCTTTGTAGCACGGATTGAGTTACAGCCGTGTGCAATATTTGCAAAGGGACCGCCGTGCATAATTGCAGGAGTATTTTCAAGAGTCTGAACAAGGTTGGGTTTAATTGCATCCTTAAGCAGAACAGTCATAGCACCGTCTGCCTTAATATCCTTACAATAAACAGGTGCACCGTCATAGGTATAAGCAACAAGAATATTGCCGAGTCTGCGTTTTAAGTCAAACAAATCCTCACTCAGACAAAGTATTGCCATAACCTCACTGGCAACAGTAATGATAAAATGATCCTCACGCGGAATACCATTGAGCTTACCGCCAAGAGAGCATACTATATTTCTTAAAGCTCTGTCATTCATATCAAGACAGCGTTTAACAAGCACCCTTCTCTGGTCAATTCCAAGCTCGTTACCCTGCTGAATATGATTATCAAGAACAGCACACATCAGATTATTGGCACTGGTAATAGCATGCATATCACCTGTAAAATGAAGATTAATATCCTCCATTGGCACAACCTGTGAATAACCGCCGCCTGCAGCACCGCCCTTAATACCGAATACAGGACCCAGTGATGGCTCACGAAGTGCAATAACCGCATTTTTGCCAAGCCTGCACATACCCTGACCAAGACCGATTGATACGGTTGTTTTACCCTCACCTGCAGGAGTAGGGTTAACAGCGGTAACAAGAATTAACTTTCCGTCTTTTTTTTCCTTAAGTCTGTCAAACAGGCTGTCATTGATTTTAGCCTTATAATGACCGTATGGCTCCAGCTCATTCTCAGTAATGCCGATTGAAGCTGCAACGTCTGTTATTTTTTTCATCTTTGCCTGCTGAGCTATTTCAATATCAGTTAACATAAGTCATACTCCTTAATTCTTTGTTATGGTATTATATCATACTTTTATAAATAATTAAACACCAAATTTAACAATATATACATAAATTTAATATTGACTTGAAAAGCAATATGTATTTTAATATAATATATAAAAAAGTGTAAAGGAGGTTGCAATGGAGCAAAAAAGAATAGGATTTTTCGGCGGTCTTGATTTTGTAACAATGATTACTGCATTAATAGGCTCAGCCTACGGACTGACGCTCATTTACAGTGCAACCTTTTCAAAATTGACTGAAGGCAAAATTATTACAAGCGACGTCAGAAGCACTCTGATTTCAGTTGCTGGAGGTATAATTTTTGCTTTGATTGTATGCAACATTGACTATGAAATCATATCAAAGCTATGGCCAATCATTGCAGGCGGATGCATATTACTGATGATTATTACGATGTTCTTTGGTGTGGCGGTTAATGAAAGCAGACAGGATGCCCGTTCATGGCTTAATCTTGGATTTTTCACATTCCAGACCAGTGAGCTGCTTAAGGTTGGATTTATCATCAGCTTTTCCTATCACCTTGATATGGTTAAAAATCATATTAACCGACTTAAAACAATCGTACCGCTTGTTATACACGGTGCTATACCCGTTGCACTTGTTATTGCAACAGGTGATGCAGGCTCAGCGTTGGTATTTTTGATTATATTTATCGGAATGCTGTTTTTTGCAAAGGTACATATCGGTTACTTTATCGCAGGAATTTGTGCAATAGTCGTTGCTTTTGCGGCTGCGTGGAAGCTTAATATCATTGACGGTATTCAGCGTGAAAGAATTACTGCATTATTTTATCCCGAACAGTATGCAGATACACTTTATCAGCAGACAAACGGCAAAATTGCTATGGGCAGCGGCGGCTGGCTGGGTCAGGGCTTTTTAAACGGTACAATGACCCAAAGCAGACAGGTTCCGGTTAATGAAAGCGATATGATTTTATCCGTTGCCGGTGAGGAATTCGGTTACATAGGCACACTTGCCGTTATCGTTATATTAACCGTTTTAGTTGTAAGAGTAATTTCTACAGGACTTAAAGCAAGAGATAATGTGGGCTACTTAATGTGCAGCGGTATTGCCGTTATGCTCTTTGCTCAGATTTTCATCAATATAGGAATGGAGCTTTCAATACTTCCCTGTATCGGTATCACACTGCCTTTATTCTCGGCAGGCGGATCATCATCACTGTGTATTTACCTTGCACTCGGTATTGAAATGAGCGTTTACAGATTTTCAAAAGCACAAAACAAATCACTGCTTTATGCAGGCTGATAACATTAGCAAAACACCCAAAGGGAATTCTGAACAAGTCCGTAAAAAATGGACAATAGAAAAAAGAACCCTCTTGATGTAAAATAGACATCAGGAGGGTTTAATTA
>ERZ808037.67-NODE-67-length-110794-cov-5.902562_pt1 | contig 110794 bp, 92 predicted proteins | sample MGYA00380190_ERZ808037 | MGnify/ENA primary metagenome ERZ808037 (study PRJEB31490, sample SAMN06133399) | mouse gut metagenome | isolation source: J9 | host: mice | place: China: Chengdu | collected 2015-05 ...
TCCATCTAAGAACAGCTGGCATTTGCTTTGTTCAAGGAGTAAAACGGCTTGTTCACTGGCCATGGAGTCGTAGCTTGGAAAGAGCAGGCTGCAGCATGCAACCAGCAACTGGCTCGCCGGCGCCCTTGCCTAGGACCAATCGGCTGCCGGCATCGTCACTGTAAGCCACAGTGAACCATTGTAAGTAAGGCAGGAGGACCTTCATGGGATTGTCACATCGGCAATGGACGCGCCTCATCGCGGGAACGTTGTTCTTCACAGCCGCCAACGCGTTGTGGACATGGTTCTCCTTCGGGACAGCGGAACTGCTGAGCTGGCGCGGTGTGCTCGGCATAGTGGTCTCTTCGGCGTTGTTCTTCCTCCTGTCGTTCTGGTTCACCCCACCCATGAAGACCGGCGAATACGAGGCCGAGAACAAGGATGAGGAGTGAACGCGTCCAATCACGCGCACATACAACAGATAGTCGATTCGCAGCAGCCACTGCCGAATCACCGCACACAAGGGCCGCCCACCCATGTACCACGCACCGATTCCCACCATCCCTGACGCGCCATCGGCCATACGACGTCTGGCACGAGGCCGCACAATCCATGACACCAGCAGCTCTCCTGAAGCGCGCGTCTACGCCCTCAGCTCCGCCACAGACAGCGCCAGCAATCCCGACACCCTGTTCGCGAAGACCGCGGCCGCCGGCACACTCGCCCACGAAGCGCGCATGAGCACCGTGTTCCACGAGCTCGGCCTCGGCCCCGAGGTCGTGGAATATCTGCCCGGCGGCGGCACGCACGCAGACTGGCTCGTCACACGCGCGGTCATCGGCAACGACTGCACCGCCGCCCGCTATCTTGCCGAACCGGAGCGGCTGTGCGACCTCCTCGCCGGCCGCCTGCGCACGCTGCACGAGCTATTCCACACGCAGCCCGATCGTCTCGCCGCGCTCAACGTGCCCGACGTGCGCGCGCGGTATATCAGCAACGTCGAGCGCGGCTGGCGCACCGGCCGCTTCGACGCGCAATTCCGCCCGCGGACCACCGCCACAGACGCCTACCGCATCGCCGCTGAGGCCGCCGGCGAACTGCGCACGGACGCGCTTCTCCACGGCGACTACTGCCTGCCGAACGTCATCCTGGACGACTGGCGCTTCTCCGGTTTCATCGACCTTGACCACGCGGGCCTGTCCGACCGGCACATCGACGTGTTCTGGGGCGCATGGACCCTCTGGTTCAATCTGCACACCAGCGCCTACTGCAACCGCTTCCTCGATGCCTATGGCCGCGACGTCATCGACGAGGGCAAACTGGCCGCAATCGCCGCGATGGAATGCTTCATGTAGCGCGAAATCCCCGCCTCGTGCACGCCGCCTACTTCCCCGCGCGCGGCAGCCAGAACGCGCCGACCGCACGGCATTCCTTCTCGAACTGCTCACGCTTGCCATCGCTCAGATCGAGCTGGTGTTCGGGGATCGCCAGAAACAGGTCGTCCGGCGCATCCAAAGGCGCACCTTCGCCGTCGACCGCCACAAAACCGGCGTTGCGCAAGTCATTCGCGGAATATTGGACGAGCACGAGCTGGTCTGTCATCATGTAGACGCGCAGCCAGTTGTACAGAAAATCCAGCGTTGCAGTGCCGTAACCCGTGGGCACGGGCACGAGGGGCGCGTGCAACTGGCGCACATCAGACCGGTATCCCAGCCACGGATCCGACTCCACGTCCACGAATTGCGCGGCGTGCGCGATCTTCATGAACCGCCGCCGCTGCGCATCCTGATATTTCGTGAGAATCACGAATGGCACGACCACCATCACGACCATCATCACGAACCCGAGCAGCACATGCCCTCGCATGCCCAGCACGTACGTCACGCCGGCCAGCACCACGGCCGCCGCCACCGCAAGCGCGCCCAGCAGCGCCGCCTGCGGCGTCTTGCGCGCCATGGCGACCGCCGTGAGTTTGTTGCGGATCGCGCGGTCCTCCTCCGGCGAGCGCGCCTGCGGCACCCGCGTGGCGCGCGTGGCGTACAGGCAGAACGGCGAGCCGATGATTGCGAACAGCGCGCCGATGAACGTGAAGACGATGATCGGGTAGCTCCACTCGCCGAAGTCGTTGAACACGGCGATCACCACGAACACGAAGTCGATGAGCAGGATGCCCCAGCCGATGAGCTGCCAGAACAGGTAGGGGTGTTTTTCCGCGAAACTCATACTGCTTGTCCGTTTCTGTGACGCCCGTGTGCACTGCCCGCATGCTGCAACCCGCGCGCCCCCTGCCCCAGACGAACGTCATGCAGAGGACCTCCAAACGCGACAGACGTCTGACGTGCGCAGAAGATTGTCATGCTGCGGGCCATCTTATGCGACGTTCGTCTGGGTAGGCAGACGAACGTCATATTTCGAATCGCCGAGCATGACGTTCGTCTACGCATTCGCGACGATTGTCATGCAGCAAGCCGCAAAACATGACGTTCGTCTGCAGGTGGAGCTTCGGGCCTAAGGCATTGCGCCCCGTTCTACCAGCGATATGGCTGACATAGAACCTGCGCCTGACCGACGAGCGGTTCATGACTCGCACACGCACGCCCGTTGCGATTGCCGACCCCGCCAACCGCATCGATTTCTACGCCACGTTTTTGCACAGCAACCGCCGTGTAGCGCTGCCGATCCAGCAGCATCTCGCGCAACATTGGCCGCAGGCGGCCTAGAAGGCGCTTGCACCACGCCTCAAAACACCAATTGGCCCCCACACTCCGGTATCTGTGCTGAGGAGGAGCATTTTCCACGCGCGCTTCGAGTATGCTCCTTGAAACTACGCCGCCCATAGGCGCACCTCGGCAGGAAAATGCTCCTCCCCAGCGCAGATGCATGGCAAACAGCCTATAGAACCTGATTCGACATCCAAAAATGTTAAGCTAACTTGACAGTTAAGTAAGCTTTACATAGAATCAGAGCATCATCCGCTTATCATTCCGCACTAGGAGGCCCGGCATGTGTGAGAAGTCAGCAAAGAAGCCATACAGGTTCGGACGCATCAAGCCCGGCGGACCTCCGGCGCTGCGGCTGGCCATCCCCGCTGGCCTTGTGGCCGCGGCTGCCATCGGCATCGCCCTGCAATCGGCTCCGATTTTTCCACACAACACCATGAACGCATGGCTCAGGGCCCTGCTCATCGGAGCATGCGTCGCACCAGCGTCCATCGCTTTGGTCTGGACGGTGGTGGTCGATAGGTCGACCATCCCGGGAGCCCTCCCCCACCCTGAACATAGCGTGGAATGCACTTGGTATGACCAGGCCGCCAAAGACAGCTTCCATCTTCTGCTTGCAGGCACAGGACTGGGCGCCGCCCTCACCAGCTTCTGGCTGCCCCCAATGGTGTCTTGGACGCTTATTGCGGTCTTCGCCTTCGCCGCCTTGGCGTTCGCGGTCAGCTACCTTATCCACAGGGAATCGTGAACCATGCGGAACCGCTTGCCACAGCTGCGGCGCGAAAGGCACTTGTCGCAAGAAAAACTTGCCACAATGCTTGGCGTCAGCCGTCAGACCATCATCTCCATCGAAAAGGAACGCTTCGACCCGTCATTGCCTCTCGCCTTCCAGATCGCAGGCGCCTTCGACTTGCGCATCGAGGATATCTTCACCCCTGATGCACCGCTCTGAACGCGTTCCGTTTTGCTTGGCCCCACACACCAATATCAAACGGCGCTGGCTGTACCCCAATCGTCCACATTGTCGCCGTCCTCTTCGGAGTCATCCTGACGGGAATCCCATACGTCGTATACCGTCAGCGCGGCCCACGCCATAGCAAGCAGCACATAGAGCCGCGAGCGCCCCTTCGCCTGCGCACGCTTGTACGCGGATGCGGCGGCCGTGCAAGCCGCCGCGGCCCCCAGATACGCAAACGTCCTGCTGGTGGTCCATTCCTCGATAATTTCGTTGAACTTCATGAGACGCTCCTTGTCTGTTTTGCCCACAACAGTCCCATTGTAAGGCCGCCAACAACACCAGAGCGCAGCAGCGCCCTACCCTGCAGAGCGTTCAGCACAGAACGGACAGCCCTTGCTGTGCTTGACCCGCGATGTGATGCTCATCTCCCATCGATGATCCGGGTTGCGCGCGCAAATCCATCGCGGTTTGAATGTCAAACGCCCCGCCGGCGTGGTATTCCATGGGCTTGTTGGATTCCGCGGATCCCATTCCTCGGCAAGCGATGGATACTTCCACGCAAACGAACCAAGTACTTTGCCACAGTTCTTGCACCGATTGTTGATACGCAAACCACGTTCACGAGGAGTCGTGGTCCACTCATACCCACACGCCAAACAAGACCATACAACTTTGCGCCGCGACGATTCCTTGACATTGTCGGGAGTATACCGCCCCTCCGCATCTCCGATGACTCTGACCCATTCGGCCGCCAGCTCTGGATTCGTTTGGCGCAGATACACTTGGCGCGGGTCGGCTTGAGTGCGTGCGGCACGGCAATGCCTGCAGCCGTTATCGAGATAGCTGGAAGGTGTTTGCCGTGGATGGTGCCCAGCTGGACACACAAACCGATAGGACCGATAATCGGTCATCGGCACGTCAAACGGATTCATTTCATCGTCCCACGCTGCAAGTAAATCCGGATAATCCGCAATGCTTTGATGCCTGCGCTCCCCCCGATCGATGGAAAACCGCAGCCGTTGCACTTGCTCGCACTCCGGGCATGACGGCCGCCATGTCATCCAATAGACCGGTGCCACAAACGAAAGATAGCATTCCGGACAAATCCACCATACGTTGCGTTGTGATCTACGAGTAAGCGTCTCTAGCGTCAAGGGCGCATTACGCTTAGAATCCCACCATTCCAAACACCCTGATGTGCATGCAGCAAGTGACGCGTGTTCACCATTCTCGTACACACTACCGTCGTGGGGCATTTCCTCGCGCTTGACCTGCCGCGCAGTATCAGCGTACAACACACCCTCCTGCGCATGCGGGCCACCGCATGCACATCGTCCTAAATCATGCAGGCGGCGCGCTTCCTGCTTCCCACAATTGATACAACGCGTCACGATGACCCACTCTCCCGGGCCATCGTCCACCAGCTCAACCAATTCGTAATCACGCTCTTCCACGCGCTTCTGCGCACGCCGAACATTGCGCTCATGCTCGTAAGCGAGCAATGGATCATCCGCGTAGACCTCATTCTGTCGGGAGATCTCCGGCTGGCCGTACATCATGAGGGCATCACGATTCCATGCGCGCCAATAGCATGCGCGGCACGTTGGTTCGCCTTCATGCGTTTTCTGCATGATGTACCGCGGCTTGTAGTGTGCTTCCACCCCACACATCACACATTGCGCGAACAGGTAATCCTCCCGCACATACCCGCGCGCCGGATTCGGGGACTCCGCCATACGCAGTCCCGCGCACGTCAACAGTTCTGCAATACCCTCGCCTGAAGTATAAGTGGTCATGACGGTTCCCTCCCCCAGATTGTGACTTCGTCGTCTGAGTTCAGTGTAACAGCCCGCGCGCAGGGGGCGGCACTGATTACTCCCCTTCGAGATCGTCGGCAACCTTCTCCAATAGATGCATACCTCGCTGCGAAACATACACTTGGATTTGACGGCGGTCGAAGGGATTGGCCTTCCGGTACAGCAATGCCTCATCGGTAAGACGATCGACAAGCCTGGAAAGCGTGGCTGCAGGCAATACGGTTTCCTCGGCGATGCGCGACATCGTAATGCCGCCATGCTTGGCGATTGCGTCCAAAATCAACCAGTCATCGACCGTCAGCTCGAATGATCTGAGACGTTGTGCCATGACCTTCACACAACGCCGGCCATCCACGATTCTGGTTTTCCAATTGCCCAACGTCGTGTTCGCGTGTACGCGCGCATCATCATCCGAGCCCCCGCCAATCTTCGATTCCATCACTTTGGAAGCACGCGCATCCGTGACATTCATCGCATCCGCTCCCTTCGCATACAGAAATCAGCCGTTCCACGGCCAATGCGGTCCGTAACAAAGCAATGATTTAATTCTATTTGGAAACAGTCTATCAGCTCAATGCGAACCGTGAAGCCCAGCACCGCTTCACGACAGAATACATGAAGGGAGTGCGACATGTCCGATTCCCTGCACGTAGGCATGGTCCTCCCTTTTTCAGGACCAGGAGGGCAGTACGGACCTTCGGCGCAGGCGGTGACCGAGCTCGCGATTGAAGACATCAACGCAACGGGAGGCATCCTCGGACGCAAGCTCTCGCCCGTATGGATCGACGGCGGACGACCCCCAACCGTCGTCGCGCACGATGTGCGGCGTATGCTCGACGACGGCTCACTTGACGCGATAAGCGGATGGCACACCTCGGCAATCCGCGAAGCCCTCGCCCCGCTCGCAGCCGGCAGCATCCCCTATGTTTATCCGGCATTGTACGAAGGCGGAGAAACAGCCTCGCGCGTCCTCTGCACGGGCGAAACCCCTGATTTGCAGATCATTCCGGCAATCCGCTGGCTGCGTGACCATAAGGGCGCACAACGCTGGGGCCTCGTCGGCGACGATTATGTATGGCCACGGAAAACCGCGGCCGTTCTGGAACGGCAGGCCAACGAACTCGGCATCTCAATCGAGCAGCAATGGTTCGTTCCACAAGAACAGGCCACAACTACCCGCGAACTGACGCGCATATGCGACGAGATGAAACAGCACCGCCTGCAGGGACTGCTTATCCTCATGGTCGGGCAGAACGCCGCGCGATTCAACCGCGAATTCTCCAAACATCTTCAGCTGAGCGGCATTGTACGTTTCTGCCCACTCATGGACGAGAACACGTTGCTCGCAAGCGGCGCAAAAAGCACAAAACGGCTTTTCACTGCCGGTGGATATTTTGCCTCGCTCACCACGGAGGATTCACTCGACCTGAACGAACGTTTCACGCGCACGCTTGGCGAAACGGCACCAATACTGAGTACGACCGCCGAATCCTGTTACGAGGGTCTTCTCGCATTGCGCGCGCTGCTTTCGCAGCAGGTGTCCGCGCCCATCTCATATCACGGCCCGCGCGGCGCAGTCTCACTTGGATCCAATACCCAACAGACGATATACATCGCCCAAGTCCACCACTACGATTTCGAGATCCTCGACTGCATCGCGCAGTGACCTCAACAACACGCCCCACATGCAGGCCGCGGGCGCACCGAAGCACATCCACGCATTCGTATAATCACTCCCATCCATCTTCGATAATTATTTCCATATGGAAACATAACGGCAACACAATGACCACACGCCCGAAATCCGACCATGCGATATTTCCAAATGAAAACAATATCCGGACATCGGAGATCAGACCAAGGAGAACATCATGCGTCACGGAGACATCAGCTCAAGCCCCAACACCGTCGGCATCGCGGTCGTCAGCTATAAAATCCCGCGCCTGCACACAAAAGAGGAAGTGCTCAAGAACGCACGGCATATCGCGGATATGGTCGTCGGCATCAAATCCGGATTTCCCGGCATGGATCTCATCGTCTTCCCCGAATACTCCACCGAAGGCATCATGTATGACGAAGGCGAGATGTACGAGACGGCGACGACCGTGCCTGGAGACGAAACGCGCATCTTCTCGCAGGCGTGCATTGAGGCGAAGACATGGGGTGTGTTCTCGATAACCGGCGAGCGCCACGAGGACCACCCGAACAAACCTCCGTACAACACACTCGTGCTCATCAACGACAAAGGTGAGATTGTGCAGAAGTACCGCAAGATCCTGCCTTGGACGCCGATCGAAGGCTGGTATCCGGGAGACCAGACCTATGTATGCGAAGGCCCGAAGGGAATCAAGATGTCGCTCATCATCTGCGATGACGGCAATTACCCCGAGATCTGGCGCGATTGTGCGATGAAGGGCGCGGAGCTCATTGTGCGTTGCCAAGGCTACATGTATCCGGCACAGGAGCAGGAGGTCATCATGGCGAAGGCGATGGCCTGGGCGAACAACTGCTATGTGGCGGTCGCGAACTGTTCCGGATTCGACGGCGTCTACACATACTTCGGGCATTCAAACATCATCGGATTCGATGGACGCACACTCGGCGAAACCGGAACCGAGGAAAACGGCATCCAATACGCACAGCTGTCGATTCCCGAAATCCGCGACGCACGCCGCCACGACCAGTCGCAGAACCATCTGTTCAAGCTTATGCATCGCGGATACACGGGCGTGCTCCACGGCGGCGACGGAGACAAGGGCATTGCCGAATGCCCGTTCGACTTCTACAAGACATGGGTCAACGACCCGAAGAAAGCACAGGAACAGGCCGAAGCCATCACTCGTTCGACAATCGGTGTGGCGAGCGCGCCCGTCTATGATCTGCCAACGGAAACAGCAGCTGTAGCGGAGGTGGAGTGATGAGTGCGGAAACGATACTTCCGACGTCTCCAGCGTCGATACGCACAGCCGGTGCGACACAAGACGGCGCATCAAACGCGGCCAAGGAGAGTCTCGAGGACTATACATTGCGGTATGCGCCGCGAAGCTACCGTAAATGGACATGCGGAGCGGTAGGAGCAGGTGCACTCGGCGGCATCGCATATCTCGCGGACTTTGCAATCGGTGCCAACATCGGCCTGTCGCACGGCACCGCAAACGGCTTACTTGGCATTCTCGTGGCCGCAGTCGCGATCTTCCTCACGGGACTGCCACTCGCCTACTACTCTGCTCGGTACAACATCGACCTTGACCTCGTCACACGTGGTGCGGGATTCGGCTATTGCGGATCGATCATCACAAACATCATCATGGGCAGCTACACGGTCATCTTCTTCGCCACCGAAGGCGCAATCATGGCGCAAGGCCTCAAACTAGGGCTCGGCATACCACTACCCATTGGATACCTGATCACGTCCGTCATCATCCTGCCGCTCGTGTTCTATGGCATGAACGCGCTCACCATCCTACAGAAGTGGACGACGCCAATCTGGCTCGTGCTGATGCTCGGCCCCGTCATCTATCTGGTAGTGAGCCATCCGGAATCGGTCCGTCAGTTCATCTCGTATACCGGAACCGACGGGGCGGGCGTGAATTTCGGAAGCGTCATGCTCGCCGCAGGCGTCTGCCTCTCCCTTATCGCACAGATTTCGGAGCAGAACGACTACCTTCGTTTCATGCCGCCAAAAACAGCGAAGAACCGGAAATCCTGGTGGGCGTCCATGCTGCTCGGCGGTCCGGGCTGGGTCATCTTTGGCGCATGCAAGCAGGCCCTCGGCATGTTCCTTGCGATCTATCTCGTGAGCAACGTGGCAGGAGGTTCCTCGTTCGCCAACGAACCCGTGCGCCAATTTGTGTTCGCGTTCCAGCAAATGATGCCTCCGAGCGTCGCAATGCTCCTTGCGGTTGTTCTTGTCGTCATCTCCCAGGTGAAGATCAACGCCACGAATGCCTATTCCGGTTCCCTCGCTTGGACGAACGCGTTCACGCGCCTCACGAAAACGTATCCAGGACGCATTGTGTTCCTCATCTTCAATGTGGGCGTCGCACTCGCACTCATGGAAGCGAACATGTTCGACATGCTCAACGCAGTACTCGGGTTCTACTCGAACGTTGGCATCGCATGGATCTTCGTGGTTGCTACGGATATTGTCATCAACAAGTATCTGCTCCAGATCTCACCGAAGCAGCCCGAGTTCCGCCGCGGCATGTTGTACAACTGGAATCCTGTCGGCATCGTTTCGCTCTCACTGAGCGCCATCGTTTCGATTGCGGCATATTTCGGGGTGTTTGGCGCGCAGATTCAACCCTTCTCACCGATCATCGCGGCAGCAATTGCGTTCATCTGCACACCACTTATGGCACTCGCTACACGCGGCAAATACTACTTGCGCCGCGCCGACGACGGCATCGACCTGCCGATGTTTGACGCAGACGGCAATCCGAGCGGAGAGAAGCTCATGTGCCATGTCACTGGCATGGAATTTGAACGACCGGACATGATCGCATCCGCCAAGCGAGGAACCAACGGAGAACAACAGTATGTAAGCAGTCTTGCGCTTGCGACCGATAAAACAGGGGAACTGGTGCTTCCCGCAGACCCTCCCATAACCAAGTAATAACAGATAGTTGAAGGTGATGTCCATACCCAAAGACATGTAGCCAGCCGTGACATCGTTGCGTGCACACATGGCCACCACTGCTATCTGCCTTACGAGAGTGCCCTTTTCCAGCAGGTGCTGAGTATGTCCCTTGAAAATCCCCCATTTTCAAGGGACATACTCAGCACTTGGGCAGAAAGGGCACTCTCGTAGCGCAGATACGCCCGCAACTACTCCACGCAGGGCTTGAGGTAGCGGCCGGTGAGGCTGAGCGGGTTCTCCGCGACCTGTGCCGGCGTGCCGGTTGCCACGATTTCACCACCGTTCTGGCCACCGCCCGGCCCCATGTCGATGATCCAGTCCGCGTTCGCGATCATATCCAAGTCATGCTCAATCACGAGCACGCTCGCACCCTGGTCGATGAGTTTTTGGAACACACCGATCAGCGTGCGCACGTCGAGTGGGTGCAACCCGATTGTCGGCTCATCGAATACAAACAGCGTGCCTTCCTGCGCGCGACCCATCTCGCTCGCAAGCTTGAGCCGCTGCGCTTCACCACCCGAAAGCGCCGGCGTGCTCTCGCCGAGCGTCATGTACCCGATGCCGAGCTCATGCAGGGTGTCAAGTTTGGCGCGCAGACGGCGCTGACTGGTTCCCGCAAAGACCTCGCGCGCCTCGTCGACCGTCATCGCAAGCAGTTCCGGCAGCGAAACCGGCGCATGGCCACCCTTGGGAGCCCAGGTGATTTCGCCGGCCTCGTCGCTGTACCGCGTGCCGTGGCAGTCCGGGCAGTCGATGTCCACGTCGGGCAAAAACTGCACATCGAGCGTGATCTGCCCGGTGCCGTCGCACGTGGGGCAGCGCAGCGAGCCGGTATTGTACGAGAACGCACCCGCCGTCAGGCCACGCGCTTTCGCCGCTTCCGTGCGCGCGAACAACCGCCGCAGGTCGTCGAGCACGCCGCTGTAGGTGGCGACGGTGGAGCGTACGTTCGCGCCGATCGGCGTCGCGTCGATCATCGTGACGCGCTCGATGCCCGGGGCATCCAATGCGCGCACATGCTCTGGCATCTGCTCGTCCGCGATCCTCGCAGTGAGTGCCGGCACGAGGCTTTCCAGCACGAGCGTCGTCTTGCCCGACCCGGAGACGCCGGTCACCACGGTCAGCCGGCGCTTCGGCACCCGGGCGTCCAACGCATGCACGGTGTGCAGCGGCGCCGTCTTGATCTCGATTGCGCCTTCGCCGAACACCGCATCCGCGGGCGTCTGCGGACGCACAATCTGCGAGTGTTCGCTCGCAAGGAACGGCGCGATGAGCGAATGCGGGCTGCGCTCCACATCCCCTACCGTGCCCTGCGCGATCACCGTGCCGCCGTGCGCGCCGGCGCCCGGACCCATTTCGATGATCCAGTCGGTCGCACGCAGCACGCGCGTGTCATGGTCGACGACGATCACGGTGTTGCCCTGCGCCTTCAGGTCGCGCATCACGCCGAGCAGACCGTCCACGTTCGCCGGGTGCAGGCCTATCGACGGCTCGTCGAGCACATACATCGCGCCGGTCAGCTCGCTGCGCACGGCGCGCGCGAGCTGGATGCGCTGCCGCTCGCCGGTCGACAGTGTGCTGCCGGCGCGGGCGAGCGTGAGGTAGCCGAGCCCGAGCTCAAGCAGACGGCGTGCGGTGCGCGTGAATTCACCGACGATTGCCTGCGCCATCTCACGCATGTCCGCGGGCATCGCGCTCGGTACGGTCTGCACCCATTGCGCGAGCTCGTCGAGCTGCATCGCGCACTGTTCGGGCAGTGTCTTGCCGTGCACGGGCAGCGTGCGCGCGCGTTCGTTCAAGCGCGTGCCGTGGCAGTCCGGGCACGGCGACTCTTTGATGAACGGCTCGACGCGCTTGAGGCCCTTCGCGTCTTTCGCTTTGTCGAGCGCGTTGAGCACGGTGCGCGCGGCGCTGAAAAACGTGAAGTCCATCTCGCCCGCGCGGTTCTGCTTCTTCAGGTGGTACATGATGTGCCGTTTTTCCGCGGGCCCATGCAGCACGATCTCTTTTTCGCGGTCGGTGAGGTCTTTGTACGGCACGTCGGTGCGCACGCCCATCTCGCGGCACACATCAACCATGACCGACCACATCAGCGAGCGCCACGGCGCAACGGCCCCCTGCTCAATCGTCAGATTCGGGTCGGCGATCAGCGTGGAGTCGTCCACCGTGCGCACAATACCCGTGCCGGAGCAGGTGGGGCACGCGCCGCCCGAGTTGAACGCGAGGTCCTCCGCGCCGAGCGCCTGCACTTCGGCGCCGCACACCGGGCAGATGATCGGCCGCTCGAGCGCGACGTTCGGCGTCGGGTCGAGCATGTGGCCGTTCGGGCAGGTGTAGTTGCCCAAGCGGGAGGTCATGAGGCGCAGGCTGTTGAGCAGTTCGCTCATCGTGCCGAACGTGCTGCGGATGCCGGGCACGCTCGGCCGCTGGTGCAGCGCGAGCGCCGGCGGCACATGCTCGATTGCGTCGAGTTTCGCTTCGCCGCTTTGCGAGATGCGGCGGCGCGTGTACGTGGAGAGCCCCTCCAAGTAGCGGCGCGAGCCTTCCGAGTAGAGCACGCCGAGCGCGAGCGACGATTTGCCCGACCCGGAGACGCCCGCCACGGCCACCATTTCGCCGATCGGCACCTGCACGTCCACGCGTTTGAGATTGTGCACGCGCGCGCCGGTGATATCGATTGTCTGCGCCATACGCCACTTCCTTTGCAGTGATTCGCTACTGCCGAGCGTAGGGCCGTTGCTGGCGCTCCGCCGTGGGCGCACCGTTGCCTATGACTGCCGGTGGGCGGGTGACCGAAGTGCACAAAACCTCACTGCACTGCCTCACTGCACCCAAGTGAAGTTCTGTGCACCCGCACCAAGTTCAAAGTGGTATTTCACCAATCCTTTGTTCACTTCGGCAAAGATGCTTTTCTCGCATGTGATGGAGACGTCATGCCCTTTGCCGGTGATGAAGAAATCCTGCTTGTCAAGCGCCGTCGGTGCGAGGAGCGCCGCCTTGACGCCGTCAGTGAACCATTGCGGAGCCGGGCCGTCATACGAACTCACCTGTGCGACTGTTTTTGTTTTGTGCGGTTTGCCTTGCGTCTCCCCGTACCCCACGACCACAACCCCAACGGGTTTTGCGCCGTCCGCCTCACGCTGCACGGTTTTGCGACTGAACGTGCCGCCGACCCACCACGTGTTGAGTCCGAGTGTCTGCGCATACAGCATGAGATCCGCGCCGGCGTACCCCAAACGCTCGTCGGTGCCGTCGGGCCCCGCCATGATGAAGAAATTGTTGACGTCCTTCGCCAACAGCAGTTTGATCGCCGCCGGAATCGCACTGCCGTTGTCTGTCATGAGTTTGATGGACAGCCCATATGCTTCGTTGTTCTTCTGTACGCGTTCTTCCAATTTCTCCACGACACCCACAGGAATGGGCTTGTCTAGATATTTACGAACCATATGGCGTTCGTGCATCGCTTGTTTCATGTCCATCATGAAAATCCTTTCATTCATTGGATTGGGTGGCATTGAGCTCTTTCGCACGTTCGGCCATGTGGGCGAGACGGCGCCCGAGGAAGGAGACCTCCTCATCCGTCATCCCTTGCGTCACGTATGCGCCCCACTCGTCTCGAAGTCCACGGATGGTTGGTTCCAGGGCTTTCGCCTGAGGAGTGAGCCATATCCGTTTGGAACGGCGATCATTCATCTGCGTTCGCCGCGATACGAGTTTTTTCGATTCCAGCCTCCTCACGATACGTGCCGTGGCCGCCTTATTGACCGCGAGTATCGTCGAGAGCTGCTCCTGCGTCAGCCCGTCCTCCTCATATAGCGGCGTGAGATACATCAGCTCTGATGCGGTTATGCTGGTTTCCTTTACATGACGCCCGAGGAAAACGTTCAACTGACGCATAAGCACGACCACACTTGATCCGATCAGCTCCATCACAATCCTTTCATCGCTATCTACGATACGCAAATTAGTTGATATGTCAACCAAAATGACAACTGTAGTCTATCCATTCATGGACATTTCCGTGTATTGACAGCGTTCTTCGAAGATGCGTCATCGGTCTTCCAAGATAGGCGCGTCTATATCGGAAACGTCAGCTCACGGGATACGCGAACTGGGATAACTGAATATCTCCTTTTTCTTTCTCTCTACAGTATTCGGCCGGGGCCGCGTGATCGCAGCCCCGGCCTTTTTCTCTGTCTGTGGTGGTCTGTGGCGCGATGCACACTCGTTGGGTGACGCGAGAAACGCACTGACGTATCGATCGACTATCCGCAATCGCCATTCCGTGTCACAATCGCCATTCACAACCCACCATTCCGTGTCACAATCGCCATTCACAACCCACCATTCCGTGCCAAAATCGACGTTCAATACCCGCCATTCCGTGCAACCACGTTGCATGCACACCACTCCCGCACTGTGGTACGGTGGGGGAAAAAAGCGCCGTAGCGTACCGCAGCGCGACAAAGCCAGAACCCGCTGACGTCATCCCCGGCACGCGCGTCGGCACCGAATACATCCTGCATCCCAAGCAACTCGAACGCGCTGGAGATCGCGTCAGCCTGCCGCTGTACATGAGCGGGCTGTTGTGAGCGCGCAGGCAGGTCACACCATCAACCACATCGCAGTATGTAGATATGGAGAAAGAAACAGTCCATGATGTCACGCAAGGAGGCCTTGGGAGTTCTTGGGCATTGGGAATTGGCGGATGAACCAATCACTGACATCCATCCCAAGGGCAGTGGAGAGGAAGGCGCCAGAGCCTTTTACATCGGAGACAATCACGTTCTGAAGTGTTCCGGGAACCTCGATGAGGTCAAGCATGCCGTGGCACTCTGTGAGGCACTGCACAGTGCCGACATATGTGTGTCCCCACTCATCAGGACAACAGATGGTCGCGCATATGTACAGGACAGCGGACTGTTCTTCTATATGACCCAGAGAATCTTTGGCGCGCAATTGTCGGCCCGGAATTTTTACGAAGGGGATCACGCCACCAAAGCACGGCTCCTCGGTCGGGCCATTGGAAAACTGCACCACGCTTTACGTCAAGTGACGGCGTCCGTGAACGATGTGAATCCGCATGAATCGGTGAAAGACTGGGCGTTGCCGAAAATAAAGCGCATCCTCCCTCTTCCTGAATCATTCTGTCAGGATTATTTGCATGCATTCGGAGAACTGTATACCGGTCTGCCCAAACAGATTATCCACGGCGACCCGAATCCATCGAATATTATCGTCTCGCACGGCGAATGGGGTTTCATTGATTTCGAACTGTCAAAGAGCAGCCTGCGTATGTACGACCCCTGTTACGCAGCCCTCGCCATCCTCAGTGAAAGCTTTGACCCGAACGACGATGCCGCACTCTCGACATGGCTGGACATATACAGAAATGTCATAAGCGGCTATGACGATGTGATACGACTCACTGACAAGGAACGCATCTCGCTTCCTTACGTGGTCGTGGCGGAGCAGCTGACCAGTACGGCATGGTTCTCGGAACAGAGCGGATACACGGAACTGTTCGAGACCAATAAACGCATGGCCGCATGGCTCATCTCCGTTTTCGACGACCTGGGATTCGACAGGATCGCGGATTCAGCAACTACACACACCACCACCAATGGAACCTGATTCGCGCAGATTGACTCAAAACACATCTACCGATTAAACGGGAAAAATACCTTCCAATAACTATATCCGTCATGACGGCATAGCTCACGTACCCTTCGGAATGCAATAAGCACTTCGAATCACATGCTGGACAACATCGTCACCCCATATAGTAACTAGTTACTATATGGGGTGACGATGAACTCGTCTTGCATCAGGAGCGACAATGAACAATCTGCTTGAAACCTTCGGCAGGAACCCACAGGATGAGTGCCGCGCGATATTTGCGAGCCTCTTCATCTTGCAGAACAGACTGCAGTCTGCGGGGGAGAAAATAGAAGAGGAGTTGACGATGAAGCAGTGGCTCCTCCTCGCCATCACCAGCATATGCCCTCCGCCGAGAACATTCACCAACATCGGCGCAATCATGGGGTGCTCGCGCCAAAACGTGAAGAAACTCGCAGCTGCGTTGGAATCACGTGGATATCTGATCATCGAGGATGGTGCCGGGAATTCCGTTCAACTGTCACTCACCGATAAAGCGGAACAGTACGGGCAGACCATGCAGACACGGCACGCCACAACATTGCAGCTGCTATTCGAGGACTTTGACGAACAGCAAATCGACGATCTGTTCGCCTCGATCATGAAACTCTACCGTGGCGTCGAGCGCGTGGAAGCATACGCATCGAGGTTGTCGCAATGAAACAGAGGAGGCATTCGGTCATGGGACTCACCATAGGCGTCGTATTGGTTATGCTCGGCATGTTGTTGATATGGTTCCATATACCATATTCGCCCCTCAAGGCTGAGTTTGATAAGGACGTACAGGCGCACGCATCGAAGGTGCGCCCCAGCACCGTCTTCGACAGCAGCGATTTCAGCCACCTTCCTCCACCTGTGCGTCGGTTCATGGAACGCTCGGGATTCATCGGCACCCGCAAGAGCGATCATCTGATGATGCGCTACGAGAACGTCATGTTTCTTCAGGGCAGGCAAGGTCCACAGCTGACAATTGACTACACCCAACACAATTTCGCGGGAGAGCCCACGCGGCTCGCACTAATCGAAAGCGGGATGTTCGGCGTTCCATTTGACGGATACGACTACTACGGCAAGGGCACCGGAGGCATGAAGGGTGTGCTCGGCAAAACCATCACACTCTTCGATCAGCGCGGAAAAGACATGGATCAGGCGTGCTTGGCCACCTATCTGGCGGAGATTCTGTTCCTGCCCTCAGCCACACTTGATGAGCATGTCATATGGGAATCTATCGACGACCACCACGTGAAGGCCACCATCAGCTACGGCGGTGCGACAGCAAGTGGCACATTCACTTTCAATGAACGCGATGAGATGATCGAATTCATGACATCGGATCGCGCAATGACCGATGCCGCTGGCCACACCGAGCGAGTGCCCTGGTCGGCGATATGCGGCTCATACCGCACTTACGACGATGGCTTGCGACTACCCACTACGTTCCAAGCGGTATGGCATTGCACGGATGGAGACCTCACCTACTTCGATGGGCGCATTGCGCACATGGCATATGCATGACCTCACACAAATAAGCATTCCACTGCCTTCTCCTCAAGCACCGTCGGGCAATGCGAACCAGCGATATTTGCGCTATCTCGCTTACGTGAGTGCCTTAACCGGGCAGCCTTGCGGTAGCGACCTTGTGAACCGCTGGAATTCCAATGATCCATGAAGTGCATACCCTCATGTGCCACAGTTAGGGCACCCACGTAAGCGAGATGCGCCCGACACAAGCCCTTTTCATGGCTGATATGCCACACGACCCGGCGCGTTACCGCTCGGTGACCATGCCAATCAGCGCATCGGCCTGATGCTCGATGGCAGTCTTGGCCGCATCATCGAGCTCGAGGGTGTTGCTGACGAACATCTCACGGCTCAACGCGATGCCGGTGAACGTGACCGGAGCGAAACGCATCTGCATGAATTCAAGCACCGGCAGCAGCGTCGCAAAGCTGTCGCGCACGCAATTCGCGCCACCGGCGCCGCTCATCGTCATCGTCTTGCCGAATAACGGCGACGGCGCCCCATCCTCCGCCGGACGCGACAACCAGTCCAGCAGGTTCTTGAGCGGCCCCGGCATGCCATGGTTGTATTCCGGCGTCACAATCCACAGCGCGTCGGCGCCGGCCACCGCAGCGCGCGCGGCACTCACCGATTCGGGGTTCGGGAATTCCTCATCCTGGTTGAACACGGGCACATCGCGCCAATCGAGGACGCTCACATTCGCGCGCCCTGCGAGCGCATGCGCGGCGAACTGCGCGAGTTGCCTGTTGAATGATTGTTTGCGTAGCGATCCGACGATCATCAATACCGTCGGCAGACTGCCATCATGTTCCGCGATGCGTGCTTCGTTGTGTGATTCCATGGTGTGGTCCTTTCAGGAGACCGAATTGCGTGTTCACTGTGTTCAACAGCTCGCCGCCACCAAACCGTCCACATCACGCGGTGAGCGGATTGCCCCATGCTGATCTGAGGGTATAGCAAGCGCCATTCCGTGCTGAATCAAGCTTCCACAACCCGCCATTCCGTGCACAGACTGCCGCAAACCTTTTCTATTGCAAGGTTTTGCAACCATATGCCGACCGACAGGTATTCGGAAGGCCTCCCGCACCCATGACCCACCGCCAACTTAACTCATGCACACTGTCACATCACTATCACATGATAGTGTGAATGATAGTGATGTGATAGTGATGTGATAGTGATGTGATAGTGATGTGATAGTGATGTGATAGTGAGGCGCTATGGCAATCATCGAAGAACCGCTTGTCCAAGCCATCGAACGACTTCGGGCCCAGCACAATGACGACGCCGATTACGAAGCGAAAAGCTGTGCCACGACACTGAGCAAGAGCGTCTGGGAAAGTGTGAGTGCGTTCGCCAATACCGATGGCGGCACATTGCTCCTCGGCGTAGACGAAAACAAGAACTTCACCGTTCCGCCTCAGTTCGACGCAGACAAGACGATCAACCAATTTGTCGATGGCATGGGCGACGGCAGCAAAGACGGCGCAAAAGTGGTTTCGCCACCCCCGTACTCGATTCATCGAGATACGCTCGACGGTGCGCAGATGGTGTCTGTACAGGTGCACGAGAACGATGCCGCGCACAAACCTTGTTACGTGAAGTCCAAGAGCGTCAGCACAGGAAGCTACAAGCGGCAGGATGACAAAGACATCCTCCTTTCGCCGACCGAACTATTCGAGATGCAGAACGTCTATAAGCCGAGCGAAGCGGATCGCGCACCCATCACCGACGCCGACCGCGGAGACCTCGACGACGCCACCGTCGCTGCCATCATCGATGCACATCGTGACACGAAGGCACTCCGCGGTGCACATAGCGAAGCCCAGCAGCTCGAACGGTTGAACATCCTCGACAAAGACGGCCATGTACGCCTCGCCGGGTTGCTCATCGCCGGAATATACCCGCAGCAGTTCTTCCCGCGGCTGTACGTGGACGTCGCCGTTCATCCAGGTATCAACAAATCCCAGGATGGCGAAGTCCGCTTCCTTGACCGCGTACAGTGCGATGGCAGGCTGCAGGAAATGGTCGATGACGCGGTCAAAGCAGTGTTGCGCAATCTACGTACCTACTCACTCATCGAGGGGACCGGAAGGCACGATGTGCCGGAGATCCCGACTACAGTGCTGCGCGAGGCGATCGCCAACGCCGTGGTGCACAGGGAATACGGTGCATTGTTCCGCAACGACCCGGTGAACATTGACGTGTACTCCAATCGTGTGGAGATCTCAAACCCCGGCAATCTGTGGGGCGGCAAAACACTGCAGAATCTAGCCAATGGTGTCTCTCGGTGCCGCAACGCCACGTTGATGCAACTGCTGCAGAAGACACCGTTGATTCGCGGCGACAACGATGGATCTGCCGTGGAAGGCCAAGGTTCTGGGATCCAGTTCATGATCAACCGAATGAAAGAACTGTCACTCGCACAGCCTGATTTTCAGCCAACCTTCGACCGATTCCGTGTGATTCTATATCGTGGCGGTGCTGAACTCGCTATGAATCAGCAGTGGGTGCGCAGCCATGTAGGGCACGATCTACCAGGCCGCGAAAGCTCGGTGCTGCACACGGTGCGCGCGCTTGGCCGCACAAGTGTCCACGACATCCGAGACCGGCTCGGATATGATGATATTCGCGCGATGCTGGCCACGCTGGTGGAAGCCGGGCTCATCGGACAGGTGCCCACCGACGTATATGAGCCTCTGGAGACACCAACCATCGCCAATACTGGCGATGTCCCAACGCCTCCAGCAGCAGCGCTATCAAGCCGACAAGCCATCATCGACGCAATCCCCACGTCCGGCACAATCAGCGCACGCGACATCGCAGAGTCGACAGGCAAGAGCCTGCCGACGGTGCGCCGCATCCTGCACGAGCTCGTGGACGATGGCACCATCACCGCAATCGGCAAGAAACAAAGCCGCTTGCGCACCTATACACGCGCCCAGACCATGGATTGACCTCATCTCGCTTACACTTCAGCGTCACTTTTGGGGAAAGCAGATCAGCGCCAGACAACCCCGACACGCCGGCAGTGTTGACCTTCACATCATGTCAGGCCGTAGCGTACAAATCATGCAAACGCAAAAACAACTCACCATCGGTGAGACGTCAGCGCTGTGCGCGGTCAGTGTACGGATGCTGCGGCATTGGGAATCGATGGGCCTACTCCACCCCACCCGCGACGGCAACCGATACAGGCTGTACAGCGAAGACGACATCGCGCGTATACGGCGCATCCGCCTGTACCGGGACCTCGGCCTCACCACGGACCAGATCCGCGCGGCCCTTGACGGCCCGGCCATGGAAACGCTCTCACTGATGCGCGAGCAGCGGACGCGCATCAGCGAACACATCACACAACTGCAGTTGATATTGCAGGACATCGACGAACTCAGCGCATACGCGCACAATACGAAAGAGGATGAGACCATGGACAACCCATACGCCAACGAAGCGCACGACCGCTGGGGAGACAGCCCGCAGTGGATGGAATACGCGGAATACCGCACCCGCACGGATGACGCGCAACAGCAAGCGGATCTCGACGCCATGCGGGCGCTCGAGCTCGAATTGGCGCAGGCGATGCGCGACGGCGTCAAGCCCGGCAGCGAGGCGGCAGATGAGCTTGCGTTGCGGCACCGGGAATCGCTCACGTGGTATCACGTGACTCCATCGATGCACGTGTGCCTCGCGAAGATGTATGTCAACGACCCACGATTCCGCGCGCATTATGACAGCATCGAGCCCGGATTGGCGGCCTGGTTGCACGACGTCATCGCAGCGCAGGTGGCCACGGAAGGCGTGGACGCCGAGCACGCGCGCTGGGAGTAGCTCAGCCCCGCACTTGCGGCACTTCGAAAATCGTGCATGTGTTGAGCTCGCGCCGTAGCTCCTTCCAGTTGGGCAACGCGTCGGTCATACGCGCTTGGAAGCCGGCGCCGTGCCCATGCTCCCACAGATGCACCATCTCGTGCACGAGCACATACTCGAGGTATTTCGGGTCCATCAGGCCGAGCTGCAGGTTGAGCCGGATGCGCGCGGTCTTCGGCGTGCACGATCCCCAACGCGAGCTCATCGTGCGCAGCGTGATCTTCGACGGCGCGCGGCCGATCACCGGCTCCCACTTGCGCAGCAGCGCCGGCAGCTGCCGCTCAATCGACTGCCGCGCGCGCTCGAGCGACTGCTCGTTCCAACTGAAGGCGCCCTCCGCCGTGCCTTCGCGCTGCATGCTGACCGCGCTCACCGGCACGTCCGGGTCCACGTTCGGCGAGGCGAATGTGCGTGAGCGCGCGGCCGCCATTTTGCGCAGCGCGTCGTCGATCCACGCGCGCCGCTCGCGCACAAACCGCACGATGTCCTGCTGCGGCATGCGCGCCGGCGCCGTGACTTCGACGGCGCCATACGGCGGCTTGACGCGCAGGTACATATTGCGGTTCTTCTTGCGCAGCACGCTCACCTGCACGCCGTCGACGGTGATGACCTCGCGCGAGATCAGCGCGTGCGGCGAAGTGGAGCGTCCTGCGAGCGAACGGGCGCGGGGGAGGTTGCGAAAAGGCATACCCGATATTGTCAGTGGCCAAGGGGACAACAACGACACGCCGATTTGATTTGACTTATCGCATGCTGTTGGTATTCTTTTTCTCTGTTGCGTCCTGAACGCGATGGATCGGGCCCGTAGCTCAGGTGGTTAGAGCGCATCCCTGATAAGGATGAGGTCGGAGGTTCAAGTCCTCCCGGGCCCACGTGGGGAGCATTCTCACGTGTTCCCCCGTTGGGGCTATGGCGCAGCTGGTAGCGCATCTGCTTTGCAAGCAGAGGGTCCTCGGTTCGAACCCGAGTAGCTCCACTCGCGACAACCGTTGAAAACATTAGGGTTTCAGCGGTTTTTTTGTTTTCTGCGTCAGGTTTCATTGCCACGAAAACATCCTCTATTCGGTGAGCATCGCGATGATCTGCGCTTCGGGCCAGTAACCCCACGATTCCACAATCTTGCCGTCCACCACACGGAAGTTCTCGAGCGCATTGAACGCGACCCAACGTCCTGTAGGGACAACGCCGCAGCACTCACCGGCTTGATATCCCTTGTATTGGATGCGCGTAGCGACCAACTCCCCTGCTGAGAACACATCTTCGAACACAAGCTGCAAGTCGACGAACATATCCTTCACAATCCGCAGGATATTCACCGCATCTGCGTTGCTGCGCGCGCCAGCCGGGCTATGGTCCACATAATCCTCCGCCACAAGCTCCATCACGCGGTCATAATCATGGTCGAGATACCCCGCTATGAAGAACTCTTTCACCACTTCGTTGGGGGTTGTATCCGTCTGCATCGCGTATTCTCCTTTGAATTGCTATGTATCTCGGCTGGGAGGGAGCTTTTTCCTGCCTGGCCTCGAGTATTCCCCACCTGTCAGTGGCTTGATTGCATGCCTCATAGTCGGCATGCGCCGGGAAAATGCTCCTTCCCAGCCAGAATACCTCTGGAATCCATCCGAAGACCGACCTGCAGGCACACAAAAAGGCGCCCGGTTTCCCGGACGCCCTGCACTGCACCGATGAGCTTCACTTGACAAGCGCTGCCATGCTCACTTGCTTTCCACCGTCACGGTCGCAGTTGGAGCGGCGGAAGTTTCCGGTGCCGCTGCAGCCGCTTGCTGGGCGGCAAGCGAATTGCGGATGTCCTGTAGCAAGATGACCGTCTGCTCTTCCGGGCTCAGATCAGGCTGGGACGCCGCAACATCCTCGTCGCCGCCCTTCTTGATCTTGGCCATCGCCTTTTCGCTCATGTCGCGCAGCTTGTTGACCGGCACGACAATGCAGAAGTAGACGGCGATCGCGATGATGAGGAAGTTGAGCAGCGCGTTGAGCAGGGAGCCGAAGGAGATGACCGAGTTCTCCCCCGCCCAGTTCGTGATCGTCCAGTTCCAGGTCTTGCTCAGGTCCGGCTTGCCGAAGATCGCAGCGATGAGCGGGTTGATGATGCTGTCGACGAGTGCGTTGACAATGCCAGTGACCGCCGCGCCCATGACAACGCCGACTGCCATGTCCACCATATTGCCGCGTGCAATGAATTTCTTGAATCCGTCCAACATGTTCCGACTCCTTTTCGATGTTTCCGACGGGTGTTGCATTGCCGCCCGCTGTCCTGTTCCTGTTGCGGCGAACAACACGGCTAGTCAACGAACGCGTAGTTGCCATAGTAAGCGCACTGAACGCATGCCAATGACCAAACGCGCGTTTTTCCAGCCCGCATTCCGCAACGCGCGCAACAATCGCCCACGTGCGCACGTTCGCTCACGGCATCAGTGCACTATTGTTCGCAATGGGGCCGGTCATACAATGGTCGCGGCCGCCAAGCGCGCCAATCCCCTATGCCCGAAATCAGGAAGGAAACCGCCGTGCAACCGATGACCCGTGACGCGATCACACCGAAGGATTCATCGGAAGGCGACGGGTCCAGACGCTCTCATGACCGGCTCATCACGCGCGACATCGCGCTCATCATGGCGGGCACGTTCTGCTACATGACGAGCAGCATGATGGGCACACCGATCATCGCGGGATTCTCGCAATCGCTCGGCGCGAACGGCGCGATCATGGGCTTCATCGCCGGCGCGCTCTCGCTCAGCTCGCTTGTGTGCCGCCCGATCGCGGGCAATCTTTCGGACCGCACGAGCAAACGGAGGCTCGCGATCCTCGGCGCATCGCTCTTCCTCATCGCGAACCTGTGGTATTACTTCGTGCCGAACACCGGATGGCTGCTGTGCGCGCGCATCCTCAACGGCATCGGATTCGCGTGCATCTCGGTGTGCATGTCCACGTGGCTGTCGATGCTGCTGCCGATTTCGCGCATGGGCGCGGGCATGGGACTTTACGGCACGATGAACGCCCTCGCGCAGGCGGTCGGCCCCGACCTCGGCATCCGCGCGTCGCGCGCGATCGGCTACCGGCACACGTTCCTCATCGCCGCTGGGCTCGCCGCGTGCATCATCGTGTGCGTCCTGCTGATCAAGGACGGCGGCGTGCCGGTGCGCGAGCGCCTGGGCGCGCATGCAGGCGGCGGCAGGCACCGCCTCCACCTCGACTCGCTTTTCGAGCCGAAGGTCATTCCGCTCGCGCTGATTTTCATGCTGTTCGCGATCCCGTACTTCGCGAACCAGGCGTTCATCGTCGAATACGCGGCGGCGAAGCACGCGCACGTGATCGTCTCGCTGTTCTTCCCGTGTTATGCACTCACGCTGCTCGTCTCGCGCATCCTCCTGCGCAATTGGTTCGATACGAAGAGCTTCCTGTTCTTCATGGTCACGGGCACGGTGTGCCAGGTGCTCATGCTCGGTTCACTCGCACTGATGACGAACAACTGGTTCATCGTGTTCGCGGGCATCGCGACGGTGGGCGCATACGGCATGATGAGCTCCATCACGCAGGCGAAGGCGGTCGTGATCGCGGGCAAGGCGCGCAGTGGCATGGCGAACACCACGTATTACGCGGGCATCGACCTGGGCATGTTCCTGGGGCCGCTCATCGGCGGCTTCCTGTACGGCGGGCTGCCGATCGGTTGGTTCTACCCGGCCTTGCTCGTCACGATGCCGCTCGCGTGGGCTGTCTACATCCCATTCCACCGCATGCACGGCGCGCGCAAAGACATCTGACGAGGCCAGTCGGCCGGCGCGATGACAGCGTTGGCGAAAAGACCATCCACAAAATGAGTATGTGCTTGTGCGGGTGTTTTCGCTGTCTTTAGAATGATGCTGTTTTGTCCACACACCAGAAACCAGAAAGAGGAACAATGCTCACCGATGAGTATGTGAAGCGCGTGTACGCGAAGGTCGAAGAACGCGACCCGGACCAGACCGAGTTCCTGCAGGCAGTGCAGGAAGTGTTCGAAAGCATCGAACCGGTGTTCGCAAAACACCCGGAATACGAGGCGGCCGGCGTGCTGCAGCGTTTCGTGGAGCCTGAGCGTCTGGTCAAGTTCCGCGTGTCTTGGGTCGACGACAACGGCGACGTGCAGGTGAACCGCGGCTACCGCGTGCAGTTCAATTCCGCGATCGGCCCGTACAAGGGCGGCCTGCGCTTCCACCCCACCGTCACCGAAAGCGTGATCAAGTTCCTGGGCTTCGAGCAGATCCTGAAGAACTCGCTCACCGGCCTGCCGATGGGCGGTGGCAAGGGCGGCTCCGACTTCAACCCGAAGGGCCGTTCCGACGCCGAAGTGATGCGCTTCTGTCAGGCGTTCATGACCGAGCTGCAGCGCCACATCGGCCAGTTCACCGACGTGCCGGCGGGCGACATCAACGTGGGCGGCCGCGAGATCGGCTACCTCTTCGGCCAGTACAAGCGCCTGCGCAACGAGTTCACCGGCGTGCTCACCGGCAAGGGCCTGCAGTTCGGCGGCTCGCTCGCCCGCACCGAGGCCACCGGCTACGGCCTGTGCTACTACACGCAGGAAGCGCTGCGCGTGCTGCGCGACGACTCCTTCGAAGGCAAGACCGTGGTAGTCTCCGGCTCCGGCAACGTGGCGATCTTCGCGATCGAGAAGGCCACGGAACTGGGCGCCAAGGTCGTGACCTGCTCCGATTCCAACGGCTATGTGTATGACCCGAACGGCATCGACCTCGACGTGGTCAAGGACATCAAGCTCGGCCACCGCGGCCGCATCAGCGAGTACGCCGAGCGCGTGGAAGGCGCCGAGTACCACGAAGGCTGCAGCGGCGTGTGGACCGTCAAGTGCGACATCGCGCTGCCGTGCGCCACGCAGAACGAGATCGACGCCGAGTCCGCGCAGGCGCTCGTCGACAACGGCTGCACCGTGGTGTGCGAGGGTGCGAACATGCCGTCCACCCCGCAGGCCATTGAGATCTACCAGAAGAACAACCTGCTCTACGGCCCGGCCAAGGCCGCGAACGCGGGCGGCGTGGCGGTCTCCGGCTTGGAGATGAGCCAGAACTCCTACCGTCTGAGCTGGACCTTCGAGAAGGTGGACGAGGAGCTCAAGGGCATCATGAAGAACATCGTGGCTGAGTCGCTCGCCGCCGCCAAGGAATACGACCATGAAGGCGACCTGATGTTCGGCGCCAACGTGGCCGGCTTCGTCAAGGTGGCCGACGCGATGGTGGCCCAGGGCATCTTCTGACCCGCGGCGAATCGCCATACGTGAACAGCGCGCTCCCAACCGGGGCGCGCTTTTCTTATGGATAAACGCCGCCGCACCGGTCTCACGCGTTCCTATGCTGGACATATGGCAAAGGTGTATTCGAGGGGGCCCCATGCCCACAAAACGCGCATAGCCGGAGCGGTCACGCGCGCGCGCAAATCGCAGAAAGTGGTGACGGCGAAGAAACTGCGTGAGCAAAAGGCGCGCACGGAGCAGATCAAGGAGAGCCGCGCGATGCGCAAGATGCTGCGCGAAAAGCCGAAACTGCGCGGCTGGCTGCACCTCATCGCCTTCCCCTTCTCCGTAGCCACGTCGGTGCTGCTGATTGTGCTCGCCCCATCCGGCTGGATGAAGGCGGGTGTGAGCGTCTACGGCGCCACGATCATGCTGCTGTTCGGTGTGAGCGCCGCACTGCACTTGGGGCATGGGCATTTCCCACGGCTTGTGGACGAGGTGCTGTGCCGCATCGACTATTCGAACATCTTTCTCGTGATCGCCGGCACGTGCACGCCGTTCCTGTTCGCGCTCGACGACTGGCCAGTGTGCTGGACATACATCGGCATTGTGTGGATCACGGCGATTGTGGGCACGCTCGTGCATCTCGTCTACCCGGTGGGTTTGGACTGGCTGTTCACGATCGTTTACATTGTGCTGGGGCTCGCGCCGATCACGATCATCCACCTGTTCTGGAAATCGCCATACATCGGACCGGTCCCCACGATTCTCGTGATCGCGGGCGGCGCGTGCTACATCGCCGGCGCGGTCTGCTTCGCGCTACGCAAGCCGAATCCGGTGCCCAAGTGGTTCGGGTTCCATGAACTGTTCCATTTGGGCACGATCGGCGGGTACGTGTGCCATGTCATCGCCCTGTTCATGACCGTGCTGGCGATGCGCTAGCGGCGGGCGCAGGGATCATGTCCCATGGCATGCGCTTCGCGACGAGCCAGAAGACCAGCAGTGCGAACGTGAGCCACCAGAACGGCTGGTTCGCGCCGTCCACAAGCAGCAGGTACCACGTACCCAGCACCGCGGTGCGCGTCACGTAGAACGCCACGCGGTATGTGCCCACGCGCGGCGCGGCCTCCACGGTCATCTGCGTGTATTGGCAGCCGAGTGTCTGGCCGCGATGGCGCCACGGGACCCACACTTCGAACACGGCGAACGCGCACACGGCCAGCAGGCGCGGCACCCACTCCACGAGTTCGGTGCCGACCTCGAACGCGCCGATGGTGAAGCGGCCGTTGTTGAGTGGCAGCGCGAGCTTGTAGAACGCGTACATGAACGCGATGGAAATCGTAAACACACAGATCTGCATGAGGATCACGTCGATGATGAGCGCGACGGCGCGGTGCACGAATCCGGGCCGGGTGACCACACCGCCCGCCTCGATCTGCTTCTTCGGCCAGACGAGTCCGATCAGTTTGGCGATGCCGAAGCCGATCACCGCGCCAAGTGTATTCGTGAGCATGTCATCCACGTCGAACTGCCGGTAGGCGCACGGGTAGAGACCCCAGAAGCCGGTGAGCTGCGACGTCTCGATGAACACCGAGCAGCCGAACGAAAACGGCAGCGCAACCCAGAACCGCCAGCCGGCCCAGCGGCACAGCATGAACCCCATCGGCATGAAGAACACGACGTTCATCACGAGCTGCAGCACGCCGTACAGGCCCGTCTGTGCGTCCTGGATGAACTTGAGCAAATCGAGCTGGGGCAGCAGATGGTGCGTCGCGCAGAACCGCACGGGATCGTCCGGCATCGGGTACAGCGTGAACGCCACCAGACCGAGTGCGTACAGCACCGCCAGATATGCGGACAGTCCGGCGGCGAGGCGCAGGCGGTGGTCCTTGTGGTACAGCATGGCCAGAATCGGCAACGTGAGCACCGCGGACGCGAACGGCCACAGAATGATCGCGAGCGTGAACGAATCGCTGAATAATCCCAAATAACGAAGCACAAAGCCCAGTGTAGCGGCCGTGCCCGGTTCCGGTCTGAGCAAAGGGGAGCGTGGACCACACGCGTGCCCTTCGTGCTACGGGTAGTGCTTTTTTGCATAACCCCCAAGTAGAATCGCTGGAAAATGGCGGATTATATAATCAGGAGATCTGAGAAAGCACTACCCGTAGCAGGATGGATGACCGCTGGTGGTTCAGATATGGAGATATGGGCGGTTCAGATATGAAAAAGCGCGGGGGAGACCCGCGCTTTTTTCTGGATGGAACGAATCAGTCGTCGCCGAGCGTGATGTGCACGCCGCCGACGAGGGCGCTGACCACGTTGTAGAGGAGCGCGAAGATCGTGACGAGGATGGTGATCAGCACGATTTCCGCAATCGAGAAGATCGTGACGCCACTGAGGATGGTGGGCAGCGAGAAGACGTTCGCCAGATTCACGCCACCGGCGTCAAGGCCGGCCGACGAGACGATCTGCGTCACCTGGTCGAAGACACCCACCACCTTGAGCAGCGACCACAGCAGGGCCACCGCGATGATCTGGATGAGGGCGCCCGCCACGGCGAGCATGAACGTGACCTTGGCCACCGACCATGCGTCCACGCGCGTGAGCGAAAGGTTCATGCGGCGGGCATGCGGCTTCTTTCCGCGCTGCTTGGGGCGCACGGGCTTGTTTTCGTCCGGGCGGTCCTTGTCTGCAATCAGAGGCTGGTTCGACGCGGAACGCGCCACGCGCGGTCCATGCGCATCGTGGCCGCCGGCCCCGCCCACCATGGAACGGGTCGTGTTTTCCAGCGTATTGCCGGGAGTGCCGCCGCTATTGTCGCTCATGTGCTGCTCCTTGAAATGGTCTGGCTCACAGTCGAGGGTACCAACGTTCGGGGACGTCGTGGCGCGGCCGCTCAGGCCTCGTCAGACGCCTCGCCACCGCTTTCCTCGGTGCGTTCGATCGCTTCGGAATTCTCTGTGACGAGCGGCATGCCGCTCGGCTCCTCAGTGCTCACTTCGAACACGGGCTCGCCCTGCGCCGGCTGGATCGAACTGGCCGAGCCGGAGGACTCGGTCGTCGTCGTCTCGCCGTCGGCTTCGTCTTCCGCTTCGGCGTTGCGCGCGATTGAGATGATCTCGTCGTTCTTCTCGGGCTTCGCGAAAGTCACGCCCTGCGTGGTGCGGCCGGTGCGCTTGACCTCGTTCACATTGGCGCGGATGACCTTGCCGGACGTCATGATTGCCATCACCTGGTCCTCTTCGGAGACCACAAGGGCGCCCACAAGGAATCCACGGCCTTCCACGAGCTGCACGGCCTTGACGCCGAAGCCGTTGCGGCCCTGCAGGCGGTATTCGCTCAGCGCGGTGCGCTTGGCGAAGCCTTCGTTCGTGACCACGAACAGGTCCTTGTTGCTGTCGCCCCACACCACGTCCATCGCCAGCAGTTCGTCGCCGTCGCGGAACTTCATGCCCTGCACGCCGGCGGTCTGGCGGCCCATCGGGCGCAGCTGGTCGTCGTCTGCACGGAACTTGAGGCTCATGCCATGCTTGGAAACGAGGATGATGTCGTCCTCCGCGTTGCATAGGTTGGCGCCGATCAGTTCGTCGGCCGTCTCGCCGTTCTCGTCGGTCATGAGGCGCACGGCGATCAGGCCGCCCTGGCGTGGCGAATCGTATTCGCTCAGGCGCGTCTTCTTGACCTTGCCGGAACGCGTGGCGAGCACGAGGTACTTCGCCACCTCGTAGTTCGGGATCGCCAGCACAGCCTGAATCGTCTCGTCGGGCGCGAACTGCAGCAGGTTCGCCACATGTTGCCCCTTCGAATCGCGTGAGCCCTCGGGCAGCTCGTAGGCCTTGCAGCGGTACACGCGGCCCTTGTTGGTGAAGAAGAGCAGCCAGTTGTGCGTGCTCGTCAGGAAGAAGTGGTCCACCACATCGTCGTCGCGCAGCTTGGCGCCCTTGATGCCCTTGCCGCCGCGGTGCTGTGCGCGGTATTCGTCGGCCTTGGTGCGCTTGATGAACCCGGCGTGCGTGACCGTGACCACCACGTTCTCCTCGGCGATCAGGTCCTCCACGTTCATCTCGCCGGAGAACGGCAGGATGCGCGTGCGACGGTCGTCGCCGTACTTGGCCACGATCTCGTCGAGCTCGTCGCCCACGATCTTGCGCTGGCGTTCCGGGCGGGCCAGGATGTCGGCGTAGTCGGTGATCCTGCGCATGAGCTCGTCGTGTTCGTCGAGAATCTTCTGGCGTTCGAGCGCGGCCAGACGGCGCAGCTGCATCGCCAGGATCGCGTCGGCCTGGATCTCGTCCACCGTGAGCAGGTCCATGAGGCCCGTGCGCGCGACTTCCACTGTGCGCGAGCTGCGGATGAGGTGGATCACCTCGTCGATCATGTCGAGCGCCTTGAGGTAGCCCTGCAGGATGTGGTCGCGTTCTTCGGCCTCGCGCTTGAGGTACGCGGTGCGGCGCGCGATCACGTCGAGCTGGTGGCTGACCCAGTGGCGGATGAACGCGTCGAGGCTCAGCGTGCGTGGCACGCCGTCGACGAGTGCGAGCATGTTCGCGCCGAATGTCTGCTGCAGTTGCGAATGCTTGTACAGGTTGTTCAGCACGACCTTCGGCACGGCGTCGCGCTTCAGCACGAGCACGAGGCGCTGGCCGGTGCGGCCCGACGTCTCGTCGCGCATGTCGGCGATGCCCTGGATCTTGCCGTCGCGCACAGCCTCGCGGATCGAGACGACGAGGCGGTCCGGATTCACCTGGTACGGCAGTTCCGTGACCACGAGGCACATGCGCCCCTTGATTTCTTCGGTGTTGACGACCGCGCGCATCGTGATGAGGCCACGGCCCGTGCGGTACGCCTGCTCGATGCCCTTGTGGCCGAGGATCGTGGCGCCGGTGGGGAAGTCAGGGCCCTTGATGCGCTCGATCAGTGCGTCAAGCAGTTCCTCGCGCGTGGCTTCGGGGTGGTCGAGCGCCCAATGCACGCCGTCGGCGACTTCACGCATGTTGTGCGGCGGGATGTTCGTGGCCATGCCGACCGCGATGCCGGACGACCCGTTGACGAGCAGGTTCGGGAAGCGCGCGGGCAGTACGGTGGGCTCCTGCGTCTTGCCGTCGTAGTTCGGCACGAAGTCGACGGTGTCTTTGTCGATGTCGCGCACGAGTTCCATCGCGAGCGGGGCCATGCGGCATTCGGTGTAACGCATGGCGGCGGCCGGGTCGTCGCCGGGGGAGCCGAAGTTGCCCTGGCCGTCCACGAGCAGGTAGCGCATCGACCAATCCTGCGCCATGCGCACCAAGGTGTCGTAGATCGCGGAATCGCCGTGCGGGTGATACTTGCCCATCACGTCGCCCACGACGCGCGAGCACTTGTTGTAGCCGCGGTCGGGGCGGTAGCCGCCGTCGTACATCGCATAGACCACGCGGCGGTGCACCGGCTTCATGCCGTCGCGCACGTCGGGCAGCGCGCGTTCCACAATCACGGAAAGCGCGTACGAAAGATACGACTGGCGCATCTCTTCCTGCAGGTCGACAGGCTGCACGCGGTTGCCCTTGAGCAGGCCGTAGTCGGTGTTGTCCGCTTCTTGCGGGCTGAGCGGTTCGAGTGCGCCGGCGTGCAGCGCGTTCTCGTCGTCGGCGCCGTCCGCGCCGGTGTTGGTGGGTTCGTCTGCCAATTGAAGTCCTTAACCTAGTGTTCCGTTCACATTCCAAAAACCGCGCGTCAGGCGTCGATCCAGCGGGCGTTGTGCGCGTTGCGCTGGATGAACAGGCGGCGGGGCTCCACCTCGTCGCCCATGAGCATCGAGAACGTCTCGTCGGCCTGCAGCGCATCTTCGATGTGCACCTGCTTGAGCACGCGGTTGGCCGGGTCCATCGTGGTCTCCCACAGTTCCTGGTAGCTCATCTCGCCCAGACCCTTGTAACGCTGGATGCCTTCGCCCTTCGGCAGCGTGCGGCCGTTTGCCTTGCCTTCGGCGAGCACGCGGTCGCGCTCGGCGTCGGTGTACACGAAGTCGTGCGGGCCCTTGGTCCACTTGAGGCGGTACAGCGGCGGCATGGCCACATACACGTACCCCGCGTTGATCATGGGGCGCATGTAGCGGAAGAACAGCGTCAGGTTCAGCGTGGCGATGTGCGCGCCGTCCACGTCGGCGTCGGCCATGATGATGACCTTGTGGTAGCGCACCTTGTCGATGTCGAAGTCCTCGCCGTAGCCGCCGCCGATCGCGGTGATGAGCGACTCGATCGTGTCCGACTTCATCATGCGGTCGAGGCTCGCGCGCTCGGTGTTGAGGATCTTGCCGCGCAACGGCAGGATCGCCTGCGTGATCGGGTTGCGGCCCTGAATGGCCGAGCCGCCTGCCGAATCGCCCTCGACGATGAACAGCTCGCACTCGCTCGGATCGTTCGACTGGCAATCCTTGAGCTTGTCGGGCATGCCGGCGGATTCGAAGATCGACTTGCGGCGCGTGTTCTCGCGCGCCTTCTTGGCGGCGATGCGGGCGCGCGAGGCCTCGATGGCCTTCTGGATGATGTTCTTCGCCTCGGTGGGGTGCGCATCGAACCAGTCGCCGAGCTTCTCGTTCATCACGCGCTGCACGAAGGTCTTCGCCTCGGAGTTGCCGAGCTTAGTCTTCGTCTGGCCTTCGAACTGCGGGTTCGTCAGCTTCACCGAGATGACCGCGGTCAGGCCTTCGCGCACGTCGTCGCCGGAAAGGTTGTCATCCTTCTCTTTGAGGATGTTCTTGTCGCGCGCGTAGCGGTTCACCATGCTCGTGAGCGCCGCGCGGAAGCCCTCTTCGTGCGTGCCGCCCTCGGTCGTGGAGATCGTGTTCGCGAAGGTGTGCACGGACTCGGAGTACGCGGTGGTCCACTGCATGGCGATTTCGGCGGAGATGCCGATCTGCAGGTCCTCCGACTCGATGTCGATCACATCGGGCTCGATCGGCGTGGCCTTGCGCAGCTTGACCATGTAGTCCACGTAGTCCTTGATGCCGTTCGCGTACTGGTACGTGACGGTCTGGTGCAGCTCCTCGACGGCGTTGTCGCCGTCGCCGGTCACCTCGTCGCCCTGCACCTCGGTTTCGCGCATGTCGGTGAGCGTGATCTTGAGGCCCTTGTTCAGGAACGCCATCTGCTGGAAGCGGCTGCGCAGCGTCTCGAAGTCGTAGATCGTGGTCTCGAAGATCTTCGGGTCGGGCCAGAACGTGACCGAGGTGCCGGTCGTCTCGTCGTCGCGCATCGCACGGCCCTGCTTGAGCGGCGCGGTGGGGTGCTGGTTCACGTAGGTCTGCGTCCAGTAATAGCCCTGGCGGCGCACTTCGATGTCGACGCGCGTCGAAAGCGCGTTGACGACGGAGATGCCCACGCCGTGCAGGCCGCCGGAGACCGCGTAACCGCCGCCGCCGAACTTGCCGCCGGCATGCAGCTTCGTCATGACCGTCTCCACACCGGAGACGCCTTCGCCCGGCACTTCGTCGACCGGGATGCCACGGCCGTCGTCGACGACGCGGATGCCGTTGTCGGGCAGAATCGTCACCTCGATGTGCGAGGCGTAGCCGGCGAGCGCCTCGTCGACCGAATTGTCGACGATCTCGTACACCAAGTGGTGCAGGCCGCGCGGGCCGGTGGAGCCGATGTACATGCCCGGGCGGATGCGCACTGCCTCAAGGCCTTCGAGCACGCGCAGATCGCTCGCATCGTAATGGTCGGGTGAGAGGGTATCGTCGAGCTGCGCTTCGGTCAGCTGGTCGTTGGCTGGATCGCCGGACTCGGGGGATTCCATCTTCGAATCGTCCGCAAGATCTGTCACAGAGATTCCTTTCTGCGTTCGCCGTGAAGGGTTATGCGCAGGGCGATATGCCCTAGAACACAAATAAAACGCCCTTCTAGGCGTTTAGGTAGTCTACTAAGTATTCTACTTGCGCATAGGGACGTCTCCGCACAGCGGGCTCGCTGCGGATTTTCATGCGGATCATCGCCGCATCAACGCTCGCGCGGCGGCCTCATATTGTGTTGTACATACAACCGTTTGCGCATGCCTGGCCCGTGCGCCTGCGGCCCGACCACGCGCACGTCGTCCACAGTCAGCCCGGTGAGCGTCTTGCGCACTTTCTCGAGGATCTGCGGGCGCAGGAACTGCACCTGCTGGGTCCATGCGGGCGATTCCGTGCTGATCGTGAGCACGCCGTCGGCGAGCCGCTCCACGCGCGTGTGCGCGGCCAGCACATCGCCCACGATCGACGCCCAATCCTCGGTCAGCGCGGCGATCTGCATGTGGGGGAGCCAGCCCGCGCGCTGCAGGAATCCGGACATCACACCGCCGAACCCGCGCACGTCGCGCCCCGGTTTGCCGAAGTTCTCGCGCGCCTGCTCGCGTTTGATGCGCCGTTCGCGGATCAGCCCGGCGCGGTCACTCAGGCGTTTGAACTCCTGCGCGCCGAGTTTGCGTTCGTCGAGGTGGAGCGCCACCGCCACTGGTTCGCGGATCATGCGTCCTCCCCGTGTTCCATGCGGGCGCGCAGATTGTGCACGTCGATCACGTGCGCACCGGCGATCGGCGGAATGTCGGAAGCCGCGGCCACGGTGATAATCACCTGCCGCTGCGCCTGCGCGAAGGCGAGGATCTGCGCGCGCCGAGTCTCGTCGAGCTGGGCGAACACGTCATCGAGGACCACCACGGGCTGCGTGCCGTATTCCTGATTGAGCAGCTCGTAGACGGCCATTTTGAGCGCCAGTCCGAGCGTCCACATCTCGCCGTTCGACGCGAATTCGCGCGCGGGCATGCCGTTGAGCTGCACCACGAGCTCGTCGCGCTGCGGGCCGATCAGATTCTGCCCGCGCGCCACTTCGCCCGCATACAGCCGCTGGAAGTGCTGGCTGATCCGCGCCGCCGGATCGTCGCCGTCGAGGACTTCGGCGAACGACGGCTCATACAGCAGCGACGCCTGCTCGCCGGCGCCCGAAAGCCGTGCCACGAGGTCCGCGAAGGGCCGCTGCAGGCGCTCCACCAGGTCGATGCGCGCACGCGTGAGCTGCAGGCCGAGCTCGATGTATTGGCCGGTCCAGATCTCCAGACCGGTCAGCGCGGTGTCGCGGTAGGCGTCGAAGCCGCGTTCGGCCGCGCCGAGTTGTTTGAGCAGGGCCGCGCGCTGCTTGGCGACGTGCGTGAAGCGCTGCAGCTGGTCCGCGTAGCCGCGCATGAGCATCGACGCGGTCTGGTTCATGAACTGCCGGCGCGCGCCCGGATCGCCCGCCACGAGCCGCTGGTCGTCCGGCGTGAACGCGACGAGCGGGATCATGCCGGCGATGTCGCGCATGTAGCGCGACGAGCCGCCGTTGATGCGCGCGCGGTTGGCGCCTTTCGCGCGGATCGTGGCCTCGATTGTGGTGGGCGGCTTATCCGGTTCGTCGCTGACGTTCGCGCGGATCGTGGCCTGTGTGTGGCCGCGCTGCACGAGCGGCAGCGACGACGTGGCGCGGTGGCTCGACCCCGTGGCGAGCACTTCGAGCGCCTCCACGATGTTGGTCTTGCCCAGGCCGTTGGCCCCCTGCAGGATGGTGACGCCGGGGGCCAGGTCGAGCAGGCAATGATCCCATGACCGGAAATGGTCGAGCGCCAAGCGCGAAACAACCATGATGCGCGTCAGTTGCCGAAGCGCATCGGCACGAGCAGGTAGCGGTAGGCGAGCGATTCCTCGGAATCGGCCTCCTGCTGGCCGTTGAATTCGACCGGCTTGATCGCCGTCGTCATCTTCATGCGCACGAACGGTTCGGCGATGGCGCTCAGGCCTTCGCGCAGGTAGTTCGGGTTGAACGCCACGGTGATGTCTTCGCCGTCGAGGTCTACGTCGAGGATCTCGTTCGCGGAGGCCTCGTCCGCGGCGCCGGCCGAGAGCGTGAGCTCTTGGCCGGCGAACACCATGCGGATGGGGGCGTTGCGTTCGGCCACGAGCGAGACGCGTTTGATCGCGTCGAGCAGCGCCTGCTTGTCGATGACGACGTGGATGGGGTAGGAGTCGGCATACAGCTTGTCCACGTTGGGGAATTCGCCGTCGATGAGCTGCACGGTGGAGATGCGGCCGGCGTTCTCGATGCCGAGGAGCGAGGGGTTCTGCGGGTCCAGGTAGACGATCACGTTCTGGTGCTCGTCGATGGAACGGGAGATGTCGCGCAGGTGCGAGCCGCCGACGAGCGCGATCGTGCTCAGGTCGTCGCTCTGCGGCGTCCACTGGAACGTGGAGCGCGAGAGGCGGAAGCGGTCGGTCGACGACATGGTGACCGAATCGCCTTCGAAGCGCATCTGGATGCCGGTGAGCACCGGGCGGCTTTCGTCGCGCGCCACGGCCACAGCGGCCTGGTTCACCGACTGCGTGAAGGTCTGCGCGTCCACCTGGCCGAGCTGCGGGGGCAGCTGCGGCAGGTCCGGGTATTCGGTTTCGGGCATGAGCTGCAACGTGAACGTGGACTTGCCCGAGGTAATCTGCAGTGTGGATCCGTTGGTCTGCATGTAGGCCTTCTCGGAAGGCAGCGATTTGCTGATGTCGGCGAGCAGTTTGCCCGGCACCACCACAGTGCCCTCCTCATCCACACCGGCCTCCACATGGTCACGGGCGGAAATCTCATAGGTGAACGCCGAAAGACGCAGCGTCCCCTCCGTTGCTTCCAATTTTACGCCGGAAAGAATCGGATTGGTGGGGCGTGCATTGAGCACACTCGTTGTCCATGCTACGGCGTCTGCGAACGAGGCGGAATTGACTTCGACTTTCATGCTGCTCCCTGCATTGGTGACTGGTGGTGCTGTCTGAAGTTCATTCTAGCGAGTCTGCGCGCTTGTTCTCTCACTGCTTGGTGTGGATTGCTGCGCGAAGTTATGAAGATGGTGATGAGTTGTAAGTGGGTAAGGAATAATCGTAATAATAACGGCTGTGGATTTGTGGATAACCTGCGAAAGCCTTTCCACCATGGGGATTGTGGACAACTTGCGTATGTGGATAACCGCTGCGGATAATGTGGATAAATAGCCGAGTTATCCACCATTGCAAGAAGGCGGCCGGTTTATCCACAACTTTTGTGGATTCATCCACGGTGCATCCACGTGATTTCGCTAGTTTTCCACGGGTTATCCCCTGAAGTTACCCACATATGTGCATAACCATGTGGATAACTTTTTTCGCCGGAACACACCCGTCGGTGTGTCGCGCCGGCGGAACATCCACGGCGTCCTGTGGATGGGCACACAAACAACCCAGTATACGGCGCGCCCAAGCTATTCGCTGATGCGCTGGCGCAGCTGCAGCGTCAGCTCGGTGACGTATGTGTAGATCTGCGGATTGTCTTTCATGCCTTCCGAGATCGTCTTGCAGTTGTGCATGACCGTGGTATGGTCGCGCCCGCCGAACACTTGGCCAATGTTCACGAGGCTCATGCTCGTCAGGTCGCGCGTCAGGTACATGGCGATCTGGCGTGCGATCGTCACGTTCTTGGTGCGGGTGGGGCCCACGAGGTCGTCGAACGTGAGGTGGAAGTACTTCGCCACACGGCCGATGATGTCGGTCGGCTTGAGCTCGATGTCGGTCGAGAAGAAGTCCTGCAGCGTCTGTTCGGCGAGGATGCGCGTGACCGGCTGGTTGTTGAGCGAGGCGAGCGCCGTCACACGGTTCAGCGCGCCTTCGAGCTCGCGGATGTTGTCGGTGAACCGCTCGGCGATCAGGTCGAGCACGTCGTTGGGCACATACGTGCCGTTCGTGGAGACGAGCATGCGCAGAATCGCGATGCGCGTCTCGAGGTCCGGCGGCTTGACGTCGACGGTCAGGCCCTGCTCGAAGCGCGAGATGAGGCGTGATTCGAAGCCCTTGAGGTTCTTCGGCGGCACGTCGGACGCGATGACGATGCGCTTGTTGTTCTGGTAGAGCGAGTTGAACGTGTGGAAGAACTGCTCGAGCGTCGACTCCTTGTCTCCCAGGAACTGGATGTCGTCGATGAGCAGCACGTCGATCTCGCGGTATTTGCGGTTGAACTCGTTGATGCGGCTTTCCCCGCTCGCCTTGTCGGCACGCAGCGAGTCGATGAACTCGTTGGTGAACTCTTCGCTCGTCACATAGCGCACGCGCGTGCCGGGCTGCTTGAGCAGCGCGTAGTTGCCGATCGCGTTGAGCAGATGGGTCTTGCCCAGGCCCGATCCGCCGTAGATACACAAGGGGTTGAAGTCCTGGCCCGAGCCTTCCGCCACGGCGAGCGCCACGGTGCGCGCGAAGCGGTTCGAATCGCCGGGCACGAAGGTATCGAACGTGTCGTTGCGGTTGAGGTGCGTCTCCGGGTCGAGCGACGGCTTGCGCTGGCGGTCCTTCATCGGCACCTGCTGGAACGAGCCGGTGGATGCGGGCATGTCGAAGTTCGTGCCGGGCATGATGTCTTCGAAGGTCTGCACCACGGCCTCGTCGTAATGCGTGGCGGGCTTGGCCGGGGCGGCGGAACCGCGCGGCGCCGCTTCGGCCGCGGTTGGCTTCGCGCGGCTCGGCGCGCGTTCGGCCTCGACCTGCGCCCCGGGCTGCGTGGCGCGCGTGGAAGACTGCAGGATCTTGAACGCGGGGAACAGTTCGATGCCGCCGTTGGCCACCTTGAGCGCCTGCAGCAGCACGGAGTTGAGGTCGGTCTGCAGCATGCGCTGGGTTTCGTTGTTCTCCACGGCCAAAATGATCGTGGTGCCGTAGATCGCCTCGGGCAGCACGCCTTCGAACCACCCCTTCTGCCGGGCGGACAGTGTCGCGTTGCCGCGTAGAAGGGTAAGCGCGTTCGACCAGATCAGGGCCGATTGGGTGCCCGGATCGAGATTGTCTCCGCTCATAGCTGCATCTCCACTGTCATCAGAAAAACCTAACAGCATATGTTTACTCCGACTGAAGGAAGTTATCCACATGCTTGCGTGTTGAAAACACTGGATTTGTGAATAACATTGGTGTAGTTTGTGGATAAGTCCCTGTGGGTTTCCCCATAGATTGCAACGATTCTGTGGATTTTCCGCCCCGCGTATCCACCGCGGTTGCGGCTGTGCCGTAGGCTGACTTGGAGCCGCCCTCCCCGCGGGGTAGGGGTATCGGTAGATTAGTAGGGATTGTGTCAAGAAGCGCCATGCGTGAAACATGGCGCGTACGTTTTAACGGGAGCATCAACCATGAAGAGGACCTTCCAGCCGAACAACCGCCGCCGTCACATGAAGCACGGCTTCCGCGCCCGCATGCGCACCCGCGCTGGCCGCGCCATCATCAATCGTCGTCGTTCCAAGGGCCGCAAGACCCTCTCCGCCTGATTCCATCTGACGGCGAAGTGGAACGGCTCAAGAGCCACCGCGAATTCGTAGCCGTCCTGCGTCATCGCCGCCGCGTGTCAAGCCGCGACATCGTGTTGCATTACCGCATGCGCGCCGCAGATGAGCGCGCCCACGGCAACGTGGGGTCGGACGTGCGCGTCGGCCTGGCCGTTTCCAAGGCAGTGGGCAACGCGGTCACGCGCAACGCGGTCAAACGCCGCTTTCGCGTGCTCGCCCGGCGGTACGAACATGAGCTGCCCGGGCAATGCGACATCGTATTGCGCGCCAAGCCGAGTGCGGCGGGCGCGCAGTTCGCGTCACTCGACGCGCAGATGGCGCAGCTGTTCCGCGCGGTGCATACGAAGACGGATCAGTCGGCAGGCCAATCGTGACATTACATGCAGGGCAGGTGATGATTCGCTGCATCCGCTGGTACCAACGGCGGATTTCGGCGAATACCCCGCCCTCATGTCGTTATTACCCCTCATGTTCCAACTACGCGCTCCAGGCCATCGGCCGGTACGGGGCGTTCCGTGGCGGCCTGCTCGCCGCACTGCGCCTGCTGCGCTGCCGTCCGTGGAGTGCGGGCGGCATCGATGACGTGCCGCAGCGGTTCTCATTGTTCTACAGATTTTCTTGGTCACGCGCGCACGAAGAGCCGCGGCTGACCCCATTGCCTCACGACGAGAAGGAGTGAACGGCTAGATATGTCGGATAATTTTCTTTTGGATAGCGGATTCTGGGGATGGCTGTACAAGCTGCTGACCCCGGTGGAGTGGCTCATGACGCAGGTCATGTACTGGTTCCACAAACTGCTCACGCTCATCGGCATGCCGGCCGTGGGCCTTTCCTGGGTGCTCTCGATCATCTTCCTCGTGATTGTGGTGCAGGCCTGCGTCTTCCCGCTGTTCTACAAGCAGATGAAGTCGATGCGCGGCATGCAGGCGATCCAGCCGAAGATGATGAAGATCCAGAACAAATACAAGGGCAAGAACGATCCCGCGAGCAAAGAGGCGATGCAGCGCGAGATGATGAAGCTCTACAAGGACAACAACGCCAATCCGGCGGGGTCGTGCCTTCCGATGCTCATCCAGGGCCCGGTCTTCATGTGCATGTTCTACGTGCTTTCGGCCATTCCGTACATCGCCCGCGGCAAGCGTGCGCCACTGGGCGCCTTTGACGTGGCCACCGCGCAGGAGTTCTCCTCGACCACGTTCTTCGGCACCAAGGTCTCCGACACGTTCACTACCGCCGGCACAAGCGGCAAGATCGTCATCGGCATCTTCGTGTTCGCCATGTGTGCGTGCCTGTGGTACATGCAGTGGAATACGATGCGCCGCAACACCGCGCCCGCCTCGATGAACAAGCAGACCGAACGCATGCAGAAGATGATGCTGTGGATCTTCCCGGTCATGTACATCTTCTCCGGTGTGGCCATGCCGTTCGCCGTGCTCGTCTACTGGCTCGCCAACAACATCTGCAACCTGCTGCGTTCGTTCTGGCAGCTGCACGAGTTCCCGACCCCGGGCTCGCCGGCCGCGGAGGACAAGGAGAAGCGCGACCACGACAACGAGAACAAGCGCCGCGCCGCCAAGGGCCTGCCTTCGATCGAGGAAGAGAAGCTCCTCGAAGCCAAGCAAGAGGCCGAGCGCAAGGCCTCGCAGGGCCACCAGCGCCAGCAGCCGCAGCGCAAGAACCGCCGCAAGAAGTAAGCGCCGCGCTACTGAGAATAATCCACCCATATCCCCGCGTTCCTCACCCGAAGGGCGCGGGGATATTCTGATGCCGGTGCGTGTTGTTCCATACCGTTGTTTTACACTTGGAACGACCTGTGTAAGTACGGGCGGGCGCGCCCGAAGACCCAATGTCCGGGCTATGAACGAAGGAGCAGTTATGGTGCAGGACGACGAGAAGACGATCGAACAGCTCAATGAAGAGGCGGACATCGCCGCAGACTACCTCGAGGGACTGCTCGACGTGGCCGATTACGAAGGCGACATCGAAATGGGCGTGCGCAACAACCGCCCGATGGTGCAGATCGTTGCCGACGATGACACCGACATCAAGCACCTGATCGGCCGCAATGGCGAAGTGGTCGACGCGCTCCAGCAGCTGTGCCGTCTGGCGGTGCAGCAGCAGACGGGCGAACGCTCGCACCTGATTGTGGACGTGGACGGCTTCTTGAAGCGCCGCCGCCAGCTCTTGCGCGACATGGCGCTCGACGCGGTCGACGATGTGCGCGAGACCGGCGAGCCGGTGGATCTGAAGCCGATGAACTCGTTCGAGCGCAAGATCATCCACGATGTGGTGCGTGACGAAGGCCTGCGTTCGCGTTCGCACGGTGAGGAACCGAAGCGCTACGTGACTGTCTACCTCAAGCACGAGGCCGTGGACGACGACGAGTTCGAGGATGACGAGGAGTATGCTGTCGAGGACTGACGGCTTCGCTGCATGCGCATCAAGGCGCCCCGGTACTGTGGTACCGGGGCGCCTTGTGCATGGTGGTGGTCACTCAAACGCGAACAGATCCTCGAATTTGCAGTCGAGCGCGATGCACAGCAGTAGCGCAAGCTTTGCCGTGGGGTTGTATTGGGTGTTTTCGATCGAGTTGATCGTCTGGCGCGAGACGCCGACCATCTGTGCGAGCTCTTTCTGCGAAAGGTGGCGTGCGGTGCGCAGTTCGCGCAGGTGATTGATGAGTACGAGCTGTGATTCCATGGCCGCCTCCATCAGTGGAAGATCGAGGTAGGGGAGTGCATGCCCAGCATCGTGAGCACGGTCATGACGCTGAACCACAGGGCGCACAGTGTCATGACGATGGCGCCGAAGCATGTGCGGCGTTCCTTGAGCTTGGAGTATTGGATCCACAGCGCGGTGGCCTCCATGATGCCGAGCACCGCGAACATGTTCTCCCACGGTTGGTCGTTGAGCATCGCGAGCACGGAGAATGCGATCAGGGCGATGCCCCCGGCGATCCACGCCGTTCTGAACGATTGATAGCGAATCGCCTGCGCGCGTTCGTCGTCGCGCTTGCGGCCCTTGAACGACGCCGTGTCCTGGTTCTGCTGGGCTGCCTTGAGGATCTCTTCCTTGGTCTTCATGCCAATCGCCTCCAAACGGAAATGCTAAGTGAACTTGACACTTTGAGTATGAATCACCTGTGCGGTTGTGTCAAGTCAAGTTGACTTCGGTGTGTCAAGGCGGCTTGACATGCACGGTGTTGCGCGCTCAAGGACGGCTCGCGGTAGGATGGTGCGTTATGAGTGTTGAGATCCATACCGACGAGCAGCTCGCCGATTCGCCTGTGTTGCAGGCCGTGTTCGGTGAGGCGCTGCCAAAAATCGAGGTGTTTCACGGGAAACTGCAGGCCGAAGGCGAGGAGCGTGGTCTGATCGGCCCACGTGACGTGGACATCATCTGGGAGCGCCACCTGCTCAATTCCGCCGCGATTGTGCCATTTGTGGCGGAAAAGACCGAAGGCCGCCAATTCAAGACCGTGGCCGACCTGGGCAGTGGCGGGGGATTCCCGGGGCTCGTGATCGCCGCGATGCTGGCCGACCGCATGGTCACCTTGATCGAACCGATGGAGCGGCGCATCGAATGGCTCAATGAATGCGTGGACGCCATGGAATTGGCCAACGTGAAGGTCGTGCGTGGCCGCGCCGAAGAGGCAATCGCCTCGCTGCGCATGCACAACGGCCAGGGCCGTGGCAAAGTTGCGGTGACCGATGACATGTACCAGGCGGTTACGCACCCGTTCGCCGTGGTGACATGCCGCGCAGTGGCGCCGATGACGAAGCTCGCCGGATGGGCGTTGCCGCTCGTGGAGCCGAAGGGCGCGCTTGTGGCGCTCAAAGGCCGGTCCGCGCAGGCCGAGATCGACAAGGCGAAGCCGATGATCAAGCGCTTCGGCGGCATCAAACCGCGTGTGGTGACCGCGCCGGTTGCCGATGGCTTCGAATCGACACAAGTGGTGATCGTCGATAAGCGCTGAGTGGAGCGCCAGTAGCGTGAATGGTATGGCTTCGCGTGAGTTATCCACAGGTTTTGTGTAGCCGAAAAAGTTATCCACAATCGGTGGGTGGTGGAGTTAAAGTGCCCACAATCCAGTGAAATCATTATGATTTCACTCACCGTGCAATATACGGGTCACGCCGTATATCCACACATCATCCACAGTTATCCACACCCAATCCACACCGGTGTGAAACCGTGAAACACCCGTGAATCTGTCCATACGAATGAAGAGACTGTAACGTATTGCGACTTAGAGGAGGTCCGTCTTCGTGACTCAGCAAGGGAACACCCCCGGCATGGAAAGCGCAACCGAAACCATCGCACGCATCTTCTCCGACGACCCCTCCGGCGTCGGTTCGGAGATCGCCGGGCTTTCGGCGCGCTACGAGCGCATCAACGAAGCCGTGTTCGATCCGCCGGCCCAGACACGGCGTATCGCCGTGGCGAACCAGAAGGGCGGCGTGGGCAAGACGAGCACCGCGGTGAACGTGGCGGCGGCGCTGGCCCTCGCCGGCATGCGCGTGCTCGTGGTGGACATGGATCCGCAGGGCAACGCCTCCACCGCGCTTGGCGCCAAGCACAACTCGGGCGACCCGTCCGTCTATGACGTGATCGAAGGCCGCGCCACGATCGCCGACGTGATGCAGACATGCCCCGAATTCGAGACGCTGCAGGTGGTGCCGGCCTCGATCGACCTTTCCGGCGCCGACCTTGAGCTCGCCGACATGCCCGACCGCAACAACCTGATGCGCAACGCGCTCGACGCGTTCCTGGAGCAGACGTCCGTGCATTACGACTATGTGTTCGTCGACTGCCCGCCGAGCCTCGGCCTGCTCGTGATCAACGCGATGTGCGCGGTCAACGAGATGCTCATCCCGATCCAGGCGGAATACTACGCGCTCGAGGGCCTGGGCCAGCTCATCAACACGATCGGCCTCGTGCAGTCGAACTTCAACCCGGAACTGCTCGTCTCCACGATGCTCGTGACGATGTTCGACCGGCGCACACTGCTCAGCCGCGAAGTGTACGAGGAAGTCAAAACGCACTACCCGAGCATCGTGCTCGACACGACGATCCCGCGCACGGTCAAGATCTCGGAGGCGCCAAGCTTCGGCCAGAGCGTGATCTCGTACGACCCGCGCGGCAAAGGCGCGGTCTCGTATCGCGAAGCCGCGTACGAACTCAACAGCCGGTCCACGGTGGTCCTGGAAACCCTTGCGTCGAGGAGAAACGAGAACTGATTATGGCATCGAAATCACGTTTGGGCCGAGGGCTCGGTGCGCTGTTTCCGTCACTGCCGGGCGAAGAGCCGGCCAAGCCGGCCGCCGAAGCCGAACCGGCGGCACCCGCGCCACAGCCGGCGCGCAAGCGTGCGGCCGCCGCGCAGCCCACGCGCGCACGCAAGGCGCAGCCCGCCGAAGCCGACAAGCCCGCAGGCCCGATCTCGCCCCTCGAATCGACGATTCCGTCGATGGGTGAGATGACGCGCCATGCGGAGACCGTCTCGAAGCTCGCGGCGCCGATGACGCTGCAGCCGGAAGCCGCCGAGCACAAGCCGGTGGCGCAGACGCCCGCCAAACCGCAGGCCAAGGCGCCGGCAGCCAAGTCCGCGAAGCGCGCCGCGATGCCGGCGATCGGCGACATGGCCCACCCGAGCGACATGTTCTTCGACGGCACGCCGATTGCGCCGAAGGCGGGCGTGGATGCGAAGCCGGCTGCCGAACCGCGGCTTAAGCCGGTCGAAGGCGGCTATCTTGTGGAACTCGAGACCGCGCAGATCGGGCCGAACCTGCACCAGCCGCGCACGGTGTTCAACGACGACGAGCTGCGCGAGCTTGCGGAGTCGATCAAGGAAGTCGGTGTGCTGCAGCCGATCGTGGTGCGCAAACGCCCGGTGGAGCAGATCCGCGCGGCGCATGCCCAGCCGCAGCAGGAGGGCGGTGACCGCTTCGCCGACCGCATGGACAGCGAATATGAGCTGATCATGGGCGAGCGCCGCTGGCGCGCGTCACAGCTCGCCGGACTGTCGACGATCCCCGCGATCGTCAAGACGACCGCGGACGACTACATGCTGCGCGACGCGCTGCTCGAGAACCTGCACCGCGTGGCGCTCAACCCGCTCGAAGAGGCGGCCGCATACCAGCAGATGATCGACGAGTTCGGCCTCACGCAGTTGCAGCTTGCGAAGTCGGTCTCGAAGTCACGCCCGCAGATCGCGAACACGCTGCGCCTGATGAACCTGCCGGCGAGCGTGCAGAAGCGCGTGGTGGCTGGGCAGATCTCCGCGGGGCATGCGCGCGCGCTGCTCGGGCTGCCCGATGACGCGGCCATGGAGAAGCTCGCCCAGCGCATCGTGGACGAGGGGCTTTCCGTGCGCAGCGTCGAGGAGATCGTCTCCATGCAGACGGCCGACCAGCCGAAGAAACCGAAGACAAACAAGCACAATCCATGGGCGGGGTCGCCGATCCAGCTCAATCTGGAGAAGCGCTTCGACACCAAAGTCTCCATCAAGGGCTCCGAGCAGCATGGGCGCATCGAGATCGTGTTCTCGTCGCCGGAGGAGATGGACCGCATCATCGCCCTCCTCGACCCGCAGTAAGCGGCGGCTGGAGGCATGCCTTGATGCATTCCGCGTGGTTGACGCCGCCATACGTGTTCCTTTGGGCCCCGCAGCTGTGCGCGCTTGCGTTCCTCGCGCTCATCGTGCGGTTCGACCGCCGCTCGCTGTGGTCGGGGTTCGCGCTGTTCGTGTTCATCATGACGGTCGGCGTGACCGCGGCGTGCCTCTTCGTCGACACGATGGACCTTGTGCCAAGCCAGTGGATCCGCACGGTGATGCTGTGGATCGGGCTGCTCGCGGCCGCCGTCATCGTCGCCTTCCCCGTGCTCCTGGGCGTGTTCCTGACCGCGGAGGGCTGCCGTCTGCTGCGCAGGGAGGGTGTGTCGCCCGCCAATTGCCTTTCGCTTGCGGCCGGCCTCTTTGTGCTGTTGGACCTGACGCTCATCCCGTATCTTGCGTCGCTCGTGCGCAATGCGGTGGTCACGTGGCTGTTCGCGCTCGCGTCCGCGTGTGTGCTGTTCTTCTCCGCGCAGCTCGCGATCTACTGCCTGTCGGCGTTCGTCAATCTGGTGCATGTGGGCAAGCCGAGGGGACTCAAGCAGATCGTGGTGCTGGGCTCGGGCATCTTCGGAACAGCTGTGCCGCCGCTGCTGGGCAACCGCATTCGCACAGGCATCCAGCTGCAGCATGACGCCCCGCACGCCGTGCTCATTCTGTCCGGCGGCCAAGGGCCCGGCGAAGACATCCCCGAAGGGCGCGCGATGATGGCGTGGGCGCTGGCGCACGGGGCGGACCCGTCGCGGACGATCGCGGAAGAACGCTCGCGCAACACCGAGGAGAACCTCGCGTACTCGGCGCGGCTGTTCCCAGACCCCACCGGAAAGACGGCAATCGTCTCGACACGGTACCACGTGCTGCGCGCGCTGTTCATCTCCAAACGGTTGCATATGGACGCCGTCGGCTACGGCTCGGCGGCCACATGGTATTTCTCGCTCAACGCGATGTTGCGCGAGTTCATCGCGTTCGTCGTCATGACGCGCAAGCGGCAGATGGTCGTGCTGTGTGTGCTGCTCACGCCGCTCTGGCTCACGGCGCTCGCCGGCGTGATCCAGTGGATCATGCCAGTGAGCTGAGCCACGCCGGCGGGTGTCCTATGCCTCTGCGGCCTCGGCCACAAGCGACTCGAGGTACGCCTGCACGTCGAGCGCGGCTCGGCAGCCGGTGCCCGCGGCGCTGATCGCCTGCTGGTAGACCGGGTCGGCGCAGTCGCCGGCCGCGAACACGCCCGGCACATTGGTGCGCGTGGAGGCGCCTTCGACGACGATGTACCCGTGGTCGTCGAGTTCGAGGGCGCCGCCAAGGAAGGCGGTCTGCGGCACTTGGCCGGCGGCGATGAACACGCCGTTCGCGGGCAGTTCGCCCGTCTCCCCGCTGACGACGTTGCGGATGCTCACCGAGGTGACGCCCTTGCCGTCGCCGTTGATGCGCTCTACCACGGTGTTCATCATCACGTCGATCGCCGGATTCTCGAGCGTGCGGTCGACCATGATCTGCGAGGCGCGGAACTGGTCGCGCCGGTGCAGCAGCGTGACCGACGAGCCGAAGCGGCTGAGGAACCCGGCCTCCTCCATCGCGGAGTCGCCGCCGCCGACCACGACGATCGGCTTGCCGCGGAAGAAGAAGCCGTCGCATGTGGCGCAGAACGAGACGCCCTTGCCGGAGTATTCCTCTTCGCCGGGCACATCGAGGTGCCGGTAGTACGAGCCAGTGGCGATGATCACGGCGCGCGCCTGATAGACATCGCCGCCCGAACAGGTGACCGTCTTGACCGTCTCGTCGAGCTGCGTGGATTCGACGTCGTCGAACACGATCTCGGCATTGAAGCGTTCGGCCTGGCGCTGCATGTTCTCCATGAGGTCGGGTCCCATGATGCCGTCGGGGAAACCGGGGAAGTTCTCCACTTCGGTGGTGTTGACGAGCTGGCCGCCCGGGGTGAGCGCGCCCGCCACGACGAGCGGCTTGAGGCCTGCACGCCCCAGGTAGATGGCTGCGGTGTATCCGGCGGGGCCGGATCCGATGATGATGACGTCACGAATTTCACTCATGCTCCCACAATAGGCGCATCGACATGGGTATTCCGCGGTTCCACTCATAGCTCATGCGCCGTTCCCTATAATGTGGGTATGGCTGCACACACCGCGCGGCGGAAGGAGGAGCCATGGCGCATCGCACGACCCTGCGCGACATCGCGCACGAAGTGGGCGTTTCGGTCACCACCGTCTCGCTTGTGCTCAATAACCGGCTGGCGCGCGTCTCCGACGAGACCCGCGCGCAGATCCTCGAAACCGCCAAACGGCTGCGGTATGTGCCCAACCAGAACGCGCGCAGTCTGCTCACCAAGCGCACGATGCTCATCGCGCTCATCGTGCCCGACATCGAGAACCTGTTCTTCGCCGCGCTCGCACGTTGCCTCGAGGAATCATGCCAGGCGGCCGGCTACGAGCTTGTCATCGCGAATTCGAACGACCGGCGCGCAGTAGAGCGCGACCTGTTGCAGCATGTGGTGGCGCGCGGCGTGGACGGCCTGTTCCTGATCCCCGCGCGCGAATCATACCTCGACGAGGTGGGCCTGCGCGAGGATGTGCGCCGTGTGCCGTGCCCGGTGACGCTGATCGACCGTCTGGTGTCCGCACAGTGGTGCGACGGCGCGGGGTTCGACAATGTGCTCGGCGGTGCCCTGGCCGCGCGCAGGCTGCTTGAGGCCGGACATACGCGCATTGGGTGCATTTCTGGCGATGGGCGCGAAGGCAGCGCCAACCGCCGCCGGCGCGGGTTCGCCGACGTGCTCGAGCAGGCCGGCGTGCCGCTTGAATCGATGCTCGACGTGGCCGGCGACTACCGCTTTGACGGCGGGTACGCCGCCACGGCCGCCATGGTGGACAACGGCGCCACGGCGGTGTTCTGCTGCAACGACCTGATGGCGATGGGTCTGCTGCGCGGTCTGCGCGAACGCGGGCTTTCCGTGCCCGCGGACATGTCGGTGATCGGTTACGACAACATCATGGAACGCTTCGGCATGCAGATCGAGGTGACAACGGTCGAGCAGGATGTGGCACAGCTTGCGCGCGCCGCATGGGAGCTGCTCTCGGCGCGCATCGGGGCGCCCGGCGAGGGCCATCCGTGGCTCGCCGAGCCGCGCACCCGGGTGCTTGCGCCGTGTCTTGTGGACAAAGGCAGTGTGCGCGACCTGCGCTGACTTTTGTATGGCGTGTGTAGCGCATGGCTGTGCCGGTGGGGTGTGCGACACGCTGACAGCTGACGGATTTGACGGGCCCCGTGAAAGGGATATGATGAAGTCAACACAGTGATAAAACGTTTTATCACTCGGACCGGCTCAGCCGGATCCACTTCAATGAGGAAGGAACGGACCCATGAAGAAGATGATTCTTGATCTGGACACCGGCGTCGATGATGCGCTTGCCATTTCGTACGCGCTTGGCAGTCCGGAAGTGGAACTCATTGGCATCACCGGCACCTACGGCAATGTGCTGATGGAGCAGGGCGTGCGCAACGCGCTCGCGATCACCGAACTGCTCGGCCACCCCGAAGTCAAGGTCTACCGTGGCCTTGACCACTCGAGCACCACGGATTCGTTCCAGGTGCTCGAGATCTCGAGCTTCATCCACGGCCAGAACGGCATCGGGGAAGTGGTGATCGCGGACTCCACGCGCGACGCGGAGGATACCCCGGCGGTGGACTTCATCATCGATGCGGCGAAGACCTACGGCAAGGACCTCGTGTACGTGCCGACCGGCCCGCTGACGAACCTTGACGCTGCGATCGCCCGTGCCCCCGAAATCGTCGATGAGATCGGCCGCGTGGTACTGATGGGCGGCGCGCTCACTGTGCCCGGCAATGTGAATGCCTGGACCGAGGCAAACATCTCGCAGGACCCGGACGCCGCCAACCGCGTGTTCCGTTCGGGGATCCCCGCCACTATGGTGGGCCTCGACGTGACGCTGCAGACGCTGCTCACCTACAAGGAGACGCAGCGCTGGCGCGACCTGGGCACCCCGGCGGGCGCATTCCTGGCCGACATGACCGACTTCTACATCAAGGCCTACGAGACGACCGCACCGCATCTGGGCGGCTGCGGCCTGCACGACCCGCTCGCCGTGGGCGTGGCCGTCGACCCGACGCTCGTGACCACGCTGCCGATCAACATGAAGGTGGACGTGGAAGGCCCGACCCGCGGGCGCACAATCGGTGACGAGACCCGCCTCAACGACCCCGTCAAGACGATGGACGCGGCCGTCGGTGTCGACGTGCCGCGCTTCCTCGACGAATTCATGACCCGCATCTCCACGTTGGCCGCCAACGCCGCCTGAAAGGACAGTACGATGACCACCGCAACCACCAAGGGTGCCATCGACCCGTATGCCGATCCGGGCACCGCGAGCCGCACCGCCGTCAAGGCGCTCATCATGCTGCTCATCACGTTCATCATGGGCACGTTGTGCCTGCAGGGGTTCAACCTCGTCTTCGTGCAGATCGGCGCCGACGTGGGCGCCGCCGACCAGGCGTCGTTGATCACCGCCATCCCGAGCATCGTGCTCGGCATCGTCTCGTTCATCTACGGGTCGCTCAGCGATTTCGTCTCACTGCGCCGCATGGTCGTGTTCGGTGTGCTCACGCTGTTCGTGGGCTCCGTCTTCGGCTTTGTGGCCTCGTACTTCATCAACGGTGGCCTGTGGGTCGTCATCATCGCCCGCATGCTGCAGACGATCGGTGGCCAGGTGGCCGGCTCGGTGTACCTCGTCATGGCCACCAAGTACCTCGCCACGCACCTCAAGGTGATCTTCTTCGGCCTGTTCACCGCCGGATACCAGCTCTCCGCGGCCATCGGCGTGTTCGCCGCCGGCCTGCTCAGCTCGGTGGCGTGGCAGTACCTGTTCCTGATCCCCGCCGTCTCGATCGTGTTCCTGCCGTTCCTGATGAAATGGCTGCCTGGCCATGGCACGAGCGGCGACCGCATCGACTGGGTCGGCTTCACCGTCTTCGGTGTGGCCGTGGCGTTCCTGACGCTCTTCTTCTCGTACATGAGCTGGTGGATGCTCATTGTGGCCGCGGTGCTGTTCATCGCATTCGGCATCTACATCGCCAAGGCCCGCAATCCGTTCATCACGCCGTCGTTCTTCAAGAACGTGCGCTGGCTCCTCGCGATCAGCCTGATCCTGCTGTTCTACTTCACGAACTACTGCATCTCGCCGATCTTCAACGCGATCGGCGCGGACGTGTACGGCATGAGCACCGGCCAGGTCTCCGCGTACATCGTGTGGGCCTTCGTCGTGGCCACCGTCATGGGCACGAGCTCGGGCGCCATCGTCGGCCGTATCGGCCAGACCGCCTCGATCGTGATCGCCGCGTGCCTCATGATCGCCGGGTTCGTCGGCTCCGCGTTCGCCGTCAACGCCGGATTCTGGGTGCTCACGCTGTGCGCATGCGTCTACTACGCCGGCTGCGGCCTCATGTATTCGCCGCTCGTGGCCACCGTGCTCGACACCCTGCCGGTCGACCAGTCCGGCCGTGGTGTGGGCATGAACGACCTCGTGATGAACGTGACCGCCTCGATCGGCATCGCCATCTTCGGTGGACTCATGACCACGCAGGCGCTCGCCGGCTCCTCGTTCACCGGCGCCTCCGGCTCGTCCGCCGGCTACGCCAACCTGCTGCTCATCGGCGGCATCGTGATCGCCGCCGGCCTCGTGGTCTTCCTGCTGATCCGCCGCAAGGTCTACGCAGGCGAGACGAAGGCCGAAGAACACGAGCCAGGCCCAGTCGAAGCCTGACCCCATGGGCCCGCGCGGTACCCACTGCCGGCGCGGGCCCACTCGTCTTCCGCACCATTGCACCTATTCACCCGCCCACCGGAAAGGACGCGCCCACCATGGACACCACATCATTCCCCCTGCAACTACTGGAACACATGCACGGCACCGTCGCCGTAGTCGGCTCCATGAACGTGGACTACACCATCACCACCGCGCGCCTGCCCGAACCCGGCGAGACGGTCGCCGGCGGCCCGCTCGAGCTGCTGCCCGGCGGCAAATCCGGCAATCAGGCCGCGGCCGCCGCGCTGCTCGGCGCCGACGTGCGCATGTTCGGCGCCGTCGGCTCAGACAGCAACGCCGACTTCCTGCTCGACCATCTGGCCGCAGCCGGCGTCGACACGTCGCATGTGCGGCACGTGGACGGCCCGAGCGGCCTGACCGTGATCACCGTCGACGCCTCCGCCGAAAACACGATCGTCTATTCCGCCGGCTCGAACGCGCAGGTGAGCGTGGACTACGTGGAATCAAAAATCGGCGAACTGACCGGCGCCGACGTGCTCGGCCTGTGCCTGGAAAGCCCGATCGAGACCGTGACGGCGTGCGCGCGCATGTGCCATGAGGCCGGCGTGCGTGTGCTGCTCAACGATTCGCCGTTCACCGCCGACCTGCCCGCGGAGTTGATCGAGCACACCGACATTCTGCTCGTCAACGAGATCGAGATGGCGCAGCTGCTCGACCTGCAGGCGCCCGCGGACGACGACTGGTCCGCGTTCGACTGGCCGCTCGCGCTGGAACGCCTTGAGGCACTCGGCATCCGGCAGGCCGTCGTGACGCTCGGCGCCGACGGTTCGGTCGTGCTCGACGCCACCGCCGACGAACATGTGACGCGCATCGCGCCGGTGCGTGTGGACGCCGTCGACACGACCGGCTGCGGCGACTCGTTCATGGGCACCGTGCTCGCCGGGCTCGCGTCCGGATGGTCGCTCGCGGCTTCGGCGCGTGCCGCCGCCTACGTCTCCGCCTATGCGGCCAGCGGCCGCGGCGCGCAGGCCTCGTATGGCACGCCGGCGCAGATCCGCGCCAAGTTCGAGGCCTAGAAGGCCTGCACCGAATCGATGAACAGCTGGTTGCCGGGCAGGCTGTCCATCGGCACCCACATCACAATGTCCTGCGTGTCGACCGGCTTGGTGAATTTCACCTCGGTCGTGCCGCCGTCGGCGAACGTGAACTCGGCCACCTGTTCGCCGGCGGTCGGGTCGCCGGCCGTGTTGACACGCACATACCCCTTGCCGCCGGAGGAACGGATCTTCACGACGATGCGTGAGACGTCCTCTTTCTTCTCGAGGTGCAGGTAATAGCCGTAGCCCTGCTGGCCGTTGGGGCGGTCCAGGAAGGTCTGGCTCGCCACCGGGTATGCCGTGGTGTTCTGCGGCTTCGGCGTTTCCGTCTTCGTCTCGGTGGGCTCCGGGGTCGCGTTGTTCTGCGGCGACTCCACATCGTTGCCCTTGCGCTGGCCGAACGGCACGTCGTCGAGGTCCATGTTGGGCCAGTAGTTCTGCTGCTGGCGGTTGATGCCGAACAGCGAGCCGGTCGTGGCGATGCTGTGCACGGCGAAGCCGAGCGCCACAACCACCGCCACGATGACCACGATGATGGCCGCTTTCTTCGTCTTCGACGATTTGCGCTCCTCGAACGCCGCCTTGTCGGCGGTCGAAGGCTCATGGTTGTTCTGCGGCGCGAAGCTCGGCGGCAACGCCGGCGCGCCCACCGCATACGTGGCGTCGATGTCGGCGCGCTCCTGCTCGAGCGCACGCTGCGAGGCCGAGCCATCGGGCACTTCGTTGCCCTGGCTGTCGATGATCGGGATGCGCCCGGTCGCGCTCACGCCGTCAGTCGGGTCGGCCGACCCGTCGCGCAGCTTCGACACGTCGATCGGTACGGTCATGCGCTGCGGTTGCAGCGGCGGCTCCAACGGGTTGTTCGGGTCGAACGCCGAGAACATCTCGGTGGCGTCCTCGGGCTGCAGTTCCGGGATCTGGCTCGAGGCGCCCGTATAGTCCTCGCCTTCCATGAGCGCCTTGCTGTGACTCCACAGCGCCTTGAGCGAGCCGGCGTTGAGCGCCTGCGTCTGCGCGCCGAGCTCCTCGTCCTCGATGTCCTCCTCGTCGGCCACATCCATATGCGCGAACGGGATTGTGGGCAGTGTCTGCGACGAGGCGAGCGATTCGGGGATCGGCAGGATGTCGGCGGGCAGGGCGGGGCTGATCATCGCGCGCACGATCGAACATGCACCCTCCACGCCCGTCAGGCGCAGGTCGTGGCGCGTCAGCACCGGGAACTGCTTGACCGGCCCGAGCAGCATCTCGAGCTCGGCGAGTGTGACGAGCGGCACCGTCGGCGCGCCGTCCTCGGGCAGTTCGAGCCCGCGCTTGACGATGACGCGCAGTTCGGTCGGTGTATCCGCGGGCAGCGCGTTGAGCGAGAACTGCGGGTTCATCGTGGATGGCGTGCGTGTGAGCATGCCGTACAGTACGCCCGCGAGCTGACGGATCGCGCGGCGTGCGGGATTGTCGCCCGGCAGCGCGTTCGACGTGTCGGCGAGCGCCTCGCTCACCGGCGTGTCGGCGAGCTGCACGCCGCTGCGCGTGAGGCGCACGGTGTCGGTCGACAGGGCGTGGTGCGTGAGGCTGTCCGCCTGCAGCGCCTTGATGGCGGCCGTGGCCTCGGCGATGATCGTGCGCATCGCCTCGTAGCTCAGCGGGCCGTGGCCGTGCATGTATTCGGTCAGGGAGACGCCCGCGTCGAGTTGCGTCAGCACCACGGCGATCTGGCCGTCGTGCTGCAGCTGGATGACGGGGGTGAACCGCGCGTCCTTCGACGAGGCGAGGGTGCCGGCGAGCGCGTTCGTGCTGTCGAGCACGGCCTTGTTGCTGACGATGAAGAGCTGGCAATCGCGCGAGAGCACGCGGTCGTTGGCTTTCCATGCCTGCAGACCTGCCTCCTCACGCAACGGCGACACCAACGTGTACCTGTTGAGAACGGTATCTCCTAAGTGCGGCCTCATAGTCTCCCCTGATATGTATGGCATGGACGATGCTCCCGTCATTCTACCGACCGCACTGGTCGTGCGCGGCGCTTCGCCGGCGCCGTTGCCGGTGAGCGCAATCGGCGCTTCGGCGAGTTCGCTCGGCACTGGCGGGTCGAGTTGTTCGAGTTCGTTGATCGGCTGGGGCAGTGGGATCACACGCGTCTCGTCGGGGTCGTCCACGGCCGCCACGGCGGCGACCGGCGTGATGACGCGCGTGTCGTCCGGGTCCTCGGCCTGCGCAGGTCCACCGGCGGGCGCACGGTGCAGACGGCGCCCCAAGGCGTCGACGATCTGCAGCAGTTCCTGCGAGCGCACGACCCACAATGTGGCGATGTACGCGATGAGGATCAGCACGCCCAGCACCACGGCTGCGAGCACGTTGCGCAGCCATGCGGCGATGCCCGACTGACCGGGGTCGGTCACGTGCAGCCACGCGTAGACGGGGATGCGCGCGCCGAGGCCGACGACGACCGCCACCACGGTGGCGGCGATCGCCTTCGCATAGGTGGCGGCGATGCGTTTGCCATCGAGCGAGCCGTCGAAGCGCCGGCGCAGCATGCGCACGAGCGGGATGAACGAGATCAGGTAGGCGGCGGATACGCACACGGCGATCATGCCGGCCCATTGCGTGGGCGGCAGCAGGCGTGTGCCGGTGAGGATCAGCCCGAGCTGCAGCATGTACATGATGAGCATGAACGTGAACGGCGAGCGGCCGTCTTCGAACGCGTAGAACGTGCGCTGGATGATCAGGTACGCGCTTGCGAGCGGCAGGCAGACGCTCAGGCCCATGAGCGGCCCGCACATGAGGATCGCCTGCGGCACGGCCACGGTCGGCAGCAGCGAGCGCGTGATCGCGAGCGGCATGACGATGAACGCGGCGGTGAAGGAGCACATGATCGTGCCCACGGTGCGCAGCGCGCGGCTCAGGTCGTCGCGCGCGCCCGCCATGTCGCGGTTCGCGAGCGCCTGCGATATCTGCGGGAAGATCGCCGTGGCCACCGAGACGGCGATGAGCGAATACGGCAGCATGTAGATCGTGTACGCGTTCTGGTAGGTGGCGTTGCCGGCTACGTCGAACTGGTTGAGGTGCATCGTGCGTTCGGCGAGCGAGGGCGCGCCGGTGAGCACGCGCGTCGTGATGATGTTGGCGATCTGGTCGATGACCACAATGCCGAGGCTCCATGCGGCGATCGGGCCCATCGTGCGCAGGCCGATGCCGCGCACGCCGAACTTCCAGTGGAAGCGGAAGCCGAGTCTGAACAGCGGGATGAACAGGATGATCGCCTGGAACGCCACGCCAAGCGTCCATGCGCCGGCGGTCAGCGCGATCTTCGGCGTGGTCCACTGGCCCGCCGACGACTGCGCATGGTTGCCGAAGATCACGATGAACGTGGTGAAGCCGATGCAGCTGATCACATTGGCGCCCACAGAGCTCCACGCGTAGGCGCCGAAGCGGTTCTTGACGGCCAGGATCTGCCCGAGCACGGTGTAGAGCCCATAGAAGAAGATCTGCGGCGTGCACCACAGCGTGAACGCGCATGTGAGCGAGATCAGCTCGGGGCTGCCGTTCACGTACAGCCGTGTGATCCACGGGGTCAGCACGCCCATCAGCACGGTCACGGCGGCCAGCAGCGTCACGGCGAACGTGACGATCTTGTTGAGCTGCTCTTCGGCGTTGTCGGCCTTGAGCGTGCGCACGATGTGCGGCACGAGCACCGCGTTGAAGATGCCTCCCGACACAAGCGTGTAGATGACCTGTGGGATCATCGAGCCCGCTTGGTAGGCGTTGGCGGCCAGACCGGTGGTGCCGATCGCCGCCGCGAGCAGGATCGTGCGGATCTGCCCGGTGATGCGCGACGCGGCGGTGCCCGACGCCATGATGAGCGAATTGCGGCCTACGGAAGAACTCATTCGTCAGGATCCTTCTTGCGGTGGAACTGGCGCCACAGGCCCAGCAACCCAAGCACGACCGCGAGCGCGATGATCGCGATGCCGCTTTTGTCGCTCAGCTGCAGCGAACTGGTGATGGTGGTCTGCTGTACCGCGCCGAACGGCTGGTCGTGCCGGTCGAGCAGTTGTTCGCGCGCCACCGTGGTGCCGGACGTGGAGACACGCACGACGAACGACGTCTGGGCCTCGCTGTTGGGGGCCACTTCCACATCGCTCAACCGCGATGTGACGATTTCCATCGAATCGGTGAGTGACGAGACGCGCACACTGATCGGGTAGGGCAGTTTGTTGCTCACCGTGACGGGCATCGACGCCGTTTCGGAGACGACGTTGAGGCTGCCCGAAGGCACGAGCGTGATGCGGCTCAGCAGCGCGTCGGCGAAACGTTGCGCGCCGTTCACCATCGCCTCGCGCGCCGAGGCGTGCGGCGAGAGCGCGGGCAGGGCGAACGCGTCATGCGCCTGCAGCAGGTACTGCGCCCACGCGTCCGCGCTGAGTCGGGCACTGGCCTGAGCGGATGCGGATGGGGAAGCGGATGGCGGCGACTGCGGGCTCGCCGTGCCGGACTCCTGCACAGCAGCGGACGGGCTCGACCCATCGGCCGCCTGCGCGGACTGCCCGGCGACGAGGATCGACGTGTTGAACCGCTCGATGTCGTCACGGCTGCGGGCCAGCGCGTTGAGCGCCTCAAGCGCGGTTGAGACGGCCGGCATCTGCTGGCCGACGTATTGGTTGATCAGGTCGGGCATCTGGCTGGGCTCGATCGCGGATTCGGCGGTCGCAAGCTCGTCGATCGAGGCGAGATGGACCCAGCTCGCGCTGTTGAGCGCGGTCATGAGTGAGGTGACGAACGTGCTGTTTGTGGATTCGCCAAGGCAGACCAGCAGTGACCGCGACTCGTACGGCTGTTCCATCTGGTAGAACGCGGACTGCGCGATCAGCCGCTGCAGACGCCCCGCATCGGTCTGCTCGGCGCTCGCCTGCGCGCTTGTGGGCTGTTGTTGCGCGAGCGCGGATAGCGTGGATTGCGCGGTCAGCACCGTCACCTCGCCGTGGTCGGTCGGTACGCGGTAGGTCTCCGTCGTGGCCGTCGCGTCGTCTTGCAGCGCGAAGTCACGCGTGGCCACAACGGTCTCGTAGCCTTGCGCACGCGCGGTGTTCAGCGCCTGCATCGTCCAGCTGCCCTCGCCCTGCCATGCAATCGCGCGCGTTTGGGCGCCTTCGTCGCCGAGGGCCGAGCGCAGCAGGTTGACGCCGGTCTCGGCACGCCAACCTTGGTCGGTGATGCCGGCGCGCGTGTAGGCGCCCGCGTCCCCGACGCGCGCATACGTTGTCACGTCGAACATGCCCGGCTGGCTGATCGCCTGCACATGCGGCGTGCCGACCGCGCGCAACACGAGCGGGTCGCCTACGATCTGCAGGTGTTCGAAGCGCGCGGCCAGCTCGTCTTTCGCCTTCAGCGCGCGCGCATCGTCGGCGCCGAGCGTCACCGCGTCGCTTGGGCGCACGCTGCCCGAGCCAGAGGAGAGCAGCCCGTCCGTCACAGCGGTGTTCGTCTTCCAGTCGTGCGACGTCAGCGGCATCGCCACGGTCAGGTTGATCGCGGGCGTGCGCTCGCCGTGCAGGCCCGCCTGGCTGCGCGTCAGGAACGTCTGCAGGGGGGTGGTGCCGGGCAGCGCGCCGCCGTCCTCGCCGATGAGCTCAAGCGTGAGCGGGCGTGGGCCCCATGCGGTCAGCGCCCGCAACTGCCCGGCGTCCGCGTGCAGTTCGCCGTGCACGGTGCGCACGCCATCCGCCTCGACCGTGCCCACGTCGAGCGTGAGCAGTTCGTCCGGGGTGGGGATCATCGCGGCGCCTTCGGCCCACGCCTGCACGTCGGAGCGCGAGACGAAATTGTATTGGGCGTTCGTGCGCACGGCGAGACGCGCGTGCTCGATGGCGGTCGTACCGTGGTTCTCTATGGTGACGCGCACGGCGAATCCCGAAGAATCGGTGACGACGGGCGTGATTTCCTCGATCTGCAGCGCCACAGGGGAGGCGCTTGGCTGTGTGATGCCGTCGGTGGGCTCCTGCGCCCACGCGGGCGCGGCGCCGAGCGGCGCGAACAGCGTGAGCAGCACCGCGAGCAGCACCGCAATGGTGCACCCGACACCGCCGTAGATGCGTCCAGTGGTGTGCGGATGGTTCACGGTCAGCCCTGCCTGTTCAGTTTCCTTGCGTACAGCCATGCAATCTTACGCTCATTGGGGTAACTGAGCACGTCGTCGAGGTCAGCGAAGTCCACCCAGATGGCGTCCTCGGCCTCATGGTCGGGGTCGCCTTCCACCGTGAGCTCGCCGCCGATCTGCCGCAGAGCGAAGTGGTGCACGAGTTTGTGCACGCGCTGGCTGGTTCCAGTGAACCAATAGTCTATCGTGGCGATCGAATCGACCACCTCGCCCAGGATGCCCGTCTCCTCGTGCACTTCGCGCACGGCGGTCTGCTGCGGAGTCTCGCCCTTTTCGATGTGCCCCTTCGGCAGGCACCATTCCAAGTGGCCGCTGCGCGAATGGCGCGCGATGATCGCCACACGGCCGTGGTCGTCGAACACGAGGCCGCCAGCCGAGTATTCGCGCACCACGGGCAGTTCCTGCGCGTCGAGCGAGGCGAATGTGGTGGGGCGGTCGCTTGTGCGTCTGCGCGGCATCATCGCCGGCGTCGGCGTGGCGCTCGCGGCATCGGCCTGGGCGTGCGGGCCCGGCACGGCCGGCTTCGCGTGCGCGGCCGCCGCGGCCAGGCGCTCGCGCAACTGTGCGGGTGTGGGGATCGAATTGCCCAGGGATTCACCCTGAGGCAACCCCGCCGACTGCGAGGTGTACAGCAGTTCGTCCGGTTCGAGCGGATCGGCCTCGTTCGGGGTATGGTGAACCGCAGCGTTGGCATGCATGCGTGCAACGTCTGCGGGTGTAATCATGTACTCCACCTTACTCATGTTTTTATGCAGATGGGGTAACGGTATGCTTGAAGGGCAGAAAAGCAGCGCGGCACGCGTGTGTGATGCGAGAGCACGAAAGGGAAACCGTGGATTTCGAAGTGTGGCCAGAAGCCATTGAGCTGGGAGAGATGTTCGCCGAGGAAGGCTATGAACTGGCGCTCGTGGGCGGGCCGGTGCGCGACCTGCTGCTGCACCGCCGTTCGCACGACCTCGACTTCTGCACGTCGGCGCGCCCCGAGCAGTTCGAACCGATCCTGAAGCGCTGGGGCCACGACGGGTTTTGGGACATGGGGCGCAAATTCGGCACGCTGGGTGCCATGCGCCGGCGCCCTGACGGCACCGAGGTGCAGGTGGAGATCACCACATACCGCTCCGACGAATACGACCCGGACTCACGCAAGCCCGAAGTGAGCTACGGCGATTCGCTCGAAGGCGACCTGTCACGCCGCGACTTCACCGTGAACGCGATGGCGTTGCGCGTGCCCGACCTCGAGTTCGTCGACCCCTTCGGTGGTGCGAACGACCTGTCGAAGCGCGTATTGCGCACTCCGGTCGACCCGCGCCAGTCGTTCGACGACGACCCGCTGCGCATGATGCGCGCCGTGCGCTTCGTGGCGCAGCTCGGCTTCGGCATCGAACCCGAAACGGCCGAGGCGATCTGCACGATGGCCGACCGCCTCGGCATCGTCTCCGCCGAACGCGTGCGTGACGAGCTCGTGAAGCTGCTGTTGAGTGACCGCCCGCGCGCGGGCATCGAGGCGTTCGTCGACTCGGGCCTCGCCGACGTGGTGTTCCCCGAGATCCCCGCGCTGCAGCTCGAGATCGACGAACACCACCGCCACAAAGACGTGTTCGAGCACACGATGATTGTGATCGACCGCGCGGTGGCGCTCGAAACCGGCCCCGACGGACCCGTGCCGGCGCCGGACCTGACGTTGCGCCTCGCCGCGCTGATGCATGACATCGGCAAGCCGAAGACGCGCCGTTTCGAAGCGGGCGGCAAGGTCAGCTTCCACCACCACGACGCCGTGGGCGCCAAGATGACGCGCAAGCGCCTCAAGGCGCTGCGCTTCGACCACCATGTGGTCGATGACGTGAGCGAACTGGTGAACCTCCACCTGCGCTTCCACGGCTATGTGGACGAACCGTGGACCGACGCCGCCGTGCGCCGCTATGTCAAGGACGCGGGCCCGCTGTATGAGCGGCTCAACCGCCTGACACGCGCCGACGCCACCACGCAGAACCGCCGCAAGGCGCTTGTGTTCAAAACCGCGATGGACGAGATGGAAGAGCGCGTGCGCGCGCTCAAGGAGCAAGAGGACTTCAACGCGATCCGCCCCGACCTCAACGGCAACGAGATCATGCAGGAACTCGGGCTCGAACCCGGCCCGCAGGTGGGCGCCGCGTACCGCCACATGCTCGATTACCGGCTCGACAACGGGCCGGTGGGGCGTGAGGAGGCGCTCGCCGAGCTGCACCGCTGGTACGACGCCCAGCAGCAGTAAAAGATGAGCTTACAGGTCAGCCGAGCGGCGTGTGCTCTGGTGCCTTCGGTACGTTGGTGAGCTGGTCGGCCGGCTTGCAGCCTTCCACGTTCGGGATCTCCGAGCCGGTCTTCGGCAGCTGGTCGGTCTCTTCGAGGTCCTTGAACGTGGCGCCGAGGATGATGTCGACGAGCTTGTCCTCACGGTCGTCCATCACCAGCTGCGCGTCGGGGAAATTGCTTGCGATTGTGTACGCCTGCACGATCGCGTTCTTGCCGAACACGATCTGCGTGCGCTCCACCTTCGCGCTGTCGTAGTTGTCGACGCCCTGCACCACGAACTCGCGATTCTCAAGCGCCTGGCCCACGGCATTCGCGAACCCCGTGAACTTCGTGCCGTTGAGCACGCGCACCGTGACCGCGCGGTTCTCCGGGTACTTCGGCTTCGAACCGTCCGCCGCCGGCGAGACGCACGGCGCCGTGCGCCCGTAGTTCGCCTCCACGGCCGCCGATTTGACCTCGCCGAGGCCGCCCACATGGAAGAACACGAGCAGCGACGCCACAAGCGCCGCCACCAGGACGACGCCACAGATACCGAAAACGACTGTCTGACGTTTGCGCACATAGCGTTTGCGTGCTTCACGCACCTCGTTGTTCTGGGCCATACCTGTTCCTTGTTCGCGAGCTGACTAGAGACGAGCATAACCCATATGGCTGACGCTCCGCCCCCTATTTTCCACCGTTGACGCGCCCCGTGCGAGACGGCGTATCAGGCCGCCTGCACGCGCACAATCGGCTGCGCCGGGGCGTCGGCGAGGGTGATGCGGTCCACCGCGTCCGCCTGTAGCCATGCGCGCTGCACCGCCTGCGCCGCCGGCTCATCCGGTGCGAACGCCACGACCGAGGGGCCGGAGCCCGAGACGAACGCCGCGCTCGCGCCGGCGCCGAGCGCCGCATCGACCGCCACACCGCTGCGCGGGTGCAGTGAGATGGCCGCCTGCTGCAGGTCGTTCGGACCACCGCCGGGGCCGAGCACGTCGAACGCCGCGTAGACCTCGGGCGTGCTCAGCTGGGCGCGGTAGGCGCCCACGAGCACGCGGCCTGTGCAGCCGCTGGCGCGCAATGCCTGCATGCGCGCGTCGTCTTCGGCGAGCGGTTCGATGCGTTCGCCGAAGCCCGTGCCGAGCGCGGTGCCGCCGCGCAGGCAGAACGGCATGTCGGCGCCGAGCGTCGCGGCGATCGGGCTCAGCCGCTCCACCGGCCAATGCAGGCCCCACAGCTCGTTGAGCGCGAGCAGTGTGCCGGCGGCGTCGGCCGACCCGCCGCCGAGACCCGCGCCAACGGGGATGTTCTTTTCGATGCGGATGCCGGCGTCCGGCTCCACGCCCGCCGCCTGCGCGAGCGCGAACAGCGCGCGCACGGCGTGGTTGCGGCGCATGTCGCTCGCCGACGAGGCGAGGTCGCCCAGGTGCTGCCCGGCGAGTTCGAGCGAAAAGCCGGCGCCGGGGTGTTTGCCGGTCACGATGACCGTGTCGTAGAGTCCGATCGCGCAATACACCGTTTCGAGCGCATGCCGTCCGCCCCATTCCTCGTGGCGCGCGCCCACATGCAGCGTCAGGTTCGTTTTGGCAGGGCACTGCACCTGCACCGTGGTCATGCCCGTGCCCCCTCAAGCGCGGCGGCGAGCTGCACGAACTCGTCGATCGACAGTGTCTCGCCGCGGCGCGTGGCGTCGATGCCGGCGCGATCGTACGCTTCGGGCGGCACAATCTTCTTGAGCGCCGCGTGCAGCGTCTTGCGGCGCTGGCCGAACGCGGCGTCGACCAGGCGGAACACCGTCTCGCGGCTCACACCGGCGCGATCGGCCGGCGCGGCGCCCGCCGGGTGGCGGCGGAACAGTACAAGCGCGGAGTCTACGTTTGGCGCGGGCCAGAACACGTTGCGGCCGATTGCGCCCACGGTCTGCGCGGTGCCGTACCACGCCAGTTTGACGCTTGGGGTGCCGTAGATCTTGGTGCCGGGCTGGGCGGCCAGGCGGTCCGCCACCTCTTTCTGCACCATCACCAGGAACGTATCGAGGTTCGCAAAGCGGTCGAGCAGCGTCAGCACAATCGGCGTGGCCACGTTGTACGGCAGGTTGGCCACGAGCACAAAGCGGTCGTCGCCGTTGAAATCGGGCAGTGACTGCGGCGTGAGCGTCAACGCGTCCGCGTTGACGACATGCAGGCGGTCCGCGGCGTCTGGCATGAATTCGGCGACCGTGTGCGGCAGGCGTTCGGCCACCGGCGGGTCGATCTCGACGGCCGTCATGCGCGCGCCGGTCTCCAGGATCGCCAGCGTGAGCGAGCCGAGACCCGGGCCCACTTCGAGCACATGGTCGGTGGGCTGCACACCGGCCTCGCGCACGATGCGCCGCACGGTGCCTGGGTCGATCACGAAGTTCTGGCCGAACTTCTTCGTGGGGCTGATGCCGGCGTCTGCGGCGATACGGCGGATGTCGGCCGCGCCAAGCAGCCTGCCGGCGGCTTGGGCGGGAGTTGGCGATGCGGATGCGGGTTCGGTCATGGTCGGTCCTTGTGGTGGGTCTGTGGGTGTGCGGGGCGGGCGGCGGTTCTAGTACCAGCCGTAGTGTTCCGAGTGTTCCCAGGCCTTGTTGGGTGAGCCGTAGCGGCCGGCGATGTAGCTCAGGCCCCAATCGATCTGCGCGGCGGCGTCATCGCGGTAATTGGCGCCGAACGCGGCCATTTTGCTCGGCGGCAGCGACTGTGGAATGCCGTATGCGCCCGACCACGGGTTCTCCGCGTTCCAACGCCAGCCTGATTCGCGGTTCCACAGGTTCACCAGATTCTGCCAATTCTTGCCGGTCCAGCCGTATTGCGCGGCGGCGCCAGCGGCGTATGCCTGCGCGGCGGCGGCCGTCGGCCGGTACAGGCGGCTTCCTGCGGCCGGATTCGACGGTTGCTGGGTTGGTTGCTGTGTCGGCTGTTGGGTCGGCTGTTGGGTCGGCGTCGGTTTCTGCGTCGGTTGTTGGGTGGGGGTCTGTGTCGGCTTCGGCTGCTGTGTCGGGGTCTGGGTCGGGGCTTGCGTTGGCTGCTGCGTTGGCTCGCTTGTGCTCGGTTCCGGATCCGGTTCGGGTGTCTGCGTCTCGCTCGGCTCGGGGCTGCTTGTGCCCGCTGTGGGGTCGCCTGTGCTGTCGTCCGTGGCGTTGCCATCGTCACCGCTGTTGTCATCCGCGGCGCCGTCATCGGCGTCATCGCCGGCGTTGGCGCCGGTGTCCGCGTCGTCGTCGGTCTTTGCGGGGGCCTCAGGGCCGACCGCGATCACTTCGTCGAGCGCCACCTTCGTCACCGTCTCGTCGGTCTGTTCGCGCGTCTGTGCCTTGCCGTCCACATACGTCACACGGTAGGTAATCTTCTTCTCGCCGTTCACACCCGCCTGTTCCACGCGCGTCTCGCCTGGCGCGAGCGAGGCGTCGGTCACGAGGCGCGTGACGTACGGGATCGATTCGGTCGCGGTCTCGTCGCCGTAGGTCACGCGTTCCACGCGCAGAATCGTCTTGCCGCCGTCTTTTTCGACGCTCACGCGGTCGTCCTTGCCCAGCACGATGCTCTTGGAATCCAGGATCGACGCGGCGGGCAGTTTGCCGTTCGGAGCCACCGAGGTCTTGCCGTCGGCCACCACGGTCACCGGGCCGTCCGCGTTGACCACGAACCCGCCGGTGAGTTGGTTGTAGACGTTCTTGATGTCCACGCGCACGCGTGAGGCGGCCACCTCGTTCTGTTCGAAGAAGCTCAGCAGTTGTTCGGCGCTGTCGGCCACGGTCCAGAAGGGCACTTCCTGGCCATCGATGCTGATGGTGGTCTGGTAGGCGCTTTTCACCGTGACCACAGCATGGTTGGTCAACGCGCCGGCGGATGTGGATTGCACCAGGTCGTGCGTCTTGACGTCCACGCCCTGCTCGCGCAGCAGGCCGGTCACTGTGGTGGCGTAGGTCGTCACATGCCGTGTCTCGCCGTTCACGCTCAGGGCCACGGCCTTGCGTGTGGTGCACAGGAAGAACGTGGCGCACAACGCGAACGTGGCAAGCGCGCAAATCACCACGCGGAGCCGCCGCAGGGCAGTGAATCGTTGCGGAGTCCATCGTCTGGCCATGGTTCCCCTTTGGGTTGTGTGAACAAAACAGCTGTCCTTAGATTGTACGCAGGCGCTGCGCCAACCCACCGCCCGTCTCATAGGCCTGTCCACGCCCGACACGGCTCGTCTGCAATCACCCGGCGGGGTAAGAAAAGAAGGGGGTGGGGGCGAGAGAGAAGGGGATGTTCTCGCCCCCGGCGGGAGGAAGCTGGTTGGGGGGATGCTTCTCCCGCACCAGAAGGCTTAAGTTGGGGGAGCCCTCTGGATTTACTTACTCAGAGGTAAGAATTATATTGCTGTTGAATTATCAACCATGCACGGCAAATAGTGTACACGGAGAATCGAGTCAACGCAAATCGAGCCTCCTGTCGGGATCGAACCGACGACCTGCCGCTTACAAGGCGGCCGCTCTGGCCATCTGAGCTAAGGAGGCATTGGACTTCGCCGCTCACGTCTGTTGCACACAGACGAAAGAACAGCATAGCAGCTTATGTGGAACGGTCAAGGCGAACCGCGGAAAACCCGCGCGTTTTCCGCGGTTCGCCGTCCGTGGCCATGCTATTCGGCGATCGGTTTGCCTTCGGCGCCGATTGACGGCAGGTCGCCTTCTACGCCCACCTGGTCGGGCTTGAGGCCGATCGCATCGAGCAGCGCGTCGAACATCGTGCCGCCGCTCGCCGAGTTCATGTCCCAGCGGTAGCCGTTGATCGTCACGGTCGGCGTGGACATCTGCCCTTCGGAGTTCTGCAGGTTCTCCTGGTGCGGCGTGTAGCCGAACACCGCGTTGAGCCAATCGTCATAGCTGCGTGTGGCGGCGTTGCCGGCCACTTCCTCGGGCACGCCGGCGTTGGTGAGCTGTTCCTTGATCTGCTCGTCGCTCACCGGCACATACGCGCTGCCCTCCTGCGGCTGGAAGCCTTCGGCGTACAGGTTCTGCACGGCGTGCAGCAGGTGGTCCGGGTTGCTGTCGTGGTCGCTCACGTACAGGATTGCGTTCGCCGCACGCGACGAGTAGTCGTCGGTCGAGAAGCGGTCCATGAACGCCATGAAGTGCAGGTCCAGGTTGATCTGCCCGGCGTCCACGAGCTTCGTCAGGTTGGCGTCGAGCTGACGGTTCACACTGCCGCAGCCCGGGCAGATGAAGTCCATGTAGATGCCGATCGTCGGCACGTTCTCCACGGCCTTGCCGTAGCCGTCCTTCGAGATGAGGATGCCGCCTTCGTCGTCGGCGTTGGTGGGGCGCGAATCGAGCGTCTTGAGCTGTTCGTGCGCCTGCTCGACCGTCAGGTCGGTGCCTGACGATTCGCCGCCCGACGCCTGAGGGTGCAGGCTGCGGTAGACTGCCACGCCCGCCACTGCAAGCAGGGCGACCACGACGGCGATCACAATGACGCCGATGATCGTCTGCTGTTTGCGTTCCTTTGCCTGCTGTTCGGCGCGCGCCTGCGCCTTCGCCCGCTGTTCGGCGCGGCGCTCGGCGTGCGTCTGACTGCGCGGCTCCTGCGATTTCTGTGCCATCGGGTTCCTTTCCTAAATCCTGTTAGGCAGTGTATGCGCCCGCCGGGTCATTGGCACCTGCATGGGCGAACATTCACGCAATGCTCACCATGTGGGCAAGGGGAACCAGTCCATCACCGGCGCCACCTCGAGATTGACGGCCGCGGCGAGCACGCACGCCACCGTCACGGCGAGCCAGACGAACTGGCGGTGATTTGCGCGCGCGGACCCCGTCAATGCGCTGTTCTGGCGCCGCGTCAGGCCGATCGCCCAGCCGGCTCCCAGCCGCAGCTGCTGCGACTTCGGGCCGAGCGCGCACGCGAGCCACGACACCGCCATCACCGCCGCTGCCGCCGCGCCCGCCGCCGACTGCGGCACGTCGTAGGGCACCGGCACCTGCACGGTCCAATCCCACAGCGCCACCGCGATGTCGGTGGTCGGCAGACCGGCGCCGACTGTGGCGAGGGCGAGCATGAGCACATAGACGAGCCACATCGCCAGCATGCGCGGCAGGGCGAACGCGGCCGCTTTGAGCGCGTGCCACGGCAAGGTCAGGACGCGCAACGCGCCGTCCGATGTGCGCGTCTGGCCAGCGCGGCGCAGCACGCGCATGGTCTGGGCGCTCGCGTCGAGACCGAAGGCGATGAGCAGCCACATGAGCATCGACGCGGCGATCAATGCGATGAGCGGCATCGACGCCGCGCACAGCGCGAGCGGCACCGCGAGCAGCGCACATGCGAGCCGCCCGCGCGCGGTGAGGCGCGGGCGCGGGTCGACGGGCGCAGAGGTGGCCAGTGGGTCGGGCTGCGCGGCCGGAAGCGGTTGCGCGGGGGCCGCCGTCGCGGGGGCAACCGCCGCGTTCGCCGCATCATATTGTGGCTGTAACCGCTGCAACGGCTGCGCGGGTGGCGGCGGTGGCGCGAAGACCTGCGTGCGCTCCTCGGGCCGCTCCGGCGGCAGGGCCGTGGTGCGCGCGGCGGCCGACACGGTGCGCGCACCCTGCGGCAGGGCCTGCGTGGCCGCTTCGGCCGGTTGTGCAGACGTTGCAGGCACCGCGACCGTCGGCACAGGATCCTCGATTTCGCCTTGCGCCAGCGCGGATGCGTGCAGCTCGGCCGGATCGTAGCTGATCATCGCCGTCGGCATCGATTGCGCGCGCCACAGGCGGCGCGGATTGTCCACATACTGGTTTTTCCTCAGCGCCGCTCCGCTCATGGGAGCGGGGGAATCAAAAGGGAGCATCGGCTCCGGTGTCTGCCATGCGTCTGCTTGGATGGCCTCGAGCAGTTGCGCCGGCGTGCACCGCTGGCGCGGATTCGGGTCGAGCGCCGCGCGGAATGCCTGCAATGTGCGCGGGGGCAGCCCCTGCAGGTTCGCGTTGCCGGCGGCCTCGCGCTGCAGCACCGCCATCATCGGCTGCGTGCCGAACACCGGCGCGCCCGTTGCGGCGAATGCGAGCACGGACGCCGTGGACCACCAGTCGGTCGCGTCGTTCGCCTCCACGCCTTCGATGATCTCCGGGGCGATGAACCCTGGCGTGCCCATCACGAGGCCTGTGCTCGTCACATGGCTTTCGCCCTCGCCCATCGCGATGCCGAAGTCAACGAGCACCGGCCCCGTCACCGAGATCATCACATTGGTCGGTTTGATGTCGCGGTGCACAATGCCCGCCGCATGCACCGCGCGCACGGCGTCGATCAGTTTTGAGGCAAGCCGCTCCAAATCCTCGCCCACATACCGGCCATTCTGCATCACGTCTTCGCGCAGGTTCTTGCCTTCGATCAGTTCGGTCACAATGAACGCGAGCGCGTCGTCGATCTCCATGTCGACGATGCTGCACACCCCCGGGTCCTTGATGCGTTTGAGCGCCATCGCCTCGCGGCGCAGGCGCTCGCGGGCGGTGGCCTGCGCGCGTTGCGAGGCGGTGTCTTCGTCGTCGAGCGAGTCACGCAGGATCTTCATCGCGTAGCTCGTGCCGCCGCCGTCCACGACGCGCCACACCGATCCCATCGCGCCCGTGCCGAGGCGTGAGATGAGCGTGTATCCACCGACGATGTCGCCGGGCTCCAGATTCAACGCGTGCAAATCACTCATAATGTTCTATCGTACGGTTTGCGCGCACAATTGCGCGGATTGTTCACGGTGTGTTCACTGATCCTGGTCTGTGGCCGTGTTCGCGGCGGCGTTCGTGGCCGCGCCTGTGCCGGCCCGCGACGGCGTTGGCGCGTCGAGCGAGGGGTCGAGTTCGTCGACCAGTGCGGAGCGCACGGGCGAAAGGCCGTCGTGGTGCGTCGTCTCGCGGAAGTGGTGCTTCTTCGTGGTGATGCGGTGCGTGCGCTTGAGCTCGGCGTTCAGCTGGCCCACCGAGTCCGCCAGGCGCAGCATCTCCGCGCGCATGAGGCGCATCTCCGCGTCGTTGTATGACGACGAGGATGCGGAACCGGCGCCGTCCGGTTTCTTCGTCACATTGACCTGGTCGATGATCCATGACGAGATCATGGCGCTCACAATACCGATGAGGGCGATGCCGGTGAGCATCAGCCCCACGGCCACGATCTTGCCGGTGTCGGTCACGGGGTAGACGTCGCCGTAGCCCACCGTCGTCACCGTCACGAACGCCCACCACAGCGAAAGCGGGAACGTGGTGATCGTGGCGTTCGGCGCCAGGTGTTCGGCGGAGTATTCGGCGAGCGCGCCCACGTAGATGAGCATGAGGATGGCGCTCGTGGCGTAGAGCGTGATGCGCCCGCGGGTCATGGCGCCGGCGCTGCGGTTGAAGATGTGCAGCATCGGGATCAGGCGCAGCATGCGCAGCGGGCGGAAAATCGGCAGTGCGAGCGTCAACAGCAGCAGGATGTTCTTGCGGAACCACAGCCATTTGTTCGGCGCTAGGAACAGCTCCACCACGTAGTCGACGCCGTACACGACCCACACGGTGTTGATTGCGATGAAACAGCCCTGCAGATGGGTCTGCGCGAGGATCTGCCATGAGTATGCGAACAGGAACACCGCCGACAGGATGAATAGCGGTATGTTCGTGATCCGTTCCCATTTCTCAAGAGTCATACTGTCGATTGTACGGGCGAACAGGCGGCGCGGGCGCTGGCTACTGCACGGGTGAACAGGGCTGCGGGCAGGCGAAACTCCGGGGCGATTGACAAGTTCGGCCCCTCGTGTAAACTGAACCAGCAGTTCGTCATGGTAATTCATGATGGACATGGAGAATCCATGATGGGCGAACGTAGAAGTTTGTTGCCGCGTCGATGTCGACGGCTGCAGATGGAAACACCACAATACAAGTAGTCCCCTCACAACGGATCGTTCGGCACGTACCTGCCGATGAAAGGATGAACAAAATGGCAGAAGTCATTTTCGATCACGTCACGCGTATCTACCCGGGCAACGACAAGCCGTCGGTGGATGACCTGAATCTCGATATCAAGGATGGCGAGTTCCTCGTGCTCGTCGGTCCTTCCGGTTGCGGCAAGTCGACCACCCTCCGTATGCTCGCGGGCCTCGAAGAGGTCAACAAGGGCCGCATCCTCATCGGTGGCAAGGACGTCACCACGATGCAGCCGAAGGATCGCGACATCGCCATGGTGTTCCAGAACTATGCTCTGTACCCGCACATGACCGTCGCCGACAACATGGGCTTCGCCCTGAAGATCGCCGGCACCCCGAAGGAAGAGATCCGCAAGCGTGTCGAGAAGGCCGCTGAGATCCTCGACCTGACCGAGTTCCTCGACCGCAAGCCGAAGGCACTGTCCGGTGGTCAGCGCCAGCGTGTGGCCATGGGCCGTGCAATCGTCCGTGAGCCGAAGGTCTTCCTCATGGATGAGCCGCTGTCGAACCTCGATGCGAAGCTCCGTGTGCAGACCCGTACCCAGATCGCCGCCCTGCAGCGCCAGCTGGGCGTCACCACCCTGTACGTGACCCACGATCAGACCGAGGCCCTGACGATGGGCGACCGCATCGCCGTCATCAAGCTCGGCATCCTGCAGCAGGTTGGCGCCCCGACCGAGCTGTACGACCGTCCGGCGAACGTCTTCGTCGCAGGCTTCATCGGTTCGCCGTCCATGAACCTCAACACCCACCCGGTGGTGAACGGCAAGGCCAAGATCGGCGCCGACACCATGGAGCTGCCGAAGGAAGCCCTCGACAAGCTGACCCCGGAAGACAACAACGAGATCGTCGTCGGCTTCCGTCCGGAAGACGCATCCCTGGCCGCGCCGGATGAGGCGAACGCCTTCTCGCTCAAGGTCGTGAACGTCGAAGACCTCGGCTCCGACGGCTACATCTACGGCAACATCATCACCGACGACTCGGTGGCCGCCGAGCAGACCTCGATGATGTCCGACCAGAACAAGCTGACCACGATCCGCGTCAACCCGCGCGTGCTGCCGAAAGTCGGCGACATCGTCAAGATCAAGGTCAACCCGGCCAAGATGCACCTGTTCGCTCCTTCTACAGAGCTGCGTCTAAACTAGTCTTGACGGGGATTGCTGTGCCCCGCCAATGAACAACACAAGGTCCTTTCTCTCTCTTGTCACCTTGTGACCGAAGCCCCGCGTTGCAGCGGGGTTTCGGCGTTTTATGAGACCCAGGACCGAGTGGTGCGTGGCGCGTGCGCGCCGCACACATAGTGAGGTAGAGTAGCGACTATGAGTTTGAGCGACAACAACGGCCATTTGGACCCCCGTGCGTTGAAAGCCACGTCGGTCAAAGCCACCGACCCCGCATCGCCGGCGGACGAACCCGCTTCGCTGAAGATCACGTCCGCGAGCGCCGACCCCAAGATGTTCATGCTTCCATGGGAAAAGCCGCTCGCCACATGGCCGTCCGACCTGCTCGTCAACCTGCCGCGAGGCATCTCCCGCCACATCGTGCGCTTTGTGCGCGTGGGCGACCAGGTGTACGCGATGAAGGAGATCACGCGCAGTGTCGCCGAACGCGAATACGAGCTGCTGCGCCAGCTGCAGAAGCTCAACCTGCCCACCGTGCAGCCGATCGCCGTGGTGACCGGCCGCCACGACGACCAGGGTGAGCCGCTCGAGGCGATCCTTGTGACGAAGCACCTGCGCTTCTCGATGCCGTACCGTGCGCTGTTCGCACGCACGCTGCGGCCCGACACCGCCGAAAAGCTCATCGACGCCCTGGCCGTGCTCATGGTGCGCCTGCACCTCGCCGGTTTCTACTGGGGCGACGTCTCGCTGTCGAACGTGCTGTTCCTCAAGGACGCCGACGCGTTCTCCGCGTTCCTTGTGGACGCCGAGACCGGCGAACTGCAGATCAACCTGACCGAAGGCCAGCGCGAATACGACATCGACCTGGCGCGCACCAACATCATCGGCGAACTCATGGATCTGAGCTCGGGCCAGCTGCTGCCGCCCGACGTGGACGAGATCGAGGTGGGCAACCGGCTTGTGGACCGCTACCACTCGCTGTGGAGCGCGCTCACCGACACCGACAACCTGAACCCGAACGAGATGTGGAAGATCGAGCAGCGCGTCAACCGCCTCAACGAACTCGGCTTTGACGTGGACGAGCTCGAGATGAACACGACCGACGACGGCAAGCGCGTGCTCGTGCGCCCGCGTGTGGTGGACGCGGGCTACGCGAACCGCAAGCTGCTGCGCCTGACGGGCCTTGATGTGCAGGAGAACCAGGCGCGCCGTCTGCTCAACGACCTGGACGCCTACCGCGCCTCCACATGGCGCGACGGCGAGGATCTGGAGATTGTGGCGACCGACTGGATGCGCGAGGTGTTCGAGCCCACGGTGCGCATGATCCCGCCGGAATACCGTGCGCAAATCGACCCCGCTCAGTTCTTCCACGAGGTGCTCGACCACCGCTGGTACATGGCGGAGAAAGCCGGCCACGACGTGCCGATGCCAGTCGCGGTGGAAAGCTATGTGCGCGACATCCTGCCCACGCAGAAGCTCGATTCCAAGGAGCTCGACGAGCTCAACGCCGAAGCCGACTCCGGTGTGATCGACGAGCAGTCCACCTACGGCGACGACACCGCGCACGACGATTACAACCCTGAATACGATCAGGACGCCGCCGTCTGGGCGCAGTGACGGGTCTGTTGGAGATGTCCGGTGCGGCGCCGATGTGCGTCAATGGGCGAGCATCTCGCGGACGATCTCGTCGTCGCTCATCGAAGATGGATAGTAGGTCGGCCAGTGGTCCATCTCCTTGGCCACCTCGTCATGGGAGTCGCCGATGAAGATGTGGAAGTGTGCGGCGTGGCCTGGTGAGATGCCGTGGTCCGAGAATTGCACGACCTTCGGCGCGCCGTCGGGCACGTCGCCGACGGCCGTGAACAGGTACCGCACTCCACGGTTGCCCTTCGGGTAGTCGAGGATGCGGTATCCGTCGTAACGGTAGGCCGCCGTAACGTTGCCGCCTTTGCCCATGAAGGTCATGCTGTCGCCGTCGATCGCGATGGACTCCACTTTGGAGCGGTAGCCGGTTTCATAGTATTTCCTGTATTCGTCCGCGTTCTTATCGCCGGTCGCGGCCTTCGCCTCCATGACTTTGTCCAGTTTGCCTGTTGTGAGCAGTGGATAGACGGAGCGCCATTGGCCGGCGTAATCGTCGATTGAACGGTCGTGTACATCCTGCGTGAGGAACCAGCCGTTGGCCGGGTCGTCGGCGAGTACCTGCTGCGTGATCGCCGTGAGCCAGTCGAGCAGTGTTGCCTTGTTTTCGGGAAGCTGTTCGGTCACCGAGACGATCGTCTTGTGGCTGTCACGGGCCGCGGCGTTGAGTTTCTCGGCGAAGCCGCTCATCTCCTGGGGGTTGGTGACGAGCATGTCCACGTCGTGGCCTGAAACGGTGGCGAGCGCGCTTTTCAGATCGGCCGGCGACGGTTCGGCCTCGTTGTTCACCGCGTTCGTGTATGCGGCCGGAGTCTTGTCGACGGCGCCGATGTACTCAAGCAGATGGCTGATGATCGATTCGGTCGCGACGTAATTGCGCTGGACGCCGTTGGCGCGCGCCTTGTTGATGAGTGCCGCATATTCGGCATAGTCGGCGTTCCACGCATTGGCGTGGCGGCGTATGGTCGCTGCGGTGGCGCTGGAGTCGCCGGCATGGTCGATGTACGCGTCGGTCATCGCCTCCGATGCCTTGAGCACAGCGGTCGGACTGAACCACAGATGTGGATTGGATCCGCTGTGGTGGTGATGGTGGCCGGCATGCTCTTCGTCGTCTGCGTGACCGTGGTCGTCGGCGGTGACGCCCATGAGCGAGGCGACATTGACGATGCGTTGCCGTTTGGCGTCAAGCCGGGCCTTTTCCGCCCATCCGTCGTACCCCGCGCCGTTGAGGACCACGATGTCGGCGCGGGATAGTTTCGCGAGGTCGGCTGGCGTGGGTTCGTAGTCATGGGGGTCTGCGGAAGTGGAGTTGATCAACGAGGTCACCGTGGCGCAGGGACCGCCGAGCTGCTGTGCCAGCGAACCCCACTGATTGACGGATGCGACCACGGTGAATGTGGCATCGCAGGAATCGGGCTGTCGGGAGCCCGTGGCCACCGGGGCCGTGTCGTTTGCGTCTTGCGGGCGCAGAACCGCGATGCCTCCGGCGATAAGGCCGCATACGGCCATGCCGGCGATGAAGGCGAGGAGGAGATGGAGTGGGGAGCGTCGCATATTCGCGGTGTTGTTGGGGACGGGCATGGTTGGGCTTTCTACGTACGGTGCCACGCATGGCGGTCAGTGGTTCTTATTGAGAACTGTTCTCAATAAGAACCATAGCAAATTGAGCATGATTCGCAGTGGCTGGGTTGTGCAACGGCGGTGCGCCTAGGGCTCTGCGGCGTGTCGCCGCCACGGTGGGGCAAGGCTGGAATGCGTGGTATTGGTGCAGATCGGCTGTTTCTGTCATGCTTTCCGTCCGGTGATTCGCGCGTGGTGATGCCCGCTGACAGGCGGCGTGTCGTCCGTTAGCGTGAGATGCAACGGTTGCTTCGTGGAAGGTGGACGAATATGGAAGCCCGGCATGTGGAACATCTCATCATCGGTTTCGGCAAAGCGGGCAAGACCCTTGCCGCGCGCATCGCGAAGAACGGCGGCCGTGTCACGCTCGTCGAGCGTGACCGGGCCATGTACGGCGGCACATGCATCAACATCGGCTGCCTGCCGTCAAAATCACTGATACTCGACGCCTATGCCGCGCGGCGCGACGGCAGGGAGTCCCAGCAGGCGTTCGCCGAGGCGATGTCCGCGAAGACGGCGCTCACCTCGAAGCTGCGCGCGGCGAACTACGCCAAACTCGACGCCCTTGACGGCGTGACGGTGCTTGACGGCTCCGCGCGCTTTCTGGGCCCGCGCACCGTGCTTGTGCAGCTCACCGACGGTGGGGAACTGATGATCCAGGCCAAGCATGTCTACATCAACACCGGTGCGCGGCCACGAATCCCCGACATTCCGGGAATCCGCGAAACCCCGGGCGTCTACGACAGCACAGGCATGCTTTCACTGCCGGAGCTGCCGCGGCGTGTGGCCGTTCTCGGCGCGGGGTTCATCGGACTCGAGTTCGCGTCGATGATGGCCGATTTCGGTGCGGAGGTATGCGTGCTCCAGCATGATTACCGTGTGCTGCCCAATGAGGACGCCGATGTTGTGCAGGCCATCCATGGCATGCTGGAGAAACAGGGCGTGCGGATCGTCACCAATGCGAACGTCACGCGCGTGTATGCCGGCGAGCATGGTGCGCCCGTCGTCATCGAGGCGGATGTCGACGGCACGGCCACCCACTTCAGTGCGGACGCCATGCTGGTGGCGGTGGGCCGCGTCCCTGAAACCGCGGGGCTCAACCTGACTGCCGCGGGCATTGAGACCGACGCGCGCGGCGCGATCATCGTGGACGACCTGCTGCGCACGACCGCCGACCAGGTGTGGGCGATGGGTGATTGCAACGGCGGTCCGCAGCACACATACATCTCGCTTGACGACTCGCGCATCGTATGGTCCCAGATCGGTTCCTCGAGGGAATCCGCCATGCCGTACCGGCGCACGGAACGCAGGAATGTGCCGTCGTGCGTGTTCCTGCACGTGCCGTATGCGCGCGTGGGGCTCAACGAGCATGACGCCACGGCGCAAGGCGTGCCGGTGCATGTGCACACACTGCCTGTCTTCTCCGTGCCGAAAGCCGTGGTGATGCGCGAGACGGAAGGGCTTCTCAAGGCGCTGACCGACCCGTCGACGGAACGGATCCTTGGTGTGACTCTGCTGTGCCCGGAGGCGCACGAGATGATCAACACCGTCAAGGTGGCGATGGATTGCGGCGCCGACGCCAACTACATGCGCAACGCAATCTTCACGCACCCCACCATGACCGAAATCTTCAATGACCTGTTCGCGTAGGGACGCCACCGCACGAATCACCATCACGCCTGCAATGGTGATTCGTGCGGCCGGGTGCCGCATGCGGACCGCCGCTTAGCAGGTCGCCGCGCTCACTCTGCGGCTGCGGCTTCGCGGCGCGCGCGGTCCGCCGCGTACATCGCGATGCCGGCGGCGACCGACGCGTTGAGCGACTCCACCGCGTTCGACATGGGGATGCCGGCGATGCAGTCGCACGCCTCGCGCGTGAGGCGGCTTAGGCCCTTGCCTTCCGACCCGAGCACAATGACGAGCGGGTCGGTCTCGAAGCCGGTCTCGCCGACGAGCGCGCTGCCGCCGCCGTCGAGCCCCACGCTGTAATAACCGCGCTCCTTGAGCGCCTCGATCGCCTTCGTCAGATTGACGACGCGCGCCACCGGCATGTGCGCAGCGGCGCCGGCGGACACCTTCCACGCGGTCGCGTTGACCGAAGCGGAACGGCGTTCGGGCAGGATTACGCCGTTCGCGCCGAACGCGGCGGCCGAACGGATGACCGCGCCGAGGTTCTGCGGGTCGGTGATGCCGTCGAGCGCGATGAACAGCGGGCGTGCGGCGATGCGCGCCGCTGCCGAGTTCGCCGCCTCCATCGCCTTCGCCTTGCGTTCGGCGCGTTCGGCGAGCTCGATGAGCGACGAATACTGGAAGGGCTGCGCCTTCATGATCACGCCCTGATGGTTCGTGGAGCGCGCGATGCGGTCCATCTCCAAGCGGTCCGCCTCGAGCAGGTTCAGGCCGTTCGTGCCGGCCAGACGCACGATCTCGCGCGTGCGGTCGTCATGTTCGAGCCGCGACGCCACATACAGCGTGCTCGCCGGCACGCCGACGCGCAACGCCTCGAGCACGGCATTGCGGCCGATGACCAGGTCGTCGGAATCCGACGTGAACTTCGCCACGCGGCGGCGGGCCGCCAGACGCGGGTCGGAACGCTGGCGCTTCTCCGCCTGCCTCTTGGCCTTGAACGCCTTGTGGTACACGCGGTCCTCGGCCTTGGGAGTGGGGCCCTTGCCCTTGAGTTTGTTACGATGCTTGCCGCCCGACCCCTTGGTCGGTCCTTTCTTGCTAACCATGCGTCCAATTCTTTCAGCACCCCGCGCCAAAAACGCCGCCATCCACGCACGCAATGGCGCAGATTGTGCATATAGAGTAAGAGTATAGGATGCGGCCGTGTCCGCTTGTAGACAAACGGCTATGGAATAATAGCAACCGAATGCGGCACCGCGGTTGCGGGGCCGTGCCAATAACCGCGCAGTCCTGTAGCGGCCACCGGCTTGTGTTGCGCCGACGACTCGACTGACTACTCCGCGGCTGACCGAGGAGAACAACAACTATGGATGATCGCATCATAGATCCATCCGCTCTTTCCCGCGAACCCCACGTGGAACCAGAGGATGCCAAGGAAACCCAGGAGGTGAAGGCGCAGCAGGCTCTGCTGAACGACGTCGATCCGTCGCTCACCGATGCCGATCAGGTGGCGCAGGCGCTCAATGTAGACCCGCGCACCGGCCTGAGTTCCGACGAAGCCAAACGCCGACTCGACAAGTTCGGCCCCAATGAGCTGGCCAGCGCACCGCCGGTCCCCAAGTGGAAGAAGTTCCTGCAGCAGTTCCAGGACCCGCTTGTCTACCTGCTGCTCGCCGCCACCGCCATCTCGCTTGTGGCGTGGATCATCGAAAAGGTGAACGCGGCGCCGGGCGCCGAAGGCGAGGCGCTGCCGTTCGACTCCATCGTGATCGTGCTGATCCTGATCGTCAATGCCATCCTGGGCTATATGCAGGAAGCGAAGGCGGAAGAGGCCGTCAACGCGCTTTCCGAAATGACCGCACCCACGTCCAACGTGCTGCGCAACGGCCGTGTGGAACGCATCAACACGACCGACATCGTGCCCGGTGACATCCTGGTGCTTGGCGAAGGTGACACCGTGCCGGCCGACGGCCGACTGCTCGCCGCCGCGAGCCTGCGCATCGCCGAGGCGTCGCTCACCGGCGAATCGGTGCCGGTGGGCAAGAAGCCCGCCACGCTCGACAGCGCGAAGGCGCTCGGCGACCGCGCGAACATGGTGTTCAACGGCACGTCCGTGACGCAGGGCACCGGCCGCGCCATCGTGACCGGCACCGGCATGAACACGCAGGTGGGCAAGATCGCCGACCTGCTCCAGTCCACCGAAGACGAGGCCACGCCGCTGCAGAAGGAGATGAACCACGTCTCCAAGATCCTCGGCATCGCCGTGTGCATCATCGCCGTGGTCGTGCTGCTCGCGCTTGCGGTCCTCGAAGGCTTCCACAGCGTGCACGACGTGATCGATTCGCTGCTGCTCGCCGTGTCGCTCGCCGTCGCGGCCGTTCCTGAAGGCCTCGCCGCGATCCTGACCGTGGTGCTCGCGCTCGGCGTGCAGCGCATGGCCGCCCACCACGCGATCGTCAAGAAGCTGCACTCGGTGGAGACACTGGGCTCCGCTTCGGTGATCTGCTCCGACAAGACCGGTACGCTCACGCGCAACGAGATGACCGTCGAACGCGTGGTCGTGCCGTCGGGCGAAGTCGAACTGACCGGCACCGGCTATGCGCCGGAAGGTGACATGGTCTCCATCGACGGCTCCGCGGTCCCCGAGAACGTGGCGAACGAAGTCCTCGCGACGCTCGGCGCGGGCACGCTCGCGAACGACGGCGAACTGCGCGCCGGTGAGAAGCCCGGCACGTGGGAGATCGTGGGCGATCCGACCGAGGTCTCGCTCGTCGTGGCCGCCCGCAAGACGCACGCGGACAAGAAGTTCGCGCACTTCGACCGCGTGGCCGAAATCCCGTTCACGTCCGAACGCAAGCGCATGTCCGTCATCACGCGCAACGCGACCGACGCCGGCAAGCTCACCGTCTTCGCGAAGGGCGCGCCGGACGTGCTGCTGAGCTACTGCGACCGCATCTACGTGAACGGCGCGATCCGCAAGCTCACCGAAGGCGACCGCCAGGACATCCTCGACACCGTCGAGCGCCTGTCGCGTGAGGCATACCGTACGCTCGGCGAGGCGTTCCGCCCGCTCGAGACCGATTCGCTCGCGCAGATCCCGGGCATCCGCACGAACTCCGCCGGTGAGATCTCCGATATCTCCGAGCAGGCCGAGGCGATCGAAGCCCATCTGGTCTGGTGCGGCATGGTTGGCATCATCGATCCGCCGCGCACCGAAGTGCGCGATGCGGTCGCCGAAGCGCACCGCGCGGGCATCCGCACGGTCATGATCACCGGCGACCACCCGCTCACCGCCGCCCGCATCGCCTCCGACCTCGGCATCATCGCCAAGGACGGCAAGGCGCTCACTGGCGACGAGCTCGACGCGATGGACGAGGCACAGCTCGACAAGGCGACCTCCGAAGTCTCCGTGTACGCGCGTGTGGCTCCTGAGCACAAGCTCAAGATCGTCGAATCGCTGCAGCGCCAAGGCAACATCGCGGCCATGACCGGCGATGGCGTCAACGACGCTCCGGCCGTCAAGTCCGCGGACATCGGCGTGGCGATGGGCATCACCGGCACCGAGGTGACGAAGCAGTCGGCGAAGATGATCCTGGCCGACGACAACTTCTCCACCATCGTGGCCGCCGTGCGCGAAGGCCGCGGCATCTTCGACAACATCCGCAAGTTCCTGCGCTACCTGCTCAGCTCCAACGTGGGCGAGGTCTTCACCGTGTTCTTCGGCGTCGTGCTCGCCGGCTGGCTCGGCATCAAGAACCCGGAGTCCGTGGGTGTGACCGTGCCGCTGCTCGCCACGCAGCTGCTGTGGATCAACCTGCTCACCGACGCCGCCCCGGCGCTCGCGATGGGCGTCGACCCGATGACCGAAGATGTGATGAACCGCAAGCCGCGTAAGCTCACCGACCGCGTGATCGACGGCGCGATGTGGGGCGACATCGTCTACATCGGCATCATCATGGCGGCCGTGACGCTGATCGGCATGGACATGCACCTGACCGGCGGCCTGTTCACCGACCGCTCCGTGGACGCGATGGGCCACGACGCGCAGATGGTGGAGGCCCGCACGATGGGCTTCACGATCCTCGTGTTCGCCCAGCTGTTCAATGCGCTTGCCTCGCGCAGCCACCTGCAGAGCGCCTTCGTGGGCCTGTTCTCGAACAAGTGGCTGTGGGGTGCGATCGGCCTGTCGATTGTGCTGCAGCTGCTCGTGATCTACGTGCCGTTCCTCAACACCGCGTTCGGCACCACGCCGCTGCCGCCGATGGCATGGCTCGAGTGCATCGGTCTGGCGTTCTTCGTGCTCGTCGCCTCGGAGATCCGCAAGGTCTTCCTGCGCATGCGTGCAAAGAAGTGATTCGGCCCTACTGAATGACAATGGGGGTCCGGTTCCATGTGAACCGGACCCCCATTTTGCTGTGCCGGTAGGAGTGCCGCCGCTATCTTTGGGGGATTTCGCCGTTACGGTCACTGTTTTCGCCGTTATGGTCACCGTTTTCGCTGTTTTCGTCACTTTTTGACCTGATTTATGACGGAAACAGTGAAAACAGTGGCATAAACAGCGAATTCGAAGCGGTGCGGTGGTGCAGATATTTTTGTCAAGTTTTGTTTTGAGATGATGCCGGAATCTTAGGATTCCTTTCCGCTAAAAAGTTCCTTTCCTGGCCCCTTCTGTATGTATCTTTACAATAGCCATGGAAGACAGTGTCGTTAATATGTTCGCACGGATTGAATCATATGCGTGTTCGAGATAATGAACCGGCGTTGCTCCTCCAACGATCCTTGCATGACCGACATGGGCAAGCAGGAATCGGTGCTGTACACCAACCCTAAACAGTATCGATCGGATCCGATTCCCAATGCGAAGATGCCTGCACTAGTCTCAAAGACGGTTGTGGCATGTTCGGGATTAATGGCGTCCATAAGAACCGCGCATTTACGTTTCGCTAGCATCTGATTGTTTGTGTAGCTTAGGCGGCGCAAATCCAGTTGCTGATTATGGATAAGCATATGGTAAAAATCTAGTTGTGGAACTGCGCCGGTATTGCGAAGACCAATCTGATACTTCAATCCAGTGAGGTGGGGGAAATTCTCTCGCTTCCACTCAATTCGGATCGAGTACCCGTCTGAGCAGATTACGCTGGTTGAACGGTCGGCTAAATGCGTCTCATACCACAACGCTGCCGCACGTGCTTGTGTAATGAGTCTTCCCTCTACAGATGCCAACTTTCATCCATCCGTTCAACAGCATAAAGAGCGGAAACGGGCGATGACCAATCGCCCGTTTCCAAAGACTTGCTGAATCATTCGTTTCTGTCGGCTACATGACACAATCTCCATTGCTGGAGATGGTAAATGACCACACTACGAGTGTTTCGACCGGTCACGGGCCTAGATGTCCATTGACGCCACGCTGGTCTTGCATGGGATACATCTGCGGTAGCTGATTCAGTTATTCTTTGATTGACTTGCCAGATAAATCACTGCTGGACCTCTTGGCTGAGCCAACACTTCAAGTATATCGCTTGCGTACGATATGACTAGGGTGCTCATTGCGAGACGCCATTCGTTTCGTCTTGCTCTACAATATTGCAGTGATGCTTGAAATGCTCCTCCGCACCTGCAACCCTGAAGTACTGTCTGGCAAAATCTAGTATTTCATCACAGGTGTAATTGCTTGCTTCGATAAGTACATCACTGATTTCGTGAGAATTAACATCCAGTGCTTTCTTGAGCATCGAAGGCAGTATCAGTTCTGTACTCCTTGATGAATTCTTCGAGAGGTAATTCTGGCTGAACTGTTCGTATGAAGTGATGATTCTTCGAAGGGGGTTCCACATAAGGCTCGGTTCATTGTGTTTGTATGCGAAATTAAACTCATGCCATAATAAATCATACTCAGTTTTCACCACATGCTCTTTACTAATCGCTGGATTTATATAAGATATATTTTTTGTTTTATTTATTTCGAAGCAGAGGATCTTCTTATTGCCTGCTTTCCAAGTATAAGGCTTCGCATTCATATAAAAATGAATATTATGGGTGAGCATGACGAATATATCATTGCCTCGTAAGAGAGGATCTTGGTCGTGGTAGAAGGCCGTAAGGCAGTTATATATTAAGTATTGAGCCGTTGAGTCATTGCTGTTCATCGGATCATCAAAGATAACTGCCAACTTCTCAGAGGATTGTCTTGATTCTTCAAGTGACTGCAAAAAATAGAGGAAGGAAAGTAGATTCTTTTCCCCGGTGCTAAGAGTGGTGATAGGCCTTTCTTCGCCATCGGAAACAATTCGATATTGACCTTTTTGTCCCTCCTGGCCTTCGACGTGCTCCAGTTGAAAAGCATCGGTTCCTATTGCTTTCAGGGCATTGTTAATGAAATCAGCGGCTTTGTGCTCGTTGACGGTTTGCTCGATGGCGGTATCTTTCCGAGTCTGAACGACCTGTCTTTTAGCTTGTATCTGGTCTAGTTCTTTCTTGGCGATTTTCTTTTCTGTTTCGTATTGTAGTTTTTGAATTTCTAGATTCTTGTACTCTGGTTCGTTGATTGCATTGTAGAGATTTGCATACCGGAGTTTCTCGCGCGCTTCGTTTTGGTTCTTGACGATGTCTGAATGGTACTGTTGATTGTTTTCATTGAGTTTTTGCACTCGGTCAATAATGTTTTTTAGTTCGTTGGACGTAGAGGGAGGGATACTGTCCATGGAAGAGAATGGTTTGCGTCGTTTTTCTTCTACGGCCTTCTCCAGCATGCTCAGCTGGGCGTTTATTTGATTCCTGTATTCAGCGATAAGCCCATTGATGGCAGTCACTTCTTGATGCAGAGGGGAGTAATAGTGTTCGTAAGGCAATGTGGACGTTGTGTCTATGTCCTGCCTGCTTTTGCGTATCTCTTGAAGAAACTGTTCTATATTATGTTCTTGTTGATTGAATGACTCATCGAAGTATTGCCGCAGAAGCTCCCACCGCTCCTCTGTCAATGCGTTACCGCAGAATGCGCAGATTTCATCCTTGTCCTCCATGTGGGCGTTCATGCCTTGCTGGGCAAAAGATCTTTTCAGATCAGTGTCGATCCCGGGCACAGAGTTTACTTGAGGTTTGAGCGAGTTCTGTAGCAATTGATTGGCGATAATGAAAAGCTCGGATATGTCTAATGAATTTAAAAACGACGGTTCGTGATGAATGATATTTTCAAATGGGATTTCTCTGCATTGTTTTATGAGTTCATTGCTCTGTTGGGGGTCGAGGGGTTGGGCGAATTGCAGCTCATAGTTCACGTCGGTAATGTTATATGAGGGGCGAGCGATTTGTGGATTAGAGGTTTCTTTCACCTTTCGAGCTGTAGCGCTTAAATATTTTCTTATATTTTCTTCATTCTGATCATAACGTAATTTGGTGGCTTCGTACTTCTCTTCCATCTCGGTGATCTGCTTGTCGTATTCCTCTAACTCCTTGTTGCACGAGTTGATTATTCTCTGCGCTTCTGCATTCTCTTCGCCTAGAGAAAGCGCATTCAAAGGTTCATCGTTTGCGAGCATTGGGTCAAAACCCGAGAAGATGCGTACCAAATAGCCCTGCTGAGACAGATTGTCGTCCAAGATCGAAGTGAGGGTTGTCTTGCCTGTGCCATTTCTTCCGTAGAAGAAATTAACTTGAGAAAGCGTTATTCTCGGTTCCGAGAATTTAGGATGTTCGCTATTTGACAAGTCAATATTGATGCTCATGCTACGGAGGCTCATAATGATCTTTCCTCTTTTATGCTAGCTTTCCTATTGAAGTTCTTAGTGCATAGTTTATCAAACTTCGGTGAAATAGGCTGCTGTCTTTGCTGTCTAAAAGTGGGGCTGTGCGTCAAAAATGCGTGTCTTGGGTTCGCGTTGTTTTCTCTGTCGTGTGGTGTGATGGCGTGTGATTAACTTTTTTGGGTGTGTAATCCTCGCATTTGTTCAGCCTTGCTGTCCCCTACTGCTTAAAAGCGAACATAAATACTGCACAAGGTCGCCAAGGCTCCATTCGCGGTAGGCTCTTTAAGAGCAGTCCTACAGACACACTTGAAAAGAGCCGGTATAGATATTCCGGTACATGCCGACCAGAGGCGAAAGTCATGAGGCGGCCTCACGGTCTCATCGAGTATCGTGCGCTACAAGTCTTGAACTTAATTCAGGACACACTTTTAGCCCATGACTCCATCTTGCATGGTGAGCATAAATTTCTCGTTAAATAGCATATTTTGTAAAAATCTTCTTTGTTCGCCATGTTTTGTAGTCCTCAGGACTACAAAACATGGCGCCGTCAATGATTGTATGTTACTGTCTTCCTAAGCCACACTGGAGTGGTAGATATAATCAAAGAAAGGGGGTTAATTATAAAAGGAATATTAAAAAGGAGCGCAGCTGTTTTGCTGTCTGCGGTTTCGCTATTTAGCTTTACCGGAGTCGCTGGGGCTACCACTGTTCCGGTCTATGGGAAGGGTCATTATACGGAGACCTATTCTCAGGCAACCACAGGCCCGTGGTCTTCACAGCATGTGGTTGAGGTCACTTATCCCGATCAGACGTTGGTTACGTTCAGGGGCGCTTGGGCAGCGACGTACTACAAGTCATCGGCTGATCGACATGGATTGACGCTGAAGCATTTCTATGCTCAGTGGCGATAATTTCATTTCAGTGTTTGGGGCTGGTGTGTGCCAGCCCCAAACACCTTCTCCAGCCAGCAAGGGCAAAGCATGTATGAATTAGGGGGGTATGATGAGGCGAATAACTAGGGCTATTCTGCCGGGAATATTGGTAGCTGGATTGTTGGTGGTCGGTGGATGTGGTTCCAGCAATGGCGAAGCTTCGGCAGGGTCATTTGATGGTCCTTGGGGGCTGCAATATCGTGATGCTTATGACAAGGCGACATCGGAAGAGATCCGATCCATCCTCATTGATGAAAAAATAACCGATGCCGAATATGACCAAGTACTGCAGTTGTATTCCGACTGTTTGGGAACCCGAGGATACACATTGCTGATGGAGGGGGCGGACATTGGAGTCAAAGCTCCCCATGCGGATTCTGAGCGTATGCAGAGTGACATCCAGGACTGTGGTACCTCCACCGGATTCGCCGCAATCGAGTACCTCTACCAGATGACCGGTGAAAAGGCACAATCAAAGACAGTGGAAGCATTGGTCACATGTCTGCAACGCCATGGTCTTGCCGATTCGACGATGACGGTGGATGAATACAAACGTATCTATGAAGATGAGGAACTCGACAAACAAATGTTTGGGAAGTATTTTGATGAGGGAAACCCAGAGTACGATGCGGAAAAAGCGAAGGAATATTGGGCCTGTCAGGCCAATTCGGGCTCATAGGTTCGCAATATGCGTCTCAATGCCGCGCGCACCGACAAACGCCGCCATCTTGGGCGGCGCCATGGGAAGAGGGGGAGCGTATGCCCAAGGCAGCACGTAAGAAAAGGCTGCATGATCAGCGCAAGAGGACGGTGGGCATCTCCATCACCGCCATACTTGCCGCTGCGGCTTTTGCCGTTGGTTGTTCCGTTGCGTTGCTCACCTTGCATATGAGTGTTCCGGAGGATCTGCAGAGCACGCGACAGCCCGGAAGCATCACAGTGGATACGGGGGCATACGACAATGCGCAACCGGTGACGATTCGCGTCACGCAGGGTACCGACAATACGCTGCGTGCGCCGGTGGAAGGGATACTCACCCATTACGACTGTGCCACGGGCACAACCGTGGATTCCGGTAGCGCTCCGTTGGCGATTAATGGCCGGAACATACTGGCGCTGCACACGACCACCCCGTTGTATCGGACGCTGAAGAGCGGAGTGCAAGGAACCGATGTGCAGGCGTTGCATGATGAGTTACGCGCGCTCGGATATGCAGCTCCGGAATCTGACATTTTCGCGTGGGAGTCGGTCGAGGCGTTCAATGCGCTTGCAGATGCACATGGGACGGCCCCCGCCAGTGAGGAGAACGGATGGAGTGTCACACCGGATATGGTCATGTGGATTCCGTCGCGCAGTGTGATGATTAAGGAATGTCCTGTGCGTATGGGAGCGACATTGCAAACGGGTACGGATGTCATGCTCGCCGCACCATCAATCGTCGGCGCGGCGATTGTGCACGATGATTCAAACTCTGCGGCGACGGCCGCAACGCCACTGGTGGCTGGTATGCGCACGATTGGCATCGGTGTGGCATCGTTCGATGTCACACCCAACAGCAATGCTGAGCAGAGTGTGGAACCGCTCACCGGCCATGCGTTGCTTGACGCCATTGCCATGAGTCAGGAATACCAAGCGGCAGCGGCCGGAGACGTACAGGCAACCATGGGTGCCACACCAACGGATCAGTCTCAGTCAGCGATGGGCAATGCCGTGGATGTAACATACCAATGGCGTCTCAAAGAACCCATGACCGTAGCGTTCGTACCGCCTGCCGCTCTGTACGATGTGCATAACGGCAAGGCATGTGTGGTCGCGGATGGCGAACCGCGTGCCGTGACGATCGTCGCATCACAACTTGGGCGGGCCATGGTCACGGTTGAGGATGGTTCTACCTTGCATACTGTGGAATTGTCTCGTGCGAACGCCTCGGACAAGGACGGTATGAACGCGAAGGCATGCAGATGAGCGCCCGCGTCGAATTGCGTGATGTAGGGCACGGGTTCACCTCGCAGGCCATGCTGTTTCGCCACTTGAACGCTGTGCTGGAACCCGCGCATGTGTATGCGCTTACCGGACCGTCCGGTTCGGGGAAATCCACGCTCCTTTCGATCATCGCGGGTTGGCTGAAGCCGATGGAGGGCGCTGCCGAGCGTGTGGACTGTGAAGATGTGCATTGGGTGTTGCAAAATCCATACGGTGTAGCGCGCCGCACAGCACTTGACCATGTGGCGTTGCCGTTTATCGCCCAAGGTGAGCCGCATGAAATCGCGCGTGCCCATGCTGCTGAATTGCTGGATGTATTTGGATTGGTGAAATTGGCATACCGCCAGTTCATGGAGCTCTCCGGAGGCGAGGCCCAGAGACTCATGCTTGCTCGTGGGGTGGCATCAGCACCACAGTTGTTGCTGGTGGACGAACCGACTGCGCAGTTGGATCTGCATGCAGCGCGCACGGTCAACGAACGGCTGCATGCCCTTTCCATGTCGGGTGCGATTGTTGTGGTGGCCACGCACGATCCCAATACGCGCGATGCGTGTACTGACATCATTGATTTGCGTGAATACCAGCGCTGGTAGATTTGGCGGAGGCAAGCGGACATGTCCATGGAACCACAGGGAAAAACGTCAGACACACGACGTATGAGTCTGCGCGGGGTGGCTCTGGAAGCCGTGCTCAATGTGACAAGTGGCACCACGCGTGCCGCCTTGTTCGCCGTGCTGCTTGCCGCCGTCATATTCGGTTGTGCGGGGGCCGAGTTCCTGCAGTTGCGTGAAATCAATATGCGAGTCCGCGAATTTGTGAGCTCTGGGGCGTCCACTGTGCTTGTGGAGTATGCAGGGCGCATCGATGGGGCTGCGTGTGAATCATTGGCAAGCGTGGATGGCGTGCAGGCGGCCGGAGCCCTGCGCGCGGCATCCGCAAGGCCGGTTGCCGAGGTGCTGCCCATGACACCGTTGCCGGCGCTGGAAGCGACACCGGGTGCTGTGGAATTGCTGGCATCAGGCGATTCCATGGAGACCCACGCTTTGAGTGTTGCCGAGATGGATGGTGTATGGCTCTCCACTCAAGCTGCTGAAGTTGTCGGGGCGCAGGTGGGAGATACGGTGCCACTGTCCGATGGTTCGCGGATGCACATTGCTGGCATATATGCATCCCCGGAGGATGGACGTACGGGGAACACGTCGTATGCGGTGGTCATGCCCGTGCACAGCACGTCGGTCGGCAAGGGCTTCGACGTCTGCATGGTCAAAGCATGGCCGGTACCGCGGTCATTGGAATCATTGGCATTGATGAGCGTAAGGGAACTGTCGGGGAACCGTGATGACCAGCCGCATGTGCGTCAGCTGAATGCAACCTTGGGCTCGAAGTTGGAATCCGAAAGGATGTATGCATCACGGGGCACGGTGCATATGCCGTGGATGGCCTGTGCGTTGGCGATGGCCCTTGGTTTCGCGGCGATATGGTCACGGCGCCTGGAATTCGCGTCGGCCCTGCATTGTGGTGTGCCGAAGTTGGCGCTTATGGCGCAGTCATTGTTGGAAACCATGAGTTGGGAAATCATGGCGTTGGCGATATGCTCGCCGTTGTTCACTGTAGCATGGTTGGGATGGGAAGGCGCCGACGGCATGCAGGTGATCATGCTGATGGGCCGTTCCGCGATTGGGGCGCTTGCAGGTGCGATTTGTGGCGCATTGATCGCTGTGCTCTGTGTGCGTGAGCGAAACCTGTTCCGTTACTTCAAAGGCCGTGGATGACCCAGGCCTCTACATCATGCCGGAGGCGATGTTGTGGTCGAGGAGCCACTGGCGCAGGTCGGCGAATTCCTCGAGGCTGACTGAATGGTCGAGGCCGCGGTAGGCGTGCGCGGTGAGCCATGTGTGCTCTTCGAGCCATGCCAGCGTCTCGTTCACCAGGAACTTCGGGATCACCGTGTCGTTCGTGCCATAGCCATAGAAGACGGGGATGTCGAGCGAGGCGAGGCGGTCGTCGGCCGGGTGCGTGCCCGGTACAACGCCCGGCGCCACAAAACCGGAAAGGCAGATCGAGGCGCGGTAGCGTTCCGGGTGCACGCGCAGCAGTTGAGTGGCCAACAATCCGCCCTGAGAGAAGCCAATCGGCACTACGTCGCGCTCCGCCGGCACATTGCCGGCGACCCATGTGTCGATCGCCTGCGCGGCCGCATAGGCGTCGTAATCCAGATCCTCACCGCTCGGCACGGCGTCGTGCAGCCACGAATACGCGCCAGGCTGCGCGAAGAACCCGCCGTTGGACGGCTCCTGCAGCGTGATCGGCGCACGCAGCGACACGAAGTCGTTGTAGGGCGCCACATATTGCATCATGCCGGCCAGGTCGTCTTCGTTCGACCCCCAGCCGTGCAGGCACACGAACAGCGGCCGGTTCGGCTGTGCCGCGCCGCCCCCGCGTGACGTACGCGTCTGCGTGACTTCGAGCGGCTCCCCGAACCTGCCCGGCACCACGGGCGAAGGGCGGCCGACGAGAGGCTTCGGTTGCATTGCCTGCGCATCAGTAGTCATGCCTCCACCATACACGTGCGCGGAGCTTGCGCACGCGTGTGCGGCCCTGTGGCTACACTGGAACCGAACTGTTGTCGTTGCCGGGCCGCTCGGGCGCCGGCGCTAGGAGATGCTTGCCGATGCTGCTGTCCGACCGCGATATTCTGGCCGCTCAGGCCGAAGGGCATATTTCGCTCGAACCGTGGACTCCCGAGATGGTCCAGCCGGCCTCCATCGACGTGCGCCTCGACCGCTTCTTCCGGCTCTTCAACAACCACGCATACACGTACGTCGATCCCGCGGAAAACCAAGGCGAGCTGACCGAGCAGTTCGAGGTGGCCCCCGACGAACCGTGGATCCTGCACCCGGGCGAATTCGCGCTCGGCTCCACATGGGAGTACGTCAAGCTCGACGCGACGCTCGCCGCCCGCTTGGAGGGCAAAAGCTCGCTCGGCCGGCTCGGCATCCTCACGCATTCGACCGCCGGGTTCATCGACCCGGGCTTCGAAGGGCACATCACGCTCGAGCTGTCGAATGTCTCCACGCTGCCGGTCAAGCTCTGGCCGGGCATGAAAATCGGGCAGATGTGCTTCTTCCAGCTGAGCTCGCCAGCCGAGCACCCATACGGGTCCGCCGGCACCGGATCGCACTACCAGGGCCAGCGTGGCCCGACGCCGTCGCGGTCGTACGAACGTTTCTACCGCGCGCACATTGACGACTGATACGCCAAGGCCATCGACGAAGGGGAGGGGAAAGATGAGCCAGATTGATGAATCGGACCTGCAGTTTCCGGATGCCGGGAGCGGCGATGGGCATGACGACCCGCAGACCGAGCTGACGTCGTTCGACAGCTCGACGCTGATGTTCCCATCGGTCGGCGGTGACGACGAGCCGCAGCATACGCAGCCTGCGCAGCCACCCCAGCCGCCGGCGACACAACGCCGAAAGCCGAAATCGGCGGCATCCAGCAAGCCAGCGGCGCAATCCCAGCCGGCCGCACAGCCCGCGTCCGGCGACGGATTCGACCTGCCGGTGTGGGGCGCTGGCGCCACCGCACACGACGACGATGAGCCGACCCAGCTGTTCACGCCGGCCGACGCCGTGCAGACCAAGACGACGGCGATGCCGGCGATTGACAGCACCGGTGTGGAGCGCACACAGCTCATCGCGCAGAATGGCCCCACGCGCACCGTGGTCAACGATGTGAACGAAACCCATACCGCCGTGCCCGAACCCGACGCCCCCGCGTCCTTCGTGCCGATGGACGGCGGCGACAGCGGCGACGGTGAATCGCCCGAGCGCGCCGCGCCGAATGGTGGTGACGGCAAGCGCAAGAAGATCATCATCGGTTCCGTCTCGGCGGTCGTGGCGCTCGCGCTCGTCGCCGGCGGTGCGGCGCTGTGGCAGCGCAACCGCTCCGCGCAGGAGGCGAACGCGCAGAATGCCGCAGTCGAACGCTGCGAGCGCGCGCACACCGCCCTGCAGACCGCGTACATGGAACTCGACAAGCAGGTGACGCAATCCAAGCCGCTCGCGCAGACAGAGGAGTCCGCGGTGGCCGACGCCGCCGCACTGCAGGCGTTCCAGAAGTCGAACAAGACCGCCACCGACCTGCAGCAGAAGCAGGGCGAGACCTTGGTCGAGTGCAACGCGGCCGATTCGCGCGACAAGCTCGAGCAGAACGCGCAGAGCATGGACAATCAGCTCGACGGCGTGGAGGCCGCCACGAAGCAGCTCAAGACCGACGCTGACGCGCTGACCGCGTCGCGTGACGCGAAGAGCACACAGTCGCTCAAGGATGACCTGACCAAGGCGATCGCCGACGCGCAGGCCACCTATGACGCATCCGCGAATGCGGTCGCCGACGAGCAGACGCGCACGGCGCTGCAGCAGGCGATCGGCGAGGCCCAGACGGTCGCCGACAAGCCGTCGCTCGACAAGGCCGCGGTCGACGCCGCGAAAGAGAAGCTGACCAACGCAGTGAACGCCGTCGTCGAGTCGCAGAACGCGCTCGCCGAGGCGAATGCAGCCGCCGCGCAGGAGGCGTTGCGCCAACAGCAGCTCCAGCAACAGCAGGCGCAGCAGACGCAACCCGGCACCACAGGCGCCGATGCCGGCACTGGTCTGGGTACCACGACCGGCGGCGTCACTGGCGGCACAACCAATAACGGTGTGGCCCCAGATACCGGCAACACCGGTGGGAACGCGGCAGGCGATACGGCTGGCGCCAACACAGGTGCCAACGCCAATACCAACACCGGCACACCCACCGACACAGGCGTTACGCAGTAACCCAACGCGGGGTGCGGCTCCACCCGGGCCGTACCCCGCGCGCATAGTCAGATACTGGAATCGGCGGCCACGCTCATCACATACACGTTCTTGCGCAGTTGGCGCGCCTGCGAGCGTGTGATGTCATCCGCCTCGAGCATGTCTTGGATCACGCTGAGCTCGATGCCGTAGCTTTCGCGCTTGATCTCTTCGATCTGCGTGATCATCTCGGTGGTGGCGCCCATGTTCGGGCGCGCTTTGAGCGTCGCCTCCGCGCGGCGGTAGTCGAGCAGCAGCGCCGAGCAATACTCGGTGTTGTACGTCGATTTGCCCATCTCGTCGTACAGGTGGTCGATCACATTGTCGATCGCCGCCGTCTGCACGGTGCGCATGTGCGCGTAGATCTGGTGTTCGCTCAGCATCGGCGTGTTCTTGCGGATCAGGTTGTTCACGCGGCTCGACAGGATCTTGATGCGCCGCTGCAGCGACCGCATGCGACCCTTGATCTGCCAGATCGCGTGCGCGGAATCGTGGTCGGTGACCGCGTGGCGCAGCGACGTCATGATCTGGTCGAGCAGGCGCTCGCACGCCTCGATCTCGAGGTCACGGTCCACGGACTGTTCGCCGGTCTGCGCTTTCGTGGCCGCGAGCCGGCCCTTCACATAGTCCTTCTCCCACTCGAGCGCCGCGATCTGCAGTTCCGAGAACCCGATCGGGTCGATCGCGCCCAGCCGGTGCTTGAGGCGCGTGATGCGCTTCGTGTACGAGTCGATGACGGCCATGACGGCGCGGCGGTTGTCGGGCGTCACACGTTCGGCGAGCTCCTCGACCGTGCGGCGCAGCACCTCGATTGAGGCTTCGGTGATTGCGCGCGAATCGTCGGTGCCCCTCTTCGGCGCCACCACGGGCAGCAGGAAGTTGGCGAGCAGCAGGGTGACCACAATCACACCGCCGGCGATGAAGATCAGTTCGTCGCGCATCGGGAACCATTCGCCGTCCGCGAGCGTGTAGGGAATCGTGAACATCAGCGAAAGCGTAATCGTGCCCTTCGGTCCGCCGAAAGTCATGACGGCGGCCGAGCGCCAGCGTTCCTTCGTCATGCGTCGGCGCTCGCGCGTCACTTCGTGGCGGGTGATGCGCAGCATGGCGGCTACCCAGGCGAACCGCATGCCCACCACCACGGCTGCCACGATGAGGATTGTGGCGAGCAGGGTGAGATTGCTGATCTGCTGGTCGTTCCAACTCGCCTCCATCGCGTCAGGCAGCAGCATGCCGAGCAGGATGAACACCGCGCCGTTCAACGCGAACGAGAGCACCGACCACACGCTGGATGCGACGATGTTCGTGCGCGCCACATTCGGTCCCACGCCGGAGCGGTCGAAGCGAATGATCAGGCCGGCCGCCACAACCGAAAGAATGCCCGAGACGTGGATCGCCTCGGCGCCCAAGTACAGCAGGAACGGCAGGAACAGCTCCATGAGCACGCGCGTGGTGGTGGTCTCCCAGCCGAGTGAGCGCACGGTCTCGAACAGCCAGTTGATGATCAGACCGAGCACCACGCCCACGATCGCGCCGCCGAAGAACGAGATGAAGAACTCGCCGATCGCCTCGCCCACTTCGAACGTGCCGGTGACGGCGGCGGCGATGGCGAACTGGAACCCGACGATGCCGGAAGCGTCGTTGAACAATGATTCGCCTTTGAGCACGCCCACCTGGCGTTGTGAAAGCGACGCCTCATGGCTCAGCGAGCTCACCGCCACGGCATCGGTCGGGCCCAAGGCCGCGCCGAGCGCAAGCGCGGCGGCGAGCGGCACAACCGGCCATGCCGCGTGCAGCGTGAACCCCACGCCCACCATTGTCGCGATGGCCAGCCCCACGGCCAGAGAAAGCGAGAGCTTCAACGATTTGAGCAGTGAGCCCTTGTCTATCTCGTGCGCCTCCAGATACAGCAGCGGCGCGATGAACAGCACCATGAACAATTCCGGGTCGAGCTCGGTGTCCGGAAAGAACGGCAGCTGCGAGGCGAGCACGCCAAGCGCGATCTGCACGAGCGGCGTGGAGACCTTGGGGATGAACCGGCTGAGGAACGAGGAGAGCACGACCGCCGCAATGATGCATAGAATCAACTCGAATGTGGGCACAACCATCCTCCTCGCTCGCCAACCACTGAGAAATCCAGAATATCAAGCGAAAGGCCACTATGTGGAAGCCATGTCAGCCGGAGGAACAGCCACGGGTGGTGCCACAATGATTCCATGACCGATTCCGTGCATCCCGTGCATTCCGCGCCGCCGCTCGCCCCGCTGACGCTCGACGAGGCGATGGCCGCGGCGCTCGACCAGGGCACGTTGGCGGCGCTCGCCGGCGATGTGCCGGTCGGCGCCGTCGTGATCGACGAACAGGGCCGGCTTATCGGCGCGGGCCGCAATCTGCGCGAACGCGACGGCGACCCGCTCGCGCACGCCGAAGTGGAAGCGATGCGCGCGGCCGCACGCATGCGCGGCGACTGGAATCTGGAGGGCTGCACACTCGTCGTCACGTTGGAACCGTGCCCGATGTGCGCGGGGGCATGCCTGCAGACACGCATCGGGCGCATCGTGTTCGGCGCGTGGGATGCGAAGCTCGGCGCGTGCGGCTCGGTATGGGACCTGCCGCGCGACCCGCATGTGGGCCATGAGCCCCAGGTCATCGGCGGTGTGCGCGAAGAGGAGTGCGCGCGCATGCTCACCGACTTCTTCCGCGAGCGCCGCGTGTGATTTTCTTGCGTGGTGCAGGGAACACTCCGAACCGTGGCAAGGAATCCGGGAATCCCTAGGATGGTCGCAGGATCGCATCAACTGGTGCAATGACGCATCCGCACAGGGAGGGCAGGAATATGGCAATCATGGATTTCCACGGGACTTCGAGCCGCGGCGAAGAGGTCCGCATCGTGTATTTTGAGCAGCGCGCCGCACGGTCCGCGTTCGCGTTCGCGATTGTGGACAACGAACTGCCGCGCATCGTGCATTGGGGACGCCCGCTCGCCGACCCGCGCACACTCGTTGCGGCGGCTGATGCGCTGCGTCCGCAGCGTGTCTCCGGCGCGCTCGACGAGACGGCCTGGCCGAGCATCCTGCCCACGCAGGCCGAGGCATGGACCGGCTCGCCGCGCTTCGTGGTGCGCGCCGGCGGTATGGAGCTGTTCTGCCGTTTCGCTGTGACCGACGTGCGCATCGACGATGACGGCGTGACGGTCGACGCGCGCGACGCCGAGCAGGGCGTGCGCATCCTGTGGCGGTGCGAACTGCGTGAAAGCGGCCTTGTGCGCCAGCGCATGACGGTCGTCAACATGCGTTCCGATGAGCTGGAAATCGGCACGGTGGAGCTCGCGTTCCCTGTGTCCGCGGATATGACCGAGATCCTCACGACGACCGGCCACCATCTGCGCGAACGCTCGCCGCAGCGCCAGCCCTTCACCATCGGTCGGTTCCAGAAGGCGAGCCTCGTCGGGCGCCCCGATTTCGATTCCTCGCTCCTGCTGAACGTGGGGCGCACCGGCTTCGGTTTCACGCACGGCGAGGTCTACTCCGTGCACGTGGCCTGGAGCGGCAATTCGCTGATGGCCGCGGAACGCCTGCCGTACACATCCGGACTGATCGGCGGCGCGGAGGCGCTCTCCGGCGGCGAAGTGACGTTGTGCGCGCAGGGTGGCGCCGGCGGCGACGGCGCGCGCTACACCACGCCGTGGCTGTACGGAGCGTACGGCGAAGGGCTCAACGAGGTCGCCGCGCACTTCCACACCGAACTGCGCACAACGCACGCGCAGTGGCGCGCCGAACTCGACGTGCCCGAAAAACCGCGCCCCGTGATCCTCAACACGTGGGAGGCCGTGTATTTCCAGCACGATTTCGGCACGTTGAAGGCGCTCGCCGACAAGGCCGCCGCAAGCGGCGTGGAGCGCTTCGTCGTGGACGATGGCTGGTTCGGCGGCCGGCGTGACGACACCGCGGGTCTGGGCGACTGGTGGGTCTCGCAGGACGTGTGGCCGGATGGAGACCACTCGCTCAAGATGCTCGCCGACTACGTGCACGCCAAAGGCATGGAATTCGGCCTGTGGTTCGAGCCCGAGATGGTGAACCCCGACTCGGCCATGTACCGCGAGCACCCCGACTGGGTGCTGCGCCCCACGGCCAACCGCCTGCCGATGCAGGGACGCAACCAGCAGGTCGTCGACCTGACGAACCCACAGGCCTATGAGTATGTGTACGGCTGCATGGACGCACTGGTCACCGAACTCGGCATCGACTACATCAAGTGGGACCACAACAAATACGTGACCGAGGCGGTGTCGCCGCGCACCAGCCGCCCGGCCGTGCACGGGCAGACACTCGCCGTCTACCGCATCTTCTGCGACCTCAAGACCGCGCACCCTGGTCTGGAGATCGAAAGCTGCTCGTCCGGCGGCGGCCGCGTCGACCTCGCGATCCTCTCGCTCGCCGACCGCATCTGGGCGTCGGACTGCGTAGACCCGGTCGAACGCGCGGACATCCAGCGCTACACATCGCTGCTCGTGCCGCCCGAGATGATCGGCGAGCATGTGGGCGCGAGCCCCGCGCACTCCACCCACCGCGCGACAAGCCAGCAGATGCGCATGGCGATGGCGTTCTTCGGGCATCTGGGCATCGAATGGAACCTGCTCAAGGAACCGCAGTCGGCGCTCGACGAACTCGGCGTATGGGTCGACGCATACAAGCGGCACCGCGCGGACTTCGCGCACGGCACTGTGATCCACGGCGACGAGGCCGACCCCGCGGTGCGCGTCGACGGCGTGGTCAGCGCCAGCGGCGAGCGCGCCGTCTACCGCTTCACGCAATTGACCACATCGCAGACCTACCCGGCGGCGCCAGTGCGCCTGCTCGGGCTCGACCCAGACTCCGACTACCTGATCCAACCGCTCGCATGCAATATCGGCAGCGGCGAGCCGTTCACGCAGATCGGCAACGGGCAGAGCGAGCTCGGCTGGTGGAACAGCCAAGGCATCGTCATGAACGGCGGGGCGCTCGCCGCGTTCGGCCTGCGGCCACCGTGCATCCACCCGGCGAACGCCGTGTTGTTCAGCGCCACGCGCGTGTAGCCGCGCCGGTCAGCTGATGAACGCGGCGATCGCGCGCGCGGCCGCGGAGTCCGACCACAGGCGCCAGCTGAACTCGGGGATCGAGAACGAGACCGGCGCAGCTTGGCTGTGCCGATAGGTGTCGATGCCTTTGCGGATGAACTCGCGGTTCTTCTTGGCGATGAACGAGCTTTCGCCGCTGATGAGCACCGTCGTAGGCATGGCGAGGTTGGAGACGGTCGCGACGAGCACGCCCAGGCGGAAGCATGTGCGCTCGCCCAAGCGCCGCGCCTGCGGTGTGTTCGCGTGCAGGTCGCGTGCGAACTCCTCGAACGTGGTCACGCGGCCGACGATCGCCGAGTACTCCTCAGCGATCGAATCCGACGTGAGGCACTGCGAACAGCCCACATGGCCCGACGAGCAGCGCGGGCCTTCCGGGTCGATCAGTACATGGCCGGCCAGACCATAGCTTTTGTCCGGATTGTCGATGGGATTGCCACGGTCGGAGAGCGAATAGCCCACGCCCGCGCCCATCGTGATGACGGCGAACCTGGGGACGCCGATCGCGTCGCCGAACCAGCATTCGTACAGCAGGATCGAATCGAGGTCGTTGAACACGCGCGTGGGGATGCCGGTCGCCTGCTGTACGAGCGCGCCCAGGTCCACGACCGAATCCCAATACAGGAACGGCGCGAATGTGACAAAACGGTCGTCGTCGACATGCCCGCCGAGCGAGAGGCCGATCGCGGTAGGGGCTGGCGCGCCGGGGGAGACCACCGCGCGGACCATGCGCGCGATCTGCGCGACGATCGCGCCGGGCGAACGGTCGGTGATGCTTTCGGTGGTCTCACCGCCGATCGGGCGGCACATCGCATTGACTTCGGAGGCGGTGATTGCGCCGTCGTGAATGTTGACGCCGATGAACGTGTGGGAGTCTTCGCGGATGCGCAGCGCCGTCTGCGGGCGCCCACGCCGGCCGCTCGCATCGTGGACGGTGAATCTCTCTGGCAGTGTGCCCGTCTGTGCGGAGCCGGCGGGCATCTCCTCGATGACGCCGTCGTAGATGAGGTCGCTCGTGATGCGCGAGAGCGCGCCCTGCGAAAGATTGAAGATCTGCGCGAGCGGCGTGCGCGCGATCGGGCCGTACTGCATGATGCCGCGCGCAACGTCGTGCGTGGCTGCCGACTTGCTGAACCAGTGCGGGAACTCGAGCGAATCCGAATTTGTTTCCATGAGTATATAAATATACGCCCATTTTCTTACTTCGTTTTTAGACGCGCGGGGCGGTGGGAATGAAAAGCGCGGATTCATACACTGACTGTGTACCGGCTGGCGTGAAGGAGCGCCGGCCGCACTGAGGAACAGGACAACAGACGAGGGAGTTACCATGAAATTCGCTATGAACGCCGCGAGGTCGGCGCTACGGCGCGCGTTGAAGGGGGCTTGTGCCGCGGCGTGCGCGGTCGCGGTCGGTCTGGGCGCGGCGGCTTGCGGCGCGGGGGCCGGCAATGGGCAGGTCACACTTGATTTCTTCCAGTTCAAGGCCGAGGCCGCGGACTGGTTCAAGCAGGCGGCCGAGGAGTTCGAACGTCAGAATCCGGACATCAAGATCAACATCAACAATTCCGCGAACGCGCAGACCGATCTGCGCACGCGCTTCGTCAAGGACCGTGTGCCGGACGTCATCACATTCAACGGCGACTACAGCTTCGGCATGTTCGCCGCGAGCGGCGTCTTCCATGATTTCACTGATGACCCGCTTGTCGACGACTTGAACGAAGGCATGGTCACGATCGCGAAGAACCTTGTGCAGACCAACGACCCGGCGAAGAAGCGGCTGTACGGCCTGCCGTTCGCCGGCAATGCGTCCGGCTACATCTACAACAAGGATCTGTTCCGCAAGGTCGGCCTCGATCCGGAGAATCCGCCGAGGACGTGGGATGAGTTCACGGCGATGCTCCAGACCTTCCGCGACGCCGGCATCGACCCGGTGCAGGCGACGCTCGCCGACGCCTGGACCACGCAGGCGCCGCTCGCCTCGCTGGCGGGTACGCTCGTGCCGGAAAGCGACTACGCAAAACTCAAGGACGGCACCACGACGTTCAAGCAGATCTGGACGGAACCGGCAACCAAGGAGATCGAACTGTTCACCTATGCGGATGGGGAGAAGGGCGTCACGTACCAGCAGGGCACGCAGAACTTCGCCAAGGGCGCCGCGGCGATTATCCCGCTCGGCACGTACGCGATCCCGCAGATCACGATGATCAACGAAGACATCGACCTCGGCTTCGCACAGATGCCGGCCACGAATGACGCCGAAGGGCAGATCCTCACTGCCGGTGACGATGTGATGCTCACGATGGGCGCGAACAGCAAGCACCCGGAGCAGGCCATGCGCTTCATCAAGTTCCTGATGGGCAAACAGCAGCTCGAGGACTATGCGCGTGCGCAGTCCGCAATCACACCGCTCAAAGACACCTACTTCGGCAATCCGGCGCTCGAAACGGTGCGTCCGTTCTTCGAAAGCAACCGCGTGGCCGATTTCTGCGACCACTACATCCCGTCATCCATCAACATCGGCGGCTACCTGCAGTCCGCGATCATGAGCGGGAACGTGAACCAGTTCGTCGATTCGATGCAGAACGAGTGGGACAAAGTGCAGGCCCGCGACTTCAGCGAATGAGATTGCAAGGAAAGGAAGGCCAGAAATGACTTCGTTGACGAACGCCGGTCAGCAGGCACGCGCGATGGAGGACGTGCTTGCCAACGACATAGACACCCACCACTCCCGCAGGCCCGCGAACAAACCGCCGCGCAAGAAGAAGACGTCTGCGTTCTCCGACCGCAAAGTCGATCACGCGTACTACTGGATGGCCGTGCCGGCCGCGGTGATCTTCGCCGTGTTCCTGTACGTGCCGTTCATCCGCGGCATCATGTATTCGTTCACCAACTCGCAAGGCTACGGCAGCTACAAGTGGATCGGGTTCAACAACTACCTCGCGCTGTTCCGCGATGAGCGCGTGGGGCACGCGTATCTGTTCACGTTCCTGATCGCGATCGCGATCACCGTGCTCATCAACGTGATCGCATTGTTCCTTTCGGTCGCGCTCAACGGCAAGATCGCATGCAAGAACGGGTTCCGCGCGATCTACTTCATCCCGTACACGCTCGCCGTGCTCGTCATCGGCTATGTGTTCAAGTACATCTTCATGCAGCCGCTGCCCGCGCTGGGCAAGGCGCTCGGCATCGGCTGGCTGAGCGAATCGCTGTTGACGAGCGAACGCTACGCATGGATCCCGATCGTCTTCCTGGCTGTCTGGCAGGGTGTCGCCTACTCGGTGCTGATCTACCTCGCGGGCCTGCAGACCGTGGACACGCAGGTCTATGAGGCCGCCGCAATCGATGGCGTCAACGCGTGGCAGAAGTTCTGGAAGATCACGTTCCCGCTCATCGGACCCTTCTTCACCATCAACCTCGTGCTCACCATGAAGAACGCGCTTGGCACCTTCGACCAGGTGGTGGCGCTCACCGACGGCGGCCCGAACTCCAAGACGGAGACGGTCACTTACCTCATCTGGAAGGGCGGCCTGACTGGCGGCGAGTACGCATACCAGACCGCGAATGCCGTGCTGTTCTTCATCGTCCTCGCGATCATCGCGTTCATCCAGCTCAAGTTCTTTGGCAGCAAAGAGAAGGTGTGAGACCATGACCACCGCAACCACCACCATCCAACCATCCACAAGTCATCCGGAGGCCGCCGCGTCCACGAAGTTCCGTAAGGACAGGCGTATCAACTGGTGGCTCACCGCAGTCGTGGCCGTCTTCAGCCTGACGATCCTCGTGCCGTTGTATTTCACGGTCGTTACCGCCTTGAAGACGCCGGCCGAAGCGGGCTCCTTCAGCCTGCCCTCGAGCTGGCAGTGGGGGAACTTCGCCGCCGCGTCTGCGAAGGTCGATTACCCGCGCGCAGCGCTCAACTCGGCGATCATCACCGTTATCGCCGTCTCGCTCACGCTCGTGACCAACACCTTCGTGGCGTATGCGATCGCGCGCAACATGGACAAGCGGTTCTTCCGGTTCCTCTACTACTTCTTCATCGCCGCGATGTTCGTGCCGTTCCCGGTCGTCATGCTGCCGCTCGCCAAGCAGATGGGCTCGTGGCACCTCGACAACCAGGCCGGTCTGATCATCCTGTACGTGATTCTGGGCCTCGGCACGAACCTGTTCATCGCGACCGGCTTCATCCGCTCGATCCCGGTCTCGCTCGAGGAGGCCGCGCGCATCGACGGCGCGGGCACGTGGCGCATCTTCTGGAGGATCATCTTCCCGCTCATGGGGCCGATCAACGCGACGATCGCGATTATGACGGCGCTGTGGGCATGGAACGACTTCCTGCTGCCGCTCATCATCCTCACGAACCAGCACGACCAGACGATCCCGCTCGCGCAGTATGTGTTCAGCTCGCAGTTCGCCACGAACTACCCGCAGGCCTTTGCGAGCTACCTCATGGCCATGGCCCCGGTGCTCGTCGTCTACATCTTCGCCCAGAAGTGGGTCGTGGGCGGTGTGATGCGTGGCGCCGTGAAGTAGCGCGATGGCGATGGCGTCCTGATCTCCCTCCCCCCTATGTGGTTGGCCGCACACAATCCCCGAGTGCGGCCAACCACTGTACATTGTGGAGGCGGGGCGCTGTATGCCTGCGAACGTCGGCGCTGTGGCGGGCGGCACGCGGGTGTGCTTGTAGTGCAGGGCAAGGTTGGCTACTATGTCGGCAACCTTAGCAACGCAAGCGCGCAAAGGAGAGTGCCCATGACGAAACGACTGTTGGAAATCACGTCGGTGACGGCCCACACGGAATGCGGGCCCACGGGCGAACGCAGTGACATGCCATTGCCGCTCGACGCCGCCGAACTGCGTAAGACCGGCAACCTCATCGAGATCTCCGTGCACGCGCAGCTGCCCGTTGAGAACCCCATCCTCGAGCATGCGACTTTCCAGCCGGGATGCTCGCTCACGGTGTCATGCGCGCTGCCCAGGTATTCGCGGCCCGCGCAGGGAACGCCGATCCTGTGCCTGTACCAGCACAAGGAGTGGTGGATGCGGCCCAGGTGGGTCAGCTGTTTTGCGGATGTGCCGGAGCGCACGCAGATGCTTGTATGGAAGACGCGGAGAGCGTACAAGAGCCAGGTTCGCGAGCAATGGCATGTGCTGCTCGCGGTGAGCGACGGGGAGTGCCGTGCCGATATCCGCGGTTGCGCGACGGATGCGGCAGACGCGGCAGGTGGGGTGCTGGCCCTCGATAGCTCGACGAATCGCGTCGGTCAGACGAGTCTGGACGGCCTTGCGCTGCTGTATGCCCGCGGCGGCGACCCGTACGCGCTCATCGAACAATGCGTGACTGCAACGTGGAGGCGCTTGCCGGTAGGGCCGAAGTCCTTGCGCCGGTTCCCGGAGGCGTTGCGCGGCTTCGGTTGGTGTACGTGGGACTCGTTGGGGCAGAACGTGAGCGAAAGCGGCATCCTCGCGAAAATGGATGAGTTCAAGGCGAAACAGGTGCCGGTCTCGTGGGTGCTCATCGATGATGGATGGTCCCAGACGCGCAACAACAAGCTGACCGGTTTCGACGCTGATCCCACCCGCTTCCCCCAAGGCCTTGCGCACACCATCGACGTGCTCAAACAGGACTACGGCGTGCACTATGTGGGCGTATGGCAGGCGTTCCAAGGGTACTGGGGAGGCGTCGACCCCGATTCCGATGCGTTCAAAGAGCGCAGATACATGTTCGAGACATTGCCGGGTGGCATGACCGTGCCATCCGCCCAGCCGATGTGGGACGTGTGGATGGATGAGGAACGCCGACCCGAGCTTGGTTGCGAACGGTTCTGGTGGCGTTGGAGTGAAGAGCTCGCCCAAGCTGGCGTCGACTTTGTGAAGGTGGATTCGCAGAGCACGATGTCGGTGCTCACGCGGGGTGCACAATCATACGGTACGCTGCTCATGCGGCACCGTGCGGTCGATCTTGCGGCGTCCGCGTTCTTCAATAACGCGCTCATCAACTGCATGGGCATGGCGCCCGAAGACTATTGGCGGCGCCCGTACTCGCCGATCACGCGCACAAGCGACGACTTCTTCCCGCGCATCCCCGAATCGCTGCCCGAACACGCGATCGAGAACGCCTACTGCTCATTGCTCATGGGCTGCCTCTACCACTGCGACTGGGACATGTTCTGGACCAAACACCCCAACGCGCGCGTGCACGCGTGGCTTCGCTGGTTCAGCGGCGGCCCAGTGTACTGCTCCGACGCGCTCGGCGAAACCGATCCGGAGACGTTGAAGCCGTTCTTCGACGAAGACGGCGTGCTGACGCATCCCGACGGTGTGGGTATGCCGGTCATAGGCAGCCTGCTTTCCGATCCGGTGCATTCCACTGTTCCTCTTGGCGTTCGCAACACGTTCCGTGGTGAGGAGGTGCTGTTGTTCGTCGGCCTGAACACCGCAGCCGTCCAGTCCGCGCACATTCCCGCCGGCGATTCCGCGTGTCTGGTGCGCAATCTGGAGACAGGCGAATGCACACAGGTCGGCGCGGGAGAGACCCTCGACGTCGAACTGCGGTACGGCGAATACGCCGCGCTCGCCGTGGCCCGCGCATAAATACTTTCCCACACGCCCACAGCGCACAGCGAATGGGAAACTAATTCACCGCCGACTAGTATGGGCACATCTGAAAATCGTTGAAATACCAAGCAAAGGAGCCTCAAGTCATGACGACGCTCAACCGGTCCGCAATTCCCGACGACGTGCGTACCAACGGCGCGACACCGAACCCGTGGTGGGCGAACGCGGTCGTCTACCAGATCTACCCGCGCAGCTTCCAGGACTCCAATGGCGACGGCATCGGCGACCTCAAGGGCATCACGAGCCGGCTCGACTACATCGCGGATCTGGGCGTCGATGTGATCTGGCTGAGCCCCGTCTACCAGTCGCCGCAAGACGACAACGGCTACGACATCTCCGACTATCAGGCGATCGACCCGATCTTCGGCACGATGGAAGACATGGACGAACTGCTCGAGCAGGCGCATGCGCGCGGCATCAAGGTCATCATGGATCTCGTCGTCAACCACACCTCCGACGAGCACGCATGGTTCCAGGAATCACGCGACCCGAACTCGGATAAGGCGGACTGGTACTGGTGGCGTCCGGCGCGCGAAGGCAAGACGCCCGGCGAACCGGGAGCCGAACCCAATCAGTGGGGTTCGTACTTCGGCGGCTCCGCATGGCAGTACGACGAGCAGCGCGGCGAGTACTTCCTGCACCAATATTCGAAGAAGCAGCCGGACCTCAACTGGGAGAATCCGGCCGTGCGCAAAGCCGTGTACGACATGATGAACTGGTGGATGGATCGCGGCATCGACGGCTTCCGCATGGACGTCATCACGCAGATCTCGAAGGTCGTCGATGGCGAAGGACATCTGCCTGGCGAACCTGACAGCGCAATCGACGATTATCCGGCAGGCGAGGAAGGATACTCGTCGCCGTATCCGTTCAGCTCGGACGGTCCGCGTATCGACGAATTCCTCAAGGAGATGCGTCGCGAAGTCTTCGAAAAGCGCGGTGGCTACATGAACGTCGGCGAAGCGCCGGGTGTGGACGCCGTGCGCAACGAATACATCACCGACCCGGCGAACAAGGAACTCGATATGCTGTTCCTCTTCGATCACGTTGGCATCGATCAGGGCGACTCGAAGTGGGATATCGTCAAGTTCGACGTGCGTCATCTGCGCGAACAGCTCAAGGCGCAGCAGGAAGCCGTGCACGATCGCGGATGGGCGAGCCTGTTCACCTGCAACCACGACCAGCCGCGTGTCGTTACCCGCTGGGGAGACGACACGAGCGAGGAGATGCGCGCGCGTTCCGCAAAGGCCTTCGGCATGCTCATCCATTTGCACCGTGGCACTCCGTACATCTATCAGGGTGAGGAACTCGGTATGACCGGCGCGCATTTCACGAAGCTCGACCAGTACCGCGACCTCGAATCGATCAACGCCTACCGTCAGCGTGTGGAGACTGCGAAAGTTCAGTCCGCGGAATCGATGATGGAGGCGCTCGCGCTCTTCGGCCGTGACAACGCGCGCACGCCGATGCAGTGGGATGGCTCCAAATACGCGGGATTCACCGCCGCTGGTGCCGCTACGGAACCGTGGATTTCAGTGAACCCGAACCACGTCGAAATCAACGCGGCCGCGCAGTTCGACGATCCGGATTCCGTATACGCGTTCTACAAGAAACTCGTCAACCTGCGCCATAACAGTGCGCTCGTCGCCGCCGGCACATGGGAACTCGTCGACGACGATGACGAGAAGGTCTACGCGTTCACGCGCACACTGGGCGACGACCGCATGCTCGTCGTGCTCAACCTGAGCGGCAAGCACGCCGAACTGCCAAAGTCAGTGGCTGAACTGGTCGGCGACGGCGTGCGCGAAGACCAGATCGTGTTGAGCACGATCGACGCGATCCACAGCGCGAAGGCGCTCGCGAATGGTGAGCTGGCCGCTTGGGAGGGCGTCGTCGTGCAGTTGTGACGCCGTGCGAGCGCGCGTTGCTTCTCGTGAAGCATTGCGGGCGGTCAGTCAGTAGACTGGCCGCCCGTTTTCTATTGTTGACGATTGCGAATGGTTGATTGCACGCGGCTGTGGGCTGCGCGGATTCTTTCCGATCGGGGCAGCGGGCAAACCAAGCATGCGGGAATCATCGCGTTCGTGCGGAGCGCATTTGCCGCAGCGCTCGTGGTGAAGTTATGATTCGGGTGTTCCTTGCCGTGTTGATTCTCGGCGTGTGTGCGTATTTCGGCAACGAGTACAGGCGCGACCGCGAACGGTGGTCTGCGTGCGCTCCAAACCGGCTCGCTGAATTCTTACGTTGATGTAAGAATCAATTCTTTCATGTAAGATTTCATTGTAAGCATGTAAGAATTCTCGGCCATGTGATCGGTGGTGTGAGGCGTGCACGTCGCGCACCGCGCGCCGCACACATCAGTTGAATCAGCGGATGGGGCCGCTGGGAAGCATCGCAATGATTGATGCGGTGGTATATTCCTGGAGTATTCCAGGGTGACATTGAGTTCTTTCTGATTCTGTGATTCTTGCAATGCAATGAAATCGCCAAATGAAAAAAGAGGAAGCGTGACGGATACGTATTCGACGGGAATCGAGTATCGGGATGATGGCTTTCTAGCGACTGTCGTCAATACGAGAATTCAGCAGTCCGTTCTTACGATTGGGTCGCCCGGTGTGTCTGCTGATGCATGGGCGTGTGCTGATGATGGTCAGGATCCGTTGGCGTCTATCCGAGCATTACTCCGCATGCTGAATGCTGACGATTCGTTTTCTTGTATTCCGGCTTCACTGATTATTGATGACGTGAAAGGATGTTATCTGCATCTTGCACAGTCTCACTGTTCCGAGACGCGCGATGCAAGAGCGGTGGCGGGTGCGTTGGCTCGCGCCGTTGAATCTTTGACGGGAACCGCCATCGCCAGTGTCATCGTGATGGTCGTGTGCCCGAGCAAGGTGCACCTTGAGGATATAGATACAATCCTCGAGGGCCCGCAGAGCGTCATGACAGAGAGCGCAACCTTCGATTTTGGCGTCACGTGCGATTTCCTCGCCACCGAACCCGCTGCATACATGATTGTGGGAAGTGAGAGCCAGCCGTCCACCGCGCCGGGCCCCACATCACTATGATGGAACTCGGTCAACCGACCACAGCGCAACAACAGCGCGCCGCAGCACACACAACGAGAGGAGCGCATCACGACCATGATCTGGTGGGATCTCACCGCGGTGGCAGTCGGCGGATTCGCTGGTGGCTGTCTACGCTCGCTGTGCTCAAGCTGGCTCAATCGCTCCGACTACGCCATCCCATTTGGCACGCTCCTCGTCAATCTGGCGGGCTCGTTCATCGTCGGCATCATGCTCGCCGTCACTGCCGCGGGCACGCTCGGCGCCCCATGGAAAGCGCTCGTCGTCACCGGCTTCTGCGGTGGTCTGACCACGTTCTCTACGTTCACGTCCGAAGTCGTCGCACTGTTCAATACGGACCGCACATTGCGCGCATGGCTGTACTGGCTCGGCAGCGTGGTACTCGGCGTGTGCTGCGTGGCGCTTGGTTTTCTTGCCGCCCAACTGTTCGCGAAATAGAAGGAGTGGGTTATGGAACTGCTTGCTGTGGGACTCGGATGTGCACTCGGTGCGGTCTGTCGCTATCTTCTGGAAACCGGCCTGAACGGTTGGCTTGCCGACCCGCTTTCCATTCTCATCATCAACTGCTGCGGCTGTTTCCTCATGGGACTCTTCACTGCGATCATTGAGAACAGGCAGCCGTCGAAATCACTCTCCAAATTCCTGACGACCGGATTCTGCGGTGGCCTGACCACGTTCTCCACGTTCTCGGCGGACACGTTCACGCTCATGCAGACTAATCTTTGGGCTGCGCTGCTCATTGTGCTGGGGAACCTCGCGGTCGGCATGCTGCTGTACTTGCTTGGTCGGCGACTCATCGGCCGCCGCAAGCACGATGCCGACGTCGTCTGAATCAAGCATGGACCGTGGCGGCAGCCCCGGGCTGTCGCGCGTCAGTATGATGGAAATGATGAAATGTGGTCAGGTCAACACGGTGCCATGAGTCAATCGTGCATCAGACGCTCGTCGAGCGGTTCGCTCCCGGAATGATTACCTACACCTACTGTGATAACTGGGACCGCCATTCCGCGGAAGCGCGAGCAGAGCGCGGCGCCATGGTGAATCCGTACATTACATCGGCCGACCGCGGCACCGCGACGCGCGACCACAGCGCAAACAACGAGGAGAACGCATCACGCCCGTGATTTGGCAGGCTCGTTCATCATCGGCGGCACGCTCGTCGGAGTCACGGTATTCCACTGCTGATAGTGCAGCTGCGCGCGCTGGCGAACAAGGCGGCAAAGAGGGCTTTGGAAAAAGCAGGCGAGGCTGGCCTTGAGAATGCCATGTTCCGAGGTGTGTTTGAGCAGATTGGTAAGCGACTGACGCAGCAGGCGGTCAAGAAGGCCGTTCCGGTCGTCTCGGCGGCCATCGGCGCGTTCTTCGACACCGCGCAGATGAATAAAGTGCTTGACTACGCGGATGTCTTCTATCAGAAGCGTTTCATTCTCGAAAAGGGAATGCGGCAGAACTTCGTGTGCGAAGCTGATGGCAGTATCGAATGAGGGAGTCAATCTCTGAGTATGCGCTCTGGGTATTGAGAAGGCGCGCGCCTGCCTCCATCTCACGCACATGGCCACTACGCGGACGCCCGCGCGGCACTTCGCGAACCGCAACTTACAATATCCGTTTATGGAACAAAAAGATGTATTGCAGGCGATGCGCCATGACCATGCCGCGCAGCTCAAGCTGGCGGCCGAACGACTCGACGGAACCGCGAAGCACACGCAGCTCATTGCGTCCCCGGTGCTGTCCGAGATGACCGGTCATACGATTCTGCTCAAGCCGGAGAACCTGCAGGTCACCGGTTCGTTCAAGATCCGCGGTGCCTACAACAAGATTGCATCTTTGACCGATGACGAACTCGAGCGCGGCATCGTGACTGCGTCCGCCGGCAACCACGCGCAGGGCGTCGCGTATGCGGCGCGTGAACGCGGCGCGAAGGCGACGATTCTGATGCCGCAGATCACGCCGCCGCTCAAGGTGGACGCGACGAAGGCGTACGGCGCGGACGTCGTGCTGCACGGCGACGTCTTCGACGAGGCCGCCGCCTACGCCATCGAACTGAGCCAGAGCGAAGGCATGACCTACGTGCCGCCCTTCGACGATTATGAGGTCCTGTGCGGCCAGGGCACGATTGCGATGGAGATCCTCGAGGACTGCCCAGACGTCACCGACATCGTCGTGCCGCTCGGCGGCGGCGGTCTGGGTGCGGGCGTCGCGCTCGCCGTCAAGACCTTCCGTCCCGACGTGCGCGTCATCGGCGCGATCCCCGAAGGTTCGCCCGCGTGGCGCAAGTCACTCGACGCAGGCCGCGTCGTCGCCGCCGACAAGGTTGTCACGTCGGCCGAAGGCGTCGCCGTGCGCCGTCCCGGTGACCTGACCTTCGCGCTGCTCAACGAGTTCCTCGACGATCTCATCGAAGTCTCCGAACGCGATATCAACGAGATGATTCTGCTCATGCTCGAAAAGCACAAGATGGTCGTCGAAGCGGCCGGCGCCGTTTCGCTTGCCGCGCTCGAACATCTCAATCTGCGCTCGCGCAAGTTCGCGGAGGCAGAGGGCGACCACGTCGTCGTCCCAATCATGTCGGGCGGCAACATCGACACCGTCACGATCGGCGCTGTCATCCAGAAGGGCATGATCGCGCGCGGCCGCATCATGAATTTCGAAGTGGAACTGCCCGACACCCCGGGCCAGCTCGTCAAGGTCGCCACAATCCTGGCCAAGGCGCGCGCGAATGTCATCGCGCTCGACCACGACCAGTTCAAGGCGAACGGCCACTACACGAACTCCGTCGCGCTTGGCGTGACGGTCGAGACGAACGGCCCCGAGCACATCGAGCAGGTGCTGCAGATGATGCGTGAGGCGGGCTATACGCCGAAGCGCATCTACTGACGCGAGCATAACGCACGAGCGGCGGGATTCCGGTGAATCCCGCCGCTTTGTTGTATGCGCGTCGCCGCGCGTCACTCCTGCGCGATCGTCTGCTCCACGAGCTCAGGCAGTGCCACGGCGATGTCGTCGTGGATCAGCCGGTCGGCGAGCGAATCGTACTGCGTGCGGCCCATGTTCATGATCGTGATCGGCACGCCGGCCTGTGCGGCGGCGGGCACGATCGATGCAGCGGGGAAGACTTCGAGTGTCGATCCGATCACCCACAGCTCGTCCGCGCGTTGGGCGGCGCGGATCGAGCGTTCCATTGCGCCTTCGGGCAGCATTTCGCCGAAATACACGACGTCCGTCTTGAGCAGTCCGTTGCACGGCATGTTCCCCTTGTACGGCAGGCGGCGGTGGCAATGCGGGTCGGGTTCTTCGTCGAGGCGCGCCATGATGTCCGCCGTGTTGTACTTCGCATGGCACTTCATGCAGTGCGACGTGCCGATGGTGCCGTGCAGATTGACGATCTTGTCCGGGCTGTTGCCGGCCTTTTCGTGCAGCGCGTCGAAGTTCTGCGTGGCGATGAGGCTCAGCATGCCGGCTTTCTCCAGGTCGACGAGCGCGTAATGCGCCGCGCCCGGCTGTGCGTTCCATACCGGTGACTCCTTCTGCCAACGCCACGAGTATTCGCGCGCCGCCTTGTCGGTCAGGAAGGCGTCGATGTCGTACACCTGCATTTGGTCGGGGTGCTTGGTCCATACGCCATCGGGGCCACGGAAGTCCGGGATTCCTGCGGACGTGGAGATGCCGGCCCCCGTGAGGACCATGATTTGTTTCTGCGCCATTGGTTGCTCCTGTTCGATCTGTCTATGGTCTGCCTATGTACAGGCTTACCACGGATGACACGGTGGTGGGGAAGAAGTACGTAGGGCGTGGTTGTGGGTTGTAGTTGTGTTTTGCGACACGCCGGTGGATGTGTTGTGTTTGTTGGGTTTTGTGGGTGTGTGGTTGGGGTGGGTTTGCGTTTTGG
>ERZ808037.68-NODE-68-length-110503-cov-10.448789_pt1 | contig 110503 bp, 86 predicted proteins | sample MGYA00380190_ERZ808037 | MGnify/ENA primary metagenome ERZ808037 (study PRJEB31490, sample SAMN06133399) | mouse gut metagenome | isolation source: J9 | host: mice | place: China: Chengdu | collected 2015-05 ...
TCGGGGGTTCTTTGTAAAGTTACAAAATATCTATGACTCTGGCAAACAATTAGTTGGATATTTTCTGAATATCCCTAATTCAAAGACATACGCAGACAACGTAAGTGTTGCAACGATAAAGGATTTCGGAAATAAACTTGAATTCATAACTGATATTCCCAGCTATCGTCCTCCATACAAAAGAGGTACCAATCCGGCTTATTACATTCCTTCGGATATCCTTTATAAGAAAAGCGATATCTCTGTAAAAACAATCGAAGATACCCATAAGAATTTGCTTGTCAGCGCGGATTCGAGCATTCGTTTCTTTCCCTGGATGCTGCAAGAGCATGACTGGCAGAGCGGCTGTTTCAAAGTTCTGTCTGTCAGGCAGACATGGCAATCTGATGAGAAAGTGACCGCAATCTTGGAAAAGGACGGACTGCGGTTTACCGTTGTCAATCCGCGGTTTTATCTGCCGGAGAGTGGGTTGAGGCTATATGACAAGGCGGACGAGGAGGCGCTGAGTGCGTGGATGGATACGGTGCAGGTCGGGCGGAGCTATGAGTTTGAGCTGATGCGTCCGGCTTATCCAGCCGATTCCATCGCCGACTTTCTGCCACTCCGGACTATCCCGGGCTCAATTTACGCCGCCGACGGCGAAGCCTACGGCTACTTCTTCGGCCGCCTCAAAAGCAAAATACGGAAATAATTCATTTTCCAATTCCTATATTGCATATTTCAGAATAAATCGCTAACTTGCAGGCGAAACTAAATCTCTCCCTATGCGTCCGGCCCAACGACTTACTTCTCATTCGTCTCCGCTCTCAGCGAAGGCGAATATTAGCGTCGTTTCGCAGCACATCTCCCGCCACACCGACAACTCCTACGACTCCGCAGGACGGCTCATCAGCACCGAAATCTCGGAGAACGGTCTGACCGCATCAGTCAAAAGACAATACGGCACAAACGGACTCCTCTCCAAAGAAAAATTCGGCAACGGCGTGGACCGGACGTACCGGTACGACGTCCACGGCTGGCCCACTTCAAACACCATCGGACTCGCTCCGCTGTCTCTCCCCTCAATCCCCGCCGGAACCCTTTCAGCGACGTACTACAACAGCCTCGACGGAGGGCTTCAGGGAGACAGCGACCCCGACGATTATCTCGTGAGGGACCGGTACACCGAAACCCTCTTCTACGCCGACGGACTCTATCCCCGTTATTCAGGCTGTCCATCAGCCAAGGAGACAAGCCTCGGCGGACGGTACGACTACCGCTTCGACGCCCACGACCGACTCACAAAGGCCGACTATACCCCCTTGGATTCCGAAGACGAGGACTTTTCGACAGAGTACACCTACGACGACCTCGGCAATCCCCTCACGCTCAAGCGATGGGGAGTCATCGACTACACTTCCGGAGGCGAGGCCACTTACGGGCTTCTCGACGACCTCACATTCTCCTATCCCGCCGGAAGCTCGCAGCTCGAGTCCGTCACCTCCTCATCCGAAGGCACCGACTTCTACGGCCGCGTCGGATTCCCCCTCGCCGGCGCGCAGTACACCTGGAACGACGCCGGCCTCATGGCCTCGGACTCCGGATTCGGAATCACGGCCATAACATACAACGACTTCGGCCTGCCCGTCAAATTCCACACTCAAAACAAGAAAAACTACACAGCCTACTCCTATTCCGCCGACGGAGCTCTCCTCCAAAAGGAGGTGTCGACTTCGACCTCATCCCCCTTACCTTTCACGAGCAAGAGCGAAACGACCTACTCGGCAGGCCGCATATTCTACAACGCAACGCGCAGCGATCCCCTGGGCACATACGTTTCCTACTTCCCCGGCGGATACTTCGACAACAACGGCGGCGTGCATTACATGCACCTCGACTACCAAGGTTCCGTCGTGATGGAAACCGACTCCACAGGCCATATCGCGAAGCACCGCGGCTATTACCCCTACGGTGAACCGTGGGCAGAGAGCACCAACAAAAAAACACTCGCAGCGAGCGTAGTGCAGCCGCAGACCTACCAGAGCAAGGAGCGGACCGCGGCCACGGGCGACTACGACTTCGGCCCACGCCGCTACATCTCCGCCGCCCCATTCTGGCGCGCCCCCGACCCAAAAGCCCACGACTACCCCAACATATCCCCCTACGCCTTCTGCGCCGCAAACCCAATCCGCTACGCCGACCCGACAGGGATGATTTTCACGGAGGCCGCTCAAAAATACGCGGATGAACTGCAAACATATGCAATAAGCGCATTTATGGATGCACTACGGAATCAAAGATTCGACTTAGCCGATAAGTTTAACGCAACTCTTGTAGAAATCAAAAAAATGGCTGAAAGTGACGTACTGTTTCACGTAATGTCTGATGAAAGTGGGGAATTAAAAAATGGTATATCGTTCTTTCACGTAAGCAATGGCGAAGGAGACTCAGATGCTGTAATTTTTGCTTTGCCCGGGGAAGCGGACGTAGATTTGAAAGCTCATGAATTCAAACATGGTTATCAATTCCTTCAGGGAGAAACAGATCTCGCCATATCCGAATGGGGTTGGCACGGAGACCCTGTCGCTTATGATATTTATGATGAACTTGAGGCCTATGACAGAGGCGCTTTATTTGGTGGAGATAAAAAGAGTATAGGAGAGATAGAATCTAATTCGCTTTATCAGGGTAAAGTTTTGCGCATCCCCACTTCAATATATAGTTTGCCAAAACAACAAATCGACAGACTTAAAAACAATATTTCCATAAGAGCTACTCACATAGATGGCAAGACATATTATAAGAAGCCTAAGAAATAAGATTTTCTTACTTTTACTTTTCTTCATTTGTTTTAGAAACGCTTCCGAGACATTATCATTCTTGGACCGTCAGTATCATGTGCCGGAAACGCAGGGTGATAAAATTGAACTATACCCCAATTATATTGGAGAGAAAAGGATTTACTATAGTGAAATCGCAGGGCTTGTAACAGAAGAAATGATGAGCTTTTTGCCGTCAGGGGTTTATATGACAAGCACCACGCCCACGGCAAGGAATGGAATAGTCGGCTCCACGAATGGCGTAGGACAATGGTCTATCCACGGTGAAAGCCTTCTTTTGAGTGAATATTCCGGCATTCTTTTAAACTATATGACGGAGCCCATTGATGAGACACAGAAGAAGATAACGCCAATTTATTCTTTGCGTGAATTATCAGACGCCCCGCGCCTGAATGGGGATGCCGACAATGTCAGCCGTGGGACAATCAGACATTTCGGAGATGAGATTGTCTTTGTCGATAGAGACGGCAAACAACGCATCTTTTATTATCTTCCTTCAGGACTTATTTATTATAAGGATTTTTGGGAAGAGAAATATTATGAACCGCTTGCAGTAATAGTTCGGGAGAAGTCAACACGAATATCAAATGCAAGACAATCGAAGAAGACGCCTTATTATCCCTGGATGCCAGTTGAATTGATTTGGCAGTCAGGCGAATATAAAACGTTTCGCAAGCAGTACGGACTGAATGGAGAACCACTCATGATTATTCTTTTTAAGGACGGTCTGCGGTTTACCGTTGTCAATCCGCGCTATTATCTACCTGACAGTGGGCTGAGGCTTTATGACAAGGCGGACGAGGAGGCGCTGAGTGCGTGGATGGATACGGTGCAGGTCGGGCAGAATTATGAGTTCGAGCTGATGCGTCCGGCATATCCTGCCGACTCCATAGCCTACTTCCCGCCACTACAGACCGTCCCCGACTCCATCTACGCCGCCGACGGCGAAGCCTACGGCTATTTTTTCGCCCGCATCAAAAGCAAAAAACGAAAATAATTCATTTTCCAATTCTCTTTTATTGCATGTTTTAGAATAAATCACTAACTTGCAGGCAAAACTAAATCTCTCCCTATGCGTCCGGCCCAACGACTTACTTCTCATTCGTCTCCGCTCTCAGCGACGGGGAATATTAGCGTCGTTTCGCCGCACATCTCCCGCCACACCGACAACTCCTACGACTCCGCCGGACGGCTCATCAGCACCGACATTTCGGAGAACGGAAAATCCGCATCCGTAAAGAGATTCTACGGACAAAACGGACTCCTCTCCAAAGAAAAATTTGGCAACGGCGTGGACCGGACTTACCGGTACGACGTCCACGGCTGGCCCACTTCAAACACCATAGGGCTCGCTCCGCTGACTCTCCCCGCAATCCCGGCCGGAACCCTTTCCGCGACATACTACAACAGCCTCGACGGTGGGCTACGGGGAGACAGAGACCCTGACGATTACCTCGTAAGAGACCGCTACACCGAGACCCTCTTATACGCCGACGGACTCTATCCCCGCTATTCAGGCTGTCCCTCCGCAAAAGAGACAAGCCTCGGCGGACGGTACGACTACCGCTTCGACGCCCACGACCGACTCACAAAGGCCGACTTCACCGCCCCGGATTCCGAAGACGAGGACTATTCCGCCGAGTACACCTACGACGATCTCGGCAATCCCCGCACGCTCAAGCGATGGGGAGTAATCGACTACACCTCCGGCGGCGAGGCCACTTACGGGCTTCTCGACGACCTAACATTCTCCTATCCCTCCGGAAGCTCGCAGCTCGAGTCCGTCGCCTCCGCCGCAGAGGGCACCGACTTCTACGGACGCGTAGGATTCCCCCTCTCCGGCTCGCAGTACGCCTGGAACGACACAGGCCTCATGACCTCGGACTCAGGATTCGGAATCACGGCCATAACATACAACGACTTCGGCCTCCCCGTCAAATTCCACACTCAAAACAAGAAAAACTACACAGCCTACTCCTATTCCGCCGACGGAGCTCTCCTCCAAAAGGAGGTGTCGACATCGACCTCATCCCCCTTCCCTTTCACGAGCAAGAGCGAAACGACATATTCGGCAGGACGAATATTCTACAGCGCGACGCGCGACAATCCCTCTGGCACCTATGTCTCATACTTCCCCGGCGGATACTTCGACGGAAACGGTGGCGTCCACTACATGCACCTCGACTATCAGGGCTCCGTTGTTATGGAAACCGATTCCACGGGCCATATCGAGAAGCACCGCGGCTATTACCCCTACGGCGAGCCTTGGGCCGAGAGCACCAACAAAAAAACACTCGCGGCGAGCGTAGCGCAGCCGCAGACCTACCAGAGCAAAGAGCGCACGGCGGCGACGGGCGACTACGACTTCGGCCCCCGCCGATATATCTCCGCCGCCCCCTTCTGGCGCGCCCCCGACCCAAAAGCCCACGACTACCCCAACATCTCCCCATACGCCTTCTGCGCCGCAAACCCCGTCCGCTACGCCGACCCCACGGGGATGATTTTCACGGAGGCCGCTCAAAAATACGCGGATGAACTGCAAACATATGCAATAAGCGCATTTATGGATGCACTTAGGAAGCAAAGATTCGACTTAGCCGATAAGTTTAACGCAACTCTTGTAGAAATCAAAAAAATGGCTGAAAGTGAAGTTGTCTTTGATGCACGAAAATGGGATGATAAAACGTATGGAAAGACTTCTTACCATATTGGTACAGGTGAAGGTGACAAAGACGCGGTTGTATTTACCTTCCCCAAAGAGCATTTTGAAGGAATCATTGCGCATGAATTCAAACACGGCTATCAGTTCATTCTGGGGGACATAGATCTTGTTATTGACAATACCAAACCCTCTGATTTTCCAATTCTTGCCGACATGTATGACGAAGGCGAAGCTTATCAAAGAAGTCATTTGTTTGGAGATGACCTCACAACCTTCTCTGAAATAAAAGACCACCCTAAATATAGCAAAATACTACATCCGATGAAAAAGACATTTGAAACAATCACTCCTCTCCGGAGAAAAAAAATATTAGAAAACAAACACTCATTAGCCACATATGTCGAAGGGAAAGTTTATTATAAGCGTTAGCTTGTTTTTAGCGATTCTATCAATATTTGTTTATCCCCTCAGCGCCGAAACATATATAGGCGGAATGGGTCGGATTTATTCAACGGGACCTAAAAAAAGAATAGACGAAATTATATTTTATCGAAATTATATTTTTGAAGAACAAAGTCTAAACGATGACCAAATAAAATACTCTATTTTATTAAAAATATATCCCTCTCATCTATACGTCACATTTGAGCCAAATTCCCATATTAATACATTTGACTCCTCGAAAATTGACTCGTCGACTCTGAGCGCTGGATATTGGAGCTCCCGAGGTGATACTGTATATTTTTATGAAATGAGACCTCTCCTATTGATAAATCGATACTATGACTGGCTAGAAGAAGATAATTTGAATTATACCGGTCGTTTTTTATCTAGCATTTGGAGCCCCGTAGATTATGAAGACAATGTTACAATGGGTATTATTGAAAACTTCGGCGAAACAATAGTTATAAACAAGGAATATTATGATTATTATCTAAATTTACACAGCGAAAAATTCAAAATGTTTTATATTCCGGAACAAATGCCAGATATAGATGTTTCTTACAATTCTTACGAAGCATTCTTCCAGCAACGGAATAAAGATATTTTTTTCCCTTGGATGCCTATCAGACAAGAATGGCAAAGTGGAAAATTCAAGGTGATTTATACTAAAGTTAGCGATAAATCGGAAAACGTTATTACAAGTGTTCTTGAAAAAGACAGCCTACGGTTTACAGTTGTCAATCCGCGCTATTATCTTCCGGAGAGCGGGCTGAGGCTTTATGACAAGGCGGACGAGGTGGCGCTGAGCACGTGGATGGATACGGTTCAGGTCGGGCGGAGCTATGAGTTCGAGCTGATGCGTCCGGCTTATCCCGCCGACTCCATAGCCGACTTCCCGCCGCTACAGACCGTCCCCGACTCCATCTACGCCGCCGACGGCGAAGCCTACGGCTATTTTTTCGCCCGCATCAAAAGCCGCTAAGCGCAACACGAGTTTTTTCCGACCGGAATAAAACATTCCATTGGCAGACAAACTGCACCTTTGCAGGCTTGTTGCGGGCACGTTCAAGATTTTTTTGCGTAAATTGTAGAAATAAACTATCTTTGCGACAAATTCCTCACCGCATGGACTATTCGATACTGGACTTTTTATGTCTTCTTGGTGCCGTAGGTTTGTTCCTTTACGGCATGAAAGTGATGAGTGAAGGCCTCCAGAAGGCCGCCGGCGACCGTCTGCGAAACATTCTTTCGGCGATGACGCGCAACCGGTTCACCGGTCTTCTCACCGGATGCGCCATCACGGCCCTCATCCAGAGCTCCTCGGCCTCGACCGTCATGGTCGTAAGCTTCGTCAACGCAGGCCTCATGACCCTCGGCCAATCGATGGCCGTGATTTTCGGCGCCAATGTCGGCACGACCTTCACCGCGTGGATTATCGCCATATTCGGCTTCAAGGTCAATATGTCGCTCTTCGTCCTGCCGCTCATCGGCCTCGCCGTGGTCCTGCTCTTCTCCAACAAGAGCAAAGCCAAGAGCATAGGCGAGTTCATCATCGGCTTCGCCTTCCTCTTCATGGGCCTCGACATGATCAGCACATATGTTCCTGACCTCCAGAGCAATCCCGAGATATTCGAGACCCTGCGGAACTATGCCTCGATGGGCGTGCGCTCCGTGCTTCTCTTCGCTCTCGTCGGCGTCCTGCTCACGATGGTCATCCAGTCGTCCGCGGCAACTTTTGCCATAACGCTGATTATGTGCACCAAAGGCTGGATTACATTCGACCTCGCCTGCGCCCTCGTCCTCGGCTCCAACATCGGCACGACCATCACCCCCATCCTCGCGTCGCTCAGCGGCAACGTCGCCGCGCGCCGCACGGCAATGGGCCACCTCCTCTTCAACCTCCTCGGCACGATATGGTGCCTCTGCGTGTTCGTGCCTTTCGCGAACATGAACGCATGGCTCACCGAGCTCATCGGACAGGGCAACCCCGAGGCCCTGTACGGCTTCGTCAACGGCCTCGAGACCACCGACCCGGAGCTTTACAACCACCTTTTCGACAACTCTCTCCCCGCCGGCCACCACGTCCTCGCCCAGATTGCCGCAATGCAGATGAGCGTCAGCTTCGGCCTCTCCATCTTCCATACCACCTTCAACCTAGTCAACCTCACCGTGATGATATGGTTCACGAACCTCTACGTGAAGATTGTCGAGAAGCTCGTGCCCGCCAAGAAGGGCGACGAGGAGGAATTCACCCTCAAGTTCATCTCCGGCGGCCTGCTCAACGCCTCCGAGCTCAACATTGCCCAGGCCGAGAAGGAAATGGCCGTCTACGCCGAGCGCGTGGAACGTATGCTCGCCATGGCAAACGAACTCATCCACACCAAGGAGAATTCAGAGGATTACAACAAGCTCTACTCGCGCCTCGAGAAGTACGAGGACATCTCCGACCGCATGGAGCTCGAAATCGCCCACTACCTCAACCGATGCGCCGAGGGACGCCTCTCCAACGAGGGCAAGCTCCGCATCGCCGCCATGCTCAACATCGTGGGCGAAATCGAGTCAATCGCCGACTCCTGCCTCGGCGTCGGAAAAATCCTCAACCGCAAAATCCAGGCTTCCGCGCAATTCAACGAGGAAATCTACAACAACATCGACGCGCTCTACGTCTACGTCAGCGAGGCCATGAAGCTCATGATCTCCCACCTCAACAACGTCGAGCACCTCACAGGCCACGAGCTCATCAGTTCCTACAACAAGGAGCGCGAAATCAACAACTTCCGCAACACCCTCCGCGGCGCCAACGTCGAGAACATCAATGCCCACCACTACGAGTACCAGGCAGGCATATACTACATGGACATCGTAGGCGACCTCGAGAAGACCGGCGACTACATCATAAACGTCGTCGACACCCTCCGCGACGCTTTCCGCAAGCGGCAGGATGACTGATCCCCCGACACCCCCTGATTCAGCCCGCGGGAGCTGCAAGATGCCCGCTCCGACCGCGCCGGAGGGCCTCTCGGATGAAATTTTGAGAACAATGACAAGACAATTCGGTCACAAACGGTCCATGTCTTTCTAATTTGTGTATATTTGCATCAATTATTCTGACCACCTATCATCATCACATCCATGTTTCCCTCGCTTGCCGGGCATATCCTTGTTATAGACGCTGATTCCAACATCCGCGAACTTCTGGATGTAAATCTCCGGAGCGAAGGCTACAATGTGGCGTGCTTCCCCTCTACGGAAGCCGCGGGGCCGATTGACCCCATAGATGTGCCGCTCGTAATAATCGATGCGATGGAAGCCGATTTCTCAGGCATAGACTTCATCGCCGAGCTCAAGGACAATCCCGCCACCCGCGGAGTCGGAGTCTTTCTCTGCACGGCCTCGCGCTCCCAGAGCCTCGTAATCGAGGCCCTCGACGCCGGAGCCGACGACTTCATCGCCAAGCCCTTCTCGCTCCGCGAGCTCCTCGCCCGCGTGAAGTCCTACCTCCGCAGGCACCACCACCTCCGCGACAGCGCCGACCGCGCCGCCTTCAATGTGTCGGTGATGGACATGAACATAGACCTCCGCACACACACCATCACCAAGAGCGGAATGCCCCTCTCCCTCTCCAAGACCGAGAGCCAGATTCTCGAGCTCCTCGCGCGGAACCTCAACACCTACGTCTCCCGCGCCGAAATACACTCCAAAGTCTGGAACGGCGAGGCAGGATTCAACGACCGGATTGTCGACACCAACATCTCGCGTCTCCGTAAGAAAATGGGCGACGCCGGCGCATGCCTCGTCAACCGCACCGGCATCGGGTATATGCTCTCCGACAAATAACCGCCCGGCCCTTCCCCTTCCGGACACGCGCCTCCGATTGTTTATAACCCGTTAACCAGCGGAGCCCCGCGCTCCCCCAGAACCGATTTGGAAATCATAGACCCCCTTCCGGCCATTCAGGCCGCCCTCGCATTCATACCCCTACAGTCTGCCGCCCCGGCATTCAGCGCCGGACAGATAATCGCCCTGCTCATAGCACTCCTCTGCCTCGTCCTCTCGGGATTCGTCAGCGGCAGCGAAATCGCCTTTTTCTCCCTCTCGCAGCAACAGCTCGAAGACCTCGAGGAACAGAACAGCCGCAAAGGCGGGGAAATAGCCGCAATCCTCGCCAAGCCCGAAAAGCTCCTCGCCACGATTCTCATCGCCAACAATCTGGTGAATGTCACCATCGTTGTGCTCTGCAACTTCGCCCTCGGCCCCGTCTTTCAGGGCATGAGCGAGATTCTGAGCTTCATCCTCCAGACCGTAATCCTCACCTTCCTCATCCTCCTTTTCGGCGAAATCCTCCCCAAGCTCTACTCCAACAGCAACCCCGTGCGCTGGGCTTCCTTCGCTTTCGGGGGAATCAAGTTCCTCATAAGCCTTTTCTCCCCTCTTTCGAGCATTCTCGTCCGCTCGACGGGCTTCGTCAACCGCATGGTGACCAAAAAGCCGCGCGACATCACAGCCGACGAGCTCTCCCAGGCCCTCGAAATCACCCAGGGAGCTTCCGAGGATGACAAAGAGATGCTCGAAGGCATCCTCCGCTTCGGCGACACCACCGCCGCCGAAATCATGACGCCCCGCACCTCAATCACAGGCCTCGAAATCCACGCCGACTTCAGTGAGGTGATGAAAACCGTCATCGAGAGCGGCTTCTCGCGTCTTCCGGCCTATGAGACAAACCAGGACGACATCGTCGGCGTCCTCTACGCCCGCGACCTCCTTCCTTACGTCGACACCCCTCCCGAAAAGGGCTTCGACTGGCGCACGCTCCTCCGCAAGCCTTACTTCGTGCCCGAGAGCCGCATGATCGACGACCTCCTCGAGGACTTCCGGAAACTCAAAATCCATCTCGCCATCGTTGTCGACGAATTCGGTGGAACCCAGGGTATCGTCACACTCGAGGATGTCCTCGAGGAAATCGTCGGCGACATCGACGACGAGTACGACGAGCCCGACCAGACATACCGCAAGCTCCCCAACGACACCTACGTCTTCGAGGGACGAACCCTGCTCACCGACTTCTTCCGCGTCACCGACCTCGACCCCGCCGGTTACGAGGCCGTCACCGAGGACGCCGAGACCGTCGCCGGAATGCTCCTCGCCATAAAAGGCGACTTCCCCGCCAACAAGGAGCCCCTCGTCTACGGGCGCTGCCGCTTCCTCGTCCTCGACGTCTCCGACCACCGCATCAACGAGGTGCGCGTGAAAGTAATGCCCGACGTTCAGGAGCAATGAAAACCCTCGCCCTCCTTGCGCCCGGCCTGCTCCTCGCCGCGGCAGCCTGCGGCTCCGGCGACCGCGAGGCCGTGCCCCGCCGGAAGGCCTTCCCCCGTCTGGCATTCTCAGCCGATTCCATAGGCCGCCCCGCCTCGCTCGACGGCGTTTCGTTCCGGATCAACAGAATTGCCGGGTTCCGTCCCGATTCCGCGCGTCCCGACTGGGCCGACATCGTGTATCCTCCTGCCCTCGGCGCCACGATGTATCTCAGCATCAGCCGTCCGGCCAACCTTCCCGGGGCTGTCGCAAACCGCCGCCAGCGCATTTCCCTCAACCTAGGCGATGCTCCGGCCCTCACCGAAGAATTCCACGCCGGCCGCTGGGCCTGCACTCTCGTCTCGAGCACGCGCGCCGGCCTCACCACGCCAGTCCAGCTCCTCGCTACAAGCTCCGACGGGCGGCTCCTCAGCGGCGCCGTCGCCCTCGACGCTCCCGGCGAGTCCGCCGACTCCATCCGTCCCCTCCTCGACCTCCTGCGCGACGACGCGCGGACCCTCCTCCTCAGCCTCGAATGACCGTTTCCGAAGACCTCATAAATACACGCGGCCGCGGCCCCGTCCGCATCCTCATAAGCGCCATTCCCGCTCCGGACGGCCGCGAGGGGCGCCGCGAACGCGAGCAGGGCGCCGTCCGCGCGCTCCTGCGCCACGCCCTGGGCGAAGACTGCACTCTCGGCCACCGCCCCGACGGCGCGCCATTCGTGCCCGAGCGCCCCGACGTCTTCATATCCGTCAGCCACTCCATGCACTACGCGGCTCTCGCCATCGCCCAACGTCCCATCGGGATAGATCTCGAGGAGCCGCGCGAACAGCTCCGCCGCGTGGCCTCCCGCGTGTTTTCCCCCGAGGAGCTCAGCGCCTGCCCAACCCTCTTCGACCTCACCCGCGCCTGGACCCTCAAGGAAGCACTCTACAAGCTCTCCCCCTCACCCGCCGCCTGCGATTTCCGCGCCAACATAAGCATCGACCCTCCCGCTGTGTGCGGAAGGGTCGCGGAAATAGTTTTCGAGAAGTCGCTTGCCGGCCCCGACGCCATTCTTACAGCAGTCCGGGAGAAAGTCTGTTGAGGAAGGCCGTGGCTATGTTCACATAGATTATAAGGCCGACTATATCGTTGGAAATCTGAATGAAAGGACCCGTGGCAAGCGCGGGATTGATTTTCAGCTTCTCGAGCGTGAGGGGTATGACCGTGCCCAGAATCGAGGCGAACATAACCACCGCAAACAGCGACACCGCCACCGAAAGCGTCACGGCCAGATTGTCCGGAAGCATTATCAGATTGTAGACCAGTATCACCGCCGCGATAATCGAGGCGTTCAGAAGCCCGATCAGCACCTCCTTGCCTAACTGCGAGGCGAACTGCTTGATTTCCAGCGAGCCGTTGGCAAGGCCCTGGACCACGATGGCCGAGGACTGCACGCCCACGTTGCCGCCCGTGCCGCCGATGATGGGGATGAACAGCGCGAGCGCCGTCACGGCGTGGAGCTGTCCCTCGAAATTGCCGAGAATAAGCGACGACAGGATGCCTGAGGCTATGCCTATCAGAAGCCAGGGAATGCGGGCCTTCACCTGCGCGAAGATGGAGTCGTCGGCGTCCACGTCCGACGAGATACCCGAAGCCAGCTGATAGTCACGCTCGCTTGATTCGCGGACCTGGTCCATCACGTCGTCGACCGTTATCCGGCCGAGGAGGCGCCCGATTGAATCCACAACGGGCATCGCCACGAGGTCGTACTTCTCGAAGTCGAGGGCCACCTCGTCGATAGAGGTCTCGGCGCGCACGCTCACGGGATCGGTCTCCATGACGTGTTTGATTTTCGACACCGAGGGATGCGTGATTAGCTCCTTCAGCGGCAGAACGCCCTTGAGCTTCGAGTCGTTGTCCACGACGTAGACGTAGTATATCTCGTCCATGTCCTCTGCCTGCATTCGCATCTGCTTGATGGTCTCGGGCATCGACCAGTTTTCGTTCACGACAATCATCTCCGTGCCCATGAGGCCGCCGGCGGTGTCCTCGTCGTATTTCAGAAGGTCGATGATGTCGCCGGCCTGCTCGACGTCGTCGATGTGCGAGAGGATTTCGTCGCGCTCGTCCTCGTTGAGGGTCTGGATGAGGTCCACGGCGTCGTCCGTGTCGAGGTGGTCGATCTGCTTGGCGATTTCCTCGGCCGGCATGTCGCTCAGGAGCTTGCGGCGGTCGTCCTCGTCCAGCTCCATGAGCACGTCGGCGGCCTGTTCCTCGTCGAGGAGGCGGTAGAGGTACTCGCTTTCCTCGAGGTCCAGGTCCTGGAAGAGCTCGGCGATGTCCGCCGGATGCAGGTCGTGGAGCTCGGCGATGGCTTCCTCGCGCTTGTCGTCGCGGATTATCCCGCGGATGCGCTCGAGAAGTTCGGGAGAATTGTCTTTCATCTCAGCGGGCTTGTAAGATTGGTGAGTTCAACGAATTGCTCCACGGAGAGCTGTTCGGGGCGGAGGGCCAGCAGCGGGCTGTCGGGAAGCGCGGCGCCCGGAGCGAGGAGCGGGCGGAGGGAGTTGCGGAGGGTCTTGCGGCGCTGCCCGAAGGTGGTCTTGACGATGGTCCGGAACAGCTTCTCGTCGCATCCGAGCTCCGTCGCGCCGTTGCGCCGCAGGCGGATTACCCCACTCTTGACCTTCGGCGGCGGACAGAAGACGTGCTCCGGCACCGTGAAAAGGTATTCGATGTCATACCAGGCCTGGAGAAGCACGCTCAGGATGCCGCGGGCCTTCGTGCCCGGGGCTGCGGCGATGCGCTCGGCCACCTCTTTCTGGAGCATTCCCGAACAGCAGACCACGCGGTCCTTGTAGTCCAGGACCTTGAAGAATATCTGCGAGGAGATGTTGTAGGGATAGTTGCCTATGATGCAGAAAGGCCCGTCGCCCGGAAAAAGCTCCGCGAGGTCCATCAGGAGGAAGTCGCCCTCGACTATGCAGTCGCCGGAAGCCGGGTCATTGAACACCGGGAAGTTCCTCCGCAGGTAGTCGACGCTCTCGGCGTCGATTTCAGCCACGTCCAGACGCCCGGGATGCTTCTCGAGCAGGAACTGCGTCAGCACACCCATGCCGGGGCCGATTTCGAGAACTGGCTCTTCCTTGTAGTCGTCGAGGGTCGAGGCTATGCGCTCGGCCACACTCAGGTCGGTCAGAAAATGCTGGCCGAGGGCTTTCTTGGGGCGTACTTCCGGTTTCATGATAAAATTCTTTTAGTCTGTTTTCACCTGTCGAATACGAGCGGCATCGCGTCCGTGCGGCCCGTAAGTCGCCCGTCGCTCACGGCGCGCGTCCCGTTCACCCACACGTCGCGCACGCGCCACCCCAGGGTCTGCCCCGCGAAAGGCGTCCACCCGCAGGGCGAGGCCGAATCGCCGTCCGTCAGCGTGTAGGGCGGGCACTCCTCCACGAGCACGAGGTCGGCATAGGCGCCCGGGCGAAGCTCGCCGCGGCCTTCGATGTCGAAGAGACGCGCCGGAGCGGCGGAATATTTCTCAGCTATAAGAGCCGCGGGAAAATGCGTAAGGAGAAGCGGGAGCGCGAACTGCACCGAGGGCGCACCCGAGGCCGCTTTCAGCGCGCCTCCTTCCTTCTCGCTGAGAAGGTGCGGGGCATGGTCCGAGCCTATGGTGGTGATTCGGCCGTCCGCGAGAGCGCGCCGCAGCTCCTCGCGGTCCGCCGGAGTCTTCACGGCGGGATTCACCTTTATGCGGCTGCCGAGACGCGCGTAGTCCCCGCAGTCGAAAGTCAGATGCAGGGGCGTCACCTCAGTTGTCACCAGCGGCTCGCCTTCCGCGGCCTTGAGCTCGGCGGCTGTGGTGAGGTGGGCGATGTGAAGGCGCTTGCCGTGGTCCTTCGCAAGGCCGATGGCCCTCTGGGCCGCGGTCAGGCAGGCTTCCCCGGAGCGTATGGCCGAATGTTCGGCAACGGGGACATCCTCGCCGTAGCGCCCGCGGGCCTCCGCGGCGCGCCGGGCTATGATTTCGTCGTCCTCGGCATGGACCATCACCGGCACCGTCGCGGCTTCGAATATGGCATCCAGCGCCTCGGGCGAATTGACAGCCATATTGCCCGTCGAGGAGCCGATGAAGAGCTTTATGCCCGGCACGGCGCGAGGGTCGAGCGCACGGAGCTCGTCGATATTCGTTTCCGAGGCGCCGAGAAAGAAGCCGTAGTTGGCCGCGGAGTCGCGCGCGGCGATGTCCTTCTTCTCCTGGAGGGCCGCGAGGCTGGTCGTAGCCGGCTTCGTGTTGGGCATCTCGAGATAGGAAGTCACTCCTCCGAGCAGCGCCGCGCGGCTCTCGGAGGCTATCGTGGCTTTGTGCGTCAGGCCCGGCTCGCGGAAATGAACATGGGTGTCGATCATGCCCGGAAGCAGGAGCGCGCCCCGGGCGTCGACCGTCTCGTCGACAGCCTCCGACGGCGCATCTCCCTCCCCGAGCGCGGCGATGCGGCGCCCTTCGGCCAGAAGCCAGCCGGCGGTTCCGTCCGCGAAACGGCAATTCCTTATGAGTGTCCGGCGATTCATCCTTTTTTCGAATAATCGGGGAACTTGCGGAAGAAGCTGTTCCATTTCAAGCGGATTACCCCGAACACGGCCTCGCCGAAAATTCCGGAGTTCATCTTGCTTGTGCCGAGCACGCGGTTGATGAAGATGATGGGCACCTCCACGACCTTGAAGCCGTATTTGAAGGCCGTGAACTTCATCTCGATCTGGAAGGCGTAGCCCTTGAACTTCACCTTGTCGAGAGGAAGAGCCTCGAGAACCCTGCGGCGGTAGCAGACGAAGCCCGCCGTCGTGTCGTGGACGGGCATCCGCGTTATCAGACGCACATATTTCGAAGCATAGAAACTCATCAGCACGCGGCCCATCGGCCAGTTCACCACATTCACGCCCGAAACATAGCGCGAGCCCACGGCCAGGTCGGCGCCCTCGTCGACGCACGCCGCGCGAAGCTTCAGCAAATCATTGGGATTGTGCGAGAAATCGGCGTCCATCTCGCAGATGAAGTCGTAATGCTTTGTCAGGCAGTGCTTGAAGCCCGTGATGTAGGCCGTGCCGAGTCCCAGCTTTCCCGAGCGCTCTATCATGTCGACGCGGCCCGGATACTCCTTCATCTTCCCGCGCACGATTTCGGCCGTGCCGTCGGGCGAACCGTCGTCGATTACAAGCACATCGAAAGCCACGGGAAGCGCCATCACGGCGTCGATTATCGCCGCGGCGTTCTCGCATTCGTTGTAAGTGGGAATTATCACGCACGTGTCAGCGACGTGCGCCGGAGTGCCGGTTGACTGAGTTTCAGGGCTTTGAGTTGGCATAACGTGGAGATTTTTGCCGTTGGACATATTTCAATCTGCAAAAATAACATTTTCCCCCGTCAAAACCGCAACTTCCGCCCAAAAAACGTCATTTTTCCGGTGGGAAATAAAAAAAGAATGAGAAACGAAGTCCGAAGACTCACTGTTTCTCATTCTCCTCTCTCCTCTTGCGGTATGGACGGGACTCGAACCCGCGACCCCCTGCGTGACAGGCAGGTATTCTAACCAGCTGAACTACCACACCTCGTTTTTCGGTGGGAGAGGCATCGGCTTTTCGCTTTTGCGTTGCAAAGTTACGGTCTTTTTTTCGTTCCTCCAAATTTTTCTCGAAAAAAATTTCAACTTTTTTCACCGCGCGGCGCAAACAGACTGATATTCAACAATTCTCCCCCGGCGCCGCAAAGGCACCGGGGGAGAAGGATTTTTATCCGCTTGTCAGAGGCGTGCTTGTCAGAGCACCACTTTCTGACGGTTGACGATGTAGAAGCCTCGGGGGAGGGAGATTTCGTTGCGTCCGGGATGGATGTCAACAGGGAAGGACACGCCGTCGGCGCGCACTACCGTGAGCGAGCATGCGTCGGGAGCCACAACCACGAGACGGTGGTTGCTTACAGAGATCCGGAGCGAGTCGTAGACGGTCGACGAGATGCCGGTAACGAACTGGCCGTTGTGGCCCGTGGAGGTGTAGACGCCGCCGTTCTTGAACTCGAAGTCGGACGACTGCGACGCACCCTTGTTGCTGAAGATAATCATCATCGCGGGGTTCGGGTCGGTGACGGTGCAGGTGAACTTGTAGTAGCCCGTTGCGGGGTCAAGCTCGAGCTTTTGGCCGGGCCAGGAGCCGCCGGTGTAGTTCTTGTCGCCGTTGGCGCGGTCCCATACCCAGGCGTATACGTCGGGCCAGTTCGTGGAGCTGTTGTCGAAATAGGCGGTGTAGACCGTGGGATCGCCGGGAACGACGGGATCGTCGATGATGTCGCCGGCGCCTTCGATGGTCTTCACGTAGCCCTTGGAGTTGTAGTAGCCGCCGTTGACATATTTCCAGCCGTCCTTGGAGATCTGGTTGTTGCCGGCGTTGCTGAAGATGAGGAGCGCGCCGTCGGCGATCTTGTCGGTGCCGGAGTAGGTCCACTTGTAGACGTTGTTGCCGAGGTAGGTGAGGTTCTGGCCGGGCCAGGTGCCTCCGGTGTAGTTCTTGCCGGTGGCCCAGATCCATACCGTGGCGGGGTTCCAGGAGTCGTGCTCGAAGAAGATAGCCTGCTCGCCCTTGGCCATTGAGGGCTCTACGGGCGTCTCGGGCTCTACGCGGTCGCCGCTGACTACGGGTCCGCTTCCGGAGGGCTTCACAGTCCAGGTCTCCTCAGGCATTGTCTCGTCGGGCCATTCGGTCCAGGCAGCTTCCACGGGAGCGGAAGCGTAGAGATATTTGCCGTCGTCGCCCACCTTGCCGGGAGCCTTGGTCTTGTCGGTGTCGAGCACGTAGACGCGGAGGTTGCCCTTGCCGGAGCACTTGGCCTCGAGCTTGCCGTCGGTGACGGTCTTGACGTCGCCGGTGACGGCGTCGACGTAGCGGCCGTTGAGCACGCCCGTGAAGGTGGCGTCGCCGCTGATGGTGACGAGCACGTAGGAGTCGGTCTTCGAGTCGGTGTAGCGGCGCTTGAAGGCCATCTTGCCGGTGCAGCCCTCGTTGCTGTACTGGCCCTTTCGGAGGGCGGGCACGGCGGCGCGGATTTTGTTGAGGCGCTGGATGTGGAGGGCGAGGGGATAGCTGAGGGTGGAGGCGAGGTTGCCGGTAGCGCCGGTGTATTCGGCGAAGTCGGTCACCTTGACGTCGCCCTCGATGTAGCCGCCGAAGTAGGCGCGGCCTGAGTCCTTGAGAGCGAGGACGGCGCCCTTGTCGATGGGCATGCCCTTCTGGAACTCGACTTCGGAGCCGTAGTAGATGCAGGGGATGCCGCGGAAGGTGAACATCAGCGAGAGGTTCTCGGCCCAGGTGTCCTGCGTGCCGGTGAAGCGGTAGTTGCTGTCGGGGGCGTAGTCGTGGGAGTCGACGTAGACGACGTTGTAGGTGGCGTCGTTGTAGAGGTTGTCCTGTCTGCGCACGCCGTAGGCGCCCGTTGCGGAATTGAAGTTCCAGTGCATGGCGAAGTCGATTACGCTCATGCCGGAGAAGTCGGAATGGTCGGGGGTGTGGTATTCGTTGCCCTTGAGGAGGGCGTTGTCGCTCTTGCGGAGGATGGCGTCGGAGTGGCCGAGGTCGTCCTTGCCGGACTGCTGGACGGACATCCAGTTGGTGTGGCCGCTGACGGTGACGTAGTCATGCGACCCTTCATTTTCAAGAGGAATGGCCACGACCTCGTCCCACGACTTGGGATCCATGTCCCAGGGATAGTCCTTGGATTCCTTCCAGGTATAGTAGCAGGGCGAGCAGTTGTAGTTCTCGCCGCGGTAGATCACTTCCATCGAGCGGGCGCAGACCTCGCCGTACATAAAGAAGGGCGTGTTGCCTCGCTTGGCCTTTGCTTCGGGAGTCTCGGCGGCGGCCATGAGCTGCGGGAGGAACATCTTGTTGAAGGAAAGGCGCGGAATGTGGCCGGCCGTGTCGATTCGGAAGCCGTCGACACCCATCTTGATGAAGCGCGAGTAGCATTCCACGATGTAGTTGGTCACTGTGGGATGCTCCGTGTTGAGGTCCACGCAGTCGCCGGCGATCTGGCCCCACCAGCGGGAGGGATCGTCCCAGTCGAACCAGGCCTTGTGGTGCCAGTAGTTGTGGATGTCCTCGTTGATGAAGCGGGAATTCTTCATCAGGCCGAGGCGCGCGCCGTACTGTTCGGCGGGTTTCATCGAGGCGTAGTTCGAGGGGAGCTTGCCGCCCTCGGATTCGGGAATCACGAGCATGGAGGCGTTGATGTCGCCGAGGTCCTTGGTGTAGTCCTTCTTGAACATGCGGCAGAGGAATTCCTCGCCGAAGTTGCCGGTGTGCTGGAGGACGATGTCGAGGATGAGCTTCATCCCGCGCTTGTGGACCTCGTCGATGAGCTCCTGGAAGGCCACGTCGGCATCGGCGTCGGTAGCGCTCTTGCCCACGTAGCGGTGGTCGACCTTACCGAAGTTCATGGCGTGGTAGCCATGGTAGTCGAGGCCGGAGCCGTTCTCGACAACAGGCGTGATCCACACGGCCGTGAAGCCGAGGGCCTTGATGTAGTCGAGTTTGTTGATGAGGCCGCGGAAGTCGCCGCGCCATTCGGGGTCGTTGATGTTGTTGACGCCGTCCCAGCAGTAGACGTTGTTTGTGGGATCGCCGTCGTAGAAACGCGTGGTCATCGCGAAGTAGATGGTCTCGTCGCGGAAGTCGGTGCGTTCGCCCACGAAAGTGGAGGCTCCGGCCGCGAAGGCCGAACCCGCCAGAAGCGACCCTACAAGGAGTCCTTTGAATAAATTCATGGTAGTTTGAGAAATAAGTAAGTTAATGATATGGTTGAAATATCTGCAAATTTACCCAAAAAAAAGCAAATCTCAAAATCCGAGCGAAAAAAGCTCCCGACGCCGCAGGGCGCCGGGAGCTTAGGAGATTGAGTTTCAGTGAATTATTCAGTAGCGGATGCGCGTGGCATTGCCGTTGAACACGCGGATGTAGAACTCGCCGCGGCGCGGCTCGGCCACCCGTATGCCCTGGAGGCTGTAGTACTCGGGTGCGGCGGCGGCGGCGTCGACGCTCACACCGTCGATGCGCGTGAGGATGCCCTGGTCGTTGTAGATGTAGTTGGCCTTGGCCTGGAAGCTCTTGGTCTCATTGCCGGTGCCGGAGTTTCCGTTGTTGAAAATCACCCGATGCTTTTCGTTGAGCTCGGTGGAGGGCGTGAATTTTACGGAGTAGAATCCGACCTCACGCGCTGCGACCAGAGGACGCATCTGCATGGTCCCGGCGAGCTCGTCCTTCATCTTCGTGCCGGGCCACGCGCCGAGCATCTGGTCATTCACATCGTCGCCTCCGCCCCAGATGTAGGCGTAGACCTCGTTCCAGCTGTGGTAGTCGTAGTAGTACATCACCACGGAATCGTCGGGAGCATCGGGATTGGCATAGGACGGGAGGGGAGCGGCCTCGGTGGTGTCCTTCGCGGGCTCGGAGGCATCGGGAACGACGGCATAGTCGCCGAACTGAGTCTTGAGCCAGGACGTCTTGGCGTCGAGGTGGGCGATTGCCGCAGCGAGGCGCCCCTGCATATCGGTGTTGTCGACAACCGGCTGGGGCGTACCGTCGGGGAACACCGGTAGCGGTGCGTCCTTCCAGCGGGCGCGGTCGGCCTTCGCGGCCTCGGCGATGTGGCCGGCATAGGCGGTCATGGCGCCCTTGAGGCCGGTATAGCCGTTGTTCATGAACCACAGCCAGGTGGCCTTGACCTTGTCGTTGAACTTGGAGTTCTGGCGGATCGAGGGAATCCATGTGTTGCCGTATGATCCGTCGTTGTTGTAGAGGAAGCGGTCGGTAACGCCGTCGAAGGCGTGGCCGCAGTCCCATAGGGGCGAGAAGTGCCATTTCTGACCGTTTCCGCGGTCGCGGAAGAGATAGGTCGAGCCGTGGTAGGCCTCGTAGTGGGAGATGATTTCCTCAACAAGGTAGTAGCGCGCGGCATCGTCCATGTCCATGTAGCGCCAGAGCTCGTCGGAAGTGTTGGCAGAGCCGACGGCGTCGTTCATGGCCGTGAACTGCTCGGTGACGAAGCGCTTCTGCGTCTCGGAGTAGTCTTCGGGAGTGTCCCAGGTGACGCGGAGCCGGTCGATATGCGGGACATATACACAGCTCTTTTCCTTCATGCTTATCTGGTTGGGCTCGTCGTAGTTGTCGAGCTCCACGAGGTAGCCGCCGGAAACGAGAGCCTGGTCGTCGACAAGGTCTTCGAGCTTCGTGATGTTCACGCGGTCTGTCTCTATACGGATGCTCTCGGTGAGGAAGTAGAGGCCGCGGTAGTTGTTGTTGATAACGACTTCAACGGGCTGCTGCCACGGGGTCCAGGGGAGTCCTATCGCGCGGCCCAGCCAGAAGCCGGTGAAGTTGCGCAGATAGCCGTAGTTGTCGTCGGCGTGGGCCAGAATGGCGAAGTGCTTGCTCTTGGAGAGGCCGAGAAGGCTCTGCTTTGCGCCGAGCTTCAGCTTGAAGGGCTTCTTGGCGAAGCCCTGACGCGTGAAGTTGCCGCGGGCCTTGATTTCGAGGGGCAGGGGAGCCTCCTTCGAGCCGATGCTGGCGGCGCCTTCGTCGATGAGCCACTGGCAGTCGTTCACGTCGAGCCAGTACTCAGCGTTCGAGAAATAATTCTTGTGGTTGAGATCCTTGTCGATGACCTCGTTGTTGTATTCGGTCTTTGTCTCGTCGGTGTAGACGTTGATGTAGAGCACGGGGAGCGTGCCCGACATGCCGGTGGCCGGAATTTCAGGCACGGTAATAACAAGAGTGCTGGCCTGGACCTCTCCGTCAGCTCCGAGATTGAGATCGAAAGAGATTGTGACGTTCTGAAGGCCGGAGGCTGTGATGTTCTTGCCTCCTTTATTCACGGGAAGGCTCTTGTTACCGGTGACGGTGACGGGCGTCTCGGGCCCGTAGTTTACGGTCCAGTCGCTGTTGCCAATCTTGAATTCTCCGTCGAGGGATTCGAGGGTGATGGTATAAGTCTTGCCCTCGCGGGTCATCTTGTACGCCTCGTTGATGCCCCAGTCGGCACCTGTCATCGTTCCGCGGATATACATGTCCGGATAGGTCTCGTAGGGATCGAAACCAGGTTTTACGTAGTCGGGCAGCGGAGCGGGCTCGGTATTGTCGCGGGCGGGTTTGGCCTCAGAAGCGTCGGCGTACTCGCCGAACTGGGTTTTAAGCCACGCGGTCTTGGCATTGAGGTGATTGAGCGCGTTCTCGAGCCTGGAATCCATGTCGGTGTTGTCGACAACGTCGCGGGCTCCGCTGATGGAGGGCCTGGGGGCGTCCTTCCAGCGGGCGCGGTCGGCCTTGGCGGCCTCCTTGATGTGGTCGGCGTAGGCGCGCATGTCGTCCTCGATGCCGGGGTACTTGTTCTTCATGAACCAGGCCCAGGTCTCGCGCACTTTGGCGTTGAAGGCGGCGTTCTCGCGCATGGAGGGAATCCAGGTGTTGCCGAACTCGTCGCAGTTGTAGAAGAAGTTGTCGGTGGCGCCGTTGAAGGCGTTGCCGCAGTCCCAGAGGGGCGAGAAATGCCATTTCTTGCCTTCGCCGCGGTCGCGGAAAAGATAGGTGGAGCCGTGATAGGCCTCCCAATGTGAGATGATTTCCTCAACGAGGTAGTAGCGCGCGGCATCGTCCATGTCCATGTAGCGCCAGAGCTCGTCGGACTGGTTGGCACGGCCCACAGCGTCGTTCATGGCCGTGAACTGCTCGGTGACGAAGCGCTTCTGAAGTTCAGAGTATTCTTCGGGAGTGTCCCAGGTGATGCGCAGCTTGTCGAGCCTCTGGCCCCCGGCGCAGCTCTTCTCTTCCATCTTGATCTGGTTTGTCTCGTCGTAGTTGTCCAGCTCCACGAGGTAGCCGCCCGAGAGGAGCGCGGGGTCCATGCAGTTGTCGTCGAGCGCCTGGGCCGGGACGCGGTCATCGCCCACGCGGATGCTCTCCGTCAGGAAGTAGAGACCGCGGTAGTCGCCGTTGATTACCACTTCCACCGGCTGCTGCCACGGGGTCCAGGGAAGACCCATGCGGCGCCCGAGGTTGAAGCCCGTGAAGTTGCGCAGATAGCCGTAGTTGTCGTCGGCGTGGGCCAGAATGGCGAAATGTTTGCTCTTGGAGAGGCCGAGGAGGCTCTGCTTGGTACCGAGTTTCAGTTTGAAAGGCTTTTTGGCGAAGGCCTTGCGCGTATAGTTGCCGCGGGCCTTGATTTCGAGAGGCAGGGGTTTCTCGGCCGATCCTACGCTCTGGGCGCCCAGGTCGATGAGCCACTGACAGCCGTTCACGTCGAGCCAATACTCAGCGTTCGAGAAATAATTCTTATGGTCGAGGTTGCGGCTGATTATCTCGTTGTTGAGAGTGGTTTTGAGTGTGTCGGTATAAACGTTGATGTAGAGAACCGGAAGCTTGCCGGACATTCCGGTAGCGGGACCGGGCAGTGGGTCCGGGTCGTCGCCTCCGGGGACGGTGAAAGTTATGTCGTTGGGGTTGGTGTACGCGTCCTTGCCGAGAGTGAAGGAGATGGTGACATCCTTCAGATTGTCGGCTACGAAATTAGCTCCGTCGACGGAAGCGCTCACCGTCGTGCTTTTGAAAATCGTACTGCCGGCCCCGTAGTTGAAGTCCCACTCCTTAGCGGAAATCTTGAACTCGCCGTCGAGAGAAGCAAGAGTTATCGTGTAATTATCTCCGGTACGCGTGAAACGGTAGGCTTTTATCGCGTTCCAGTTGTTGGTCATTGTCCCCTTGATGTACATCACGGGGTAGCCCTCATCGTCCTTGTCGACTTTGTAATTTTGGGCTATGGAAGCTCCGCACGCCATCACGGCAGCAAGGGCCCCCAAGAGTAACCTTTTGAGTTTCATGGTTGTTTATTGGTTTATTGTTGTTATGAATCACCGAATATCGCTATTCCGGATTTACAAAGATACTAAAAATATCCGCACACTCCAAAAAAAAGCAGGAGTGTGCGGCAAGATAGCGCCCTGCCGGGAAGCAGGGACAGGGGGTTCAATCTATGTCAGTCTTACATTCTGACCTTCACGGCATCGTCGCCGCATACGCGGATATAGGTCTCTCCGGCGCGCGGAGCGCTTACGCGCATGCCCTGAAGATTGTAGAACTCGACGGGAGCGTTGTTGTCGCCGACAGTCACGGAGCCGATGCCCGAGATGAATCCCTCGCGGTTGTAGACTCCGCCCTCGACGTAGCCGAAGCTGTCGGTCTGACGGCCCACACCGCCTACACCGTCATTGAAAATCAGCTTGGAAGCGTCCGAGACATTCATGTCGGCAGGGGCGAACTTCAGCTCCCATGCGGGCTTGCCGTCGAAAGTCGTGGCGGTCATCGCCGTGCCGGGCCATGCCCCGAAGCCCTCGTAGTTGGGTTCGCCGCCCCACATATAGACATACACCTGCTCCCAGGGCGTCTCGGTGGAGTCAATGAAGTAAACCGACGTCCAGCCCTCGGCCTTAGCGTAAGCGGGCAGCGGAGCGGCGGGAGTGGCGTCGCGCACGGGCTCGGAAGCCGACGGAGTCGCCGTAAAGTCGCCGAACTGACCCTTCAGCCATTCGACCTTGCCCGAAAGCTTGGCGGTAGCGGCCTGGAGACGGCCGGTCATGTCGGTATTGTCGACCACGGGCCAGGATGACGGGTATTCTGGCAGCGGAGCGTCCTTCCAGCGCTTGCGGTCGGCTTTGGCCGCCGCCTGGATGCGCGTGGCGTAGCTCTCCATGTCCTCGTAAATACCCTTGAAGCCGTTGTTCATGAACCAGGCCCATGTGTCGCGGAGCCGCTTGTTGAAGGACTCGTTGTGACGGATAGAGGGAATCCACGTGGCGCCGAAGCCCGATGCGTTGTAGAAGAACTGGTCAGCCGGACCGTTGAAGCCGTTGCCGCAGTCCCAGAGAGGCGAGAAGTGCCATTTCTGGCCCTCGCCGCGGTCGCGGAAGAGATATGTCGAGCCGTGATAGGCCTCTGTGTGGGAGATGAGCTCCTCGACGATGTAGTAGCGCACGGCGTCGTCCATGTCCATGTATTTCCAGAGGTCATCGTTCTTGTCGGCGGTGCCTACGGCATTGTTCATGGCCGTGAACTGGTCCTTGACGAAGCGCTTCTGAAGATCGGAGTACTCCTCGGGAGTGTCCCAGGTGATGCGGAGAACGTCAGTGGCGGGAAGCCCGGCGCAGGTTTTCTCCTCCATGCGAATCTGGTTCTCCTCGTCGTAGTTGTCGAGCTCCACAATGTAGCCGCCGGAAATGAGCTCGGGCTCGGCCACGTTGTCGTCAAGCTCCGTGATGTTCACGCGCTCTTCCTCGATACGGATGCTCTCCGTGAGGAAGTATAGGCCGCGGTAGTCGCCGTTGATCACCACCTCAACCGGCTGCTGCCAGGGAGTCCAGGGAAGACCGATGCGGCGTCCGAGGTTGAAGCCCGTGAAATTGCGGAGATAGCCGTAGCCGTCGTCCGCATGCGCCAGGATGGCGTAATGCTTGCTCTTGCTCATGCCGAGGAGACTCTGCTTCTTGCCGAGCTTCAGCTTGAAAGGCTTCTTGGCATAAGCCAGACGCGTATAGTTGCCGCGGGCCTTGATTTCGAGGGGCAGAGGCTCTTCCTTGGAGCCCACATTCTTCGCGCCCTCGTCAATCAGCCACTGGCAGCCATTGACATCCAGCCAGTATTCGGCGTTCGAGAAATAGTCCTTGTGCGCGAGGTCCTTGCTGATTACCTCGTTGTCAAGCTCGGTCTTGGCCTCGTCGGAGTAGACGTTGATGTAGAGCACCGGAAGAGTGCCCGAAACGCCGGGCACGACGGGTTCCGGCTCAGACTCCTCGACCGTGCCGGGAACTGTGAAGCGGATGGCGTTGGTCTCCGGGAAATTGTTCTTTCCGAGAGTGAAGGACACCGTCACGTCTTTCAGGCCCGAAGCCGAGAAGTTTCCGCCGTCGCTAACGGCATTGACAGTGACGGTTCGCGTGATTTCGCGGTCGGCGCCGTAATTGAGGTCCCATTCGTCGGCGGAAATCTTGAAACTGCCGTTGAGAGATGGGAGTGTGATGCTGTAATTGTCGCCCGTACGCGTGAAGCGATAGGCATCCTGCACCTCCCAGCCGTTGGTCATCGTTCCCCTGATGTACATCACGGGGTAGCCCTCGGCGTCACGCGTGAAATCCGCGGCCGAGGCCCCGAATGCCATGACCGCCGCAAGCGCGCCTAAAAATAAGCTCTTGATTTTCATGGATATAGGTGGAATTTATTGTTTAAATCAGAAAAAAAGCTCACATAAACACCACAAATTTACAAAAAATCCCCCACCCCGCCAAATCCCCGCCGCGACGAAGTCCCAAAAACGCGCAAAAAACGGGTCAGCGGATTTTCCCGGTATAGGACGAAAGATAGCATCAAGGCGCTCACGCCGGTGTATTCAAATACGGGAGCTCCGCACTCGGACACGGAAGGATTGAGACCCGGACCTATCTCGACAAAACAAAAGGCGTCGCAGGCATTATGAGACATGTCTCGATGAGTTTTACGAAACTCTTGCGTTTTTTGAATCAAAAATGAAAAAATCAGACTTTGACAAAATATAAATCACGGACATTCAATATAGAAAATTTACACGATTCGCATTGAACCGGGTAAGTGAATCTCATTTATTTAATTTTAAATGAAAGAGCCGTGGCTTTCCTCTTCACTTCAATTCCGTCGGTAGATATTTCCCAAGCATTTTTCACTTAATATGCCTGCGGGAATTTTGCGGGCGAGGGATTTTTTTTGTAATTTTGCGCTTGTATGGGCTCCTACGGCAAGATTTACCTTTTTCCTTCGACTATGGGCGAGGCCACTCCTCCTGTCGATGTGCTCCCCGGGCGGAATATCGAACTCCTACGGGGGGTGAAGTATTTTGTCGTGGAGGAGCTCCGCACGGCCCGGCGCTTTCTGAAGGCCTGCGACCGCTCCATCGACATCGACGCCCTGCATTTCGAGGTCCTCAACGAGCACACCCGCGCTGAGGATGTCCCCCCCATGCTCGCCCCCGCTCTCGAGGGCCACGACATCGGAGTAATCTCCGAAGCCGGATGTCCCGCCGTGGCCGACCCGGGGGCCGACCTCGTGGCTGTCGCTCAGCGCAAGGGCGTCGAGGTGGTGCCTCTCGTCGGTCCTTCGAGCATCCTGATGGGCCTGATGGCCTCCGGCTTCAACGGCCAGAGCTTCGCGTTCCTCGGCTATCTCCCGCAGGACGCCTCACGCCGCCCGGCGCGCCTCCGCGAGATGGAGCGCGCAATCCGCCACGGCCAGACGCAGATTTTCATCGAGACCCCATACCGCAACAACCGGCTCATAGCCGAACTCGCCAAGATTCTCCCTGGCGATTTGCTCCTATGCGTGGCCTGCGACATCACAGGCGAATCACAAAGCATCCTCACAAAGCCTCTCCGCGTCTGGGCAAAGGAGTCTTACAACTACGACAAACGACCTTCTATCTTTCTCCTCTACCGATAGCCTTTACCATATCCGAACTATGAGCAAACTCAGCCGCCACCGCCGAAACAGCGCCTTCTGGGACGACCAGCCCGGGCTCTTCGACCATCCCGCGCTCCGCGACGGCGACGATGACGCACCCTTCCAGGCCGACGAACTCCCCAGCCTGGACGAGCGCACCCTCCGCCGCGACATCCGTCCCCGCTTCATATCCTTCGGCAGCGGCTCAAGCGGAAACTGCTCGTATATTGGCACCCCAGACTGCGGTCTCCTGATTGACGCCGGCGTCGACAACAACTACGTGACCGCACAGCTCGCCGCAAACGCCATCGACCCGCTGACAATCCAGGGCATACTCCTCACCCACGACCACGGCGACCACGTCCGCTACGCCTACGCCCTCCTCCGACGCAACCGTCATTTCCGCCTATTCGCCACCCCGAAGGCCCTGAACGGCGTCCTGCGCCGCCACAACGTGTCGCGCCGCATCTCTGACTACCACCAGCCAATCTACAAGGAATTCCCCTTCAAGGCGGGAGGATTCACCGTCACGGCCTTCGAGACCAGCCACGACGGCACCGACAACGCCGGCTTCTTCATCGAGGGCTACGGCACACAATTCGCCATAACCACCGACACCGGCATCGTCACCGAGCGCGCCGACCACTACATGCGCCTCGCCCGGCATATCGTCCTCGAAAGCAACTACGACGCCGAAATGCTCCGGAAAGGCCCCTACCCCGAATACCTCAAGGCCCGCATCGCTTCCGAGCGCGGACACCTCGACAATGCCGTTGCCGCAGAATACCTCCGTACAATCTGGCACCCCGGCCTCGCCACAGTCCTCCTCTGCCATCTGAGCGAGGAAAACAACACCCCGGCCCACGCCCTCCGTGCCTGCCGCGACGCACTTGAGGCCGCAGGGGCATCAATCGCCGCACCCACCGACGCACGCGAGCAGCGCGAAGGCCGCACCGTTCTCGCGGCCCTCCCCCGACGCGAAGCCTCATGGCTTCTCACCCTCGACTGACCCTCTTCCACCTCAAAACCCGCCATCCCGAGCACTTTTTTCTCCATCCGCTACAGATTTTGGCATTTTATTTTGAAAAGCTGGATTTTTTAGTTACCTTTGTCGCGTCCATACAAGCAAATAGTCCGAGCCTCAGCGCAAGGGCGAATATCAATCATCAATCCCCTTTTTATGAAAAAATTCTACACCCTTCTGTGCCTCGCACTCACAGGGTTGCTCGCGTTCTCCGCAAGCGCGGCACAAATCACAATCAACTTCAACGTCGACGACCCGGCGCGCGTGGCTATCGAAATCGAGTATGAAGCAATCCAGGGCCTCGTCGCCGGCGACAACCCCCTGACCTTCGACGCCTACTCCACAGTGAAAATCTCCGCCGTCAACGGAGCGATACTCGAATCCGTGACCGAAGAGAACGGCCTCTACACGCCCTATATCTCCGGCAACTCCACCACCATGTACCCCGGTGACAATCTCGACGGCGCCCGCTTCCTCATCGTTACGAAGGGCAGCGAGGACGTCCGCACCGCCTCCCTGAAGCTCGACGTCGACAAAGCCTCGGCTATAAAGGCCGTGTTCGACGAGACTTCCTACGAGCCTGAGCTCTCCGACGGCGCAAACACCGTGAAATATGACCCCGTGAAGGAGAAAACACTCAAAATTTACTCCTCCGTCAGCGCCCAGATGCCCCTCTACTCCGTGACCCTCGAGGGCGCGACCACAGGCTCCCTCTCCCAGCGCGGAAACGTCTGGTTCCTCGCCCTTCCCACCGACGGCACCCTCAGCGTAAAGAGCCAGTTCCCCGACAAGGACTGCACCGTCAGCTTCGCCTTCAGCGAAGGCGCCGAGGGATTCGTGAAGAAAGTCACGAAAGACTCCGCCGATGGAGAAACCGTTGAAATCACAGACGGCAAAGCCGTCGTAAAGGCCGGAAGCGTGCTCTTCATCCACGGCGACACCGACAACTTCCTCCTCTCGGAATACACCGTCGACGGCGAGCCGCTCGATTTCTCTTCTCCCCAGCGCCTCCTCGTCAAGGACGCCGACATTGCCCTGAGCTTCACAGCAAGGGCATACGCGGCCTTCACGGCCACCGTCACTGTCGACAACCCCGAAGCCATCCTCGCCCGCTACGGCTCGAACATGACTCCCGGCGCGACCATCGAACTCACCCCGGGTGACAACACCGTGAACCTCAACGAGAACCGCAACAGCCTTCTCTTCGTTCCCGCCGACGCCCACGACTTCCGCATCCTCTCCGCAACCCTCAACGGCGACCCCGTGGAGCCCAACTATTCCGGACACATCCAGATGTCAGACCTCAGGGCCAACGACAAGATTGTCCTCACGACAGAGACCATCGTCCGCGACATCAACGCCGTCGTATACCTCGACAACGCCGATGAGAACATGTGGACCCTCAAGGACGCATTCGGCAAGGAAATCCAGCTCTCCACCGGCTACAACCACCTGAAAATCTGCGCCGAGGACAATCCCCTCTCGCTCTGCGAAGGGTACGGTATGCCCTACGTCTACGCCAACGACGAGCCCGTGGCCTCTTCAGGCTCCTTCTTCTCCAAGGCATACAAGTTCAGTCTCGCGGAGGGCGGCGTGGCCAAAATCTACGTCGACACCGACGACGAGCCCGCCTTCCACGCCCTCTCCTTCAAGGGCGAGGCCTTCGCTGACGTGGACGTTCTTCTCGACGAAATCACGCCCCTCACCCAGGCCCTCGGATACGAAGTCCTCGTAGGGACAAAGGTCGAAATCGCGCCTAAGGACGGCAAGAAAATCACCGCCAAGCTCGACGACACCAATCTCGAACCCGCCGACGGCAAGTACTCCTTCATCGTCAGCGGCCCCCATACCATCACCCTTCAGCCCGACGGCTCCACAGGCATCGACGGCATCGACGCTACTGTACCTGCCGAGCGCGTAATCTACAACCTTCAGGGCATCCGCGTGAAGGCATCCGACGCCTCCGCCCTCCCCGCCGGTCTCTACATCGTGGACGGCGTCAAGACCCTTGTAAAGTAAAAACGACATTCCAAAACCGAACGACATGAACAAGAAACATATAGCCGGCGCCGTCCTTGCCCTCGTGGCCCTCGGTGCTCAGGCCGCTCCCGTTCTCAGGGCCATCGCCGGTCCCGGCGCATCGGCTCCCGTCCGCTCGGAGGCCCCGGCGGCTGCCGTGCTCGTCGACGAAGACTTCGCCGGCTTCGCCGCCGGCTCCGAAGCCGAGCCCGACGGAACATACATCGCCGACAAGCGCACCGGCGCCATCCCCGCATCCTACACCCGCATCCCCGGGTGGAGCGGCGCGGCCGTCTATCAGGCCGGAGGTGCCTGCGCCATCCTCAAGGGCATGTTCTCCGACGGATCCGGAAACATCACTCAGGAGACCGGCTTCCTCCGCACCCCCCAGGGCGCCTATGCCGGCGACCTCAAAGTCTCCCTCCGCGCTAAGCTCCTCAAGGCCGACAAGGCTTCCGACAAGATGGACATCGCCCTCCTCAACGACAAGGGACGCCTCGAGGCAAAATCCATCGACGTCACTCCCGAATGGAAATCCTTCACCGTAGACTTCTCCAAGGGCGAATTCTCAGGCTGCCTCGTTCAGCTCGCCATGCTCAGCGAGGAAGTTCTCGTCGACGACATCAAAATCACCGCCACGCAGACCTCCATTCCCGCTCCAGTAGCCACCGAAGCCACCGCCTACACCCCCGACGGCTTCACGGCCAACTGGCAGGAGACCGCCCAGGCCGAGAGCTACCTCCTCACCGTCTATGAAAAGAAGGTGGACGAAGCAATTGTCATCGAGGACTTCGACAACCTCAACATCCTTCCCGGCACCAACAAACTCGACAAGACCGCCCCCGGCTTCACAGAAGGCTGGACCGTGGCCTACGGCACCACGCGCAACGCCGACCATGTGTCACAGCTCGGCTACGGAGGCTCCACAGGCATGATTTTCCGAGCCACAGGCGAAGGATTCGTCACCCCCGAATTTCCCCGGCCCATCATGGACTTCTCCTTCTTCGCCGCCCATCCCTCGGGTCAGGAATGCCTCAGCACACTGGTTGTGAGCGTCCTCGTCGACGGACAGTGGGGAGCGCTCGGCAACTACGACGTGGAACGCATCTCCGCCGGAGGCGAAATCATCCGCCTCTCCTCGAACTTCCCCGAGGGCGTCAAGGCCGTTCAGGTAATGTTCCGGAAAAACGAGCAGAACGACGCCGGCAAGGACGTAAGCATCGTTGTGGACCATATCCGCATAATGACCGATCCTGAGCCCGTGCCGGTAATCACCGACCGCGCATGCGCCGCGCTCAGCGAAAAGATTACAGGTCTCGACCCTCTCAAGGACTACTCCTACACCGTTAAGGCCGTCGGCGCCGGCTTCCGCTCTGCCGAATCCAACGAAGTCACCGCCACGGGTCTCGCATCGCCGAAACTCTCCGGAGGCCAGAACATCGGCGACGACTGCTACACAGCCGCATGGGAAGCCTCACCGAAAGCCGAGGGATATGTCGTGAGCAACTACCGCGTCTACACCGTGGCACAACAGGCCGAGACCGTGCAGATTCTGCACGAAGACTTCTCGAAAGTGGCCGAAGGCTCCGTCGAGGCACCCGTAGGACTCTACAACATGGTCAACCCCAAAGCTCTCGATGACTACACGACCAACCCCGGATGGTATGGCATCGCCACCTACCTCGCAAAAGGAATGCTCGGCACCCGCTCTTATATGGGCATACAGGGAATAATACAGACCCCGGTCCTCGACCTCAGCGGCAACGACGGCAACTTCCGCGTCAGCGTCCGCGTAATCGGCGACTCCGACGCCATCGACGAACTCCTCGTCGTACAGGCCGGGATGGAAGAATACCTCGCCTTCCCCATCAAGGCCGGCGAGATGGTCCAGCTCGACTACGACTTCGAATGCGGCGCCGCAGGCATGCCCATCGCATTCTATTCTTACAACGGCTATCCCTTCTACATCGACGAAGTGACCGTCACACAGGTTCTCCCGCAGGGCGCGAAAGTATACACCGAACTTGAGAACCGGCGCCTCGAAGACCCCGAGGCCCTCTCCACCGAGTTCAAGGGCCTCGCCTCCGCACAGAACGAGAACTACGCATACCGCGTCTGCGCCTACCGCGACTTCATGGGCTCACGCGTCTACTCCGTCTCCGACAACGCCGAGCACGTCTGGCTCCGCTCCTCCGGCATCCAGAACGTCGAAACCACCGACGCCGAAGCTCCCGCACGCTACTTCCGCCTCGACGGCATAGAGCTCCCCGGCGCCCCCGCCGCTCCCGGCCTCTACATCCGCCGCACAGACACCAAAGCCGAAAAAGTAGTGGTAAAATAATCCCCGCCTAACCCACATCCCCGGCACTGTCAACAACATTGCCGGGGATGTTTTCGTTATATCTTGGCATATCACTTCTAAAACACATAACGTTCACATGAATTATCCCATACTTTCCAAAGTCAACTCGCCGGCGGACATCAAGGAGATGGACCTCGACGAGCTGCGCAGACTCTGCGCCGAAATGCGTTCGGCCCTCCTCGACAAGCTTTCGGCTCTTGGCGGACACGTGGGCCCGAATCTCGGAATGGTGGAGGCAATCGTCGCCCTCCACTACGTGTTCGACGCACCGGCGGACAAGATTGTCTTCGACGTCTCCCACCAGAGCTACGTCCACAAGATGCTCACCGGGCGCCGCAAGGCCTTCACCGATCCGGCGCACTACGGCGATGTGACGGGCTATACCCAGCCGCGCGAAAGCGAGTACGATCTCTTCTCCGTAGGCCACACCTCGACTTCCGTCTCCCTCGCCTCGGGCCTCGCCAAAGCGCGCGACATCCTGGGGAACAAGGAGAATGTGGTTGCCGTCATCGGCGACGGCTCGCTCAGCGGAGGGCAGGCCTTCGAAGGCCTCAACATCGGCGCCGCTCTCGGCAGCAACTTCATCGTCGTGGTGAACGACAACGACATGAGCATAGCCGAAAACCACGGCGGCCTCTACGCAGACCTCCGGCTCCTCCGCAACACCAACGGCGAGGGCGAGCCCAACTACTTCCGCTCCCTCGGCTACAGCTACCGCTACGTGCGCTACGGCAACGACATGCGGTCGCTCATCGAGGCTTTCCGTGCGGTGAAGGACATCGACCATCCCGTTGTTGTCCACATCAACACGATGAAGGGTATGGGCCTCCCAGTGGCCGAAGCCCACAAGGAACAGTACCACTACACGGGTCCGTTCGACCTCAAGAGGGGCGCTCCGCTCGCCGCGGCCCCCGCGGGTCAGACCCCGAATACATACAACCAGATTTTCGCCGACCACATCCTGACGCTCATGAAAAGCAATCCGCGGCTTGTGGCCCTCACGGCCGGGACTCCGGGAGCCATCGGCTTCACCCCCGGGAAGCGCCGGGAGGCGGGACGCTGGTTCATCGACACGGGCATTGCCGAGCAAGACGCCGTCAGCATGAGCGGCGGCCTGGCCAAGGGCGGACTGCGCCCTGTGTTCGGCGTGGTCTCCTCATTCCTCCAGCGCGCCTACGACCAGCTCTCGCAGGACGTGGCCCTCAACGGTCTCCCCGCAGTGTTCACTGTTTTCTACTCCGGAGTCTTTGCGATGAACGACGAGACGCACCTCGGTTTCTTCGACGTATCGCTCGCCTCGAACATCCCAGGTGTCGTCTTCCTTGAGCCCACCTGCCTTGAGGAGTACCTTGCCATGCTCGACTGGGCAATCGCGCAGGAGAAAGCTCCGGTCATCGTCCGCACTCCCGGAGGTCCGGTCCGCTCCGACAGTTCCATCGAGCTCCTTCAGGACTATTCCGAGCCTCAGTACGAGATCGTGGAGCAGGGCGCCGACGTGGCCGTTATCGCCGCCGGAACCTTCTTTGAAATGGGCCGCCAGGCCACAGAAATCATGAAGGACAAAGGCCTGCGTCCCACTCTGGTCAATCCCCGTTGCGTTTCTGCCCTCGACACGAAAACACTCGACTCCTTCAGAGACTACCGTCTTGTGATTACCCTCGAGGATTCAATCGCCGACGGCGGCTTCGGCCAGAAAGTGGCCGCATACCTCGGCCAGGCACCCGTGGAAGTCCGCGTGATGGGTCTCCCGAAGACTTTCGTGAACCGCTTCAACGCCTCCGAATTCCTCAGCGAACTCGGACTCACGCCCGAAAACATCGCGGCTATCGCCGTGGAAAGCGGAATATAATCGACAGCGCGAGCATCAGCGCCAGAGCCAGCGGATAGTAAAGATAAGGTATCGCCGCCACCGGGGAAATCCCGGCGAGCGATGCCGCAAGAAGGGCCTGGGCGCCGTAGGGTATAAGACATTGCACGACACAGGAGGCGGAGTCGAGAAGCGACGCCGCCTTCTGCGCGCTTATGCCGAAACTCTCGGCTATCTTGCGTGCGATAGGACCGACCGTGATGATGGCCACGGTATTGTTGGCCGTACAGAGATTGACGATGCCCACAAGGGCTGAAATAGCTGTCTGTGCGCCCCGCGGTCCGTGTACAAAGCGCGTCATATGCCCGAGAATGAAATCTATGCCCCCGGCTTCCTTTATCATCCCGAGCATTCCCGCCGCGAGAAGAGTGACGACAATCAGTGCGCCCATCGAGTCTATGCCCGTGCCGGCGAAACCGGCCATGTCGATGATACTGCGGCCGGAGGCGAGTCCCGTCACCACCGCCGCCGCAAGACCGAGGACAAGAGTCACAAGGACATTCACGCCTACCGCAGCCGAGGCGATGACAATGATATAGGGGAGCATCAGCCACCACGGACCCGACTGCCCCAGCGCAGGAATCTCGCCCATGTCCGAGCCAAGGGCTATGTAGAGGCCGAGGGTGAGAAGCGCCGAAGGAAGGGCTATCCACAGATTGGTCCGGAACTTGTCGGACATAGCGCAACCCTGCGAGCGCGTCGAGGCAATCGTCGTGTCGGAGATAAACGACAGATTGTCGCCGAAAAAAGCACCCCCGAGCACTCCCGCCACGAAAAATCCGGGAGGGCCTCCCGCGGCCACCGCTATTTCCGCGGCCAGAGGCGTGAGCGCGACAACCGTACCGACGGACGTGCCTATCGCCAGGGATATGAAGCAGGCGGCGAAAAACAGGGTGGGCACAACGAAGCGGGCCGGAAACACCGAAAGGGTAAGATTCACCGTAGCATCCACGGCACCCGTCTCCTTGGCAAGGTTGGCGAAGGCACCGGCGAGAATGAACACCCATATCATGTAGAGAATGTTGGAGTGCCCCGCAGAACGCGAGAAAAGCTCGATACGCTCGCGCAGAGGCTTCTTGCGGGCCATCGCCACAGCCCAGACCGAAGCAGCCGCCAGCGCCACGGAAATAGGCATCTTGTAGAAATCCCCGATATACACCGACACCGCCACATACGAAAGCAGAAAGACAAACATCGGCGACAGTGCCAGCCAGCCCTGCCGTGCCCCGATCCGCGATAGGTCCTTAAGCATCCGCTCCATTTCTTCTGTCCGCTTTCAAAGCCACAAGCCGTGTACCCCCCAGCAGGGCTGCGGCCTCGGAGAAACTACTCCAGTATGAACCGTATACAATCCTGCACCGTGAGAGCACTATCATCTCCGCAAGAGCGTCTTCCATTCCGTCTGCGGTATTCCGCGCCACAGGCCTGTCCATCGTCAGGATTGTCCCTCGGCCGTAGCGCCGCAGGAATTCATCCTTCACTCCTGCATCATCGCTCGCCAGATAGAACCGTGAGGAAGAATCTTCCGCAAGAGTCCTGTCGACGATATCGATAAACATCCTGTCGGGACTGTTTTCAATGGACATCCGGTTGTCGGTACGGCGGATATGCAGTCCGATGAGCCCGCTTTGCCCCGCAACGGCATTTTCGGCGATTTCCTCGATATGAGGGCGCGGACGGAACAGCTCCCGGTACATCTCGCGCGAAAACGGATAAATCATCAGACCGCTCCGAACAAGGATTCTGTCGAAGCCCTGAAGGTCCTCGCGCCCGAGACCCATTATCGGATTTTCGGTAACATTGTCGAAAAAACAGCGCGAAAAGCGCGCCTTATGGCAGAGCCGCGAAAGGAAGAAATTCTTCTTACGGGGCTCGTCGAAAAGAAAGAGGTCCGGGAGAGCGGCAACATTCTTTATCTCAATACCCTTTTCCGGCATCAGGAAAAGCCTGTCGAAAGAGGCCCCGAGGTCCTTGTTCACCGGCCATAGCACTTCGGCTCCGAACCCGAAATCCCGTGCCATGGCAAGCCCCCCGGCCATCGCCCTCATGCGGTTTGCCAGCCCTCCTGTCGGATTGATGTAAAGTTTGCTCATTCTCTCTCGGTTGCAAGGTCAGACATTGGGATAAAATGAGCCCCAGGATGCGCGGTCGAGAATGCGGTAGCCCACAGCCTCAGCGATGTGGCGCGGCTCGATGGTCTCGGAGCTGTCGAGGTCGGCGATGGTGCGTGCGACCTTGAGGATACGGTCATAAGCCCGCGCGCTCATGTCGTACTTGATTATGGCCTTTTTCAGGATTGCCTCCGCCGGAAGAGAGATATTGCAGTACTGCGCCATCAGACGGGAATTCATCTGCGCGTTGCAGTGGACATCCTTCTCGGCGGCAAAGCGGCGCTGCTGAATCTCCCGCGCGGCGATGACCCGCCTGCGGATTTCTGCGCTCGACTCCCCCGTAGGACGCGCCGTAAGTTCATCTATCTCCACGGGGAGAATCTCCACCTGTATGTCTATTCGGTCCATCAGCGGACCCGAGATGCGTCCCATGTACTTGTTCACCTGACCCGGAAGACAGGTGCAGCGTTTTCGCGGATGGTTGTAATAACCGCAGGGACACGGATTCATCGACGCCACCAGCATGAACGACGCCGGATATTCTACAGAATATTTCGCGCGGGAAACGCTGATGTGGCGGTCCTCGAGAGGCTGACGGAGCACCTCGAGCACCGACCGCGGAAACTCGGGAAATTCGTCAAGGAAGAGAATGCCGTTGTGGGCCAGGGAAATCTCTCCGGGCACCGGATTCGAGCCTCCGCCGACCATGGCCACCGGAGAAATGGTGTGATGCGGCGAGCGGAAGGGACGCACTGTCATCAGCCTCGAACCCCGGCGCAGTTTGCCGGCAACGGAATGTATTTTGGTGGTTTCGAGGGCCTCCCCGAGCGAAAGCGGTGGCATTATCGAAGGCAGACGCTTGGCCATCATCGATTTGCCCGAGCCGGGAGGGCCCACAAGAATTATATTATGGCCGCCGGCGCAGGCAACCTCGAATGCCCGCTTGACGTTTTCCTGCCCCTTAACCTCGGCAAAGTCGCAGTCGAAGGTCTGCTGACCGGCGGCGAACTCGGCGCGGGTGTCGACAACGGTCTGCTCCAGAGGCCGGGCCCCCGTCAGATGTCCGATGACCTCTGTCAGGGAATTCGCGCCGTAGACCGCAAGACGGTTGACGACCGCCGCCTCCGTGGCATTAGCCGCCGGCACAATCATCCCCTTGAATCCCCGTGCGCGGGCCTCTATCGCCATGGGAAGGACTCCGCGCACAGGCTGGAGGCTCCCGTCAAGGGAAAGCTCACCCATTATGACATAGTCGCTGAGGACCGTGGGGTCAAGCTTCTCGGCGGCCGCTAAAAGACTTACGGCGATGGGAAGATCGTAGGCGGCTCCCTCTTTCTTTACGTCAGCGGGCGCCATGTTGATCGTCACGCTCTTACGGGGAATTTCCATCCCGGACTGCTTCAGCGCCGAGCGCACACGCTCGTGGCTCTCCTTCACGGCCGTGTCAGGCAGACCGACGATACAGTACTGGAACCCCCTGTCGAGCACAGTCTCCACCGTGACTATAATCGCGTCTATGCCGCTAACCGCGGCCCCGTAAGTCTTTACAAGCATGGTCAGTTATTTATGGGTTAAGGTATTCACAGCCTCTGCGATTTCTCCTCCCCGATAGATTGCGGCGCCCGTGGAGTCGCAGACGAGAACGTATGGAAGGCCGGGAATACCGAGATTCTGGAGCTGGGGGGCCCCGAGATTGCCGGGGAGCCAGCCACGCCGGACGGCTCCGTCATTCTCGAACTTCAGGCGTTCCGAGCGGAGCATACGGCGCCATGCCATGGTGTCAGCGCTCAGGTATATGTCCGCCACGGCCACACTCTGCCACGCGGAGAGCTTCAGAAGAGTATTGAGCAGCGTGTCAGGGCGCTGGGCCTCCTTCTCGCTGAAGAAAAAGAGGGTTGCCTTGCGTCCGCGGGGAGAAAGGCTTGCCACACGGTTCTTCTCGGAGATGTAGCAGAGAGAGTCGAGCTTTCGCTCCGCTCCTTCATGGGCCACTCTCCGGATAAGATAGGCCAAGCCTCCCGCGATGAATTCAGGACGTGCCTGAGGCTCGATGGATGTAAGGAGCGAGTCAGCCTGAAGAGGATTGGATTTCACAGGGTAGTGCGACACAAGGAGAAGCGTGCCGACAATGTCGTCGGGATGCGCGCCGATATAATCGGCGATTACCCGGGCCACGCGCGCGCTGTCGCGGAGAGCCTCGCTGTTCTTGTTGAGGAAATCCGCCCAGCGGCCGTTTGTTTCCGATCCGGACACCTTGATGTCCTCGGGACGCCCGCGGGTAAGCGTCACATGCACCTCCTCGCCATTGGCGATATACAGCCGCCCGAGCGGTGTATAGTCATGCTCGAACATTTCGAGAAGCGTAGGCTGCGCCGACGAACCGGAAAACTGGAATTTGCCGTCGCGCACGGCCACGACTGCCGAGCGGAATCCGGCCGGAGTGTCGTAACTGTACCGGAGATTCATGTTTGCGTTTCCCACAAGCTCGCCCGATACAACAAAACGGCTGTCATCGGCGCAAGAGGCCGACGACAGCAATACGAGGACACACAGTAAGACTATGGCCGGAATTCGCAAACGGAGAATCATCTGACACCGAGGCGGTTAAGGAGTTCGACCACCTCGGAGGCGCTCATCTCGCGTCGCCGCCGGAGCTCCTCCGAAAAATTGTCGGCGATGGAGTGTACGCCGACATGGGAGAACAGGCGGTGGACATAGGAGAATGAGTCGTCGAAAAGCGAGCGGGCCTCTTCGTCGTCAAGAGAGCAGGCTTCGACGGCCACGTCGCGGATAACCGTGCGGATGGCCCGGCGACAGTCCTCGCCGAGCTCGCGCTTGCCGCGAAGGACATACGCGCGGCACACTGCGTTTCCGAGAATCATGCGCGCGGCAATGCTTAGATGCCTGAGATTAGCCGTCCAGAGATACTTCGCCGCCATGCGGGGATTTCCCCGGAAGAAAAACTCGTGGGTCATCTCGAAATCCCCGTCGGCATCCGCATCAAGGGATATATGGGCCAGAAGATCCTGACCGTCGCAGGCTACAAGGGTTATGGCCATACCGACGAGCCCGTATGCCTTGTCGCGCTCGTCGGTATATTTCAGGGATACAGTGTCGTCAGCCATCAGTTCATTATCATGATTTTTGATACCACGGCATCGCTCTTGCCGCTGTCGTCGCCCGACGAAGCGAGCACGAGATACACGCCTGTGCGTACACGGGCGCCTGCGGAGTTGCAGCCGTCCCAGATGAAGCTGCCCCCGGCGGAGCGTCCCTGGGCGATGACATTTCCGCTCATGTCGGCAATCTTAACAAGCGAATTGTCCATGAGACCGGCCACGGTAATCCAGCCGTTGTAGTCGGGGCGGACAGGATTGGGATAAACATAGACATCGGAGAAATCTTCCTGAGCCGGAGAGGCGTCGCTCTCGAACATCATCAGGCCGAGGTCCGTTCCGAAGTACACTTTATTGGAATTGGGGTCGCATGCCACGGAGTAGATGACATTCGAGACCAGAGGAGAATTGTCCTTGGTGTAATGGGCAAGAATCTTTGTGCCGTCGGCGTTCACGAGGTAAACCCCGGAGTCGAAAGTCGTGAACCATTTCCGGTCGGTGGAATCGATTCCGATGCCCGAAATATTCACACCGTCAAGGAGATAGTCTCCGTATATCGTACCGTCGTTACGCGGAACCACGGGGCGGCGCACCGACAGGCCGGTCTGGGCACCAAGCTTTCCGTCAGGAAGGTAGAAGACTCCGGCGGTGTGGCAGAACCATACGCGCCCCTCGGCGTCTTCCATCACGCCGGTATAGTAGAGAGGGCTGACAGGGTTTGAATCCTGGTCCTGAAAACTCGTATGTGCAATCATGACGTCGTCAGAGGTGTCGGTATAGGTCCCCTTGGTATCAACGGCAAAGAAAACAGACCTGTATGCCGCATCAGTCACGTAAAGCATGTCCGACTTCCTGCAGAATGCCATATTTACATTATAGGAGAAATTCTGCGAACCGTTTCCGGGATGTTCTATCCAGTCCTCGTACTTTACGTCTGCGGGACGTTCTTTCCTGATTTTTGACGGAAGTATAATGAATGGAATGTCAGGCCCCATTCCGGAGTGCGGAGTGTGGAGGAATGCAACCCATAGGTTGCCTTCCGGATCAAATTCCGCATGCTGCATATAAGTCACCGGACCTTTTACCGTCTGAGGATATGGGGAATTCACACGGCTGTAGATGTTGAGCACGTCACCGTTGGGGTTTTCAGCCGACCAGCCTTCGCCCTTCTTGCACAGGTAGAGGCCGTCGTAGCTCGGAATCCAGAACAGTTCGGGGTCATCGGGATCAGGCAACACAACCTTGTGTCCGCCCTGAAGATACTTCGTCCCGGAATTGGTCTTGTTGCCGTTAACCCAGGTGCTCTGGCCCTTTTGGGACTGCATCTGAGCGATTTCTTCATCCGTATAGTCATGGAACTTAGTGGTTCCCAGAGCCATTCGTTCGGAAGTCGCGTCGGTAAGAGGGGTCTTGTCCTCAATTTTGTCGCCGTCGAATACATTGACATACTTCAGGCTGCCTACACCATGTGGTTGGCCGGCATTGGAATAAAGCACGCCGCCGCACAGGTTGCTGACCCACAGACGGCCGAGGGAATCCCAGCGGAGCAGATGCGGATAGGCCACACTCACGCCATCGGGAAGGAAGGGCTGCATGAGCACTTCGTTTGTGGAAAGATTCCATTTCGCGAGGCCGTCCGGAGTACCTACCCAGAGGGACTGCAGACCGTCGCGGCCGACACCATACTGCATCTTTGCGATGGCGGCGGGAAGGGCCGTATTGTCAAATTTCGGAGTCTCGGGATTGAACGTATAGATTCCGCTGTTGCCCGAAGTATAGAATTTGCCGTCGGCCCCGCGGAAGGTTCCGTTGTTGACGTCCTTCAGGACAATGTCGTAGACGACTGTCTCTCCATTCTTCCTGAGCGACTTCGTCTGATGGTCGAAGGTATGGTAGTGGGTACGCCACTTGTCTTTTGTAACGGCAAGGAAATGGTCGTCATCCGTGCGGGTGAACGAACTGTATTCCAGAGTGAATATCGGCGTGAAGGCCGATATGTTCGAGATTTTCCCGTCCATCGGCGCCGTATAGAACGTATTGCTGGTGCACCCTGCGGCATTTGTGGCGCCAAGGTAAATCATCAGGTCGTCGCCAAGAGCCATGATGCCGTCCACCGGGAATCCGAAGATGCCGGACCGGTCAACCCGGCCTGTCTCCATGTCGAGTATGATGAATCCGAAATCCGTGGCTATATATGCCTTGTTTCCACGGAAATCAACGGCGCGGACGGTCTTGGTGGTCGTGAGCACGGCATCGCGCAGCGACGACACATTGAGCACGCTCCCGTCCTCGCTGACGATATCCATGTTGTAATTGAGGTAGGTGATGAGGAGCTTCTTGGCCTCGGAATTGTAGTATACGCCGGTCACGCCGACATCCGACAGGGAATTGGAATAACCGAAGGTCTCGTTGTCGGCCTCCGAGTAGTGGTAGAGGTTGTTGCCGGTGATAAAATACACCTTTGACCCCGTGTCGACAACATTGGAAATGGAGTGGGACACGGTGGGATAATGATACCAGCGGCCGCTGAACTTCTGCGCGCGGGCTCCGATGACGGACAGCACGACAAGGGCGACGATTATCGACAATTTTTTATTCATAGCTCGTTGTCTCTGTGTTTCTCTGAGGGTTGAGGAGGATTTAAGAGGATTGAGTGATTTAATGTGACGGAATCATTTGCCGAGGAAGGCCATGAGGGCCCGCACGGCACGGCCGCGGTGGCTGACCGCGTCCTTTTCGCTTCCCGTGGCTTCGGCGAAGGTCTTTGTCCAGCCGTCCGGTACGAAAAGTGGATCGTATCCGAAGCCGGCGTTGCCGCGCGGAGCATCAAGGATGCGACCTTCGACCGCGCCGGAGAAGTATTTCGGCTCATGGCCGCCCTCAAGAAGGCAGATGGCGGTCCGGAAGCGGGCTGTCCGTTTTTCCGCGGGAAGGCCCGAGAGACGCTCGAGGAGGAGGCGGTTGTTCGCGGCATCGTCATGGGCCACTCCGGCGAAGCGGGCCGAAAGTACACCCGGCGCACCACCGAGAGCGTCGACTTCAAGGCCCGAGTCATCGGCGATGCAGTCGTAGCCGTAATGCTCCCGCACGTAGGATGCCTTTGCCAGGGCATTCCCCTCGAATGTCGGGGCATTCTCCGGGATGTCGGCGTCGCAGCCTATGTCGCGGAGACCGAGCACTTCAGTCTCCGGGCCGAGCATCCGGCGCAACTCCGACAGCTTGTGGAGGTTGTTGGTGGCGATTACTATCTTTCTCACGTCTATAAGTAACGGATTTTCCGCGGGTTTATTATGCAACGACGATATTCACGATTTTACCCGGAACAACTATCACTTTCCTGACAGTCTTGCCCTCGAGCCACTTGGCCGCGCTTTCATGGGCCAGCGCCGTCTTCTCGATATCCGCGCTCGTGGCCGAGGCGTCGACCGAGATGTTGAACCGGGCCTTTCCGTTGAAGCTTACAGCCATGGTCACGGTGCTTTCCGTAAGATAGCTTTCGTTCACCGCCGGCCAGCGTCCGTCACGCACGATGCTTTCATCTTCGGGGCGCCCGATGGAGGAATGCCATAGCTCCTCGGCGACATGCGGGGCGAAAGGCGCGAGCACAAGCAGAAGCTCCGAAAGGACTTCCCGGCTGTGGCACTTCTGCGCCGAAAGTTCGTTCACGCAGATCATGAAGGCCGCCACTGAGGTATTGAACGAGAAGTTCTCGATGTCCGACGTCACCTTCTTGATAAGCTTGTGGAGCGACTTGAGCGATTCGGGCGACGGCTTGGAGTCGTCCACCAGACAGGTATCACCCTTGAAGTAGAGGCCCCAGAGTTTCTTTATGAAGCGGTTCACGCCGTCGATGCCGTTGGTGTCCCAGGGCTTGCTCTGCTCCAGCGGGCCGAGGAACATCTCGTAGAGGCGAAGTGTGTCGGCGCCGTAGCGGTCTACGATGTCGTCGGGGTTAACCACATTGTACATCGACTTCGACATCTTCTCCACGGCCCATCCGCAGACATACTTCCCGTCCTCGAGCACGAATTCCGCCGTGGCGTATTCAGGCGACGAGGCCTTGAAAGCCTCGAGATTGAGAACGTCGTTGCTGACGATATTTACGTCTACATGGATGGGTGTCGTGTCGTACTTGTCCTTGAGGCCCAGCGAGACGAAGGTGTTCGTGTCCTTGATGCGGTACACGAAGTTGCTGCGTCCCTGAATCATGCCCTGGTTGATGAGCTTTTTGAACGGCTCCGGCTCGCAGACAAGTCCGAGATCATACAGGAACTTGTTCCAGAAGCGGCTGTAAATCAAGTGGCCCGTAGCGTGCTCGCTGCCGCCGATATAGAGGTCGACATTGCGCCAGTAGCTGTCCGCCTCCTTCGACACGAGCGCCTCGCTGTTCCGCGGGTCCATGTAGCGGAGATAGTAGGCCGACGAGCCCGCGAAACCGGGCATCGTGTTCAGTTCGAGGGGATAGCCTTCCGGAGTGCACCAGTTCTTGGCGCGGCCCAGCGGAGGCTCGCCGCTCTCGGTGGGAAGATACTTGTCGACGGCCGGGAGCGCCAGAGGGAGGGCCTCCTCGTAAGGCATCGGCACACCGTCCTTGTAGTAAATGGGAATAGGCTCGCCCCAGTAGCGCTGGCGGCTGAAGATGGCGTCGCGAAGGCGGAAATTGACCTTCACCTTGCCTATGCCTTTCTCGGAGATGAATTTCTTTGTCTTTGCAATGGCATCCTTCACCTCGAGCCCGTTGAGGTTGAGCTCCGGACCCTCCGAATTTATCATCCGGCCTTCCTTGGCATCGAAACTGCTCTCCGACACATCCGCTCCCTCGATGAGGGGAATCACCGGGAGATTGAAGTGACGAGCGAATGCATAGTCGCGGCTGTCGTGGGCCGGAACGGCCATGATAGCTCCGGTGCCGTAGCCCGCGAGCACGTAGTCGCTCACCCATACGGGCACTTCCTTCCCTGTAAGCGGATTCACGGCGTAGGCGCCCGTGAAGACGCCCGTCACCTTCTTGTCGATCATGCGCTCGCGCTCGGTCTTGTGCCGTGTGGCCGTGACGTATTCCTCGACGGCGGCACGCTGCTCAGGCGTGGTAACCATGTCGACATACGCGCTTTCGGGAGCGAGCACCATGAACGTAACGCCGAAAATCGTGTCGGCGCGCGTGGTGAAAATCTCAAGCTCCACATCCTCGCGGCCTGCAATTCGGAAGCGCATCTCCGCGCCCTCGCTACGTCCGATCCAGTTGCGCTGAGTCTCTTTAATCGACTCACTCCAGTCGAGCGTGTCAAGGTCGCGAAGGAGACGGTCAGCGTAGGCCGACACCCTCAGACACCACTGGTACATCATCTTCTGCTCCACGGGGTAGCCCCCGCGCACACTGAGGCCCTCGGACACTTCGTCGTTGGCGAGTACCGTGCCGAGCTTCGGACACCAGTTCACCATCGTATTGGCCTGAAAGGCCAGACGCCAGTTCATCAGCGCGTCCGAGCGCTCCTTGTCGGTCATCTGCGCCCAGTCCTCAGCCGTGAAATCCAGCTCGCGGGTCTGAGCGGCGTCAAGGCCTTCCGTGCCCTGCTTCTCAAGGTGCTCGATGAGCTTCTCGACAGGCTCGGCCTTCGCCGTCCTGCGGTTGTACCAGCTTCCGAACATCCGCAGGAAAGCCCACTGAGTCCAGCGGTAGAACTCGGGGTCGCAGGTCTTTATCTCGCGGCTCCAGTCGAAGGAGAAGCCGATTTTGTCCAGCTGCTCGCGGTAGCGGGCAATGTTCTGGCGTGTAGTGATTTCCGGATGCTGGCCCGTGCGGATGGCATACTGCTCGGCCGGAAGCCCGTAGGCGTCGTAGCCCATGGGATGAAGGACATTGAAGCCCTGCAGGCGCTTGTAGCGGGCATATATGTCGGAGGCGATATAGCCTAAGGGATGCCCCACGTGAAGTCCCGCACCCGAGGGATACGGGAACATATCAAGGACATAAAACTTCGGGCGCGTCGGATCGATGTCAACGCGGTAGACGCCGCGGTCTTTCCAGGCCTTTTGCCAGCGGCTCTCAATCTCTTTATGCTTGTATTCCATTGCTTGGTGTGAGTGTTTTTTCAGGATAAATCCAACATCCGGTCGATTGACCGCAGGGCTTCCCGGGCGAGGACCGGGTCAACCTTGATTTCCGGGCGTCCGTCGCGCAGGCAGTCGCGAAGAGCCCGCAGGGTATTGAGCTTCATGTACGCGCAGTCGTTGCACCCGCAACCAGGAGCGCCTTCCCCCGCCTCGCCAACCGACGGAGGCGCCGGCAGGAAGGTCTTCTCCGGACAGGCCTTACGCATCTCGTGCAGGATGCCGCTCTCCGTGGCCACGATGAACTCCCGGGCCTCGGAGGCCCGCGCGAACTCGAGGAGCGCCGCCGTGGAACCTACCTTGTCCGCAAGGAGCACCACCGGACGCTTGCATTCCGGATGCACGAGCACCGGCGCTTCCGGATGCTCGGCCTTCAGGGCCTTTATGCCCTCCACGGAGAAGCGCTCGTGGACATGGCAGGCACCGTCCCACAGCACCATCTCACGCCCCGTCGCGGAATTGATGAAGGCTCCGAGATTCCTGTCAGGCCCGAATATGATTTTCTCGTCCTTCGGAAAACTCTCGACCACCTTCAGCGCGTTCCCCGAGGTGACGAGCACGTCGCTCAGCGCTTTTACACCGAGGGAGGTGTTGACATAGGAAATGACCGTATGCCCCGGATGGGCCTCGATGAAGGCCCTGAAATCCTCGACCGGGCAGCTGTCGGCCAGAGAGCACCCCGCCGAGAGGTCCGGCATGAGGACCGTCTTGTCGGGACAGAGCACTTTCACGGTCTCGCCCATGAAATGGACACCGCACATCACAACGATGGACACCTCCGGACCCAGCTCCGCCGCCTTGCGGGCAAGAGCGAGTGAGTCGCCGATAATGTCGGCGAGGTCCTGCACATCGCCGTCCGTATAATAGTGCGCGAGCACTACCGCGCCTTTTTCCTTCTTGAGACGCCTGATTTCTTCTATCAGGGCCGCGCGGTCGTCCCCCGCGTTTACGTGCTGTGTCATATCAGGTTTTTGCGTATTTGTCTTTTAACCTACAAAATTACAAAAACTGCCGGAAACTCGCAAATCATCCCCCGCCGCACCCCCGTTTTTTCATGACAATTCACACCTTTCCCGCCCCAGAAGCCGCGTCTTGACGAACTTTTCCGCGCCCCGGTGCGTTAGTTTCATGTTTTCAACAATAAATTGTCACACATAATCCGCTAACATTATGAAAAGACTGCTACTCATCCTTGCCATAGCCTTAGGCCTGGCCACTTCAGCAAACGCCCAGCGGGCAGAGCTCCAGCTCAGCTACGGCGGTCTCACTCAGATGGACTGCACGGACATGCACGACGGCTGGCACGGCGTGAACAATGCCTGGGGCGCCGTTACCGCCGGTCTCAACTTCCGCGTCATCCCCAAACTCTGGATCGGTCCTTCCTACACCCTCTCAACATGCTCGACAAAGGGAGGCCCCAACGCAAGCCACATCGCCTACCACGTAATTATGCTCAACGGCCGCTATGAATACTACTCCAAAGGCTTCCTCAAGCTTTACGCTCACGTCGGCCTCGGCGCTGACATCAGCTACATGCAGCCCAAGGGAGGCGACAACTACAGCCGCGGCTACTTCGCATTCCAGGTGTCGCCCATCGGCGCACAGTTCAATCTCTCCCGCAGCGTCGGGATGTTCGGCGAACTCGGATTCGGCGCACAGGGCCTCCTGCAGGTCGGCTTCCGCTTCGGTTTCTGACATAGTTGATTGACTTCCACCACCATACCCCGCGACTGCTCCCCCTCCCGGAGGGCAGTCGCGCACGCGTTTATCATAGCCTGAAAAGCCACCGGCACACACGCAGGCGCATAAGCAACCCGCAGGCGACTACGGTCGTCACAAGGACTGTCAGGAAATAAACCAGCGGCGCGCAAGGCACATCCTCGAAGTACTGGAACCGGATAATCAGTATCACAAGCGGATGGATGGCGTACACCGGCAGAAAGAGCGAGGAAAATCCGCGGATGACACGGCTGTCCCTGATTTTCAGGCTCAGACACCATAGAAAAATACAGACACTGAAAAGTATCATCACCGGAAAACCATAGAAAAACTCCACGCCGGGCCGGGGCATCTCCGGCGTCCACATCCACCTTACCACAACCACCGCAGCGCCCAAAGGCACAGCCAGCCACCCCAGCAGCCGGCTCCGGAAGGCCCGCACTGATTCCGGCCACAACCTTATCGCCCCGCCGAGCATGAAGTAAAACAGCCAGTTCCAGAGACGCAGACTCTGCGGCACGGCCGCCTCGCCCTTCCCGAGCAGATTGCCGGCGAAGGCAATGCCTTCAACTCCCGCAAGCAGGGCCAGGACAAAAAGATAGTACTTCCTCTTCAAAGCGAGCCGCTCGAGCAGAGGATAACAGAGGTATACCGTGGCAAGCGCCGTAAAATACCAGAATACGGAAAATAGCCCCTTGCCGCCGGCGGCAAGGTAGATGTTGTACACGTACGACTTATAGAACCACGCCTTGCCGAAGGACTCCGGATGGGGAAGCGCCATCGCGGCCCAGACAATTCCGATGAATAGCACCGTCAGGCGCGCTATGGCCCACAACTTACGGTACACGTAGCCGTAGCCCTCCCGGCGCCCCGTCAGAAGATAGCCCGTAACCATGAAGAAAAGCGGAACGCACACCACCGACAGGCTGTTCATCACCCACTCCGTACTCAGACTGCAGTCCTTGAAATCCATGAACACGCACGACGTGTGACGGCACACCACCATCGACATCGCGATAATCTTCACAAGGTCGATCGACAGGTTCCGTGTTCCGCTGATTTCAGGTTCTCTCATGGCTGGGCTTGTTAGGGCCAGAACATTTTCGGCGCCCTCGCCGGTGCGCGCAATAAAAAAATCGTTTGTAAACATATCATCTACAAACGATTTGTCGGGGTGAGAAGACTCGAACTTCCGACCTCCACGTCCCGAACGTGGCGCGCTGCCAACTGTGCTACACCCCGGGTTGGCAATCCGTCAGTGCGAATGCAGGTGCAAAGTTACGAACTTTTTTTGAATCTACCATCACATTACCCGTTTTTTTTCAAAACCGTCGGCGAGGATGCCCCCGTCCGATTAGCCGGACGGAGGTCAAGTGTCGCGGCGGCCATTCTTCCGTGTCCGGAGGGCGGTCGTGTGGAGCCGGCTTACGGCCTTGTCTGGCCGGCGCCCGTGATGAGATACTTGTACGTGACGATTTCCATCAGCCCCATCGGCCCGCGGGCATGGAGCTTCTGCGTCGAGATGCCGATTTCGGCTCCTAAACCGAACTGCGCGCCGTCCGTGAAGGCCGTCGACACATTCGCATAGACGCAGGCCGCGTCAATGCGCCGCAGGAATTCCTGGGTCGCCTGTTTGTTCTCGGCGATGATGCTCTCGCTGTGCTTCGAGCCGTGGGCGTTGATGAAGTCTATAGCCTCGTCGATGTTGCCCACGGTCTTCACGCTGATTTTATAGTCGAGCCACTCGCGCCCGAAGTCCTCCGGCTTGGCTCGGTGAAGCAGGGGGTATGCTCCCTCGAGGGCCGTATAGGCCTCGTCGTCGGCGTAAATCTCTACATGCTTGGCCGCAAGCCCGTAGCAGAGCGCTGGAAGCACCGACAGTCTGTCGCGGTCGATGACAAGGCAGTCCAGAGCGTTGCAGACGCTCACCCTCCGTGTCTTCGCGTTCAGGATGATGTCGCGCCCCGTGGCGATGTCGCCCGAGGTGTGAAAATACGTATGGCACACCCCGGCACCCGTCTCGATGACCGGAACCCGCGCGTTGTCCCTCACGTAGTCGATGAGCTGTCGGCCGCCGCGAGGGATGATGAGGTCTATCTGTCCACGCGCCTCGAGCATAGCCTTCGTCGCCTCGTGGCCGTCGGGGAGCAGACGCACGGCCTCCGGGTCTATGCCCTTGGCTTCAAGGACGCCCCGGATTATTTCAACGGCCTTGGTGTTCGTCCGCGACGCCTGATGGCCGCCCTTCAGAACGACGGCCGACCCGGCGCGGAAGCAGAGCGCGAACACGTCGAAGGTCACATTCGGCCGCGCCTCGTAGATTACGCCTATCACCCCGAAAGGAGTCGTCACCTTCCGGATCAGGAGGCCGTTGGGGCGCCGCTTGCGGTCCAGCTCTATCCCCACCGGCGACGGCAGGTCGGCGACCGCGCGCATCTCCGCGGCGATTTCGGCGATGCGCTCCTCCGTCAGCTTGAGTCTGTCGTACTTAGCGTCCTTCGGATCCATCTCCGCCAGGTCCGCGGCATTCGCCGTCAGGAGCTCGGATGCGGAAGCTTCAACGGCCTCAGCTACCGCACGGAGCGTATCGGCCACGCGTGCATCGCTCAGCTCGCAGATCTGGTCCGCGGCCCAGCGCGACGGGCCGAAATCTATCTTTTCAGCCTCCCGCGCCTTAGGCTCCGGGGCTGTTACCTTGATTGTCTTTGTGTCTTTGATAGTGTCCATAGTTTTGATACGTTTTTTGATTGTCTAAGAATATACTTGATGCAAACCTATTTGGAAAGAATATAATATATAACGTATACATCCCCCAGGCGGTTCATTCCGCGCGGGTGTACACATAGAGATAGTCTGCGTGGACCAGCGGCTGGCCCGCTCCCTTGCGTCCGAGCGCTCGCCGCGCGGCATCGGAGCCAAGCCCCGCGCGGCCGCAGCCGATGACTGTGCCTTCCGGGCCCGTGACCGTGACGATGTCGCCGTTCTCGAATTCGCCCTCGATGGCCGTGACGCCCACCGGCAGCAGGCTCGCTCCGCCGCGAAGCAGGGCCTCTGCGGCGCCTTCATTGACGTGCACGGTCCCCTTGGCGAAACTCTCGCCGTGTGCTATCCACCGCTTCAGGCTCGAGGGCTCTCCGGACGCAGGCTCGAAGAGCGTACACGGCGGAAGCTGCGCACCCGCCGGCGAGAGAAGGCCCGTCAGTATGCCCTCGCGCTTGCCGTTGGCTATAACCACCGCTATCCCCTCGGCCGCAAGACGGGACGCTACGCGGTATTTCGTCGACATTCCCCCGCGCCCGAGGCTTGAGCGCGTCTTCCCTATGCAGGAGTCAAGCCTGTCGGTGGTCCGCACGCGGCCTATCAGCTCCGCGCCCGGCTCCGACGGGTCCGTCGTGTAGATGCCGTCGATGTTGCTCAGTATTATCAGCGCGTCGGCGTCCATCATCGACGCTACGAGGCCCGACAGCTCGTCGTTGTCCGTGAACATCAGCTCCGTCACCGACACGGTGTCGTTCTCGTTGACAACAGGGATGATTCCGGCTTTCAGCATCACGCCCATGCAGTGCTTCTGGTTCAGATAGTGGCGCCGCGTCGCCAGGTTTTCCTTCGTCGCGAGCACCTGTCCGCAGATTATCGAGTGGTCCCGGAAAAATTCATAATAGCGGTTGATGAGCTTCGCCTGCCCCACCGCGCTGAACAGCTGGCGCGACGAGACTTCGTCGAGCTCACCCGTCGGAATGCCGTGGCGCCGGAACTCTCCGCGCCCGCTGGCTACCGCGCCCGACGATATCAGGATGATTTCAATCCCCCCGGCCCGCAGAGCCGCGAGCTGGTCGACTATCGCGCTCATCCTCGTCACGTCCAGAGACCCGTCGGCCCGCGTCAGCACATTGCTGCCGACCTTAACTACTATCCTTCCGGGCTTCTTCCCGAACAATCCCGAATATTTCTTTTCCATAATGTCTCTTACAGCAAACCCTGTGCCGAAAGCTATATCTGCCTGAGCTTGTATTTCTCGATGAACGCCCGCACTTCAGGCTTCGTGTCGATCCAGTGCCGGAGCACCTGGCTGTCCGTCCAGAGCCCGGGCGTCGATTCCCCGGACGTGGCCGACACTTCGAGCGTCACCCTGTCGTTGGCGAGCCGCCCCCGCAGGTGCTTCAGCAGCTCCGCCATCGACTCCTGCATCTGGCGCACACCGAGGTCGCCCTCGACGCCCACATGCCACACCTCGTCGGCCTCCCTCCGGAGGCTTGCCGCGCGCATGGTGTTGATGAGGATGTGCTCCGTCTCGTGGGTGGCGATGAAGCTCGCCCACGCCTCGCGGAAGGCCTCGTCCGTGTAAGCTGTCGTGGCCGTTACCGACGCCTCCGCGGGCTTTTCGGCCCGTATCGTCACCGGTGCGTGAGTCTGAACCTGAACCGGCTCTGCGGCGTAGGTCGCCGCAGAGGCCTGAGGATAAGGAGTACCCCCGGGGCGCCGCGCCGGCGGCGGGGTGATGACCACTCCGGAAGTCTGGATATGATGCCGCGTGGGCGGCGGCAGTGTGTCGCCGGTGGCTGTGGCGCCAACGGCTGAGGGCGCGGACGCCTTGGTCTGTCCTCCCGCGGCGGCTTGCGTCGTCGCGGCGGCAGGTGCCAAGGCCCTGAGAGGCCCCTCGACGTGTCCGCTACGCTTGGTCGAGGGGCTCAATCGTTGGCACAGTCTGATCAGTGCCAGTTCTATGAGCAGTTGCTTGTTCGACGACGCCCGGTAGTTGAAGTCCGCGTCGTTGCAGATATCCATCGCCTTGTAGAGGTAGGTCGGCGTCAGCTGCTTCGCACGCTCGGCCATGGCCGCACGCACGTCGTCCGCCGCATCGAGCAGGACTATCGTCGACGGGTCGCTCGCCACCATCAGGTCCCGGAAATACTGCGCCAGACCGTTGATGAAGAACTGCGAGTCGAAGCCCTTGTCCCTGACCTCCTTGTATATCAGAAGGGCCTTCGCGACGTCCTTCGCACGGAAGGCGTCGACAAGGCGCTCGTAGTACGCGCTGTCGAGCACGTTCAGGTTCTCTATCGTCGACGCGTAGGTGATGTTCCCGCGGCTCGACGCAAGCACCTGGTCGAATATCGACAGCGCGTCGCGCATAGCCCCGTCAGCCTTGTGCGCGATGATGTTCAGCGCCGCCGGTTCAGCCGTGGCGCCCTCCTTCTCCGCGACGTCCTGAAGGTGCTTCACCATGTCCGCTATCGTGATGCGGTTGAAGTCATAGATCTGACACCGCGAGAGTATCGTCGGGATAATCTTGTGCTTCTCCGTCGTGGCAAGGATGAAGATGGCGTGGGCCGGCGGCTCCTCCAGTGTCTTCAGGAAGGCGTTGAACGCCTGCGACGACAGCATGTGCACCTCGTCGATGATGAACACCCTGTACCGTCCCTGCGACGGCGGAACCATCACCTGTTCGATAAGGTCGCGGATGTCGTCCACGCTGTTGTTCGACGCCGCGTCGAGTTCAAGAATGTTCAGCGAGCGGTTCTCGTTGAACTGTCGGCACGAGTCGCACTCGTTGCAGGCCTCGCCCTCAGCCGTCGGATGCTCGCAGTTGATGGTCTTGGCAAAAATTCTCGCGCACGATGTCTTGCCCACGCCGCGTGAGCCGCAGAAGAGATACGCGTGCGCAAGCTTCCGCCGCGCTATCGCGTTCTTCAGCGTCTCCGTGAGCGCCTGCTGGCCGATGACCGACGAAAATGTCGTCGGTCGGTATTTTCGCGCCGAGACTACATATTGTTCCATATCTGAATGTATTGTCGCCGCGCCGTCCGGGGCGCGGCAGCTTTTCGCAAAGTTACGAATTTTCCGCCACACTCCCAAGAAAAAAAGCCGCCGTCCGGCTCGGGTCCGGACGGCGGCTCTCTTTCGGAGGAATGCCCTTTGTTATTACTTGAGTATCTTCGCACCCTTGCCGTCGCTCACGCGGATATAGAGCGACCCGGAGGCCGGTTTGTGGACGCGGACACCCTGAAGGGTGAAGTACATGGTTTCAGCGGCGCCTTCGGCTTCAACGCCTTCGATACCCGTGGTGCCTTCCGAGGTGCCTCCGACGGCGATATAGGTGTCGGGTGCGCCCTCGCTCTTGAGTGTCACGTACACGGCGTGCTCACCCTCTTCCTGAGGTGTGTAGTTCACGCTGAATTCGCCGCCCTCGGCGGGCAGTTCGGTGTGGCTGAGTCCGAAATGGTCCTTGTGCGCTCCCTCGAAGCCGAGAGCAATCTTCTCGGAGAGATTCAGGCCCGTGACTGTGAAGGTGTCGATGAGCTTTGTCTCCCCGACCTTGGTCGTGCCGGGAGCGACAGCCGTCTGTTTGTCGACGCGGATGAAGGGGATAGTTTCGTCGCCCCACGAGAAATCGTCGACATAATAGACTGCGGTGGTGTTTCGCCCGCGCGTCGACAGATAGTGGAACCCGATGAAGAAGGTGTCGGGCACCGGAACGGCATCGAGGTCGACGATGAACTCGCGCCATTCGCCCGAAGCGTCTGCCGTGGCGGGGATGTCTATGCCATCCATCACAAAGTAACGGCCATTGTCCTCCGGGCTCTCCGGATCGATGAGCAGGACGGAGAACTCGTCCGTCATGTCGTCCGTAAGGTTCTCGCCCTTGACGCGGAAGCTCAGCAGTCGCGCCGCGCTTCCGGCGAAGTCAAGCGCCGGAGACATCAGCAGCATCTCCGCCGGAGTCCCTGCGTCAGCGGCCATCTTGGAGTCGTAGGCCGTCACTTTCGCCATCGTGTTGCCCTCGGAGCTGTAGCTCCAGAAGGCACGCGTGCCGTCGACGGCCACATTCTTCCAGCCCGCGAGGCTCAGAGGCTTGTTGTTGTCGCCAGCGCCCGTGAAGTCGGTGGAATACTTCTTCAGGGGGTTCGTGGTATCGAAGCTGAGTTCGTCGCCCTGTTTGTCCTCGATCGGCGCGTCGCCCGAGCATATGCCCTGCAGCGGAACGGTGACTGTCTCGGCCTTCGGCGTCGAGAACTCGATGGTCTCCTGGTACGTCCCCTCGGCCGTGGGTGCGAACGTAACCTTCAGGTTCGTGGTGCCGTTCTTGAGGAAGGTGGTGGAAGCGATGCGGAAGGCCCCGCCGCTCTGGCCGAGGACGCGGATGCTGCCGTAGTCGAGCAGTCCCGCGGAGGTGATGCTCAGCGTCTGCTCCTTCGTCGTCCCGGGAGCCGCACGGAATTCTGTCAGGCCCGCGGCGTCGACTGAGAAGGTCGGCAGATTGTCCGGGTCGTATGCCAGGCAAGCCATGGATGTGGTCTTCGACAGCTCGGTGGGGTTGGCGTCGAAGTTCAGCATCGCCGAATTGCGGCCTGTGCTTGTGGGTTTGAAGGTGATTTTGACGGTGTATTCACCCGTGCCCGCGGGGATTTCTTCGGTGTCGAGGATAAATGCCGCGCGGTTCGTGCCTCCGACCCACAGGCTCGTGGCGTTGGGCATATTCGTCGCCGTCACCTTGAGTGTGGCGAAGGGGGTCTCGACGTTCACCGGATAGTACTCCGCGGGGTCGACAAGCACCGTAGTGCTGAATTCAAGCGAAGGCTCGGCTTCGGGAGCGGATATGTCCTCCGCTTTGCGCACGGAAAGGATGGCGGCGCCCATCGATGTGGAGATGCCCGTCACTGTGGCAGTCTCGGGAAGCGTCACGCCCACAGCCGTGCTCCCGGCGAAGGCGCGGACGCGCCCTGTACTTTCGCCCGAGGTGACGGCCGCCCCGTCCGTGGTCAGCGCTTGTCCGGCTGAGGCGAAGGAGAGGTCCTCGACCTTCACAAGGCGGTTGATATAATTCTCCGGGCTCGTAATAATATTGTCCAGAGTGGTACTCATGGGTGATCTGAACGAACCCTCGCTCACCAGACTCCCGTAGCTTACCCCTTCCGGTACATAATAGCCGCAGAGATAGAACTGAGGGATGTTCTGCATCGGCACCCCGGCCATGAGATAGAGGTTCTTGATTTTGTCGCCCTCCTTGAAGGGGGCCTGCTCCAGTCCGGTCATCGAGGCATAGTCCACGACTACACCACCGACAGCGTCCTCGAGGTAAAGTTTCTTCTGCGAGGCGTCCACATACGTTACCCAGGCGTTTGCCGAGAAACTGTATGTCTCATATTCCTGAGTGCTCGGCGCGAAGCGGAAGTTCATCATAGTCGACGTCGGCTGTACACTTACTTTCACGGGCACTGTTCCCTGCGTGTCCCCCGAGGTCAGCACGAGGGTTTCGCTGATTTCCGTGCCCCCCGTAGCGTCAAGAGTTACGCCCAGGGTATAGCCTCCTTCCGAGAGGGCCTCCGCTGCCGGAATCGTGGTCACTGCGGGCTTCAGTGCTTCGCCGAAGCCGCTGACGCTGATGTCCTCGGTGATGCCCGTAGCCTTGACGGTCACTGTCGCGTCGTATTTCTGATACTGATAGAGCGCGAAGTTCTCTGCGGGCACTCCTCCGAGTGTGGCGCTGATTGCAGCCTTGTCCGGCTCGTCGCCGCCTCCGCCGCCCTGGCCGTCGAAGAGGTCCTTCCATGCCGTGGCTACGCGCACCGCACCGACGTGGATGTCGTAGGCGCGGCTCCCCTGCTGGAATATTCCCACTCCGACAAAGCCCTTCGACATATCCGCCTTGCTCGTCTGGGCGGTAATCGTCGCCGCCGGCTTTTCAGCCGTCGGATTGATCCACGCCTCGAATGTGTCGTTGTTCGTGCCTTTGACAATACCATAATGCAGAACCACGAGATAGGTCTTGTTCAGGTCGAGATCTGCCGTCTGATAATCGGCTCCGGGATTGGATGAGTTTTTGTCAAATCCGAGTTTGAACTTTCCCTCTGTCGTGGATGGCAGCGCAGTAACATATCCGCCGACACTTGCCGCCACCCCGTCGGCTAATAGTCCCTTGAAGTTGGTGGTGAGCAGCGTGAAAAAATAGTTGCGCGCAGTCACACTTTTGGCGTTCATCAGGAACGCCACATAAATATCGCCCTCGGTGATCGGTGTGACAGCCTGCGTCGACGCATCGCGGGGCACACAGGCATGGTACACGTCCTGCGCCGAGAGTTCTTCCCCGGGGTTGAGTTCGACGGATTTCCCGGAACCGAAACCGGCGTAAGTGAGTTTGACGTCCGTTACCTTTATGGGGCTGTACTGTTGCGCCCCTTGCAGCCAGCCGCCCTGAGGGTAGAGATTACCCGCGGCGTAGTCGAAGTTCTCCGAGAAGAGTACTTCCCCGGAGGCCTGCGCCGAAAATAGCATTCCGGCAGTCAGAACAGCCACCGAAGCGCCACAGCGCAGTTTTTTTGAGTGAAAAGCTTGTCATAGAGATGTGCAATTTATGGTTTTTCCGACAAATATACACATTTTCTTCTTCTCAGCCAAATAAAAAGCTGAAACTACAGCTTTTGTCCATCCATTTCAGCCAGACTGTCTCAATGTGCGCCAGAGATAGCCCTCCGAGACTGCCGAATTCGCCCCCTGCTGTCCGGACGTTTGCAAATTCGCGCTTCTCAGAGCCTCAAATCAGAGCGAAATCATTACAGAACAGCTCTTTCCGCCCTTATTCCCGCAGGCGCGAATCGATGATGATAGTCACCGGGCCGTCGTTGGTGAAGGCTATCTGCATATCCGCCCCGAAAATCCCCCTCGCGCAGGGCCGCGGAAGGGCCCGGTCAAGAAGGGAGCAGAAATATTCGTACAGCGGCCTCGCCTCGTCGGGACCCGCCGCGCGGATATAGCTCGGGCGGCGCCCCTTGCGCGTCGACGCCGTGAGCGTGAACTGGCTGACGGCCATAACCTCCCCGCCCGCTTCGAGCACCGAGCGGTTCATCACCCCGGCCGCGTCGTTGAAGATGCGCAGCCCGAGCGCCTTCTCCGCAAGCCAGTCGGCGTCGGCCCGGCTGTCGCCCGTCTCGACTCCCACAAGTATCATAAGGCCCGCTCCGGCCTCGCTCACAAGCTCGCCCCCGACCGTCAGGCGCGACCCGAGGCTACGTTGGATTACCAGTCTCATTTTCTTCTTCCGATATGTGCAGTGCGTTGTATACTATCGATGCCTTCGATGGACCGACCACCTCCGCGAGTTCGTCAAGCCCCGCCTCCGACACCCGTTTGAAACTCTTGAAATGCGTCAGCAGTGCCTCCGAGGTCTTCGCCCCTATTCCCTCGATTTCCTCGAGCCGCGAGCTGATCGCACCCTTGCTCCGGCGGTTCCGGTGGTGGGTGATGCCGAAGCGGTGAGCCTCGTCGCGCAAATGCTGGACCACCTTCAGCGTCTCCGAATTCTTGTCTATGTACAGCGGTATCGAGTCCCCCGGAAAGTAGATTTCCTCGAGTCTTTTGGCTATGCCCACGACCGCTATCGTCCCGCGCAGACCCATCTCCTCGAGAGCCTCCACTGCCGACGACAGCTGGCCCTTGCCGCCGTCCACCACTATCAGCTGAGGCAACGGCTCCCCCTCGGTCATCAGCCGCGAATAGCGCCGCGTCAGAACCTCCTTCATCGACGCGAAGTCGTTAGCCCCGACAACCGTCTTGATGTTGAAATGACGGTAGTCCTTCTTCGACGGGCGCCCGTCCTTGAACACCACGCACGACGCCACGGGATTCGTCCCCTGGATGTTCGAGTTGTCGAAACATTCGATGTGCCGCGGAAGCTCCGTCAGCCGGAAGTCCGCCTTCATCCGCTCCAGAAGGCGCTCCGTCCGCTCCTCCGGATTGTGCTTTTCCATGTGCTTCAGGTCGTCCGCCCGCGCCTGACGCGCGTTCCGCTCCGACACCTCCAGCAGCTTCGCCTTGTCCCCCCTCCGAGGAATAGTGAAGCTCACCTCCGGCATCTCAACCTCCGGCGCCTCGGCCACGACAACCTCGTCATACTTCACGCCGAGCGTCGTCCGTACCTCGTCCATCGCGTAGGCAAGCAGCTCCGCCCGCGTCTCGTCGAGGCGCCGCTTGTAGCGCAGAGTCACACTCCGCACCACCGCCCCGCGACGCACGTGCATATAGTTCACGTAAACGTCCGCCGAACCGTCGTCGTCTATCCCGAACACATCGATGTCGGCTATCGTCTGGCTCACGATAACGCTCTTCGACGAATAGTTCTCCAGCAGCTTGTAGCTCTCCTTCAGCTCCTGCGCCTCCTCGAAGCGCAGCTCCCCGGCCAGACGCGTCATCTCCTCCCGGAGATAGTTCATCAGCTCCTGAGTCTCCCCGCGGAGTATCTGCCTCACCCTGTCGATGTACACCCCGTATTCCTCCGGCGAAATCGCGCCCGTACAGCAGCCCTTGCAGCGCTTGATGTGGTATTGCAGACAGAGACGCCCCTTCTCCTTCCGCAGATATTCAGGAGTTATCGGCAGACGGCACGTCCGTATCGGATAAAGCTCCGCAATAAGGTCCAGCACCGTCCGCGCCACGCCAGTGTTCGTGTACGGACCGAAGTATTTCGAACCGTCCTTCACATGCTGGCGCGTAAGAAAAACCCGCGGATAGAGCTCGTTTGTCACCACAATCCACGGATACGACTTGTCGTCCTTCAGAAGCACATTGTAGCGCGGCTTGTACTCCTTGATCATTGAGTTCTCGAGATTCAGCGCGTCCTGCTCCGTCGGAACAACGATATACTTCATGTCCGCGATGGCCCGCACCAGCAGATTCGTCCGCAGGGAGTCGTGCGTCCGGTTGAAGTACGACGACACCCGCCGCTTCAGATTCTTCGCCTTACCGACATAAATCACCGTCCCCTCGGCGTCAAAGTACATATACACGCCGGGGGTATCCGGGAGAAACGAAATCTTCTCCCTCAGCTCCTCCGATTTCCGATGCTTAGCCATAACAAAAATAAAAAAAAGTCCGAGCAGTCCGAGCCGTCAGTGTGCGGGCTCCGATGGGTCAGATTGGTCCGACGGGTCCTAATGCACCGCCCGCCGAGCCCCCCCCCCTTCAAACGCCGGTAGGGACGCGCCATGGCGCGTCCGCCCGCCAAAGCAAAAATTCTTTCCCCCACCAAAGCCCGTCCGAGCCGTCCGAGCGCGGAGTCCGATGGGGCGGATGGGTCCGACGGGTCCGAAATCCCGGCCGTCAGGCCCCCTCAAACGCCGGTAGGGACGCGATAATTTGACGATGGAATTGCGTGCGGGGGTGTTAGCGGGTCTTTAGGAAGCACGGGCCGTGCGTCCCTACAATTCGATGATTTGCCCTTCAACTCTCGACTCTAAATTCTCAAGTACCGAGGGGCAGATGCCCCTCAGTACTTGATCAGCGACGTAACCTCGCAATCCTCCGGCAGCGCCTTCCGACCATCTAATGCCGTCAGCTCGATGATGAAGTTGATGTAGATTTTCTTCGGATTCATGCTCTTCACAAGCTTGTACGCCGCGGCCATCGTGCCGCCCGTAGCCAGAACATCGTCGTGCAGAACCACCACGTCATCCGGACCTATCGCGTCGCGGTGCATCTCTATCACGTCCGTGCCGTACTCCTTCGCGTACTCCATTCTGATGGTGTCCGCGGGGAGCTTTCCCGGTTTGCGCGCCGGCACGAAGCCCGCACCGAGCTCAAACGCCAGAATCGAACCGCCGATGAAGCCGCGCGACTCGATGCCTACAACCTTCGTCACACCCTTGTCGCGATAGAGCTGCGAGAGGTCCCAGCCGATGATGTGAAGCGCCCGAGGGTCTTTGAACGCCGTTGTCAGGTCCTTGAAAAGTATACCCTTCGAAGGGAAGTCCTGCACGTCGCGGATTTTTGATTTGATGTATTCCATTGGGTTTCCCATTTTATGTAATTTGTTGAATTTATATTTTTTGCATTCCGATTGTTTCACGTGGAACAACTTCCGTCACCTTCCCATCAGCACAAGCAGAATATTTACGTCGCTCGGCGAGATGCCCGGTATCCTCGACGCCTGGCCTATCGTCGCGGGCCGTATCCGCGTCAGTTTCTGGCGTCCCTCGGTGCTGATATTCTTCAACGCCTCGAAGTCCGTATCGGCCGGTATCGCCACGTCCTCAAGCCGCCGCAGTTTGTCCGCGATGAGCTGTTCGCGCGCGATGTAGCCTTCGTATTTTATAAGCACCTCAGCCGCCTCGATGATTTCTTCCCTTCGGTTGTCGGGAAGACTGCGGATGAGTTCGCCGAGGGCCGGAATTACCTCCGCGAGTTGCGCCAGAGTGAGCTGCGGGCGCTGAATCAACGAGCAGAGTTTCACGCCCTGCGTCAGGGGCGAGGAGTCGGCCTCTTCGAGCAGAGCATTCACTTCTGCCGGACGCACTGTAAGCTCCCGTGAGAGGTCGATGATTGCATCCCTGAGGCGTCGTTTCTCTTCCATCAGCCTGTACCGTTCCTCCGTCGCCAGGCCAGCCTCATAGCCCTTCGGCGTAAGGCGCATGTCGGCGTCGTCCTGCCTCAGCAGGATGCGGTATTCGGCCCGCGAGGTGAACATCCGGTAAGGCTCGTCGACGCCCTTGGTCACGAGGTCGTCGATCAGCACTCCGATATACGCCTCGTCCCTGCCGAGGGTGAAGGCCGGACGTCCGAGCACCTTCGCCGCCGCGTTCACGCCTGCAACGAGGCCCTGCCCCGCCGCCTCCTCGTAGCCCGTGGTGCCGTTGATCTGGCCCGCGAAAAAGAGGTTCTCCACGAGTTTCGTCTCCAGCGTGTGCTTCAGTTGCGTCGGGTCGAAGAAATCGTATTCTATCGCGTATCCCGCGCGTAGGAGCTGCGCGTTCCTCAGCGCCGGAACCGTCGAGACGGCCGCTATCTGAATCCCCATCGGCATCGACGAGGAGAAGCCGTTCACGTAGTATTCCGTAGTCGTCTCTCCCTCAGGCTCGAGGAAGAGCTGGTGCTCCGTCTTGTCCGCGAAGGTCACGATTTTCGTCTCTATCGAGGGGCAATAGCGCGGCCCTATGCTCTGGATCTGTCCGTTGTAGAGCGGCGAGTCCGGCAGACCCTCGCGCAGTATCGCGCAGGTCTCCGCGTTGGTGTAGACTATATGGCACGCCCGTTGCCGCAGCGTCCTCCGAACCTCCGGAAGGAAGGAGAAATGATGGAAATCATCCTCGCCCTCCTGCCGCGTGGCAAGACTGAAGTCTATCGTCCGGCCGTCAAGACGCATCGGTGTCCCGGTCTTCATCCGGTCCGTGCGGAAGCCCAGCTCCCTGAGCTGTTCGGTCAGCCCGTGCGAGGCCGGCTCGGAAATTCGCCCACCCTCCATCTTCACGCGCCCGATGTGCATCAGCCCGTTCAGGAAGGTGCCGTTGGTAAGAACAACGGCCTTCGCGCGGAATTCCGCGCCCTCGGTCGTCCCGACGCCCGAAATGCGTCCCTCATTATCGAAGAGCAGGCGGCACACATTCCCCTGCCACATCGAAAGCCCCGGAGTGTTTTCAAGCGTTTCGCGCCAGAGAGACGAGAACTTCATCCTGTCGCTCTGCGCGCGCGGACTCCACATCGCCGGTCCCTTCGAGCGGTTCAGCATCCTGAACTGTATCGCTGTACGGTCCGTCACGATGCCCGTCATCCCGCCGAGCGCGTCGATTTCGCGCACAATCTGGCCCTTTGCAATGCCCCCTATGGCCGGGTTGCAGCTCATCTGGGCTATCTTGTTCAGGTCCATCGTCACGAGCAGCGTACGCGCCCCTAAACGCGCCGAGGCGTGCGCGGCCTCGCAGCCCGCATGCCCTGCGCCTACTACTATTATATCGAAATCAAAATTCATCGCTCTCGTACATCTCTAACGCGCGGTTCTCGTTCTCTTCCATTATCTCGCGCTCGCCCGGGCCCTTGTCGTTGATGCCGCAGTAGTGGAGCACTCCGTGGATAATCACACGCAGCAGCTCCCGCTCATAGGGTTCGCCGAGCTCCTCGGCATTCGACCGCACCGTGTCGAGCGATATGAACATATCCCCGCGGATAATCCGGCCGCAGCTGTCGTCGAAGCTGATAATGTCCGTATAGTAGTCGTGATTCAGGAACCGACGGTTCACCTCGAGAATTTTCTCGTCGTCGCAGAAGATGTAGGCAAGTTCACCGACAATCCGCTTGTGCGACTCCGCGACCCGTGCAATCCATTGCTCGAGCCGGGCATAGTCAAGGCCCGGAAGCTCAACTCCCGAGCAAGTCCATTCGATAACTCTGTTCATCTTTAAATGCTTGAGCACAAAAGTACAAAAATTTTTGAAATAAGCCCACACCCCGCTCCGAAAAATTTTTTAGCCCCGCTCCCAGCTCCCTGCGTCCGACGTATTAAGAAGCTATATTATAAACTCTTAATACGCAACGAACCCCCGCGAGAATCGCGAATTTACCTCAACCTCTGCCCCCTCCCCGAAATTTTCCAACCTCAGCCCGCAAAAACCGACGCGGCGCGCCGTGGCCCCGCCCAAGCAAAAATGCTTTGCGTCAGCAAAGCCCGTCCGAGCTGTCCGAGCCGTCCGAGAGCAGGGTCCGATGGGTCGGACGGGTCCGAATGCCCTCCGGGGCGCCTCCCCTCCCCCACCCCACCGCGGGTGGGAGAAAGAGAATGCCGAACCTCGCGGTCCGGCATTCTCGGGGTCGGTCGGCACCACGCCCGTGCCCGTCGGAGCGCCCAGGGCCGTGATGGCCGTGATGTTCACGCGGTAGTAGTTGTTGCGCACCACGCGGTACTTCAGCGAGAGGTCCTCGCTCTCAGGGTCGTTCATCAGGTTCACGCGGTAGTAAGCCTGACCCTTGTCGTACTTGTATGCCTTGTAGTCGCTCCCGAGCTTGTTGTCGGTGATGTACTTCTTGGCGTCGGTCTCGCTGGCGAAGTAGATCATGTTGTACTCGGCGTCGGAGGCGAGGTGCTCTCGAAGGTGGTCAGAAGGGTCGACTCCTCGGTGAACTCGATGGCGTTGTCGCCGTCGAGAAGGTCCGTGGCAACGGCGTAGATCACCTTCTTGCCCATGGAAACGGCCACGGGAACGGTCACGTAGTCGTTGATTTCAGGCTTGGACATTACCTCGAGAACGCCACCCGAGAAGATGTAAATGTTGATGTCGGAGATTGACTGCTCGACAGCGTCGGCATTGTCGTCGTCCTCGATGGCGCGCGCCGAGGGCGTGTTCATCTTGATGGAGAAGGCCGTGTAGGTCGGTTCTCCCTTCTGGAGAGAGGCTTCCGGCTTCACCGGCTCCTCGCTCGAGCATGCTCCGAGGAAGAGCATGGCACCCGCAAGTGCGGGCAGAATTGCTTTTTTCATTGTTTAAAAGATTGGTTAATAGTGTGGTTGATATATGTCTTATTCGTCTTATAAATCTTATATCGCCCGACTCCTCTCAATCGAGACCGACTCTGTCAAGAAAACCCGACAGCGCCTCCGCGCCAAGCTCGCAATCCCCCGACAACAAACCTCCGCGACTTCATCGCGCAGATATAAGCCTCGTCCAATCCGCCGGATGGAGCTTCAGCGCTCCGCCATGCTTGCTATTCTCCGATTTTTTCACTAATTTTGTGGCGTTGAACCGGATGCCTTATGATCAACATCACTGCCACCATCATCACCCACAACGAACAGCACAATATCGAGCGCTGCCTCAATGCCCTAATCGGCGTTGTCGACGAGATTGTCGTCGTGGACTCCAATTCCACTGACGCAACGGTCGAAATCTGCACCCGCTACGGCTGCCGGATTGTCGAGCGGCCTTTCTCCGGATACGGCTCTCAGCGCCAATACGCCATGGGCCTCGCCTCGTACCGCTACATCCTCTCCATCGACGCCGACGAAGTCCTCAGCGAGGACCTCCGTGACGCCATCATGGCCCTGAAGGCCGACGGTTCCCTCTCCGCCCACCGCATGTATGCCCTCGAGCTCGTCAGCTATGTCTGCGGACGACCCGTCTACCACAGCGGTTTCGGCCCCCACCGCGAGGTCCGGCTCTTCGACAAGCGATACGCCACCTGGGACCTCCGCGACGTCGGCGAGCGCGTCCGCCACAGCGATTCCGTTGTCCCCGCCACCCTCCACGGCTGCATCCACCACTACCGCTGTCACAACTTCCAGGAACTCTGCAACAAGGAGTTCCGCCACGCCGCCATAAAGGCCCGCGTCCTCGCCGCCCGGGAAGGCTCAATAGGCACCTTCACCCCTCACCTCAAGGCTCTCGGAGCTTTCATAACCTGCCACCTCCGCGAAGGCGCCGTCCTCGACGGATGGGCAGGACGGTGCATAGCCTCCGTAAGGTACAAGGCCACCCTCAAGGCTTACGCCGACGCCCGGCGCCTCAAGAAGTCCATGCCCAAGCCCTGAGCCCCGCGCGCCCCGGCCCTCCTTTTCCATACTGTGAACATAATCCATCTCATATCCAACAAAAGCTGGGGAGGCGGCGAGAAATACGCCCTCGACCTCTGCAAAGCACTCGAAGAGCGCGGTCACAGCACTGCCGTAATCACCCGCAATGGCTATCCCGCGGTCGACAAGCCCTTCGCCGACGCCGGAATTGCCGTCGGACACCTCCCCCTCCGCGGCGCCCTCGACATCCTTTCCCCTCTCGTCCTCAGCCGGATTCTCGACCGCCTCGAAGGGCCCGTAGTGGTCCACGTCCATAATTTCAAGGACGCACTCGTCGCTCTCCGCGCCCGCAGGCTCATGAAATCCGACAGACGCCGCGGGCTCCGCGTGGTCTGCACGCGCCACCTCGTCCGCCCCGCAAAGACCGGACGCCTCGACCGCGGCACATACCGCGACCTCGACGCCCTCATCTTCGTCTCCGACGCCGCCCGCGCCGCCTTCATGGCCACAGCCCCCGCCGACCTCAACAATGACCCGCGAATCTGCGTCATTCGCAATGCCATCCCGCTGCCGAAAAATAATTCGGACCAAAAATCCCGGGAATCAATCGCCAATGTTGTAGGGACGCGCCATGGCGCGTCCGCCCCGACCGTATCAGCAAATGCATCCGAAAAGTCCGAGCTGTCCGAAAAATTCCGCTTCCTCTTCGCCGGACGAATCGCCCCCGAAAAGGGCCTCGACGTCCTCGTCGAAGCCTTCCGGCGCGTGGAGTTCGCGCGCCCGGGAGCAGCCGCCCTCACCGTTTGCGGCACCGGCGACTCCCGCACGGTCATGCCCATAGTCCGCACCACCCGTGCCCCCGAACTCGACGGCAAAGTCACCTGGGCCGGACACCTCGACGATATTTCCGCCGTAATCGCCCGCGCCGACGCCGGAGTGGTGCCCTCCCGCGCTCCCGAAGCCTTCGGCCTCGCCGCACTCGAATTCATGGCCGCCGGAATCCCCGTAATCGCCTCTGAAATCGGCGCCCTGCCCGAGGTCATAGGCCCGGACGGCATTCTCGTTCCTCCCGAAGACCCCGCGGCGCTCGCCGACGCCATGCTCCGTCTCATCGACTCCCCCGAGCTGTGCGCACGCCTCGGCGAAGCCGGAAAACGCCGCGCCGCCGAGAACTTCGTCTACGACAAGTTTGTTGACTCTTTAATCGCCGTCTACGAAGGAAAATGAGCACCTCCGCACGCATACGCATGGTCATAAATCCCGACTATCGGGCACGTTTCGACGCTTTTGTCCGGCAAGTGGCGGAAAAAGGCATCCCCGCAGGCGCAACGGACATCTACGCCGGCCGCAACCGCGTCGTGGCTCTCTCCGCCGCCGGTGCCGACGGACGTGCACGGAGGCTCAACATCAAGGAATTCCGGCGTCCAAACGTCATAAACCGCTGGGTCTACGGCCACCACATCCGCGCCGGGAAGGCCCGCCGGGCTTTCGAGAACGCCTCGCGTCTCCGCGCCCTCGGCTTCGACACCCCCGAGCCCATCGCTTGGATCGAGCGGCGCACCCCGGACGGACGGATGGACCTCAGCTACTTCATCTCCGAACAGCTCGACGGCTGGCAGGAAATACGCACCGCCGAAGCCTCCGCCCATCCGCGCCTCGCCGAGATTGCCCGCGGAGTAGGGGCCCTCATCTTCCGCCTCCACCGCGCGGGGGTATGGATGAAGGACGTCTCCCCCGGCAACATCCTCTGGCACACCGACGGCAACGGCGCCCTGCACTTCGCGCTCGTCGACATAAACCGCATGGAATTCAACGTCGCCTCCCGCGCCCTGCTCATGACCAACTTCGGCCGCGTCTTCTCCTCCCCGGCCCTTGTCGAGGAAGCCGCACGCGCCTATGCCGCCGAAGCCGGAGAGGCCGAGGAGCGCGTCCTCGACGAAGCCCGCGAGGCCATGCGCGGAGCCGCACGCGCCACCCGGCGCAAACAGCGCCTCCGCCGCCTGCTGCATATCTGACACAATCAACACACACCCCACTCTCTCACCACCCCCTACTCTCCCTGAAAATGAAAATTTACTGCACAAACCTCGGACGATACATCACCGTCGACGGCGGAACAAGCCTCCGTCGCATCGCCGTAGACCTCCGCGACGAACTCCCCTTCGAGCCAATCTGCGCCCGAGTCAACAACAAGACCGAGAGCCTCGAATACGAGGTCTACCACCCCAAGCAGGTCGAGTTCCTCGACATCACCTCGCCCTCCGGCTCCCGCGTATACCTCCGCTCGCTCTGCATGATTCTCTACCGCGCGCTCTATGAAATCGCCCCGCGTTGCTCCCTCCGCATCGAGCACTCAATTTCCCGGGGATACTACTGCCGCATCGACGGAATGGAGCCCGACGAACGCAACGCCGGCCGCCTCAAGGCCGAAATGAGGCGGCTCGTCGACCGCGACCTCCCCTTCGTCCGCCACGAGAAACTCACCGCCGACGTAATCCCTGTCCTCCGCGAGCAGGGCCTCGACGCAAAGGTCGAACTCCTAGACACCACCCGCACCCTCTACACCACATACTACACCCTCGACGGCGTGTCCGACAGCTACTACGGCGCCCTCGCCGTCCGCACGGGCATCATCAGCCGCTTCGACCTCCGTCCCTACCACGAGGGTTTCCTTCTCCTGAGCTTCGACCCCGCCGACCCATCCCGCACAGCCGAGCCCATACCCCAGGAGAAGATGTACGAGGCTTTCACCGACTACCTCCGCTTCAACCGCATTATCGGCGTCCAGAACGTAGGGCAGCTCAACCGCGTTGTCGGCGAAGGACGCACCGCCGACATCATCAACGTGGCCGAAGCACTCCACGAGCGCTCCATCTCGCACATAGCCGACGACATAGCCGACCGATACGCGAAGGGTGGGGCGCGCATCGTCCTCATCTCCGGGCCGTCTTCCTCCGGAAAGACCACCAGCACAAAGCGCCTTGCCATACAGCTGATGACCCGTCTCCTCAAGCCTCAGATGATATCCCTCGACGACTACTTCGTCGACCGGCACCACACCCCCCGCGACGAGGACGGCGAGTATGATTACGAGAGCCTCTACGCCCTCGACCTCAAGCAGTTCAACGCCGACCTAACCCGCGCCCTCGCCGGCGAGGAAGTGGCCCTCCCCACATACAACTTCGAGACCGGAGCCCGCGAGTACCGCGGAAACACCATCCACATCACCGACGGCTCGATTCTCCTCATCGAGGGCATCCACGGCCTCAACCCCGAGCTCACCGCCCAGATTCCCGAGGAGATGAAATACCGCCTCTACGTCTCGGCGCTCACCACACTCTCCATCGACGACCACAACTGGGTGCCCACCACCGACACACGCCTCCTCCGACGCATCGTCCGCGACGCAAAGTACCGCGGAATCAGCGCCGAGTCGACCCTCCGGCGCTGGCCCAGCGTCCGCCGCGGCGAGGAAAAATGGATTTTCCCCTACCAGGAGAACGCCGACGCCATGTTCAACTCCTCCCTCATCTTCGAACTCGCTGTCATAAAGGACTACGCCGAGAGCCTTCTCCGCAACGTCCCGCAGGACGTCCCCGAATATGCCGAGGCATACCGTCTCCGCAAGTTCCTCAGCTATTTCCTCCCCATTTCCTCACAGTCAGTCCCCTCCACAAGCATCCTCCGCGAGTTCCTCGGCGGAAGTTCATTCAAATACTGATGAAAAAGACCATCCTCACGGCCCTCGCGGCCATATTCCTCTCCTTCGCGGCCCCCGCGCAGAACGACGCCCTCCTCGACAAGGCACGCAGGGCTTACAGCAACGGCGAATGGGCCAGCGCGACGGCGCTCTACGGCGTCTACTGCGACCGCGAGCCCGGCCTCACCGAAGCCTATGCGCGCCGGATGCTCGCCTCCGAGCTCATCGCCGACACCATCACCTCCACAGCCGTCATCGAAGAGGCCATGCACGCAGAGGTCGGGGCCCCCGCGCTCTTCGCCGCCTTCCGCGCATCAGCTTTCGAGACCGGACATCCCGAGGCCTTCCCCACCCTCCTCAAACGCGCCCGGGGCTCGCTCTCCTGGCTCGCAAGGCCCATCGACGCCGCTCTCCTCGACTTCTACAAGTTCCGCAACAACCCGGCCCAGACCGAGGAATACGCCCGCACGCTCCTCGCAGGTCTCCCCGACGACACCGGCTACCTCGCAACCCTCGCCGAAAGCCTCCTCATGCAGGGTAAGAACAAGGATGCCCTCGACACCTACGCCCGCATCCTCGAAATCGACCCCCGCAACTTCGACGCCCTCGTATCCCTCGGAACATACTGGCTCGATGAGGGCGACACCGCAAAGGCCCGCGACTACCTCACCCGCGCCGCCGAAATCCGCACATCCCCCGCCCTGCGCCAGACCCTCGACCGCCTCGGCAAATGAAAGGGCTCCTGAACTCTCTCCTCGCGGCTCTCGCTGTCTGCATTCTCGCAGGAGCCTGCGGCCACACATATCTCACGGCAAGCCGGATGCACGACGCCGGAATGACCCGCAGGGCAATACGCCTCCTCGAAGAGGCCGGAGCGGACGGCCGTTTCGCCGAAAACGCTTCCTTCCAGTACGGTCTCGGAATGATGTACCTCGACGAAGGACGCGCCGAATACTACACCCTTCAGGGTCTCCGCACCACCCCCACGCGCCCCGGCATCTACATCCGCCGCCAAGGCGCGAGAGCGGAAAAAGTAGTGGTGAGATAGAGAGAGCATGCCACACAACTGCCCTCCGGAAACTGTCCATCATGGCCGTGGCCCAAGGCAAAAGTCTGAAAAAATTCATTGAGACAATACTCATATCCAAGGCCGATTCCATAGCTGTAGAAGTAACGGAGAACCCTTCGCCGTCGGGCGACAAAAGGTTTGATGACGCCGAAAATATGGCATCCGTAAAGCGTGACATCGAGGAGATGAAATCCGGCAAAGGCAAAGCCTACACAATGGATGAAATCCGCAAGGCTTTGGAAATATGAGCTATACACTGATTCTGACGCCGCAGGCCGAAGAACATCTTGCGAATAGCATTAACTTTGCAATGACATAACTTAAAGCGTTTATCCGCGCTGATTCTTGACTTTTGGAAATTCTCGCAAAATTTCATTCTCTGTCAAGCATCGGGCAACAGATACAGATTCCTACGCTTTTTCCATATTATAACCAATCAAACGCCGAAGAGGGGAAGACCGAGGCTTCAGTAAAGCTTATGAAAAGACTTTTACTACTACTGACATTCTTCGGCCTTATGCAGACGGTCTGTCAAGCCTACGATGACATCCTCGAGGTTGAAGTCGGCGAAATATTTACCGTCAACGGTGGCTCATACAGCCACATACAGGCTGTATTATGGGATTTTGATCCGGCAGTATTCGAGACCGTTTCTGTACACGAATACTCTACAAGAGGAAAATTCAAAGCCATCAGCCCGTCACCTTCCGCAGGGTCGGTAATCCAGGCCACTATCTATTATTACAAAAGCGGAACTACATCTTCCGGAGTCAACAAGGCTGTTGCGAGCTGGAAGGTATATGTAGCCGATGACGGTTCGGAAAGCACAGTAAGTCTCCCTTCTTCCATGTCAATGCAGGAAGGTCAGACCAAGACTGTAAAAGCCACAACAAGCAGTAATAAATACTCCGGAAAGTACAAATGGACAACGTCAAATCACTATATCGTCGACATCATTTACGATGATGACAACGAAGCCACATTGAAAGCATATTCCACCGGAAGCACCTACATACATGTGACACTTGACAACGGCAACAGCGATTCAATGTATGTCACAGTCACTTCATCAGATATTCTCGTCAACCGCATTACCCTGAACAAGACCTCTGAAACTCTTGAAAAAGGAGAGACACTTGAGCTGTCTGCCACAGTAAGTCCATCCAACGCAACCGACAAGAGCGTAAGCTGGTATTCCAACGATGAATCAGTAGCAACCGTATCCCGGACCACCGGAAAAGTAACAGCCGTAGGAGTGGGAACCGCGACCATCACCTGTAAGGCCAACGATGCCGGAAACGCACAGGCCACGTGCAAGATTACTGTCACCTCACCCGACGAGTTTACTGTCAATGGAATAAGATATAAAATAGCAACGAACAAATTTGTTAATGTTATTGCTCTTGCTACCGGCCAGTATTCTGGAAATATTACTATTCCTAAAACTGTCACTTCCAATGGAAAGACTTATACGGTAAATCAAATAGGAGAATCAGCCTTCAAAAACTGTACAGGTCTTAATTCCATTGTATTACCTGAAGCATTGATGGTTATCCAAAAAGAGGCATTCTACGGATGCTCCGGACTTTCTTCTCTAAGATTGCCATCCTCCGTTGGTACAGTTTATGAAAATGCCTTTGAAAACTGTACGGGACTAAAATCTGTATATCTAAATCTTATCGGTTTCCCCGGTTTCTACTCCAATGCCTTCAAATCCTGTTCAAATATCAAAAGTGTATATATCAACAATCTAAGCTACTGGGCAGGCGTTAGTTTTAAAAATGGAAGTTCAAATCCGATGTGGAACGGCGCTGCTGAACTGTATCTTAATGGAGAAAAAGTCAAAAATTTGGTAATTCCGAATGATGTAGAAACGATCAAATTCGCCGCTTTTGGCCAATGCACTTCCATAGAATCTGTAACTGTTCAAGAAGGTACAAAATATATAAAGGGCAGAACCTTCCAGAATGCAGTTAATCTTACAACTATATCTCTCCCTTCATCATTAGAGGAAATTTCAGGTTTTGCATTCGGTTATTGCAAAAATCTAAAGAGAGTGAACTGCTATGCCACGACTCCTCCCGATCTTGCTATAGGCTGGGACAATTACTCTTTTGACGAATATTGGGCTTTCATAGAATGCCGTTCCGAAAATGTGGTCCTCCATGTGCCGACAGGCGCTGAAAGTGCCTACCGCTCCGCAACCGGCTGGAACCGTTTCGGAGTAATCATCGGCGACCTCAATCCTGCCGGGATTGACGGGGTAGTGGTCGATGAGGAGGAAGGCCCTGCCGAATACTTTACCATTCAAGGTATTTGTGCGGGCACTGACTCCGAGGCACTCGCTCCGGGACTGTACATTAAGCGTCAGGGAGGAAAGGCCACAAAGATACTCGTGAAGTAAATTCGATAATACCAATTTTTAAGCGCCATTGCGGAACATTGAATATCGTTTTCGCAATGGCTTTTTTTGTTCTAAAATGTATAGGCGGAGCGGACGCGCCAATGGCGCGTCCCTACCTTATTGTCAGGGCGTTAAAAAAGTCAGAAGAGGGGGGACCGGAAAGCGCGAAGGGCCTTTTCGAGTTCGCGCTCGCGGCCGCCGAGATAGCCGTCGAGGAGGGCGTGGAAGGCGGCGCTGTGGTCGTGGTGGGTGAGGTGTGCGAGTTCGTGCATGGTGACGAGTTCGCGGAGCTCCGCGGGATAGAAGACGAGGCGGGAGCTGAGTTCGATGCGTCCGTCGCGGTAGCACAGGCCGTAGTTCGAGCGGTTGGTGTTGAAGCTAACACCCTTGACCCGGTCGGCGACCCCTACCCTCGCCGCGGCTTCGAGAACTTCCGGACGCAGGAACTTACCGGCCACAAAGCAGGCGTTCCTGAGGATATGCCTGTTCACGTAGGCCTGATAGGCCGCCGGATTGGCCGCGGGATCAACCAGCACCTTCAAGAGCATGGAGCCGTCGGGCTCCGTGGAAGGGACGATACGGATATGGTTCGGACGGGAGGCATCGGGATGGACCTCTACCCTCATATGGAATCCATCGAGGACCATTCCGGGCTCGAAACGGCGTTCGGCAGCCTTTTCGGCGGCGGGGCCGAGCTTTGCCTTAATCTGCCGGATAAAGTCCACATAGTCCTTCTCCTGCGTACCCGGAGGCACGGAGATGCGGTATTCAGTGCCGACGAGGCGGGCGCGCATGGTGCGCGAATTGGAGCGGACGGTTATAACAACCTTCGCTCCCAGCTCCTTCTCGAAATATGTGCAGGAGCCTATGGTCATTCCTCGCCCCAGTGGAGTTTAAGACGGAGAGTGTCGCTGAAGGAGCGGTCCTTGCGCTGGAGGACTATCGTGCGGAAGGGGGCCCGGCGGAGGGTAATTTCCTCGCCGTTCTCGACGCGCAGGGAGCGACCGTCGATGGAAAGGCGCATATGCGGCGCACGTCCTCCGGGAATCACGCGGAGCGGTCTGCCTCCGCCGACAACCAGCGGGCGCATCGACAGGGAGTGCGCGGCGATGGGCGCAATGATGTGCACGTCGAGCTCCGGCTCGACCAGTGGGCCGCCGACGCTCAGGCTGTAAGCCGTGGAGCCCGTTGGGGTGCTGAATAGGATGCCGTCGGCGCGGTATTCGGCGAGGTGCTCCGAGCCGAGCCATGTGTCGGCCACAATCATCGAGGCCGTCTCCTCCTTGGTGAGGGCCACCTCGTTGAGGGCAAAGGGCCACACGCGGTGATGCTCAAGCGAGGGGCAGGACACTTCTATGAGGCTGCGGGGCTCGACGCGGAAAATCTCCTCCGCGCGGGCGAGGGCCGAGGGCAGGGCGTGGAGGTCGGCGATGTCGAGGGCCGCGAGATAGCCGAGATGTCCGGTATTGACGCCCACGATGGGAATCTCGCGTGCGCCGACCCATGCGGCGGTGCGCAGGAATGTTCCGTCGCCGCCGAGACTGATGGCAAAATCGGCGGAGCGCCCCTCGAGCTCGTCCACGACCTCGCAGCGGAGCGCGGCCATGTCGGCGGGCATCTCCTCCTGAAGGTGCCGGAAGAGCTTGCGGTGGAAAACGAGGCCTACGCCCTCCCGGGCCGCGGCCTTGAGGAAGGCGCGGATGGCGGCGAGATTGTCGTGCTGGCGGCGGCTGCCGTAGATTGCTATCTTCATAGGTCTATGTATCTTAATAGCTCGTCAATCCGCGTTCGCAGGGAGTCGGCGCGGGGATCGTCGTCGGGGAAATCGCTCTGTGAGCCCGCGAGGAGGACATTGTAGCCGTAGCGCTCGAGGGAACGGCCTATGGCCTCGGGAGAACGGTGGGAAACGCGGAGGTCGACCACGACCGTGGCCGCGCCGTCCTCCTCTTTTCCGAGGGAAGCGCCGAGGTCCGTGATATTGAGGTTGAGGACGTGCGCGTTGCAGTCCTCGACGGCCGTGGCGATGCGGGAAGCGCTGTAATCGAGGCGCCTGCAACCCACAAGGAGCCTCGAGGACTCGTCCCTTGGAGGGAAGAGCGCTTCGCTGTCTGGAAAGCTGAGTCGGTCTGACGCCATATCGTATTGGATTTTTTGCTTGCGAAAGTTGATTTAAATTCTTACTTTTGCAGATTGAATTACAAAAATACTACTTTTTTCAGACACAGACAACTCCTGAATGACAAATCTGAGCGTAAACATCAATAAAATTGCTACTTTGCGCAACGCCCGCGGCGAAAACAATCCCTCTGTCGAAGACTGGGCCCTCGCAATCGAAGGCTTCGGCGCCAAAGGCATCACCGTCCACCCGCGTCCCGACGAACGCCATATACGCCGCAGCGACGTATATACCCTTCGTCCCCTCCTCCGCACGGAATTCAACATCGAGGGCTATCCGGCTCCCGAGTTCATAGATCTGGTGCTGAAGACGCGCCCGACGCAGGTAACCCTGGTTCCGGACGCTCCGGGCGTCCTCACCTCCAGCAAAGGCTGGGACGTGGAGACCAATCTCGAATTCCTCACCGGCATCGTCGACTCGCTCAAGGAAGCGGGCATACGGTCGTCGATATTCGTCGACCCGGACCCGGCGCAGATTGCCGCCGCGGCCCGCACGGGCGCCGACCGCGTGGAACTGTACACGAAGCCCTACGCCGACCTCTACGCCACGGACAGGGAAAAGGCCGTCGCGCCCTTCGTCGCGGCCGCCGATGCCGCCCGGCGTCTGGGACTCGGAGTCAACGCCGGCCACGACCTCAGCCTCGAAAACCTCCGTTTCTTCCACGAGCGCATCCCCTTCCTCAGCGAGGTGAGCATAGGCCACGCCCTGATCTGCGATGCTCTGGTCTACGGAATGGAGACCACGGTCCGGAAATATCTCGAATGTCTTAAATAAACCATATAAAACCAAGATGTTACTCTTACAGATTGTCGATACGGCCACAGTCCTCGTCGCCGACACCTTAGCCCGGGCAGCCGCACCAGTGGCCGCCGCACCCCTTCCGGCCGATACCGTGGCCGTCCTCGCCGAACAGCCCGCCGCCGACGTGTCGGGCATGAGCCTCTGGGACCTCTGCCTCCAGGGCGGATGGACCATGATTCCTCTGGCCCTCCTGCTGCTCCTGAGCGTCTACATCTTCACGGAGCGCTGCATAACCCTCAACCGCGCGGGAAAATCCGACAGCTCCTTCATGAAGCGCATCAAGGGCTATATCCACGAAGGCGAACTTGAAAGCGCCCAGAACCTCTGCAAGCAGACCGGCACCCCCCAGGCGCGCCTCATCGCCAAAGGCATTAGCCGCATAGGCCGTCCGATGGGCGACGTCCTCACCGCCGTGGAGAACACCGGCAACATCGAGGTCGCCAACCTCTCCAAGGGTCTTCCCTGGCTCGCCACCACCGCCGCCGGCGCCCCCATGCTCGGCTTCCTCGGCACGGTAATCGGCATGGTCCAGGCTTTCTACGCCATAGCCCAGGCCGGGTCGTCGGCAACCATCGACTCCTTCGCCGGAGGCATCTACTCGGCCCTCGTAACCACCGTGGCCGGCCTCATCGTGGGCGTCATCGCCCTCTTCGCCTACAACTATCTCGTGGCCCGCGTCAACAAGATCATGAACCGTCTTGAGGCCGCGACGATGGAATTCATGGACCTCCTCAACGAACCCGTGGCTTAATGGCACTCAAACGACCGAACAACATGCTCTCGGAGTTCTCGATGGCTTCGATGACCGACGTGGTATTCCTGCTCCTCGTCTTCTTCATGGTCACCTCGGCCTTCGTCTTCCCGACGGCCCTCGAAATCGACCTTCCCGAAAGCTCGCAGCAGACACCCGTCAAGCCCTCCACGCGCGTGTTCATCGACGCCGAGGGGCAGTACTACCTGAGCGTCAGGGACGGCGAGCCGCTCCTCGTGCCCGAGAACAACCTCATCGGAGCCCTTCAGGCCGCCGCTCCGGCCGACTCGCTCGGCGCCATCGCCGTGTACGCCGACGCCGAGGTGCCCTATGGCAAGGTTGTCGAAGTGCTCAATATCGGCGCCGACAACACCTATAAGATGGTGCTCGCCACCCGGCCCTCATCCCCGAAAAGCTCCAGGCAATGAACCGCGACCGCCTCACCGCCTTACTCGTCACCATCGCCGCGGCCGGCGTGGCCGTGGCCGTGCTGATGCTGTGCGGCATCCGCTTCGACCGGAGCACGCTTCCCGACCCTCCCCGGCCCATGACCGAACTTGTCGAGACCGAGGAATTCGCCGAGCTCTACAACCCTGAGGCCTCCGTTCCGCGCGCCGAGACGGCCTCTCCGGCCTACAACCCCGTGCCCGAGAACAACAACGCCACTCCTGCGCCTGAAACCGGCACAGACACCCGCGACGAAGGCCCCAGAGGGGAGGCCTTGCCGCCTAAGAGCTCGAAGCGCCCCTCGGATATAAAGGCCGAAACAAAACCTGCTCCCGCGAAACCTGGCCCCGCGGAGGACGCCGAGAGCAAACGAGAGAAGGAGGTCAGCCGCAAGGCCTCTTCCGACCTCCAGAATGCTTTCGCCAACACCAAGGGCAAGAACAATACTCACAATAAAGGAAAGAACGACGGCAACGCCGGAAAGCCTTCGGGCTCGAAAAATTCCGAGCAGAACGGGCGTGGAACCGGCAGAGTGAACGGCGGCTGGCGCATGCCTTCCTACGCGAAGGTGCCTTCGACCGTGACTGGCACAATAGAGCTGAAGGCCACGGTGGACAGCCGCGGCAAGGTGACGGCTGTCGAGGTAATCGGCGGTCAGGCTCCTGCGGCCACGAACTCGGCGCTCGCCGAGGCATGCAAGGCCGAAATCCGGCGCAAGACCTTCACGCGCAGCGACAACAACGCCCCGGAGTCGGCCACGGCATACATTACATATAGGTTCAATTAACGGCAGAGGCGGTGCAAGGACAATACTTCACAGAACCGCCCTCCGGCCACGTAGATAGTTTTGACACGACACGGAACCTCCATCCGGCGCATCGGACGAGAAGAGGCCCTATAAGGCTTATCGGGCCTATAGGGCCTCTATTTTGGCTGGCGGTCAGAAGCGGCAGGTGAAGGTGAGGCCGGCCTGGCCGGTGGGAAAGAATGCGGGGGCGAGGGTGCTTTCGACTTTGAAGGGCTTGTGGCCGAGGTGGAGGCGACGGGCTTCGTTTCCGCCGAAGAGTCCCACCACTTCGTTGACGGGGTCGACTATGAAGGCGAGGACGTTGCCCAGAATGCGGGAGCCCCAGAGGGTGTAGTCGTGGCTGACAATGTGGCGCTTGAGTATATAGAAGCACTCTCCGAAGGCGCTCCCGACGATAGGGGTGATGAAGATGTCCTGAATGGATGGGCGCTCCATGAAGCCCTCTATGCCGAATTCCCAGCCTATGGTGGAGATGCAGGCGGAATAGAGGAAACTGCGCCAGAAGTTGAATCCGCAGCTGCGGGCCGACATGAAATAGACGGCTCCGGCATAGGGATGGAGCACATAGTTGAATATGGGATTGTCGCCGTCGATTTCGGGGCCCATCTTTACGACGTTTTTCCACCAGCGCTTGAACGGGGGCACGGACTGGATTGTGGCGCGGTTCCAGTTGGTGGCGCCCTCCGGCAGGCACTCGAGGACCACGAGGGTGCCGACGTATGCGCCGGCGAATACCGCGGTGTTGATCCACAGCCTCTTCCAGTCGGGTTCATTGGTGGTAAGGGAGTAGGGGAGAGCGTAGAGCGAGACCCTCGGACGCCTGAGAAGGCTGTCGGGCTTCAGATAGGATTCGGGAGGCGTCACCGCGTCGGAAAGATCGACGGCGAAAAAACCGCAGGCAGAAATAGAATCGGACACCACAACCTCTCCGGCCGCGACAGCCTCAAGGACGCTGTCGGGAGCCCCGGGCTCCTGGCCCCTGGCGTCGGCCGACAGAAGAAGGAGGACGGCGCCGAAAAGAAGTGCAGCTAAAGGTTTCATAATGTTGAATATCAGTTGAACGTGTGGTCAGTGACGAACTAACAGACAGCAGGATTGTGTGTTTCGATTAAAATCAAAACGGAGCGCCGCTTCTTTAAGTTCGTTATTAATGAAATTTTATGTACTTTTGCAGAACGAAATTACAACAAAAACAATTCCGAAAATGGAAGTACTGGACATTTTACTGATAATTGTGGCCATATCGGCCATTATTCGCGGATTCTCGTCGGGCTTGATCTCGCGTGTGGGAGCCGTGGCGGCCATAGTCGTGGCAGTTCTGGCTTCCCGGCTGTTCGGTCCGGCCGTCTACGACAGATGGGGCGCCGGGAGCGGACACGAGACACTTTCGCTCGTCGTGTGCTACGGTCTGGTGTTCGTCCTGTGCTACCTCGGCGTGCGTCTTGCCGCGGGCCTTGTCCGGGGCGCGGTACACACCGTGAAGCTCGGGGCTCTCGACCGCCTCGGGGGCGCGGCCTTCTCGCTTCTGGAATGGATGATAGCCGCGAGCCTCGTGATGAACCTCTACGCCGCAATAGTGTCCTCCTCGCAAGAAACATTCACGGGTCCCGGCCACGGGCTGCGGCAACTTGTCTTCGACCTCGCTCCGGCGGTGATCGGCTATTTCTCCGAACTGGCCCGGCTCACCTAAACCTCCGGCTGACTAAAAATGTTATACAAGCGTTATGACTGACAACGACAAACAATCCCCGGTCGGCGGGGAATACAAATACGGCTTCACCTCCGACATCCCGACGGACTACATCCCCCACGGCCTGTCGGAAGACGTGATACGTCTGATTTCCGAAAAGAAGGGCGAGCCGCAGTGGCTCCTCGATTTCCGTCTCGAGGCCTACCGCTACTGGCTGACTCTCGAAATGCCCCGGTGGGCCCATCTCGACATTCCTCCCATCGACTTCCAGGACATCATCTACTACGCCGCCCCGCAGAAAAAGAATGCTCCGGGCAGTCTCGACGAAGTAGACCCGGCGTTGCTGGACACCTTCAACCGTCTGGGCATACCCCTCGAGGAACAAAAAGTACTCTCGGGCATGGCCGTGGACGCCGTGATGGACTCCGTGAGCGTCAAGACCACCCACCGCGAAAAGCTCGCCGAGCTCGGCATCATCTTCTGCTCCTTCAGCGAGGCCGTCAGGGAATATCCCGACCTCGTCAGGAAATATCTCGGCAAAGTCGTCGGCTACCGCGACAACTTCTTCGCGGCCCTGAATTCCGCCGTATTCTCCGACGGCTCTTTCGTCTACATCCCCAAGGGCGTGCGCTGCCCCATGGAGCTGAGCACATACTTCCGCATCAACGCCTCCGGCACGGGCCAGTTCGAGCGCACGCTCATCGTGGCCGACGACGATGCCTACGTGAGCTACCTCGAGGGCTGCACGGCGCCCATGCGCGACGAGAACCAGCTCCACGCCGCAATCGTGGAAATCATCGTCGAGGAACGCGCCGAAGTGAAGTACTCGACGGTACAGAACTGGTATGCCGGCGACGCCGAGGGCCGCGGCGGCGTATACAATTTCGTGACCAAGCGCGGGCTCTGCCGCGGCGACTACTCGAAGCTCTCGTGGACGCAGGTGGAGACCGGTTCGGCAATCACATGGAAATACCCCTCGTGCATCCTCCGCGGCGAAGGCTCCGTCGGCGAGTTCTACTCTGTGGCCGTCACCAACAACCTCCAGCAGGCCGACACAGGCACGAAGATGATCCACATCGGCCGCAACTCGCGGAGCACCATAGTCTCCAAAGGCATATCCGCGGGTCGGTCGCAGAACTCGTACCGCGGTCTGGTGAAGGTTGCCAAGGACGCCGACGGCGTAAGAAACTACACGCAGTGCGACTCCCTCCTTCTGAGCGACACCTGCGGGGCACACACCTTCCCATACATCGACGTGCAGAACCCGACGGCCGTAGTCGAGCACGAGGCCACGACATCGAAAATCTCCGAAGACCAGATTTTCTACTGCAACCAGCGCGGCATCCCCACGGAGGAGGCAGTAGGGCTCATCGTCAACGGCTACGCCAAGGAGGTGATGAACAAACTGCCGATGGAATTCGCCGTGGAGGCCCAGAAACTACTTTCCATAACTCTTGAAAACTCAGTAGGATAAAGACATATGAATCAGCCACTTCTACAAGTAGAAAACCTGCGCGCCGGAATCGAAGGCAAGGAAATTCTCAAAGGCATCAACCTCACGGTGCGTCCGGGCGAAGTACACGCCATCATGGGGCCCAACGGCTCGGGCAAGAGCACCTTCTCGGGCGTCCTTGCCGGCGACCCGCGTTTTACCGTCCTGGAGGGTTCCGCGAAGCTCAACGGCGTGGAACTCCTCGACCTCCCGCCCGAAAACCGCTCGCACGAAGGTCTTTTCCTCTCCTTCCAGTACCCCGTGGAAATCCCGGGCGTGACGATGGTCAACTTCATGCGCGCGGCTGTCAACGCCAAGCGCAAGTATCTGCACGAGGAGCCGCTCTCGGCCGCAGAATTTCTGAAGCTGATGCGCCAGAAGCGCGCCGTCGTGGAGCTGGACAACAAACTCGCCTCACGAAGCGTGAACGAAGGCTTCTCCGGCGGCGAGAAGAAGCGCAACGAGATATTCCAGATGGCCATGCTCGAACCCAAGCTTTCCATCCTCGATGAGACCGACTCGGGCCTCGACATCGACGCCCTGCGCATCGTGGCCGGAGGCGTCAACAAGCTCCGCACCGACCGCAACGCCACCATAGTAATCACCCACTACCAGCGCCTCCTCGACTACATCAGGCCCGACTTCGTACACATCCTCTATAAGGGCCGCATCGTCCATTCCGGCGGCCCCGAACTGGCCCTCGAACTCGAGGAAAAAGGCTACGACTGGATTAAGGAAAAGGTAGGAGAATAAGCCCATGGACAATTCCCTTGACCAATACCTGAACCTCCTCGACGGACATCTCGCGGAAATCGACGCCCACGCCCCGGCGGCGCTCAACGCCCTGCGCCCCGCGGCCATCGGAGCCCTGCGCGCCTTCGGCCGTTTCCCCAGGAGGGGCGACGAGGGATTTCCCGACGCCGACCCGGCCGGGATGCTCGCCCCGGACTACGGAGTGAACATCGCCCGCGTGAACATTCCCGCCGACGTGGCGGCCTCTTTCCGCTGCGACGTGCCCAACGTGAGCACCCTCACGGCCGTGGTCGTGGCCGACTCGTTCCACGCCACCTCCACCCTCGTGAAGAACATGCCCGAGGGACTGACCGTGATGTCGCTCGCCCGCGCGGCCGAGGAGCATCCCGAACTGATAAAAAAATACCTCAACCACCTCGCCGCCGACTCCACGGCCACGTCGGCGCTGAACACGGCGCTGCTCCAGGACGGCGTGTTCATACATGTCCGCCGCGGCGTCCGGCTCGAGAAAGCCGTGCAGATCGTGAACATCTTCAGCGCCCAGGCGGCCATGATGGCCGTAAGGCGCGTGCTCGTCGTGGCCGAGGAAGGGAGCGCGGTGAAAGTGCTTCTCTGCGACCACTCCCAGCGGAGCGACGTCGACTATCTGTCGTCGGAAGTCGTCGAGATATTCGCCGGAGAAGGATCCTCCGTAGAGTTCTACGACATCGAGGAATCCACACCACGGACGCGCCGTCTCGCCGAAGTGTTCGTAGCGCAGGAGAAAGACTCCTCGTATTTCTCGACATCGGCCTCGCTCAACGGCGGCGACACCTACAACGCCCTGCGTCTGCGCCTCGAAGGCGAGGGAGCCTCCGCCGAGCTCGGAAGCCTGGTAATAGCCTCCGGCTCGAGGCGCGTCGACAACAATGTGCTTCTCACCCACGCCGCGCCCCGGTGCACGAGCCGTCAGCTCTTCAAATACGCCCTCTTCGACTCGGCCCACGGCGCCTTCGGAGGCAAGGTGGTGGTCAACGAAGGAGCATACCGCACGGACGCCGCGCAGACCAACCGCAACCTCCTCGCCGGCCCGGACGCCACGATGCACACAGACCCCCAGCTCGAAATCTACTGCGACGACGTCAAGGCCGGCCACGGCGCAGCCACGGGTCAGCTCGACACCCGCGCCCTCTTCTACATGCAGTCGCGCGGCATCCCCGAAGCCGAGGCGCGCAGGATGCTCGTCCAGGCCTTTATGATGGACGTGGCAGAAGGCATACGCCTCGACGCCCTGCGCGACCGCATGCGTCTCCTTGTTGAAAAACGACTCGGCGGCGACATCTCGGCCTCCTGCGCCGAATGCCACGCCGGAACCGCCCCGGCCTGCAAATAGATATGCTCACACCCGAAGAAATTTCCGCCATACGCGCCCAATTCCCCATTCTCACCGAAAAGGTGCACGGGAACAAGGAACTTCTCTACCTCGACAACGCGGCCACATCGCAGACGCCGCGTCAGGTGGTCGAGGCCATCGAAAAAGCCTACTTCACGGCCAAAGCCAACGTCCACCGCGGCGTCCACTGCCTCTCGCAGAAGGCCACGGCCGACATGGAGCAGGGCCGCGAGGCCGTGCGCGCCTTCCTCGGCGCCGACTCCGCCTCAGAAATAATCTTCACCCGCGGCACCACAGAGGCCCTCAATCTCGTGGCCTCGTCCTACGGCGAGCTGCTCCGTGAAGGCGACCTCGTGGTGATAAGCCAGATGGAGCACCATTCCAACATCGTGCCGTGGCAGCTGCTGGAGAAGCGCCGCGGAATACGTGTGAAGGCCGTTCCGGTGCTCGAGGACGGGACGCTGGACATCGACGGCTATCTCCGCCTGCTCGAAGAGGGACCGAAGGTGGTGTCGATATGCCATATCTCCAACGTGCTCGGCACGGTGAACCCTATAAAGAAGATGGCGGGTCTGGCGCACGCTGTAGGCGCCGTCTTCGTCTGCGACGGGGCGCAGGCCGTGTCGCACTGTGCGGTGGACGTCAGGGACCTCGGCGTGGACTTCTACGCCTTCTCTGCGCACAAGATGTACGGCCCCACGGGCATAGGCGCGCTCTACGGACGCCGCGAGCTGCTTGAGAAGATGCCCCCATATCAGGGCGGCGGAGAGATGATAGGCCACGTGAGCCTCTCGCAGGGCACCACCTGGGCCGAGCTCCCCTACAAGTTCGAGGCCGGAACCCCCGACTTCATAGGCGCGTCCGCCATAGCCACGGCCATAGACTTCATGAAAGGCATAGGCATAGACCGCATGAAGGAATACGAGGACTCGCTCCTGCACTACGCCACCGAGCGGATGCTCGAGGCCGTGCCCGACCTACACATCTACGGCACCGCGCCCGACAAGACCTCGGTCATATCCTTCCTCCTGCCCGGCGCCCACCACTACGACACAGGCATACTCCTCGACCAGCTCGGCATCGCCGTGCGCACGGGCCACCACTGCGCCCAGCCGCTGATGGAACGCTACGGCATCGAGGGTACGGTCCGCGCGTCCTTCGCCGTGTACAACACCCGCGAGGAAATCGACCGCCTCGCCGCCGCCCTCGCCCGCGTCAACTCCATGCTCCGCTGATAAGCCCTCCCCCTTTTCCCGCCACACAGTTTTTTTAAGTTCTCCGGCATAATTATTTTCACATCTAATCAATTTAATAATGGCCGACGATAATCAGATAATCATATACCAGAGCGAGGACGGGGAAACCCGCATCGATGTGAAGTTTTCCGGGGAGACTATGTGGCTTTCCCAGCAACAGATGGCCGAACTTTATCAGACGACTCGCACCAATATAGTCCAGCATATCCGCAATATATATGCGGATGGAGAATTAGATGAACAAGCAACCTGTAAGAAATTCTTACAGGTTCGACAGGAAGGATCTCGAGAAGTAACACGTGATATTCCTTTCTATAATCTTGACATGATAATTTCTTTGGGATACCGTATCCGGTCGGTGATTGCCACGCATTTCCGCAGGTGGGCCACGGAGCGGTTGAAGGAATACATCATAAAGGGATTCACGATGGACGACGAGCGGCTGAAAGGTAACGGCGGCGGGGCTTACTGGCGAGAACTTCTTGACCGTATACGCGACATCCGCTCATCGGAAAAAGTAATGTATCGGCAGGTGCTCGACCTTTATGCCACAGCTGTCGATTATGATCCCCATTCTGACATTTCGGTTGAGTTCTTCAAGATTGTGCAGAATAAACTTCATTATGCAGCGCACGGTAATACTGCTGCAGAAGTGATTTTCAAGCGGGCTAACGCCGATGCCCCGATGATGGGACTGACATCATTCAAGGGAGACCATCCGACAATGCGTGACGCACAGATTGCCAAAAATTATCTTAGCGAGAATGAACTGAAGATTCTCAACAATCTCGTTTCCGGATACTTCGATTTTGCAGAGATTCAGGCTATGAAACGTCACCCGATGTATATGGATGACTATGTACGACAACTCGACACTATTCTTTCCTCAACCGGCGAAGCTCTTCTCAGCGGACCGGGTTCGGTCAGCCATCAGCAGGCTATGGATAAAGCCCGCGAAGAGTATCGTAAATTTCAGGTAAGAGAACTGTCGCCGGTAGAACGAGCCTATCTCGACACTATCAAGGCGCTCAATGCCAAAACCAAAAACAAAGGAAACTCCTAATTCATTTGTCTATATAATTTATAGACATCGTAAGTTCCCGGAAATCCAGAAGCTGTATAAAAAGATTACTTAAAAATGTGGCTTGTCACACTTTTAAGAATAGATTTGTGTTGTCTACGTTGTTTTTACAAGTTATTTACATGGTAAGTTGCTGGTGTTAAGCAGTAATGTAAGGTTATTGACATGTTGTCAATAAGTCTGTGGTTGACAAAATTGGAGTTTTTTCTGAGGGGAATATGGGCGGTTCGGCGGGGTGGGGATATTCGGGGAGGTTTTTCTGACTCTTATTTTTATTATTGTGTATTGAATTTTTTAAGAAGAAATTTATTTTTTCAATAATCTTTCAAGAATAAGAATTATGGGTGTAGATAAGTGCGATAACTTTCCGACGTGTTTCTTGCTTTTTCGGGTTATTGAAGTCTATCGACGGTTTTCTCAAGTTTATTTACAAGGTAAATTATTGGAAAACAAGCATAATTTATAGTTATTGACAATATGTTGATAATATGCGGTGTAGAAAAAAAGTCCTCTTCCGGATGTTGAAAACTGTAGAAAAGGACCTTGAAAACTCAGGAGAAAGTAAAAAGAAACTAATTTTGAGATCTCGCGGATTTGTCCATACGCTGCGTTCCGGCGAATTGCCAAATATTCTTATCGAAAAGCATTGAAAACTTTTCAACACTTATAGACAGGGTTGTTGACAGAGTATTTTTTAGGCTGTGTCAAAATTCAAATTCGCCCGTTAGGAGCGGACGTGCCATGGTACGTCCCTACTGTTTTTCAGTACGTTAGAGCAATGCTATTTCAAGAATTTCTTCTCCAACGGAATTTTGACACAGCCTCGTCTTCTTGTTCAATGCCCGAAGAGCGGAGTGGAAAGGTAGCGGTCGCCGGTGTCGGGGAGGAGGGCTACGATTGTTCGTCCGGCATTCTCGGGCAGACGTGCGAGATGGAGGGCGGCGGCGAGTGCCGCGCCGGAGGAGTATCCGGCGAGGAGGCCTTCTTCAGCAACGAGGAGCCGTGCGGCTCCGGCGGCTTCGTCGTCTGTGACGGCCATGACTTCGTCGACTACGGCGGGGTCGTAGTTTTCGGGAATGAATCCGGCGCCTATGCCCTGGATTTTGTGGGGGCCGGGCTGACCGCCCGTAAGGACGGGGGAAGCTGCGGGCTCTACGGCCACGATGCGCACTCCGGGCTTGCGGGCCTTGAGAGCCTGGCCGACTCCGGAGATTGTTCCGCCGGTTCCGACACCGGCCACGAAGATATCGACTGCGCCGTCGGTGTCGCGCCAGATTTCGGGTCCGGTGGTGAGACGGTGGACGGCGGGGTTGGCGGGATTCGAGAACTGGCCGAGGATGATGGCGCCGGGGGTGCGGTCGCAGAGGCGCTCGGCTTCGGCGATGGCGCCGGGCATACCGTTGGCGGCGGGAGTGAGGACTATTTCGGCGCCGTAGGCTTCGAGGAGGCGTCGGCGCTCGAGGCTCATGGACTCGGGCATTGTCATTATGGCGCGGTAGCCCTTTGCGCGGGCCACCCATGCGAGGCCGATTCCGGTGTTGCCGCTGGTGGGCTCTATAATCACGCCTCCGGGGCGGAGCACGCCTTCGGCCTCGGCGCACTCGACCATGGCGAGGGCCGTGCGGTCCTTGACGCTTCCGGCCGGGTTAAAACTTTCGATTTTTACGAGCACGCGGGCCGGGAGCTTCTCGCGGTGCATGATTCGGGAGAGTTCGAGCATGGGCGTGTTGCCCACGAGTTCAGTGAGGGACTTTGCTATCATACGAGTACGCGGGGTTCAGTGAGGTTCTTGCTTTGCAGGATTCTTGAATTCGGGGGGACGGAGGAGGTGAGCCATACGTTGCCGCCGATGACGCTTCCTTGGCCGACTGTAATGCGGCCGAGGATTGAGGCGTTGGAATATATTGTGACGCTGTCCTCGATGACGGGATGGCGGGGGATGTTCATGGGGTGTCCGGCGCCGTCGAGGGTGAAGTTCCGTGCGCCGAGTGTCACGCCCTGATAGATGGTGACGTGTTTTCCGATTATGCAGGTCTGTCCGATCACAACTCCGGTTCCGTGGTCGATGGCGAAGTATTCCCCGATTTCGGCTCCGGGGTTTATGTCGATGCCGGTGTCGGAATGAGCGAGCTCGGTGAGCATACGGGGGAGCACGGGAATGCCGAGCCGGAGGAGGGTGTGGGCCACGCGGTAGTTGAGAATGGCGCGCAGGCCGGGGTAGGAGAGGATTATTTCGGTATATCCGTCGGCGGCGGGGTCGTTGCTGTAAATTGCCTGGACGTCGGTGTACATCCGGGCCTTTATTTCGGGAAGACTGTCGATGAATTCGAGGGCGAGGCGCGAGGAACGGCGGTTTGCAATCTCACAGGGCGCGGAGCCCTCGAGGCGGAAGCCCTTGTTTATTTCCTCGGTGAGGATGGAGTATATTTTCTCAATTTTCACGCCGATTACGGATGAGCGTATCGCGCGGCATGAGCGGCGCCTGTCGAAAAACTCGGGAAAAATTACAGTTTTTACGTTTTCGACAAATTCGCCGAGTGCGGCAAGGGAGGGCAGGGGACCGTCGCCGGGCGGGGTCATGCGCCTCTCGGCCTCTGAGGAGACGGACAGGAGGTCGACGTTGCGGCGGAATACGATGTCGGGATCACAGGTTTTCATACCAAAATAACGCGTGCGCGAGCTTTTATGTTCTTAGACATAATTTATGAATAATTGAAATATTTTCCGTATCTTTGAAAGCTGAAATAGCCGCAAAAGCGGCCTGCAAATGCAATTGATTATAATTCAAACATATAACCCATAACAAGCAACTCCCTTATGAAACTAAAACTGTTCCTGCTGCTGCTGTTGACGGCTATATTGCCGCTGACGGCACAAAACGCGGCGACAAACACGATAGTGGGCGTCGTCGTGAACAGCAACACCGGTTCGCCGGTTGCGGGTGCCACCGTGCTTCTCCGCGACAAGGGCGTGACGGCCACGACGAACTTCAACGGCGACTTCCGCATCAGCGTGCCGGCCGGCGAGACAACGGATCACCTTGTGATTTCGAGCGACGCCTATGACAGCTACAGCGTGCCTGTCGGGGGCGCGGGCACCGTCAATCTCGGCGAGATACGCCTTAACCCGGCTGCCACCACGAGCGACTTCTACGGCGACCAGGACGATCTTCTCTTCGACGAGGCCGTCGTAGAGGACGAGGAAGGCGCCGCGCAGAGCATCTCCTCGCTGGCGGGCTCGAACGACAACCTGTTCTACAACACGGCGTCGTACAACTTCAGCCCGATGTACTACCGCTTCCGCGGCTACGACAACATATACCAGAGCGTGTACATCAACGGCATCAGGATGAACGACCTCGTGCGCGGGCGCTTCAACTTCTCCTCGCTCCTCGGCCTGACCTCGCGCGCATTCCGCAACAAGACCACCAACGTGGGCATCGAGGCCGCGAACTACGCCTTCGGCGACCTCGGGGGCGCCGTGAACTACAACACGACCACCGACCTCTACGCTCCGGGCTTCAACGGCTCCGTGGCCTACACCAACTCGAACTACATGCTCCGCGCCATGGCCACATGGTCGTCGGGCCTGAACAGCAAGGGCTGGGCCTATACCGTCAGCGCTATCGGTCGCTATGCCAAGGAAGGCGTGATGAAAGGCACCTTCTACAACAGCGGCGGCCTCTTCCTCAGCGGCGAGAAGAAAATCAACGACAACCACACCCTGACGCTCACGGCCTTCGGCGGCCCGACTCAGCGCGCAACGGGCCGCGCCACCTATCAGGAGGCCTACGACCTCGCCGGCTCGAACCTCTACAACCCCGACTGGGGCTGGCAGGACGGCAAGAAGCGCTCGGCGCGCATCACCGAGACCTTCGACCCCACGGTAATCCTCAACTGGATTTTCAAGAAGGACGCCACGACCCTCAACACCGCCGCGGCCTTCCGCAGCAGCTACTACAACCGCACGGCGCTCCAGTACTACAAGGCCCTTGACCCGAATCCCACATACTACCGCTACCTTCCCTCCTACTACGCCAACAAGGACAACGAAGAAGACTGGGATTCGAGCGAGTACGACTACTATCTGAATCTCTGGAAGACCGACGAGAACTTCCGCCAGATCAAGTGGGACCAGCTCTATCAGGTGAACGCCCTGAACAACATCCAGAACGAGACACTCCCCGACGCCGACAAGAAAGGCTCCTCCTACATTCTGGAGAACCGCATCAACAAGCAGCTGAACGCGATGTTCAACACCTACATCAACACGCGCCTCAACTCCTTCATGACCCTCCAGGGCGGCCTGAGCTTCAACTACACGAAGAGCTCGAACTACAAAACCGTGCGCGACCTCCTCGGCGGCGAATTCTGGCTTGACGTCGACCCCTTCAGCGACCGCGACATCACCCTCGCTCCCGACAACCTCCAGAACGACCTCGACCACCCGAACCGCCGCGTCAAGAAGGGCGACAAGTTCGGCTACGACTACGACATCCACGCCCTTCAGGCCACGGCCTGGGCCCAGAACGTAATCACCCTTCCGCACTGGGACATCAACTACGGCTTCAAGGTAGATTACACGCAGTTCCAGCGCGACGGCCACATGCGCAACGGCCGCGCCCCGAAGAACTCGCTCGGCAAGAGCGAGATGCTCCGCTTCGACACCGGCGCCCTCAAGCTCGGCGCCACCTACAAGCTCGACGGCCGCAACCAGTTCTCGGCCCACTTCGAGTACGGCACACGCGCGCCCCTCTTCGACAATGTGTTCATCGCCCCGCGCGTGAAGAACAGCGTCGTCAACAACGTCGAGGCCGAGCGCAACATCGCCATCGACGCCTCCTACATCTGGAGCTACCGTCGCTTCCGCGGAAGCGTGACGGGCTTCTACACCGACATCGACAACGCCATCGAGCGCAACGGCTTCTACGACGAACAGTACCAGACCTATGCCAACTACGTCCTTCAGGGCGTGCGCCGCGTATATAAAGGAGTGGAGGTAGGCATGGCTTACAAAATCACCCCCTCCATCACCGCCACCTTCGCCGGAGCCTTCGCGCGCTTCAACTACAAGAACAATCCGCAGGGCACCCGCACCTTCGAGAACGGTCTGCACCCCGACACGACCCAGACCGTCTACCTCAACAACTACTACCTGGGCTCGACCCCGCAGATCAACACCAACCTGGGCATCGACTACGCCGCTCCCCACAACTGGTTCTTCAACCTGAACGGCACTTTCCAGGCCGACAGCTACGTGAACCTCTCGCCGGCCTACCACGAGGCACTTCCCAACCTCTGGGAGCAGTTCGGAGGCTCCGAGGCCGAACTTCAGGCCAAAATCGACGAGCTCTCCGCCCAGGACAAGCTCAAGAACGCCTTCACGCTCAACCTCTCCGTCGGCAAGGTCATCTACCTGAACCGGAAGGTGAGCATGAACATCAACGTCAACGTCTACAACATCCTCAACAACCGCGACATCGCGACCTACGCCTACCAGCAGGGCCGCGTCGACACGAAGAACTACGACCGCAACGCCTACCCGAACCGCCTGAGCTACGCCCAGGGCGTGCGCGTGTTCGCAAATGTCGGTATCCGTTTCTAACACAGCTTAATACCACTCAGCAATATGAAAAAATTCTCTTCATATATCGCCACACTGGCCGTGGGTGCCGCATTAGTCTCGGGAGCCGCCTCCTGCGACGACAACTTCACGCGTCCGCCCATGGTGGTGCCCACGACAGACCTCGTGCCCAACGTCACCATCGAGGACTTCAAGACCCGCTACTGGCAGGACGAGCGCAACTATGTGGTGACTCCCGGCTACTATAACCGCGAGACCGGCGAGCACATCGTGATCCGCGGCCGCGTAGTCTCCTCCAACGAGAGCGGCAACATCTACAACAACATCGTCATCCAGGACGAGACCGCGGCAATCACCATCGCGGTGAAGACCAAGGACATGACCACCGTACCTCTCTTCGGCCAGAACATCTGCGTCGACGTGACGGGCCTTCAGGTGGGCGGCTACAACAGCCTCATGCAGCTCGGCGCGGAGGGCACCTACAACGGCGCCCCGTCGATGACCTTCATGGAAGGCGCCGTGCTCGACGAGCATTTCGGCGCCGACGGCCTTCCCAGCGCCGCGGCGGTCGACACCGCTCTTGTGACCATGGACGAGCTCGCCACATACAAGACCTCGAAGGAAGGCCTCATCAAGTGGCAGAGCCGCATCGTGCGCATCGACGGCGTAAGCTTCGCCGACGCCGGCCAGCCCTACAACGGCGGCAGCTCGACCGTCAGCCGCACCGTCCGCGACGAGCAGGGCAACACCATGATTCTGCGTATCTCCAACTATGCCGACTTCGCCCGCGACATCATCCCCTCGGGCACCGGCTCCGTGACGGGCATCCTGAGCTACTTCGGCACGGACTGGCAGATTCTCCCCATCGACAAGGCCGGCATGGCCGGCTTCGACGAGACCCCCGACACACCTGACACTCCCGACGACCCGAACAAGCCCGTTGATCCCTCCGAAGGCGACGGCACCGAGGCCAAGCCCTACAGCGTGGCCCAGGTACTTGCCGGCGCGACAGGCACCGACGTATGGGTGAAAGGCGTAATCGTAGGCTCCATCCCCGGAAAGAGCATAGACGAAGCCACCTTCGAGGCTCCCGGCACCTCGACCTCCAACGTCCTCATCGCGGCCACGGCCGACGTCAAGGACACGAAGGACTGCGTGCCCGTACAGCTTCCCGCCGGCGACGTCCGCAACGCCGTCAACCTCAAGGACAATCCCGGCAACCTCGGCAAGGAAGTCCTCCTGAAAGGCAACCTCGAGGCATACTTCGGCGCCAAGGGCCTCAAGAGCGTGAGCGCTTACAAAATCGATGGCGCCGAGCCCCCGGCTCCCGTCGGGCCTGTTGACCCCGTAAGCTCTATCGACGAGAATTTCGATGCCTCCACCGACATCCCTGCCGGCTGGACGCAGGCGCAGCTCGCAGGCAACAAGACCTGGTACGTGCGCAACTTCAACGAGAACAACTACATCACCATGACCGGCTATAAGGGCACGGCTCCCTTCGACCAGTGGCTTCTCACGCCTCCGGTAGACATGAGCAAGGTCGCCGATAAGGTTCTCACCTTCGACACGCAGGTGAACGGCTACGGCTCGACTACCTCCGTCTTCGAGGTCTATGTCCTCGACAACGCCGATCCCGCGAAGGCCACAGTGAAGGCCAAGCTCACGCCGGCCATCGCCGAGGCTCCCGCCTCCGGCTACTCCGACTGGGTAGCGTCCGGAAGCCTTGACCTCAGCACATACACCGGAACAGTCTACATCGGCTTCCGCTATGCCGCAACCGAAGACGCCAACTACGCCACGTGGTGCGTCGACAACGTCATTCTCAAATAATTATCAGCCAAACAGATGAAAACCCTCAAGAAATACATTCTCGGGCTGTCGGCGCTCCTGGGCCTCACCGGCGCGGTGAGCTCCTGCCAGGACGACTTCGACAACATCAAGGCCGAGGCACCCGTGGCCACCATCCAGGCCAACACGACCATCGCGGAAGTCAAGGCGCGTTTCTGGGACGACGCCACGAACTACGCCACGAAGATTCCCGCCAACGAGGACGGCTCGCACGTCATCGTCAAGGGCCGCGTGATTTCCTCCGACGAGGAGTCCAACGTGTTCAAGAGCCTCGTCATCCAGGACGAGACCGCCGCCCTCGCCTTCTCCATCAACTCCTATAACCTCTACCTCAAATACCGCCGCGGCCAGGAAATAGTCGTGGACCTCACGGACCTCTACATCGGCAAGTACAACGGACTCCAGCAGATAGGCATGCAGGAATGGTATGCGCAGGGCAATGCCTATGAGGTGACATTCATGGCCCCCGAGTCCTTCGCGCATAACGCGCAGCTCAACGGCTGGCCCGAAGTCGAGAAGCTCGACACCCTTGTGGTGAACTCCTTCTCCGAACTCTCCACCAATCCCGAGGGCCTTCAGAAGATGCAGAGCCAGCTCGTGCGCTTCAACAACGTGACCTTCCAGAACGGAGGTACCCAGACCTTCGCCACCTACCACTCCAGCGGCGTAAATCAGGTAATCACCGATGCCAACGGCGCCACCCTCAATGTCCGCACCAGCGGTTACGCCACTTTCTGGAACAAACGCCTCCCCTCCGGAGCCGGTGACCTCGTAGGCATCCTGAGCTACTACGGTACTTCCGGCTGGCAGTTCATCCTCATCGACTACGAAGGATGCATGAACTTCGGCAATCCCACCCTCGCGAAGGGTACGGAGACCAACCCCTGGAGCGTGGCCGAGGCCATCGAGATGGAACAAGGCGAAGGCAGCTACTCCGGCTGGGTCAAGGGCTTCATCGCCGGCGCCGTGGCTCCGGACGTGGAGACCGTCTCCTCCGGTTCCGACATCGAATGGGGCGCCCCGACCGTCCTTGCAAACACTCTCGTAATCGCTCCCGACATGGAGACCCGCGACCCCGCCAAGTGTCTCGTAATCTCCCTCCCCGCCGACTCCCCCCTGCGTTCCGCCGCCAACCTCCGCGACAATCCCGATATTCTCGGCAAGGAAATCAGCCTGAAGGGCACTCTCGCGAAGTACATGGGCACCTTCGGCCTCACCGACAACAACGGCACGGCCTCCGAGTTCAAGCTTGAGGGCGCCGACGTTCCCGGCACGGCCATTCCGGCCGGCGACGGCACCGAGGCATCGCCCTGGAACCCCTCGCAGGTACTCTCGGGCGCCGCGTCCGGCACCTCCACATGGGTCAAGGGCTATATTGTGGGCTATGTGCCCGACAAGAGTCTCTCCGAGGCCGTCTTCGGCGCTCCCGCCACCTCCAAGTCGAACATCCTCGTGGCCGTTACCCCTGACGTCAGCGAGACCTCTCAGGTCGTTCCCGTACAGCTTCCCGTAGGTTCCGTCCGCAACGACATCAACCTTCAGGACCACCCCGAGCTCCTCGGCAAGGCCGTAAGCCTTCTCGGCTCCTGCGAGAAGTACTTCGGCGTTCCCGGCCTCAAGAGCGTCACCGCCTACTCCCTCGACGGCGTTACGCCCACGCCTCCGACTCCCGTCGAGGCCGTGACGAGCATCGACGAGAACTTCGATGCCTCGACGAACATCCCCGCCGGCTGGACGCAGGCGCAGATCGCCGGCAACAAGAGCTGGTACGTGCCGACCTTCAACGACAACAACTATGCGGCCATGACCGGCTACAAGGGCACGGCACCCTTCGACCAGTGGCTGCTCACGCCGCCCGTCGACATGAGCAAGGTCACGGACAAGAGCCTCACCTTCGACACCCAGGTGAACGGCTACGGCTCGACGACAACCGTATTTGAAGTATACGTTCTGAACTCGGCAGAGGTGGCCACGGCCACGAAGACGAAGCTCGCTCCGGCCATCGCCACAGCTCCCGCCTCGGGCTATTCCCAGTGGGTTGCCTCCGGCAAGCTCGACCTCAGCGCCTACAGCGGCACCATCTACATCGGCTTCCGCTACGCGGCCACGGCTGACGCCAACTTCGCCACCTGGTGCGTCGACAACGTCAAGCTCAACGCCGGCAACGGCGGCGGCAACGAGCCCGTCAATCCTCCGACTCCTCCGAGCGGGGGCGACACCTCCGACTTCAACACTTTCAACGGCGGCACGCTCTCCGCGACCTACGGCACATACACCAACTCCACGGGCTGGACGGCAACCAACGCGCAGATTCTCGCCGGCAACGCCGACGGCGCCGAGGACACCCGCACGAACTTCAAGATGTTCGGCGGCGCGGACGTCTACGCCGTCTGCCTCAACGGCCGCGCCGAGCGCCACGGCGTGCTCACCTCGTCGGTGCTCTCCGGCGGCTGCAAGACCCTGAGCTTCAATTTCGGCCATCCCTACGCCGACACGAAGTACTCGCTGACCGTGAACGTCAAGCAGGGCGACAAGGTAGCCTTCACAAAGAACCTCGACGGCGAGAGCGCCAAGAGCGCCGTGCAGACCGCCACTCTCGATGTGAACGTCACGGGCGATTTCGTCATCGAAATCGTCAACAACGGTCCCTCCAACAAGGCCGACGGCAACAAGGACCGCGTTGCCATCTGGAACCTTACGTGGACTAAGTAAATACAACTCTTCATAAGCACCCCTGCCCCACCCTTCGCGGAAAATTCGCGCGGGGTGGGGTTCGTTTTTGCGTTTTCGGATTTATTTTCGTATTTTTGCAAGCTAATATATTGACCGATATACAATGAATCGTTTATTCCATACCTTATTTCTTGCCGCGGCTCTGGGCATTCCGGCCGCTTCCGCCGTGAACTACGAATCGAAGGGTCCGGGGCTCCTTGCCGGGGAATTCACCGACCCGTCGGCCGTGCTCGTGCTGAAGGTCACGGGCCCCATCGATGCCTCGGACATGAGTTTCATCGAGCAGTCGATGCCCGCTCTTACGAGCCTTGACCTCTCCGGAGCCGAAATCAGGGCCTATTCGGGCAAGAGCATCCGCGGCATAGGCGAATATCCTGCAAACACCATTCCCGCCGGGGCTTTCGCTCGCACAGGGCTAACCAACGTGGTTCTCCCGGCTACTGCCGGGCTGAAAGTGGGTGACGCCGCTTTCGCCGGCTCGGCGCTTGAGAGCGTGAGCATAAGCACTCCCGGCGCGATAATCGGTGCGGGTGCCTTCAGCGCTTGTCCGGAGCTCGTCTCCGCGAGTGTCAGCGGCGCCGAGCTCGACTCCCACGTCTTCGCCGCCTGCCCTGCCCTCGGCACCGTCAGACTCACGGGCGTAAGCGCCATTCCCGCCTCGGCCTTCGAGGGCTGCACCACCCTCTCCGAGCTTTCCGGCGAGGAAGGGGCCGCCACAATAGGCGCGCGCGCCTTCGCGGGCTGCCCTGCCCTCGCCTCCTTCGACTTCGGCGCGGGCCTCACGGAAATCGGCGCCGGCGCCTTCGAGGACTGCGGGCTGACCGAGGCTTCGATGACGGCCTCCAAGAAACTTGCAAGCATAGGCGACTGGGCCTTCAAGGGCGACGCCTCGCTCACCACTGTGGCTCTCCCCGCCTCCGTGACGTCCATCGGCCGCGGCGCCTTCTTTGAATGCCCCGAGCTGCACGACGTGCGCTACTCTTCCGGCGCTAAGGAAATTCCGGCATATGCCTTCAAGGGGAGCGCCAAGGTGGACCCCTCCGGGGTTCTCACCGAAGGGGTGGAATCTGTAGGCGAATACGCTCTGAAGGACGTGACGGGCGCTTCTTACATCCACATTCCCGCTTCCGTCGGCAGCATAGGCACAGGTGCTATGGAAGGCATGACAGGCCTCGAGAAAATCAACGTACAGCACGTCACGGCGGTTCCCGCACTTGGCGAGGACGTCTGGAAGGGCGTCGACAAGGAGAATGTCGAGCTTCAGGTGCTCGACACCATGAGCGAGGACTTCAAGGCCGCCGACCAGTGGCGCGACTTCAAGTTCCTCGTCACCACGGGCATCAACGACGTAGTCAGCCCTGCCGACTCGGGCAGCAGACTCGAAGGCCGCTTCGCCGGCACGGAGCTCCAGCTCCGCAGCCTCGGACGCGAAATCGAGCGCGTGGACCTCTACCGCGCCGACGGCACCCTCGTATTGACGGAAACCCCCGGCTCAGCCACCGTCTCCATCCCCACGGAATCCATCGGCGGCCGCATTTTCATCGTGGAGTGCGCCCTCTCCGACGGCTCCCGCGCGGCCCTGAAGCTGCTGCGGTAAGACGGAGGCTCACTGAACTGCCCTCCGGCCACGGGGTATGTTTTTGACGTATTTTACTGAAAACGAGTAGGGACGCGCCATGGCGCGTCCGCCCCGAACGGGTGAATTTGGGTTTTACCCCATAAGGTTCGGATATTTTCAACATTTATCATTGATTTATTATGGGAAAGAACAAGCTCAGGAAATTCAGCGAGCTGGAAGGCATGGATTTTGTCTTCCAGTATCCTTATTCGCGTCTGGCCGAGGAGGGTTTTCCTCTGCGCGGGCGCTGGAAGGAGGATTTTTTCCATAATTCCAATCCCATCGTCCTCGAGCTCGGTTGCGGCAAGGGCGAATATACCGTCGGCCTCGCGCGGAACGACGCGGGCCGGAATTTCATAGGCATCGACATCAAGGGCGCGAGAATGTGGACCGGGGCGCGCGCGGCCCGCGACGCCGGCATGGCGAATGTGGCCTTCGTCCGCACGAACATCGAGCTTCTCGACCGCTTTTTCGCCCCGGGCGAGGTGGACGAGATATGGATTACCTTCCCTGACCCGCAGATGAAGAAGGTGCGCAAGCGTCTGACTTCCACGGGATTCATGCAGCTCTACCGCCGTGTGCTCCTGCCCGGCGGACGGATTCACCTCAAGAGCGACAGCCCTTTCCTCTCGGCCTACACCCGCATGATGGCCGAGCACAACGGCCTCGAAATGAAGGCCTGGAGCGACGACCTCCATCACGACCCCGAAATCGGCCCGGAGAACCCACTTCGCACTATCCGCACCCACTACGAGCAGCAGTGGCTCGACCGCGGCCTTTCCATAAAATACATTTCCTTCACCCTCGGTGCGGAACCAGCCTCCTTAGAGGAGCCGCCGGGCGCCGAGGACCTCGAGCACGACACCTACCGCAGCTATTCACGCGGTTACATCCAGATGCCCGAGCTGATGAAGGATAACAAGCAAGACTGACTATGACACTATATCCAGCACTTATCACCGACGCCCTGCGCACGGTGCGCTACCCCGGCTCCGGCAAGAACCTCGTGGACCTCGAGATGGTCGAGGACGATATACGCATCGCCGGAAACACCGTCAGCTTCTCCCTTATCTTCGACAAGCCAACCGACCCCTTCATCAAATCGGTGGTGAAGACCGCCGAGGCCGCGGTGAAGGCCGCCGCAGGCGCGGACACGGCGGTGACGGTGAACGTAAAGACCCGTCAGGCCCCCGCTCCGGCGAAACCCCCGGTGCTTCCCGGGGTGAAGAATATCGTGGCCGTATCGTCCGGAAAGGGCGGCGTGGGCAAGAGCACCGTCGCGGCGAATCTCGCCGTTGCCCTGGCGGCCGACGGCTACCGCGTCGGACTCCTCGATGCCGACATATTCGGCCCCTCGATTCCCAAGATGTTCGGGCTCGAGGACGTGGAGATATTCATGCACGAGGTTGACGGCCGTCCGCTCATCATTCCCGCCGAGAACTATGGTGTGAAGGTGCTCTCGATAGGCTTCCTTGTGAAGAAGGAGAGTGCCGTGGTGTGGCGCGGAGGAATGGCCTCCAACGCCCTGAAGCAGCTCATCGAGCAGGCCGACTGGGGCGAGCTCGACTATTTCCTCATCGACATGCCTCCGGGCACTAGCGACATCCACCTGACCCTCGTGCAGACGCTCGGAATCACCGGCGCCGTGGTCGTGACGACTCCGCAGGAAGTGGCCCTCGCGGACGCGAGGAAGGGAATAGACATGTTCCGCGACCCGAAAATCAATGTGCCGGTGCTGGGCCTTGTCGACAACATGGCCTGGTTCACGCCCGAGAAGCATCCCGACGAGCGCTACTACCTCTTCGGCTCCGACCGGGCCGTCGATGCTCTCGCCGAGGAGTTCAAGGTGCCCGTCCTGGCCCGCATTCCGCTCGTGGCGGCCGTCGGCGAGCATTCCGACATGGGGCGCCCCATCGCCCTTGAGGAGACCGTCTCCGGTCAGGCCTTCGTGCATCTTGCGCGTGAGGTGGCCGAGGCCGTCGACCGCCGCAACTCCGAGCTTCCCCCGACCCTGAAAGTGGAGCTGAAATGAAGATACTGATACTCAACGGCCCGAACCTCAACCTCTTAGGCTCGCGCGAGCCGGAAATCTACGGACGCACCACCCTTGAGGACATCGAGCGCGCGCTCCGCGCGAATTTTCCGGACGTGGAATTCGTTTTCCGGCAGAGCAACCACGAGGGAGAGCTGATAGACCTCATACAGAACACCGACGCTCAGGGCATCGTGCTCAACGCCGGAGCCTACACCCATACCTCGCTGGCCCTGGCCGACTGCATAGCGGCCGTGGAGGTGCCCGTGGTGGAAGTACACATCTCCAACATCTTCGCCCGCGAGGATATCCGGCGCCGGAGCCTTATCGCCCCTGTCTGCGCCGGCACCATCTCCGGCTTCGGGCCCATGTCCTACGCCCTCGGAGTCCAGGCACTGCTATGAGCACGAAAGCGCCCCTCGTCGTGGGTTACGACGCCAAGCGGGCCGTCGAGAACATGACGGGCCTCGGCAACTACAGCCGCTACGCCGTCAATATTCTCTCGCTGGCCTATCCTTCGATGCAGATGCGGCTCTACGCCCCGCGAGAGCGCGATAACGAGCGTCTGAGGCCGCTTCTGGCCCGGGACAACGTTAGCCTCGTCACGGCTTCGCCGCGCCTTCCGGGAGGCCTCGGAAGGGCCTTCTGGCGCAGTGTTGATCTCCCTCTCGACCTCCGCAGGGACGATGTCTCGCTCTACCACGGCCTCAGCAACGAGCTGCCCCTGACCATAAAGGGCGTCTGCCCGACGGTCGTGACCATCCACGACCTCATCTGGCGCCGCTCGCCCCGCGACTATGCCGCCGCGGACCGCCTGCTCTACGACTGGAAATACGGCCGGAGCGCGCGGATAGCAACGCGCGTGACAGCAATCAGCGAATGCACGCGGCGCGACCTCATCACCGACTTCCATATCCCCGAGGAGAAAATCGACGTTGTCTATCAGGGCGTCGACCCCATCTTCAGTCTTCCGGTCGACACGGCGCGTCGTTCGGAAATCCGCGCGAAGTACAGTCTGCCGGAGCGCTACATCGTGGCCGTGGGTACCGTCCAGCCGCGCAAGAACGTGCTCCTGGCCGTCCGGGCGCTCCCGGCCCTGCCGGCTGACGTCAGCCTGCTCATCGTGGGGGGAGCGAAGGGCGCCTATGCCCGCGAGGTTGCCGAAGAGGTGCGACGTCTCGGACTCGGCGAGCGCGTAAGGTTCCTCGAAGGCATACCTTTCGCCGACCTCCCCGGGCTCTACGCCTGCGCCGAATTCTCGAGCTACACCTCGCGCTACGAGGGCTTCGGGCTGCCCGTGGTGGAGTCGCTGACCGTCGGAACACCCGTCGTGGCGGCCACAGGCTCGTGCCTCGAGGAGGCCGGAGGGCCCGGCGCGCTGTACGTGAGCCCCGACTCCGTCGAGGAGTACGCTGAGGCGGCGCGCCGCCTTCTCGACGACTCTTATTTACGGAAAAAGACGGCGGAGGCCGGGGCGCGCCACGTGCGGCGCTTCTCGGCTGAAAACTTCGCCAAGGCCACCATGGCTGTCTACAACAAAGCGATTTTAGACTTCTGTTTATGAAAAGCATACTCATCGTCGGCGCCGGAGGATTCATCGGCGGCTTCATAGCCCGCGAGGCCCTGCGCCGCGGGTTCGACACATACGTGGCCGTGCGCGAGAGCACCTCGCGGCGCTACCTCCAGGACCCGGCGCTCCACTTCGTGGTGCTCGACTATGACGACCCCCTGGCCATGTCCGGCACACTTTCCGAGGCCGCGCCCGGAGGAAAGCCCTGGGACTATATAATCTACAACCTCGGGGCCACGAAATGCGCCAACTTCTCGGACTTCAACCGCATCAATTTCGGCTATCTGCGCACCTTCACGGGGCTCCTGAAGGAGCTTAGGCTCGTGCCTGAACGCTTTCTGTACATGAGTTCGCTGAGCGCCCTCGGTCCCGGCGACGAGACGGGCTACACGCCCATCGACTCCACGTCCATCCCTCATCCGAACACGCGCTACGGCCTCTCCAAAATCAAGGCCGAGACCCTGCTGGAGACTGACCCGGCCATCCCCTGGACCATCTTCCGCCCCACGGGCGTCTACGGCCCCCACGAGAAGGACTACCTCATGATGGTGAAGAGCATCGACCGCGGCTTCGACTTCGGGGTGGGCTACCGCAGGCAGCTTCTGACCTTCATCTATGTGGAGGACCTTGTGGAGGCTATGTTTCAGGCCCTTGAGGCTCCGGCGGCGCTCCGCCGGAAGTACATCATCAGCGAGGACAGGGCCTACACGCAGGCGGAGTTCCGCAAGCTCGTGGCCCGGAAGCTCGGAAAACGTTTCTGCATCCCCGTGAAGCTGCCTCTATGGGCCGCATATGCCGCCTCCGTGGTGGCCGAGAAAATCGGGGTGCTCACTCTGAAGCCTTCGACCCTCAACCGCGACAAGTACAAGATCATGAAGCAGCGCAACTGGTCCTGCTCCATCGAGGACGCGCGCCGCGACTTCGGTTTCGAGCCTAAGTTCAGCCTCGAGCGGGGCATTGAAGAGACGGTCAAGGCATATCTCGCAGAAAAAAAAAGGAATAAGAAATGAGTCCGGAATCGTCCTATATCCGCGTGCCGCTGTGGTTCGCGTTAGTGTGTGTCATCGTGTGCCTTCCGGCGCTTGCGATGCCCTTTCTGCCGGGCATGGAGTACGCGCGGAGCGTACTGGGACCTCTGTACGGTTTTTTTCCGGTGTATGTCTGCGCGGCGGCGCTCTGCGCCTGGCTTTCGTGGCGGCGCGGGCGGCGCCACGTGGCGTGGGTTCTCGTGGCCCTCGTCCTTCTCTCGGATGCGGGCGTAATCTTCCTTGCCGACGGTTATGGAATTCAGTGACGGACTCGACGACTATATCGCCGCGCACATCGACGCGGAACCGGCTTATCTCAGGGCTCTCTACAGGCGCACGAACCTCACGCGCCTTTATCCCCGCATGTGCTCCGGCCATATCCAGGGCCGCATCCTCGTGATGCTCACGCGGATGATACGTCCCGCGCGAGTCCTCGAGCTCGGCACTTTCACGGGCTATTCGGCGCTATGCTTCGCCGAGGGCATGGAGGGAACGGACGGGAGCGTCGACACCGTTGAGGTGGACGACGAGTACGCCGACGAGCTCCGCGGGCTCTTCGCCTCCGCTCCGGAAGGGGGCCGAATCACTCTCCACATCGCCGATGCGGAGGAATTTATCGCCTCTGCGGCTCCGGAGAGCTATGATCTTGTGTTCATCGACGCCGACAAGCGGCGTTACAGCGCCTATTACGAGGGCGCCCTCCGGGTTCTTAGGCCGGGAGGCTTCATCCTCGCGGACAATACCCTCTGGGGCAACAAAGTGGGGCATCCCGAGGCCGTGAAGGACCCGCAGACGGCGGGCATCGAGGCTTTCAACGCCCTCGCGGCCTCCGACCCGCGCACGCGCACGGCCATTCTCCCCGTGCGCGACGGGCTGACGCTGATTCAGAAAAGATAAGGGGGCACGCGACTACCCTCCGGTTATAATGAAAATCGCCCCCCTGCGGCTTGTTGGCGCAGAGGGGCGACGGCTTATCCTATGAAAAAATACTGGAGGTATCAGCGGATGTAGACCTTGGTGGCGGTGTTGCCCTGACGGCGGATGTAGAGGCCGTTTGCGGGTTCAGCCACGCGGATGCCCTGAAGGTTGAAGTATTCCACGGGAGCATTCTCAACCTCGACAGCTTCGATGCCGCTGGGCTTGAAGTCGAGGACATACTTCTTGGTGTTCTTCAGGCCGGGAGCGCCGAAGTACTTCACGAGGTTGCCGAAGAGCTTGACGCCCTTTCCGAGGTTCTCGGGGTGGTCAACGATGTTGAGGGCGGTGCGCACGGCTCCGGAGGGGAGCTGAACGGCCACGCACTTGGTGTTGTCCTTGCAGTCGGCGGAAGCGGCGATGACGATGTTGGTGTTGGCAACGCCTTCGGTGCCGAAGACGATGTCTTCAGCGGTCTTGCCTGCGCCGGAGGGAATTGCGCCTACGATGTAGCCGGCAATCCACTTGTTGTCGGCTGTGTAGCCGTTGTCGGTGGATTCAGCGAAGAAGTTGAGGACGGTGGGCACGAGGTAGGGGTTGTTTTCTTCGCCTGCCGCGTCGGGATCGACGGGATCGGGGGTCTCGGCCTTCTGGCCGAGGAGAACGTTGTCGACGCACCAGGTAGCGTAGTTCTCGTCCTGAGTAGCGCTATAGTAGAAGCCTACATAGATTGTGCCGGTGTAGCCGGAGAGGTCGATGTTGCCGCTGGGGGTCCAGTCGGAGTAACCGGATTCAGGGGCTGTTGCGAAAGTAGCGTTGGCGAGGAAAGCGGGATCGCAGTTCTCGGGATTGGCGTCGGTGAGGATGGCGACCTTGAGTTCGCTGGTAGTGGAACCGTAGCCGTTGACCTGGGTGTCGAAAGTGAGAATCTTCTCGGTGAGCTTGCTCATGTCGACAGCAGGAGAAATCAGCCAAGCCTCGAAGGGAGGAGTTGTGCCCTTGTAGCCGGTCATTGCGGCGTAGCCGTTGCTGTTAAAGGAGGTCTGGTACCAGTCCTTGTCGCCGGAGAGGGTGACGTTGGTCCAGGGAGCGAGACCGTCCTCGAAGGTGGCGTTGAGGCCAACGGTCGGGGTTACAGGGGGAGTGACGGGGTCTTCCACGCCTTCACCGGCGGGAGTGATGACCATCTGGGTGATGCGGAACTGGGCGCCGTAGGAGATTGTCACGGCTTCGGTGCCGGCGGCGTATGTCCAGGTCTGGGACTGAGCCTTCACTTCGGTAAGCTGGCCGGGTTCGCAGGTGTAGCCTGTGGTCTTGCCGTTGGAGCCTGTGAACTCGATTTTAGCCATCTTCACGCCTGCGGGGGCGGTGATAGTAAGCTTTGAGCCGGTGTACATGCGGACGGTCACGACCCCGTTGGGGTTGGTGCTCATTGCATAATAATAGGAGGCTTTGGAAGCCTTTTCATCGGTGGGCTGGGTCACAGAGAAGCTGTAGTCGCCGATTTTGAAGGACTCAAGCTCGATGTGGCGTGCGGCGCCGTTGGGAAAACCTTCGGTACCTGCGGGAACTTCGGGAATGTCGGTACCCTTGATTTCCGTAGCGTCCTTAACGTCGAGCGTGACGGGAGCGGCGTATGCTGCGGCTGAAATCGCTGCAAGCGCCAGGGTGAGTAACTGTTTTTTCATATTTGCAATATATTTAAAGTGATGTAGTATGTGCACTTATTTCTTCACAACGTAGCGTCGGAGGAGAATTTCGGTGGGGAAGTGGTCGGAATAGCCGCCGAGGTAGCTCCCTGCGGAGAAGGAGCGTTTTGGATAGCCCACGCGGTTGCCTTCGGTGTCCTTGAGGAACTCGAGGTTCCAGACCTTGGCCTCGAAGAAGCGCCAGCTTGTGTCGGAGGCGGGTTCGGCGAGGTTTCCGGAGACGATAATCTGGTCGAAGAGGTTCCATGCGCCTTTGTATGCGAGGGTTCCGATTCCCTTGTCGAGGATGCTCCAGAAGGGGTTGAAGAATCCGTGGGGCTGGACGCCCTTTGCGTCCTTTGCCGCTCCGAGGACCTTTGCGCAGCTCTTGTCCTGGGGATCGTCGTTGAGGTCGCCCATGATAATCACGCCCATTTCGGGGTCGACTTGCCAGAGGGAGTCGGCGATGGCCTTGCAGAGTCGGGCTGCTGCCTCGCGGTTGGGGGATGATTTCTCCTGGCCGCCGATGCGTGAGGGCCAGTGGTTGACGATTACGGCAATTCGCTGGCCGAGCAGGGAGCCGACGACGCACATCTGGTCGCGGGTGCGGAAGGGCACTTCGGCGAGGCGGTGGTTGGTGACGTTCTCGAGGCGGAAGTAGCGGGGATTGTACATGAGGCCGACGTCGACGCCGCGGGCGTCGGGGGAGTCGTGGTGTACGATCTGAAGGTTCCAGTCGCGGATTTCGGGCTGGCTCACGACGTCCTCCATTACGGAGCGGTTCTCGATTTCGGAAACGCCGATGATGGCGGGGCCGTAAGGGGTTGTCTTGGTGGTGAAGTGGGAGATGGCGTATGCGAGGTTGTGGACTTTCTCGCGGTATTTGCGGCTGTCCCACAGCCGGGGGCCGTCGGGAGTGAACTCGATGTCGCGCCCTTCGGGATTGTTCGGAATCGTGTCGAAGAGGTTCTCGAAGTTATAAAAAGCTATACCGGCGACCTGGACACGTCGCTGAGGCGTTTGGGCAAAAAGGGCCGCAGAGAGGCACACGGCCGCGGCAAGAGCGATGAAGAAGCGTTTCATTCGGGCTTTCAGGGCATTCTTGGGGGTAAGGTATTTGGTGTGTGCAAATATACGAAGAATATTTATATTCCGAAACAATAATTTGCAGAAAAGTCCGAATATTGCCCGAAAAATTCTTAACTTTGCAGAAGGTGCGGTAAAAGCGCGTCCTCCCGAATAAGCATACATCTAAAAAAACAGTCATGAAATACGCGATACTTGCCGGCGGCCACGGTAGCCGCTTCATAAAGGAAGGGGTCTCGACCCCGAAACCTATGGTTGAAGTCATGGGGCAGCCTATGATCGGGCGGCTCGTGGCGCTTCTGGAGGAATGCGGCGCCGAGACGGTCAGCATCTCCGCCAATCCCCGCATGGAGGGCTTCATTCCCTATCTGGAGAGCCTCAGGGAAAAGTATGGAAACGTTGTCATAAACCCCATTATCACGGAAAATTCCTATGAAAGTCTCCTCGCGGCCACGAATTGCCTCGACGGCAAGTTCATAGGCCTCACCGTCGACACCATCTTCCCGCTCGACGAGTTCCGCAAGTATATCGGGGCTGTTGAGGCAATGGGACGCGACGAGGCCGTAATGGGCCTCACCCGCTATATCGACGACGAGAGTCCGCTCTACGCGCGTATCGGCGCCGGGGGCGAAATCATCGATTACCGTTACGGCGGCGAGCCTTTCGCGGAGGGTGCCATAGTCTCGGCGGGCCTCTACGGGTTGAGCCGGGAGTGCATGGACGCGGTCCGCGACTCCGGGTATTTCCCCCAGTCGCTAAGCGACTTCCAGCATACCCTCGCCACGCGCACCTCCATCCGTGTCCTCCCCTTCGAATTCACCACAGCCTTCGACATCGACAATCTCCACGACCTCTCCCAGGCCAACGACTTCGTGAGAGAATAATGGGGGGGCAGATTCGCCCTTACGTCGCGGACGCGCCACTGGCGCGTCCCTACACATTTTCAGAACGTTATGGCTGGCGAGGTAAATTGACTGTCATCCAAAACTGCGAAATTAATCATCGAACTGTAGGGACAGGGGTATCAAAATTCGATGGAAGAAGAGTTGAACAAGAATTAGCCAAATGGGCCCGATAAGCCTGGGAAGCCTGGATGGCTCAGAGGGCTTATCGGGCCTGTTTTATTCTATTCTTGAAAAAAGGGGTCAGTTGTCGATGCGGCCGACTTCGAGGTCGCCGTTGATTACTTCGTGCCAGGGGAGGCCGTTTGCGGCGAGGGCCTCGAGGAAGGGATCGGGGTCGAATTCCTCGACGTTGCGCACGCCTTTGAGATTCCACTTGCCGGTGAGGAACATCATGGCTCCGACCATTGCGGGGACGCCGGTGGTGTAGCTGACGGCCTGCATGCCGGTTTCCTTGAAAGCCTCTTCGTGGGAGCAGTTGTTGTAGATGTAGTAGGTCAAGGGCTTGCCTTCCTTGTCCTTGCCGGAGATGCGGCAGCCGATGGAGGTCTCGCCGTGGTAGTTCGCGCCGAGGTCCTGGGGGTCCGGGAGGACGGCCTTGAGGAACTGGAGGGGCACAATCTTGGTGCCTTTGTAGTCCACTTCGTCGATGCGGGCCATGCCGATGTTCTGAATCACGCGGAGGTGTGTGAGGTATTCCTGTCCGAATGTCATCCAGAAGCGGGCGCGCTTGATTGTGGGGTAGTTGAGGACAAGGCTCTCAAGCTCCTCATGATAGAGGAGGTAGCTCTCGCGCTCGCCGATGTTGGGGTAGGTCAGGGGCTGGTGGACTTCCATGGGTTTTGTGACAATCCACTCGCCTTCTTTCCAGTAGCGGCCGTTCTGAGTGATTTCGCGGATGTTGATTTCGGGGTTGAAGTTGGTGGCGAAGGCCTTTCCGTGGTTTCCTGCGTTGCAGTCGACGATGTCGAGATACTCCATGGCGGAGAAGAAGTGCTTGGCGGCGTAGGCTGTGAAGACGCCGCTCACTCCGGGGTCGAATCCGCATCCGAGGATGGCTGTGAGGCCGGCTTTCTCGAAGCGCTCGCGGAAAGCCCACTGCCAGGAGTATTCGAAGTGGGCCTCGTCCTTAGGTTCGTAGTTGGCCGTGTCGAGGTAGTTTACGCCGCACTGGAGGCATGCCTCCATGATTGTGAGGTCCTGATAGGGGAGAGCAACGTTGATTACGAGGACGGGATTGTGACGGCGGAAGAGCGCGACGAGCTGTTCGACGGAGTCGGCGTCGACCGTGTCTGTCGAGACGTTTGGCTTGCCTATTGCCTTGGCCACGGCCTCGCACTTGCTGCGGGTTCGGGAGGCGATGACAATCTCGTTGAACACTTCGGGGTGCTGTGCGCACTTGTGGGCCACGACAGTGCCGACGCCGCCGCAACCGATGATTATTACCTTATTCATGTTCTGTATGTTTTTTGATTTTTTTCTTGTCGAGGGCTATGGCAATGAATGTGAATATGCCGAGGGCTATGAGTAGGAGGGTCTGGGAGCCGAGGACGAGGTTTCCGAAAGCTCCGGCCTGCGTGGCTCCGACGCCGTATATTCCGAGGGCGAAAATGACGGCCCACTGCCAGGGTCCGATTCCGCCGTTGGAGGGAACGCCCATGGAGATTGATGAAATCACGAATGTGACGAGTGCGGCGAGGATGCCATGCTCGGCGAGCACTTCGCGGGTGAAGGGGAAGGCGAAGAAGGTGATGTAATTCTGGAGGAAATAGCATCCCCAGAGGGCTACGGTCCAGAGGAGCCACTGGCCTTTTCCGGGCATACGGACGATTACGGCGAAACCCTGCCAGAGTTCGCGGATGGCGGTCTGGAGCTTGAGGGCGGCTCCGGAGAGGGTCTTGCGGGTCATGAACCACCAGAGGGCGGCGATGCAGAGCAGTCCGAGCCCCAAGAGCCAGGGGGATGCGAGGAGGCGTCCGATGGCGGCGTAGCTCTCGCCGTTAGTGGCGAGGAACTGGAGGATGGCGCCGGAGGCGAGTGCGAAGGTGACGAGTGCGAGGAGGAGCACCGTGACGGTGTCGGCCAGGCGGTCGGCGACCATGGAGCCGAAGACTGTGGTGAATGGAGCGTTCTGGCGCTGGGCGATGTATCCGCTTCGCCACACTTCGCCGAGGCGGGGGAAGACGAGGTTCACGGCATAAGTGCCGAAGATGCTGTATATGAGAGCATACAGCGGGGCGTTGATTCCGAGTGCGCGGAGCTGTATTCCCCAGCGGAGGGCACGGAAGACGTGGGAAAAGACGCTGATGAACATTGCGAAGGCTATCCATCGGAAATCGCACTGGTCACGGATAATGGCGAGCATCTCCCGGAAGTCGATGCCTGTGAAGAGGAGGTAGCAGAGTCCTACGCTTATTATCACGGGGATAATGTACTTTAGAAAAGTCTGCCAGACTTTGCGGCTTGTCATAATGCTATTTTTGTGAGGTTTCTTCTGCAAAGTTAGGAAAATTTTTGCTACTTTTGCCCTTATGATTAAGAAAACTATCTGGGAGATGGGGCGTCCGGACCTGGCCGGCTACCGCGCGTCGCGGAAGATGCCTGTGGTGCTGGTGCTCGACAATGTGCGCTCGCTCAACAACATCGGGTCGATGTTCCGGACGTCTGACGCCTTCGCTGTGGAGTCGGTCTGTCTGTGCGGCATCACGGGGACGCCTCCGTCGGTTGAAATCCACAAGACGGCTCTCGGGGCTGAGGATTCGGTGGAGTGGCGCCACTATCCTTCAACGTCTGAAGCGGTCGAAGAGTTGCGTCGCGCGGGGTATGAAATCTGCGCTCTGGAGCTCACCCACAATTCCGTGAGTCTGGAGAAGTACATCCCGGAGGCCGGGCGGCGCTATGCTGTCATCGTCGGCAACGAAGTGGACGGCATAGCCGAGGAAGTTGTCGCTGCCGCGGACGTTTGCCTCGAAATTCCCCAGAAAGGGACCAAGCACTCGCTGAACGTGTCGGTGAGCGCGTCGATTGCCCTGTGGCATTTTTTTGAACATCTGAATCCTGAACCATGAAATATCCCGCACCCCTGAAACCCGGCGATAAAATCGCCATCTGCTCTCCTGCCGGCCCCATTGCGGCCGAAAATGTCGAAGGCGCCGTGAAGGTGCTCCGCGCCGAAGGCTGGGAACCCGTCGTGATGCCCCATACTCTCGGCAAGAACGGCCAGTATAGCGGCACGGACAGCGAGCGCTTCGAGGACCTGAGCCGGGCGCTTCTGGACCCTGAGATCCGTGCGGTGATATGCTCCCGGGGGGGATACGGCGTTGTACACCTGATGGACCGTCTCGAGAGGCTGCCGCTGGGCGACGACCCGAAATGGGTGGTAGGTTTCTCGGACATCTCGGCGCTGCATGCCATGCTTCAGCACAAGGGCGTGGCCAGCATCCACGGCTCCATGACCTCCCACATCAAGCTGGGTCCGGAGAACGAGGACAATGCGTCGCTCTTCTCCATCCTGCGCGGCGAACGTCCGGCCTATACCTTCCCCTCGCATCCCTACGACCGGCGCGGGCTGGCCACAGGGACGCTCCTCGGGGGAAATCTCGCGGTGCTCGCCGAGCTTATCAACACGCCCTACGATCTGTTGCGTCCGGACACGATAATGTTCATCGAGGACATCGCGGAGCCCATCTACAAGGTGGAGCGGATAATGTACCAGCTGCGCCTGAGCGGAGTGCTGAAGAATCTCCGCGGGCTTATCGTGGGGCAGTTCACGGACTACAAGCCCAACGAGAACTACGATGACATGGAGACGATGATACGCGACATGACGGCTCCGTACAAGTATCCGATAGCCTTCGGTGCGCCAATCGGGCACGTGTTCCACAACATCCCCGTAATCGAAGGCGCGAAAGTGACCCTGAAGGTCGGTCCTGCCGACACCACCAGCCTGATCTTCTGGCGCGGGTAAAACACAGCCTTTTTCTTTACAGCACCGCCGCGGACATTTCTTTGCCTATGGTCCTGATGCCCGTCTTTATTTTCTGAAGGGTTTCAGGTGTGGGCGTCCATATTCCGAAACGGAAACGTGCGAGTTTAGTCCAGTGCATACCGATGTATTCCGCAAAAGCCTTCATGTCGAGCCACGGGAAGCGGGTGAGGAGTTGATTTACCTCATTATCATAATTAACGGATTCTTTCTCGAAAAAATTTGATATGTGGATATCTTCGTCAATTTTCTCCCAACGGATGCTTGTATTGTCATGCCATAAATAGGGATATTCAGAAAATATCCAACTAATTGTTTGCCAGAGTCATAGATATTTTGTAACTTTACAAAGAACCCCCGA